>Ga0308158_10002605_pt1 | contig 16751 bp, 15 predicted proteins | sample PhyBR2_FD_201038 | JGI IMG/M metagenome (GOLD analysis project Ga0308158, IMG submission 201038) | Phyllosphere microbial communities from UC Gill Tract Community Farm, Albany, California, United States - DLSLB.R2 | ecosystem: Host-associated > Plants > Phyllosphere > Unclassified | place: USA... | reverse complement strand
CCGCGATCGCGTATTTTGCAACGGCTCCCGTTGGCGAGAAGGGGAGGTTGGCGCGAGCGACCCACCACGAATCTCTTCTCCCCAACGGGGAGAAGGTGCCGGCAGGCGGATGAGGGGGCCACGAGCTCGGCGATTACCGCTGAACTTGCGCTTCTATGGCAAACACCAAACCGCAAGAGGGCTGAGCGTTTACTTACCCACGTGATCGCTTTTCCGCCTTGAGTTCGGCCAGCAGAACATCGGCGTCGACTTCACGTCCTTCGCCGCTGGCAATCCCCTCGTCATAGGCTCGTTTCAGTCGCGCGATTTCCAGCTGCCGGATTTCCTCGCGCTGTTCCCAAAGGCGAAGGGCGTCGCGAACGATTTCGCTGTTGGACGCATAGCCGCCGCTATCGACCGCATCCTGCATTTTTGCAGCCTGATGCGGCGTGAGCGAAATGGTAAGGGTGCGCATGTTGGTGGCTTTCATGATGAAAGAGTAACACACCCAACAAGGCCTAACAATTATTGTTAGCCAAGCGAAAAAGGCCGCAGTCCTCTCGAACCACGGCCTCTTCGAAACTTATGGCAAAGCCTTACATATGGATCGGCTTGAAGAACGCCGCCAGCGCCGCTTCCTTCACCGCTTCCGACATGGTCGGGTGCGCGTGGCAGGTGCGGCCGAGGTCTTCGGCGGAGCCGCCGAATTCCATCAGGACGGCGATCTCGTGGATCATTTCGCCGGCGCCGAAGCCGACGATGTGGCCGCCGAGGACGCGGTCGGTGGTCTTGTCCGACAGGATCTTCACGAAGCCATCCGTCGCCAGCATGGCGCGCGCGCGCCCGTTTGCCGTGAACGGGAACTTGCCGACCTTGTAGGCGACGCCAGCAGCCTTCAGCTCTTCCTCGGTCTTGCCGACGGAGGCGACTTCGGGCTGCGTGTAGACGACGCTCGGGATCACGTCGTAGTTCACATGGCCATGCTGGCCGGCGAGGATTTCGGCAAGCGCCACGCCTTCGTCTTCAGCCTTGTGCGCCAGCATCGGGCCCTTCACCACGTCGCCGATCGCGTAGATGCCGGCAACATTGGTGCGGAAGTGACCGTCGATCTCGACGCGGCCACGATTGTCGAGCGCAACGCCCGCTTCTTCGAGACCGAGGCCAGCCGTGTAGGGAATGCGGCCGGTGGAGATCAGCACGACATCGGCTTCGACCGTCTGCGCGGCGCCGCCGGCGACCGGCTCGAAGGTCACCTTCGCGCCCTTGCCACCCTTTTCGACGCCCGTCACCTTGGAGCTCAGGTTGATGTCGACGCCCTGCTTGGCGAGCATGCGCTGGAACTGCTTGGAGACGTCGCCGTCCATCGCGCCGAGGATCTTGTCGAGATATTCGATGACGGTGACCTTGGCGCCGAGGCGCGACCACACAGAGCCGAGCTCGAGGCCGATGACGCCGCCGCCGACGACAATCATCGTCTCAGGCACCTTGTCGAGCGCGATCGCGCCGGTGGAGGAAACGATCACCTTCTCGTCGATATCGACCTTCACGCCGGGGATGCCGGCGACGTCGGAGCCGGTGGCGATGACGATGTTCTTGCCTTCGATTTCCTGGACCTTGCCGTCCTCGGCCGTAACCGAGACCTTACCGGCCGAGACGATCTTGCCGGTGCCGATGAAGCTGTCGATCTTGTTCTTCTTGAACAGGAAAGCGACGCCGTCGACGTTCGACTTCACGGTGGCGTCCTTGTGGGCCATCATCTTGTCGAGGTTCAGCTTCGGCGCCGCGACCTCGATGCCGAGCGCGTCCATGCCGTGGCCGGCCTGATGGAACATTTCCGACGCGTGCAGCAGCGCCTTGGAGGGAATGCAGCCGACATTGAGGCAGGTGCCGCCGAAGGTCGCGCGCTTTTCGACGACGGCGACCTTGAGGCCGAGCTGGGCCGCCTTGATGGCAGCGACATAGCCGCCGGGGCCGGTTCCGATAACGATCACATCATAGGACATTGTTGCTTTTCCTTTTCGTTATTTGCTTAATCCGCCGCGCGGGCGAGCGCGAGGCGGAAGCCGAAGCCGACCAGAGCGGCGCCGGTAATGCGGTTGAACCATTTGCCGCTGGCGATGAAGCGATCGCGCACGGCCTTGACGGTGAAGAAGGTGGAGACGGCGGCAAACCAGGCGACCAGAGCGGTCGCCATGCCGATGCCGTAGCTGAACTGGATGAGGCCGGGCGTGTCGTGATGAACGAGCGTCGAAAACAGCGACAGGAAGAACAGCACCGGCTTCGGGTTCAGCGCATTGGTGATGAAGCCCATGCCGAGGCAGCGCAGCGCCGAGATCGGCTTGCGATCCTCTTCGCTGACCTTGATCTCGGCCACGTTGAAGCCCGGCGCGCGGAACGACTTGATGCCGAGATAGACGAGATAGGCGACACCCGCCCACTTGATCATCGCAAACAGCATCAGCGACTGCGACACGATCAGCCCGAGGCCGAGGATCGTGTAGCTGATGTGGAAGAGCAGCGAGAAGCCCATGCCGATGCCGGTCATGATCGCGGCGCGGCGGCCATGCACGATGCTCTGGCGCAGGATGACAGCGAAGTCGGCGCCCGGCACGACGATGAAGATCGAGAAGACGGCCATCAGGCCGAGAAATTCGAGAACATACTGCATGCTCATACCGCCCTTGAAATGATGAATCCGATCATCGGCCGCCGCTGACATTGAGGATCGCGCCGGTGACGTAGGATGCGTCCTTGGATAGCAGATAAAGCACCGCGTCGGCGATCTCTTCCGCCGTGCCGGCGCGCTGCATCGGAATACTCGGCGCCATGTCGCGCGCCCGATCCGGCAGGCCGCCGGAAGCGTGGATTTCGGTGTCGATGACCCCAGGGCGTACGGCGTTGACGCGCACGCCCTCGGTCGCCACTTCGCGGGCCAGACCGATGGTGAAGGTGTCGATCGCGGCCTTGGAGGCGGCGTAGTCGACATATTGCGAGGGTGAGCCGATGATTGCCGCCATCGAGGAAATATTGACGATCGCCCCGCCCTTGCCGCCATGTTTGGTCGACATGCGGCGCACAGCCTCGGCCGCGCAAAGGATCGAGCCGGTAATGTTGATGCGCATCATCCGCTCGATGCGCGCCACCGACATCTCGTCGATACGAGCAGGCGCATCGACGATGCCGGCATTGTTGGCAAGCCCGTCCAGCCGGCCGAAGTGGCGGTCGATGGCTTCGAACATCTGCGTGATATCGGACGCCTCGCCGACATCGCCTTTGATCGCAATAGCGTCACCGCCGCCGGCCTTGATCTTCGCCACGACCTCGTCGGCCGCAGCCTTGTTGGCGGCATAGTTCACCGCGACACGCCAGCCCTTGGCGGCGGCCAGCAATGAGATCGCGGCCCCGATGCCGCGGCTGCCGCCGGTCACGAGAAGAACGGGTTGGTCACTCATGACGCACATTCCTTGAAGTCGAGCACATCCCAGGGCGCCACCGATGCCTTGCCCTTGCCCCAGATCGAGGAGGCGCGAATGGCCGGGCCGATGCCGGGGAAGAGGATCTTGTCGGCCGCCTGCCCGGCTTCGGGCTGCAGGTTGTCGAGCGTGCCCTTGGCGTCGATGCCGTAGACCATGCCCTGCCAGATCGTGCAGGCCTCGAGATCGGCCCCCGTCGCGTCCCCGTCAGGGCATTTGAACATGACCATCGCAAGCGACCGCGCCGGATCTTCAGACGGCATGACATAGCCATCGAGCGTAAGCGGCGTCTTTAAAATCTTGACCGTGAAGCGGTTGCTGGCGGCGGCCGCGGCTGTCGCGATCGGCGTGAAGCGCAGCTCGTAGGCGCCGTCGCGATCGGTATAGACCGCATTGGCCTGATTGCACTCCGCCGCCATCAGCGGCTGGCCGCAAAGCGTGGCGGCAAGCACGAGCGCAGCCGCACGCGCCACGGGGCGACCGGAAGCGGGCGTGGTATGCGATGAGCGGAAGGCGGGTTTCAGCGACATCAGGTGTTCCGGTGCTGAGGCGAAAAGGGCCGCTCGCGCGGCCCTGTCGGTCTCTTAGAGATCGAGAACGAGGCGTTCCGGATCTTCCAGGCTTTCCTTGACGCGCACGAGGAAGGTAACGGCTTCCTTGCCGTCGACGATGCGGTGGTCATAGGAGAGCGCGAGATACATCATCGGACGGATGACGATCTGGCCGCCGACGACAACGGGACGGTCCTGGATCTTGTGCATGCCGAGAATGCCCGACTGCGGCGCGTTCAGGATCGGCGAGGACATCAGCGAACCGTAGACACCACCATTGGTGATGGTGAAGGTGCCGCCCTGCATGTCGGCCATCGAAAGCGAACCGTCGCGAGCCGACTTGGCAAGACGGCCGAGGTCCTTTTCGATCTCGGCGATCGACATCTGGTCGGCATCGCGGATGATCGGAACGACCAGGCCCTTGTCTGTGCCGACGGCCATGCCGACGTGGCAGTAGTTCTTGTAGATGATGTCGGTGCCGTCGATTTCGGCGTTGACGGCCGGCAGTTCCTTCAGCGCGTGCGTAACGGCCTTGGTGAAGAAGCCCATGAAGCCGAGCTTCACGCCGTGCTTCTTTTCAAACACGTCCTTGTACTTGGCGCGCAGTGCCATCACGGCGCTCATGTCCACCTCGTTATAGGTGGTGAGCATGGCAGCGGTGTTCTGGGCGTCCTTCAGGCGCTTGGCGATCGTCTGGCGCAGGCGCGTCATCTTCACGCGCTCTTCGCGACCGGCATCCTCGACCGTCGACGGGCCGCGTGCGGCGGCAGGCGCTGCCGGAGCAGCAGCGGCAGGAGCCGCAATGCCCTTGGCGACGGCGGCGATCACGTCGCCCTTCAGTACCTGACCGCGCTTGCCGGAGCCATCGACCTGATCGGCCGAAAGGTTATTTTCGGCGAGCATCTTCGAAGCAGCCGGTGCCGGCGGCATCGAGGAAGCGGCAGCCGATGCAGAGGCGGCAGCTGCGACCGGTGCGGCAGCAGCCGGTGCCGGCTCGGCGGCCTTGGCGGGAGCGGCAGCGGCAGCCGGAGCAGCGGCAGCGGCACCAGCGCTTGCAGCGATCTGGCCGAGCAGCGCGTCGAGACCGACGGTTTCGCCGGCCTGCGCGACGATTTCGGAGAGTACGCCGGCAGCCGGTGCCGGAACTTCGATGGTCACCTTGTCGGTTTCAAGCTCCACCAGCGGCTCGTCGGCCTTGATGACATCGCCGACCTTCTTGAACCAGGTACCGACGGTTGCCTCGCTGACGGATTCACCGAGAGTTGGAACGCGGATTTCTGTGGCCATTGTTCAAATCCTGAATTTTGATCTTTGTGATGTTTGACGGCATTCCGGCGCGAGCGGCCGGGATCTGAATTAATGCGGAGAGGAAGCGCGGCGCGCTCCCTCTCCGATCTCATTCTCGTTAGCCGCCGAGCGCGTCCTCGAGGAACGCGGCGAGCTGTGCCAGATGCTTGGACATCAGGCCGGTTGCGGGCGATGCCGCGGCCGGACGTCCGGTGTAGCGAACGCGCTGGTACTTCGCATCGATATGGGCAAGCACCCATTCCAGATACGGGTCGATGAACGACCATGCACCCATGTTCTTCGGCTCTTCCTGGCACCAGACCATTTCCGCGTTGCGGAAGCGGGAGAGCTCGTTGATGAGCGCCTTGGCCGGGAACGGATAGAGCTGTTCGACGCGCAGCAGGTAGACATCGTCGATCCCGCGCTTTTCGCGCTCTTCCAGCAGGTCGTAATAGACCTTGCCGGTGCAGAGCACGACGCGGCGGATCTTGGCATCCTTCTGCAGCTTGATCGGGCCGTCCTTGATGACCTCGGCATCGTCCCAGAGGAGACGGTGGAACGAGGTCTCGCCGGCCATTTCGGCCAGGCCCGATACGGCGCGCTTGTGGCGCAGCAGCGACTTCGGCGTCATCAGGATCAGCGGCTTGCGGAAGTCGCGCTTCACCTGGCGGCGCAGGATGTGGAAGTAGTTCGCCGGCGTCGTGACGTTGGCGACCTGCATGTTGTCTTCCGCGCAAAGCTGCAGGAAGCGCTCGAGGCGGGCCGACGAGTGCTCCGGACCCTGACCTTCATAGCCGTGAGGCAGCAGGCAGACGAGGCCGGACATGCGCAGCCACTTGCGTTCGCCGGACGAGATGAACTGGTCGAACACGACCTGCGCACCGTTGGCGAAGTCGCCGAACTGGGCTTCCCAGAGCGTCAGCGCATTCGGGCGGGCCAGCGAGTAGCCGTATTCGAAGCCGAGAACGGCTTCTTCCGACAGCATCGAGTTGATGACTTCGTAGCGCGCCTGGGTCGCCGACAGGTTGGCGAGCGGGATATAGCGCTCTTCCGTTTCCTGATCGTAGAGAACCGAGTGACGCTGCGAGAAGGTGCCGCGTTCGCAATCCTGACCCGAGAGACGGATCTTGTGACCTTCGGTGACGAGACCGCCGAACGCCAGCGCTTCCGCCGTTGCCCAGTCGATGCCTTCGCCGGTCGAGATCATGTTGGCGCGGTTTTCCATGAAGCGCTGGATCGTGCGGTGCGCATGGAAGCCTTCCGGGATCTCGGAAAGCTTGCGGCCGATTTCCTTCAGCTGCTTCATCGGCACGGCGGTCTTGCCGCGACGCTGCTCGTCGGCATTGTCTGCCGTGCGCAGGCCCGACCACTCGCCGTCAAGCCAGTCGGCCTTGTTCGGCTTGTAGTGCTGGCCGGCCTCGAACTCCTGCTCGAGATGCGCGCGCCAGTCGGCCTTCATCTTCTCGACTTCGCCCTCGGTCAGCACGCCCTCGGAAACGAGACGCTCGCTGTAGAGCTGCAGAACGCTCTTGTGGGCGCGGATGACCTTGTACATCTTCGGCTGCGTGAAGGACGGTTCGTCGCCTTCATTGTGGCCGTAGCGGCGATAGCAGAACATGTCGAGCACGACAGGCTTGTGGAACTTCATGCGAAATTCCATGGCGATCTTGGCGCCGTAGACGACGGCTTCCGGATCGTCACCGTTGACGTGCAGGATCGGTGCTTCGATCATCTTGGCGACGTCGGACGGATAGGGCGACGAACGCGAGAAGGCCGGGTTCGTGGTGAAGCCGATCTGGTTGTTGATGATGACGTGCATCGTGCCGGCAACGCGGTGACCGCGCAGACCGGAGAGACCGAGGATTTCGGCAATTACGCCCTGTCCGGCAAAAGCGGCATCGCCGTGGATGAGGAGCGGCAGAACCTTGGCGCGCTCCGACAAGGGAATGATGTCGCCGTCCCAGACGGTGGCGCTCATGTCCTGCTTGGCGCGGGCCTTGCCCATGACGACAGGGTCGACGATTTCAAGGTGCGACGGGTTGGCCGTCAGCGACACGTGAACCTTGTTGCCGTCGAACTCGCGGTCCGAGGAAGCGCCGAGGTGGTACTTCACGTCGCCGGAACCTTCGACTTCGTCAGGCGCGTAGGAACCGCCCTTGAACTCGTGGAAGATGGCGCGGTGCGGCTTGCCCATGACCTGGGAAAGCACGTTCAGACGGCCGCGGTGGGCCATGCCGAACACGGCTTCCTTGAGGCCGAGATGGCCGCCGCGCTTCAGGATCTGCTCGAGCGCCGGGATCAGCGATTCACCGCCGTCGAGGCCGAAACGCTTGGTACCCTTGAACTTGACGTCGAGGAACTGCTCGTAGCCTTCGGCTTCGATGATCTTCGACAGGATCGCCTTCTTGCCTTCGTTGGTGAAGGCAACACCCTTATCAGGACCTTCGATCCGTTCCTGGATCCAGGCCTTTTCCTCGGGGTTCGAAATGTGCATGAACTCGACGCCGATCGTCGAGCAATAGGTGCGCTCAAGGATCTCGATCATCTCGCGAACGGTGGCGTATTCCAGGCCGAGCACGTTGTCGATGAAGATCTTGCGGTCGTAGTCGGCTTCGGAGAAACCGTAGTTTTCCGGCGACAGTTCCTTGTAGTCTTCAACGGGTGCCGCGATGCCGAGCGGGTCGAGCTTGGCGTGCAGGTGGCCGCGCATCCGGTAGGCGCGGATCATCATGATAGCGCGCACGCTGTCGCGCGTCGCCTGCAGGATGTCTGCACCTTCGGTCGGCTTGCCGGCTGCTTCAGCCTTGGCCTTGACCTTGGTCTCGACGACCTTCTCGATCACGCCCCAGTCGCCGTCGAGCGCCGAAACGAGGTCGCCGCTGGCCTGCATCGGCCAGTTTTTCTTGCGCCAGGATGCGCCCTTGGCGGCCCGCTTCACATCATCAGGATTGTCTTCCAGCGCCTTGAAGAAGGCGCGCCATTCTTCGTTGACCGATGCCGGGTCGTCCTCGTAGCGCGCATAAAGCTGCTCGATGTAAGCAGCGTTGGCGCCATCCAGGAACGAGGTGATCTGAAACTGCTCGTTGGCTTCTTGCCGTGCCATGGTGTTACGCGGACGCTTCCGCCCGCCTCCTGACTTTGTGATTTTGCCGATCCCATCGACCGGCTGCCGCATCTTCATGTTCAGCCGCCTGTCCGCGGCTCAGTCTTGGTTCGAACCGGGCAGTACGCAAAGCGCATCCTGCCCGGTGTATAGATTGGCTTAGCCCTTGAGGACTTCAACCAGCGTCGTGCCGAGGCGTGCCGGCGAAGGCGAAACCTTGATGCCGGCTGCTTCCATGGCAGCGATCTTGGATTCCGCATCGCCCTTGCCGCCGGAAACGACAGCGCCGGCGTGGCCCATGGTGCGGCCCTTCGGAGCCGTACGGCCCGCGATGAAGCCGGCCATCGGCTTCTTGCGGCCCTTCTTGGCTTCGTCGATCAGGAACTGCGCCGCGTCTTCTTCAGCCGAGCCGCCGATTTCGCCGATCATGATGATCGAGGTCGTGGCTTCGTCGGCCAGGAACATCTCGAGCACGTCGATGAACTCGGTGCCCTTGACCGGGTCGCCGCCGATGCCGACAGCCGTCGTCTGGCCGAGGCCTTCGTTCGACGTCTGGAACACGGCTTCGTAGGTCAGCGTGCCGGAGCGCGAAACGATACCGACCGAACCCTTGCGGAAGATCGAGCCCGGCATGATGCCGATCTTGCATTCTTCCGGCGTCAGGATACCCGGGCAGTTGGGGCCGAGGAGGCGCGACTTGGAGCGGTCGAGGCGAGCCTTGACGCGAACCATGTCCATAACAGGGATACCCTCGGTGATGCAGGTGATGAACGGGATCTCGGCGTCGATCGCCTCGATGATCGCATCAGCGGCACCAGCCGGCGGAACGTAGATGACCGAAGCGTCGGCACCCGTGCGCTCCTTGGCTTCGGCAACCGAAGCGAAGATCGGCAGGCTTTCGCCCTTCGAGCCCGTCCAGGTTTCGCCACCCTTCTTCGGGTGAATACCGCCGACCATCTGAGTGCCGTAATAGGCGAGCGCCTGTTCGGTGTGGAAAGTACCGGTCTTGCCGGTCAGGCCCTGCACGAGGACCTTTGTGTTCTTATTGACGAGAATAGACATCCGTTAATCCCGATCTCTAGCTTTAGCGCCTGCGAAACTTCGTCCACAAGAGGACGCCGCTACTAATCAAAACAATGCCGCCAGCGACGAGAGGCGAAAGCTGCATGCACATTGTCAGTGCCGCCGGTGACGCATTTTCCTCAAAGGCAGCGCACCACTTTTCTTCCTCAAGCCACCAGAACCAGCAGCCGATGAGAGCCGTAATCGCGAATGCAAGTACGACCCTCAGCATACACTTACCTACGCGTTGATCGCCGCGACGATCTTCTTGGCGGCATCGTCGAGATCGTCAGCTGCCGTGATCGCGAGACCGGATTCGTTGAGGATCTTCTTGCCGAGCTCGACATTGGTGCCTTCGAGGCGAACGACGAGCGGAACCTTGAGACCGACTTCCTGAACCGCAGCGACAACGCCTTCGGCGATGACGTCGCACTTCATGATGCCGCCGAAGATGTTGACGAGGATGCCCTCGACCTTCGGGTCAGCAGTGATGATCTTGAAGGCAGCCGCGACCTTCTCCTTGCCGGCGCCACCGCCGACGTCGCAGAAGTTAGCCGGCTCCTTGCCGTAGAGCTTGATGATGTCCATCGTCGCCATGGCGAGACCGGCGCCGTTGACCATGCAGCCGATGTTGCCGTCGAGGGCGACATAGGCGAGGTCCCACTTGGAGGCTTCGATTTCCTTGGCGTCTTCTTCGGTCTCGTCGCGCAGCGCCTTGACGTCGTCATGGCGGAACAGCGCGTTGCCGTCGAAGGACATCTTGGCGTCGAGGACGCGCAGGTGGCCGTCCTTCATGACGATCAGCGGGTTGACTTCGAGAAGCGCCATGTCCTTTTCGCCGAACGCCTTGTAGAGCGCCGGGAACAGCGACTTGGCGTCTTCGGCAGCGGCACCGGAAAGTTCCAGAGCCTTGACGATCTTGGCAACGTCGTCAGCCGTTACACCGGCTTCCGGGTTGATGGCGATCGTGTGGATCTTCTCGGGCGTGTCGTGGGCGACAGCTTCGATGTCCATGCCGCCTTCGGTCGAAACCACGAAGGCAACCTGACCAACCGAACGGTCGACCAGCAGCGAGCAATAGAGTTCGCGGTCGATGTCGGCGCCGTCTTCGATGTAGAGACGGTTGACCTGCTTGCCGGCTTCGCCCGTCTGCGCCGTTACCAGCGTGTTGCCGAGCATTTCCTTGGCGTGAGCGACGACTTCTTCGATCGACTTGGCGAGGCGAACGCCGCCCTTGGCGTCGGGGCCGAGTTCCTTGAACTTGCCCTTGCCGCGGCCACCAGCGTGGATCTGGCTCTTGACCACGTAGAGCGGGCCCGGCAGCGACTTGGCGGCGGCTTCGGCTTCCTCGACCTTGAGGATCGGCACACCCTTGGCGACCGGCGCACCATAGCCCTTGAGCAGAGCCTTGGCCTGATATTCATGAATGTTCATGGATCTATTCCTGTTTGGATTGCGTCAGCGGTCGGCGGCTTATTTCAGCGACGGCGCGATGTTGATGCAGGCTTCGCACAGGCCGGCGACAGCGGCGACGGACTTGTCGAAGGCTTCCTTTTCGGCCTTGTTCAGGTCGATCTCGATGATGCGCTCGACGCCACCGGCACCGATGATGGTGGGAACGCCGACATACATGTCCTTGACGCCGTACTGGCCGGAGAGCTGCGCTGCGCAAGGCAGGACACGCTTCTTGTCCTTGAGGTAGGATTCAGCCATTTCGATCGCCGAAGCGGCCGGTGCGTAGTAGGCCGAGCCGGTCTTGAGCAGACCAACGATTTCGGCGCCGCCATCACGGGTGCGCTGGATGATTTCTTCGAGGCGTTCCTTGGTGACCCAACCCATGGTGACGAGGTCGGTGAGCGGGATGCCGCCAACGGTGGAGTAACGTGCGAGCGGAACCATCGTGTCGCCGTGGCCGCCGAGAACGAAGGCGGTGACGTCCTGTACGGAAACGTTGAACTCCTTGGAGAGGAACAGGCGGAAGCGCGAGCTATCCAGAACGCCGGCCATGCCGACGACCTTGTTGGCCGGAAGGCCGGAGAACTTCTGCAGCGCCCAGACCATGGCGTCGAGCGGGTTGGTGATGCAGATCACGAAGGCGTTCGGGGCATACTTCTTGATGCCGGCGCCGACCTGTTCCATGACCTTGAGGTTGATGCCGAGCAGGTCGTCGCGGCTCATGCCCGGCTTGCGGGCGACGCCGGCGGTGACGATGCAGACGTCTGCGCCTTCGATTGCGGAGTAGTCGCTTGCGCCGGTCAGATTGGCATCGAAGCCTTCAACCGGCGAGGACTGCGCGATGTCGAGGCCCTTACCCTGCGGGATGCCGTCGGCGATATCGAAGAGAACGATGTCACCCAGCTCCTTGAGGCCGGCGAGATGCGCCAGCGTGCCACCAATCATGCCAGAACCAATGAGAGCGATTTTGTTACGCGCCATTTCGGTGTTTCCTTTGCGACCAAAATTCGTCGGGCGACGCACTGAGGGGCTGCGCCCAATTGCCGCAATCGCATAGACCCTAAGGCCAAAAATGGCAACTGATTATTTTGAGACCAGCAATTTCAATCGTTTAGAAGACAAATTACTTACGTAAACGTAAGAGTTTTTGTCATGAAACTGCTACTCGGCGGCTCGTTTCTCGTGGTGCAGAGCCAGATATTCCGCACTCCGCATCTCGAAAAGGCGCGATGCCGTCCGGTCGAACTCGAAACCTTCGGTACCACGCGCTTGTGTCAACAAGTTCTCAGGCATGGCCGCCGCCGAGATATAGAGCCTCACCGCATGGTCGTAGAGCGTATCGACCAAAATGATGAAGCGCTTCGTCTGGTTCCGCTTCTCGGGTCCGAGCATGGGAACGTGATCGACAAATATGGCATCAAAGCGTTCGGAGATGACAAGGAAGTCGGCTGCACCCAGAGGCTTGTCGCAGAGATCGGAGAATGTGAAGCGCGCCAGCCGGTCGACGGCGAGCGGCACATGGATCGAGCGCCCCTTCATCGGCAGCTCGATCGGCTGCGCCTTGCGCCCGTGCAACGCCTGGTTCCAGGCGGCGTCCATGGCCATGTCGGCATGGCGATCGAGCGGCGTGATATAGACGGGCAGGCTGTCGATCTTCTCCATCCGGTAATCCGTCGGAGAATCCAGCGTCACGGTCTCGACGTGCTTGTTGAGGAGATCGATGAACGGCAGGAAGAGACCACGGTTGAGGCCGTCACGATAGAGATTGATGGGCTCGACGTTGGAGGTGGCAACCAGCACGCAGCCGCGACCGAACAGGTCGGAAAACAGCCGCGACAGGATCATCGCATCGGCGATATCGGTGACCGTGAACTCGTCGAAGCACAGAAGCTCGGCTTCGTCATAGAGTGCTGCGCCCACGACCGGGATCGGATCGGCCTGCTTGGTCTCGCCGTTCTTCAGCCGCAGCCGGTGGGCGGCGATGCGATTATGCACATCGGCCATGAACTCGTGAAAATGCGCCCGTCTCTTCTTGGAGCAGGGCGCCATGTCGAAGAACATGTCCATCAGCATCGTCTTGCCGCGGCCGACGCTGCCGTGAATGTAAAGACCCTTGACCGGCTCGGAGGATTTCTTCTTGGCAGCGAACAGCCATCCAAGCGCGCTCGATTTCGCCGCCGGACGCTTCTGCTTGAGCTCCGACAGCACCCGATCCAGGCACTTCGCCACATGCATCTGGGCGGAGTCGAGTTGAAGCGAGCCTGAGGTCGTCAGCGACTTCAATTGTTCGCTGACGCTCAAGCTGTAGTCTGGCATCGGTTGCATTGAGATAATCCGCCTGGAAAAGATCGGCGGAGCGAGCCGCCGGCTCGCTTATCGGCTGAGCGCGATCGGCTGGCCGCTGCTGGTTTGGCCGCTGAAGGCGTTGTCGGCGGTCTTGTAGACGCTGCCGATCTGAGTGCCGTTGCGGTCCTTGAGCAGCACCTGCTTGCCCGACACTTCCCAGGAGCCCATCGCCGTCAGCTCGCCGACGCAGCCGCGTGTGCCGCCGCGCGAACCGCTGCCGAGGTTGGTGAGCGTCAGGAACATGTCGCAGGAGCCGTTGACCCGCCAGCTGCCGACCAGGGATTCCTTGGTGACGTCGAGACCGCCGCCATTGGCCGCCATTGCGCCGCCGCCCTGCACGCCGCCCATCGGCGCCGTCGAGGTCGGAGCGGCCGGAAACTGCGAGGAACCACCGGGAGGAGGCAGCTGACCGCCCTGCACCGAAGGCACCGGCTGTGCCGTCAAAGGCGCCGGTGCTGCGCTGTAGCTCGCGTCGTTATAGGCTGTACGCTGGCAACCGGCGAGTGACAGAACAACCGCCATACCTGTCATCGCATATCGCAACTGCATCTGAATGCTCCCGAATGTCCGCTTTTGTCGCATGAAAATAGTAATTAGCTTATTTTCGAATGAACGTGTTTCACTTTGGTTAATCAAGCCGTAATGGCCGTGAATTGCCTGACGGAGCTAGGTCTGTGACAGCGCAATTCAACCTTTACGGCTGAGAACTTCCTGAAGATAGAATTTGTCAGCAAGGTGATGACCAGTCATTTCTTCTGGAAATGCTGTCGCCTGTTTCACGATTGAACGATGATCATCTCGCACCGGCAGGCATCGGCGGCCCGACAAGGGCCGCCGGATGGATGGCATCGCGTCAGACGCGGCGCTCGACCATCATCTTCTTGATTTCGGCGATCGCCTTGGCCGGGTTCAGACCCTTCGGGCAGGTCTGCGCGCAGTTCATGATCGTGTGGCAGCGATAGAGGCGGAACGGATCCTCGAGATTGTCGAGGCGCTCACCCTTGGCTTCATCGCGGCTATCGATCAGCCAGCGATAGGCCTGCAGCAGCACGGCCGGACCTAGATAACGGTCGCCGTTCCACCAGTAGCTCGGACAGGAGGTCGAGCAGCAGGCGCACAGAATGCACTCGTAGAGGCCGTCGAGCTTCTGACGGTCTTCGTGGCTCTGCTTCCACTCGGTCGCCGGAGCCGGCGACACCGTCTTCAGCCAGGGCTCGATCGAGCGGTGCTGGGCGTAGAAGTTGGTGAGGTCGGGCACGAGGTCCTTGACGACGGGCATGTGCGGCAGCGGATAAATCTTCACCGAGCCCTTGATGTCGTCGAGACCCTTGGTGCAGGCCAGCGTATTCGTGCCGTCGATGTTCATCGCGCAGGAACCGCAGATGCCCTCGCGACAGGAACGGCGCAGCGTCAGCGTCGGGTCGATCTTGTTCTTGATGTAAAGCAGACCGTCGAGCACCATCGGGCCGCAATCGTCGACGTCGATGTAGAACGTGTCGATCGACGGGTTCTGGCCATCGTCAGGGCTCCAGCGATAGACGCGGAATTCGCGCGTATTGGTGGCACCGGCCGGCTTCGGCCACACCTTGCCTTCGCGTATCTGGGAATTCTTGGGAAGTGCGAGTTCAACCATGGTTATTTTCCTGTGGCGACGTGGAGCCGGGCAAGGCCGCTCCCAAAATACGAATCTTGTTGTCAAATCCAGCCGCGGAAGCCTTGGCGGCGAATTTTCGGTCGGCAGTCACGAGAATATCGTCGGCATCGTCGAGCGCACAGGCGAGATACATCGCGTCATAGATGGAGTGATCCATCGTGGAAGAAAGATCGAATGCGACATCGATCAGGTCTATCGATGGCACAAGGTGCTTGAAGGCCGTCTTCACCCTTGCAACAGCCTCCGAAGCCTGCGCGGTTGAGATGATGCCGGTGCGGATTTTCCTACGAAGAACATGGACCACCTCAGCCAGAACGATATCGGGTGCCTTCAACGCCGCTTCAGCCTTGGTCAACTGAATGGCGTCGAGATGATCTCCCTCATCGACAAACCATTTCACCACAACCGATGCATCGACGACAATCATCAGCGATCCCGCAATTCGCGAAGGATTTCGACGCTGTCGGTCTGCACGACGCCCTTCGGCGTCATTGCAGCGATACGAACGGCAGCGTCGTAGAGTGACTCCGCAGGTGTGTCCGCGACGGATGCGCTCAAGCGTTCGTTGACCTCCTCCTCCAACGTCCGCTTGTGCGCACGGGCAAGGCTTTCCAGCTTGGTCAAAAGGCTTTCATCGATCCTGATGCGCATTTCACCCATGATTTCGCTCCTTAAAGCGGCTCAGCCAGTTCTACCTTGCCACATTCCCCATCAGTAAACACGCGCCTTGGGCGCGATCTTCTGCGGGTCGATCCCTTCCGCGATCAGCTCGGTATGCACGGGGCGGTAGTCGAGCTTGACGTCGCCTGTCTCGTTGACCCAGGCGAGCGTGTGCTTGCGCCAGTTGACGTCGTCGCGGCCGGCGAATGCGCCTTCCGTGTAGTCCTCGCGGGCGTGCGAACCACGGCTCTCCTTGCGCGCTTCAGCGCCGTAGATCGTCGTGATGGCGTTGGCCATCAGGTTCTGCAGCTCAAGCGTCTCGACGAGGTCGGAGTTCCACACCATCGAGCGGTCGGTGACCTTGATGTCGCGCATTTCCTGCCAGATGGCCGAGATGCGCTGGCAGCCCGATTCCAGCGATTCCTGCGTACGGAACACGGCGGCGTCTTCCTGCATGGCGCGCTGCATCTTCTCGCGAAGATTGGCAGTCGGCGTAGACCCTGAGGCGTGACGCAGACCGTCGAAACGGTCCATGATCTTGTCGCAGGCGGCGACGTTCAGATGCGGCACCGGTGCCGCGCGGTCGATGACCTCACCGGCGCGGATGGCGGCGGCGCGGCCGAAGACCACGAGGTCGATCAGCGAGTTGGAACCGAGACGGTTGGCCCCGTGCACCGAGGCGCAGCCGGCTTCGCCGACGGCCATCAGGCCCGGAATGACGCGCTCCGGATTGGAGCTGTCGGCGTTCAGCACCTCGCCCCAGTAGTTCGTCGGAATGCCGCCCATGTTGTAGTGAACGGTCGGCAGAACCGGGATCGGCTCGCGCGTCACGTCGACGCCGGCGAAGATCTTGGCGCTCTCGGAAATCCCCGGCAGGCGCTCGTGCAGAACGGCCGGATCGAGATGGTCGAGATGCAGGAAGATGTGGTCCTTGTTCTTGCCGACGCCGCGGCCTTCGCGGATCTCGAGCGTCATGCAGCGCGAAACGACGTCGCGCGAGGCAAGGTCCTTGGCCGACGGTGCGTAGCGCTCCATGAAGCGCTCGCCCTCGGAGTTGACGAGGTAGCCGCCTTCGCCGCGCGCACCCTCGGTGATCAGACAGCCGGAGCCGTAGATGCCGGTCGGGTGGAACTGCACGAACTCCATGTCCTGGAGCGGCAGGCCGGCGCGGGCAACCATGC
>Ga0308158_10002604_pt1 | contig 16752 bp, 12 predicted proteins | sample PhyBR2_FD_201038 | JGI IMG/M metagenome (GOLD analysis project Ga0308158, IMG submission 201038) | Phyllosphere microbial communities from UC Gill Tract Community Farm, Albany, California, United States - DLSLB.R2 | ecosystem: Host-associated > Plants > Phyllosphere > Unclassified | place: USA... | reverse complement strand
GGCTCCGCTCCAAGATAGTGAAGCTTCGTTGACCAAAATCTGGTCCATTGGCGGGAATTCGGGCTGGTATTATGGCAATTGGCTCTGGAAAATCCGTGGATTCATGGATCAATTGGTCGGTGGCGTGGGTATGCGAAGGGGACGAAAAAATAAAAGCGATCTTGTAGCAGGCGATGCACTTGATTTTTGGCGCGTACTGATCGCAGATAGAAAAGCGAAAAGACTACTGCTTTATGCGGAGATGAAGCTCCCGGGAGAGGCATGGTTAGAATTTAAAATCGAAGATAATGTCTTGATACAGACGGCGACCTTTAGGCCCCTAGGCATCGCCGGAAGGCTCTATTGGTATGCTGTATGGCCTTTCCATGGCTTCATATTCAGGGGCATGATCAACAGGATCGCCACAACTTAAAAATAAGAATTCATAAACTATGATGTACAATGAAAACGCAATTACTGCATTTGAGAGAAGATATCGTGCTAATTTTATCAACTCGTTGGGCGGGTTTAAAAGCCTGGTACTGATCGTCACAAAGAACAGCGACGGAAGTGAAAATCTAGCAACTTTGAGTAGTTTATTCCACTTGGGGGCAGACCCGGCACTGTGTGGTATCGTACTTCGGCCGGCGACAATGTTCAGCAGTACATTGGATAATATTCTGGACCAAAAATGGTATACAATTAATCATGTCTCACCCGCATTTGTACATCAGGCCCATCAATGCAGTGCTAAATATCCAAAGGGTGTCAGCGAATTTGAAAAGGTTGGGCTGACCCCTGAATATCTGGAAGAAATCCCGGTCCCTTTTGTCGGAGAAAGTAAAATAAAATTTGCCTGCAATTTTGTCCAAAAAACAGCGATAGAGCTGAATGGCACCACGTTGATCATTGGCCGGATCACAACAGCTTTCGTGCCGGATGACTATATAAAAGCGGACGGCTATATCGATATAGAAGAGGCCGGGACAGTCACCACGAGCGGTCTTGACAGCTATCACACCACAAGCAGGATTGAAAGGTTACCCTATGCGAGACCTTAGTCAACCTGTAACAAGTTCTTGGAAACAGCATATTGCTTTTTGCGCGATGCCCATTAAGCATTGAACCCATGATATTTAAAATTCTGTCATCCACTGCCCTATCCTATTGAATCTATTTTTATCTTTGACCTAATGGACATGAAGATAAAATTTGACGGCGCCTCTTTTGGCGAAGACCTCATCTTACAGGCTCTGAGCTGTTCTCCCGAGCCTACCTCGATCTACACCGGACCCGATATGACCATCCAGTTTGCCAATGAGGGGATGCTTTCCCTATGGGGCAAAAACGCTTCCGTCATTGGTAAAGCATTGATCGTTGCCATTCCCGAACTGGAAGATCAGCCCTTCTTATCTATCCTGCAAGAGGTTTGGCGTACGGGCAAATCCTACTCGGTTACGGAGGCACCAGCCAGGCTCATTAAAAACGGTGTTCCGGTGACTGATTATTTCGATTATGAATATAAGCCCCTATTGGACCAAAACAATAAAACCTGGTGTATTTTGAACACTGCCCGCAACGTTTCTTTAAGAAGGGAGCACCAGCATCAAATACAGGAAAAGGAAAAAAAGGAACAAGGGCTCATGGAGGAAATGGCGGCAACGCTGGAAGAATTGACCGCTACTAATGATGAGCTCAACAGCTCTTTAAAACTTCTGGCAGAAAGCCGCGAACAAGTGCGGACAATCATCGAGCAGGCACCGGTCGGCATAGCGATGCTAAAGGGGCCGGAGTTTATCATTGACATAGCCAATCCAACAATTTTAAAAATCTGGGGACATCGTTTGGCGGATGTGCAGGGCCTGCCGCATGAAACTGCAAGGCCCGAGCTGCAAGGCCAGCCAATGAGCCAATGGCTCCGGGAAGCGTTTGAAAAAGGCGAACGGAAAACAAATAATGAGCTACCCATACTGCTGCGCCACAATGACGGACTGCGGGAGGCTATCGTAAATTCGATCTATCAACCTATTTTTTCATCTGACAACAAAGTCACGGGAATTCTGATCATCCTGGAAGAAATTACGGACCAAGTGCTTGAACGCCGGAAAAGCGAAAAGGACCAACAAATGTTGTCCATGGCTATTGATGCCGGGGAGCTTGCGACGTTCTATTACGAACCTGAAAATAACCTGTTCTCCGGAAATGCCCTGTTGAAATTATGGTTTGGTTTATCCGATGAGGAGCAACTGGATCTATCGACCGCTATTGCTTCCATCTTAGAACAGGACCGGGAACGTGTTACTGAGGCCATAGCTGATGCGCTCAGCGAAGAGTCGGATGGCAATTACTTTATTGAATACCGTATCTACCATCCACAAGACCCAGATGGTAGACTCGTGCAGGCACGTGGTAAAGTGTTTTACGATACCAGGGGAAAAGCAGCCAGCCTCAATGGTACTTTAAGGGATATTACCGAACAGAAAGCTGAAGAGCAGCGGAAAAATGATTTTATAAGTATCGTTAGCCATGAATTGAAGACACCTCTGACCTCCATAAATGCTTATCTTCAAATCATGCAGCGTCAGGCAATTCTTACAGCGAATGTCAATCAACAGGATATTACGATGAAATCGCTCAGACAGGTTCGCAACATGAAGAACTTGATCCAAGGATTCTTGAACATCTCACGTTTTGACTCCGGAAGAATGATGATAGAAAAAGAAGATTTTGATCTGAAGGAATTATTTCGAGAACTTGAAGATGAATTTAAATCAAGAATCCACACCCATCAGATAGACGCCGACCATACACATCATCTACCATTAAATGCTGACCCGAATAAGATTGCACAGGTGATCCAAAACCTCGTGGAAAACGCGGTCAAGTATTCCCCGATAGGAACCCAGATTAGGTTTGGCTATTTGCCAGCAGCAAATAACGGTGTAGAAATTTTTGTCAGCGACCAAGGGATGGGAATTGCCGAGGAAGAACGGGATCAGATATTCGAGCGATTTTACAGGGCCGGAAAAAATAAGGTCGGAACAATCTCGGGATTCGGGATAGGGCTTTATCTCTGCCGTGAAATTGTAGAACTGCATAACGGACATATTACTGTTGAGACCAACTCAACTGGCGGATCCACCTTTAAGGTACGGCTTCCTGCAAGTTAATGTCAATATTGTTGATAGGCAACCTTCCACAACATCCTTAGCCATCTCCCCAATTTTCAGTTCTTGAGTTTAATCGCCAGATTGATCTATATATAATTGCCTTTATATGACTTTTCTTTTTTTAGATAGGCATACTTTTGTCGCATATGTTTCCCGTTCGGGATTTAAGAAGAGCAAGATGAAGAAAGAATCGCGCATCATATCGCTCATTGTAGGTGGCACACTGCTTATGGAGATGCTTGACACCACGGCGATATCGACGGCCTTACCCAAAATGGCACATGATTTTGAGAGTAATGTTGTACAGCTCAGTGCGGGCATTACCTCCTACACCGTCATGTTAGCCGTATTTATTCCGATCAGCGGCTGGATTGCCGACCGCTACGGTGCGAAAAAGGTATTCAATATAGCAATTATGGGATTCATACTTTCTTCAATCGCATGTGGACTGAGTACTAACTTAACAGCATTTGTCATAGCACGTATTTGCCAGGGTACAGCCGGAGCACTCATGGTACCGGTAGGCCGTCTCATTGTGCTCAAGCATACCGAAAAGAAAGATCTGGTCGAAGCGATCGGTTATATTGCCTGGGCTGGGCTATTGGGCCCTATTATCGGTCCCGTGCTGGGCGGATTTTTTACGACATATTTTAGCTGGCACTGGATTTTCTTTATCAATATACCATTCGGCATATTTGCGTTGTGGGCAGTAAATAAATTTATTCCAGCCATGGAATCAGAAAATAGCCGTCCGCTTGATATTATCGGTTTTTTTATCAGCGGTATCGGTCTTGCCGGAATTATGCTGGGTACTGAAATGATCGGCGCAGCCAAAGGCAATTATACAAAACCACTTGTGACTATTGCAGCAAGCTTTGCGCTAATGGCAGTCGCAGTCTGGCACTCCAAACGTATCAAGTATCCTTTGATCGATTATCGTATTCTCAAGGTAAAAACGTTCCGGGTTACGGTATATTCAGGCTCGATCACCCGAATGGTGATCAATGTCGCGCCCTTTATATTGCCCCTTATGTTACAGTTGGGTTTTGGACTGAGCCCATTTCATGCAGGTCTACTCTATATGGCCAATATGTTGGGTAGTATGAGTATGAAACCGGTAGCCATGTGGATCACACGAAAATTTGACTTCCGTAAGGTCTTAATCGGAAACGGTATTATTTTAACACTTGTAACCGCTGGACTTTCCCTGCTTTCAATACAAACTCCGATCTGGCTTGTGGCGATTGTGTTCTTTTTCTCAGGACTGACACGGTCGCTCCAATTTACAAGTTTAAATACCCTGGCCTACGCAGACGTGCCAAATGAACAGATGAGCAATGCGAATACACTGTATAACACCGCGCAGCAAATGGCACTTGGTATGGGTATCGCCCTTGGAGCGGTAACACTTCACTTGGCAAGCAGTTATTATCGGGATACCGTTTATCAGATGCGGGATTTTAGCTTGGCCTTGCAGTTAATTGCCGCTTTATCCTTGCTATCCTTAATCGAATATTTCAAAATTGAACCGAGCGACGGACGTAATTTAAGGGGGCTGCCCTCAACCAAAGAAATTCAGAAAGCCGCTTAGCTTACATCAACAAAATTTTGGCCTATTCCTCAGGTCGGATCAATAAGACATTATAAACTATCTATAAGATACCAGCTCAAAATAATCCCGATAATAAAAATCAGTACTGCTGTAATGGTAATCCCGAAGGAGCCCTGCGCAAAATTTTCATCTTCGATTTGCCTATTTGTTTTACGGTACTTAAAGAAGGCCAATATGACTGTCAATGCACCGATAATCACAATGGTTACACCCACAACGCCCGAATATCCATGATGTGATTGTGGGACTGCTCCGGTTTTCAGAACCAACTCGATCTGACGAATAAAGAGCGAAAACTTAACAACCACAAATCCAAAGCCCATTATGCCGAGGCTTGTTCGGATCCACGCCAAAAATGTCCTTTCGTTAGCAAGGTGGTCACTCACTTTTTTTTGCACAATACTATTTGCCATAAAAATAAATTTTATTCAATAACTAAGTTAGGGATTTTTAAAAATTGACTGATCAAATTTATGATCAGCAGTAAACAAAAGAGACGAATTTGATCCAAATAGATTACTATCGGGAAGAAGAAAGGTCAGGAAAGACCTTTCTTCTAAAAAAAAGGACAGTATATCTACTTATCCAAGGGAAGTTTGACGCCCTCTTTGATTTCGTCATTGGCATGCAGCAAGATCTGATCACTCCTGTTCAGCTTTCCAAAAACTTCGGTAGAATCATGCGTGGATACCCCTTCTTTGATATCCACAAAATGTGTCTTGCCATCTATGAGCTGAATCACATACTGCCTTTCTGTCGAACGTACAATACTATTGGATGGCACCAATAAAGAATTGGCTCCGGCAGACAATGGAATATCGACCTCACAGTATAAACCGGGCTTGAGTTTGTTATCTAAGTTGGCGACATCGACCTCTATCGCTTCGGACTGCATGGCACCCAACGAATTTGCTGAACGGGCTATCATCCCTTCAAACACCTTATTCGGGGTGTTATTAAAACGATAAGCGACCTTTTTCGAGAGGTCTACTTTATCGACATAGGTCTCGGGGATCTGTACTTCCAACCGTAACTTATTGAGATCCTGCAGGATTAACAGGGGTTGATCATTTCCTTTTCCCGGTCCCACCAGCGCTCCTTCAGAAACGTTACGCTGCACGATGACACCATTAAAAGGCGCTTTGATATTCAGATAAGATTGCAACATTTCAACTTCTTCCACATTCGCTTTTTCTGACATGGCTACCGCTTCGTCAGCTTTCATCTTTGATAGCGCATTGTCCAGATCAAGCGGCGATACAGCCCCTTCCTCCTGTGCGGCATTTTTGAGCCTTTTATATTTATCCTTGCTCGCAGAAGCGGTCTCCTGTGCCTGTACAAAACGCGAATGTGCGGCCTGTACCGCAGCAAGCATTTCTGGTGCCTCCAGCTGCATCAGCAGCTGCCCCTTTTTGACAACTGCTCCTCTGTCCACGAAGATATGCTTAACAAAGCTGTTCATTTTGGCATATATATTTACCTCATTAAAGGGTTTGAGCTTACCGGGTAAACGCACACTGCTGGACATGACTTTCTCTTGTATGACTGTTGTCTGATAGGTACTGGCCTTAGCCGGATTTTTCGGCGTCAGGTCAATCGGCTTTTCGGTGTGACCGCAAGCGGAAAGTAAGCCTGTCAAAAATAATAAATAGCCTATTTTTTTCATCCGTTTAATTTTCTTATTCATTACTCAATTGTGTCTTTAAGGCATACATGCTGCCTTTGGCGGTTATATCTTTAAATACGATTCTTATCCTGTTCAATGGTACATTCTTACTTTATCATTGCAGTTCCTACTGTTGGATTTCGATTCGGAAAGCCCACTAAGTTTTTTTAGTTTACACTATACGCGTCTTTTTCCATCAGCGGCTTTCGATGATCGGGCTCGTCCTGTGGCAACAGTGATTCGGAATCGAACGTGGATTTTTCCTTCATCCACACAAACAGGAGCGGCAGAATAAAGAGGGCCGCAAAAGTGGAGGCAAAAAGACCACCAATAACGGCCCGACCCAGTGGCGCGGCCTGTTCACCCGTCTCTCCCATTCCCATGGCCATGGGAATCATCCCGGCAATCATCGCCATACTGGTCATCAGTATCGGGCGTAGCCGCGTTGTCGCGCTGGCCAGGGCAGCAGTCCTAGCATTGCGGAAGTCCAGCCGTAGCGTTTCAGCATTGGATACGATCAAAATGGCGTTGGCTACGGAGACCCCAGTAGACATAATCATACCCATGTAAGATTGCAGGTTGAGCGTAGATCCGGTGAGCAATAGCATGCCCAACGACCCTAGGATCACTGCAGGAATAGTGACCAATGCGGTCAGCGAAAGCTTCACACTTTGATAATTCGCTGCCAGCAGCAGAAATATAACAACAACTGCACAGGCTAAACCTAATTGCAGACTACCCATGGTATCGAGCAATAGTGTCGACATCCCTTTCATTTCCACCACAACACCGCGAGGTGGAGCCGGAAGTTCGCGGATAGCTTGTTTCACGTCAGCTGTTGCTGTCCCCAGGTCCTTCTTATGGATATTTGCCATCACTGTCAAATACCGCCTTGGCCCCTGCCGGTCATATTCGCCTGGTAAATATTGTGTATTGAAAGTAGCGATATCGCCCAAAGTTGGTGTAAGCTGCCCTTTCACCAGCGGAATTTCACGCAGCTCATCCATTGTATTCATCACATATTCAGGTACCTGCACCTGTACCTGATAGGTATAGGTATTGTTTTCGTCAAGCCATTGGATCTTCTGGGTAAATCGGCTCGATGAAGTGCTGGCCGTTACCGAACGAGCAATATCATCCATCTGTAGACCAAGCTGGGAGGCTTTGAGCCGGTCGATCGAAATAGAAATGGTTGGCAGCCTGAGCGGTTGCGCGATCTGCACATCACGCAGATAGTCGATGTGCCGTAATGAGCTGACTACCTGATCCGCGTAGACCTTCAGTTCGTCCATTTTCTTTCCAGCTATGCGCACCTCGATCGGCGTTGCAGCTCCCTGACTCATAATCTTTTCGGTCATATCAATAGGCTCAAAATTCAGACGCAATTTGGGTAATTTATAATGGATATTACGACGTAAGACATCTTTGAGTTCATCCATATTGACGTGATAGTCCGCATTCAGGTTCACCTGGATCACGGCTTCATGCGTCCCGGTATTAAATACATAGAGGTTGCTGACCCCATAGCTGCTGGGCACCAGACCAACATAGGCCGAACTGATGGCGACCTGATGGTTGACCGTACTATCGATTACCTGCAGCACCTGTTTGACAGATTCCTCGGTGCGCTCCAGACGGGTGCCATCCGGTTCCTTGATACGCAGCTGAAACTGCCCATTGTTGACTTTGGGCATCATATCCTTGCCGATGTACACAAATGCCGCTGCCGCAAGCGCCAGCGTGAACACCAAATAACCGATGATGACTTTGCCTTTATGACGCATCGAGCGATATAAGCTGAAGCGATAACGCTTTTTGATCTTATCGAAAAAGCCCGGCGAGTCGGACTTGAAATGACCGATATGATGCTCTTTGAGCAACCAGTTGGATAAAATAGGCACCAAGGTCTGGGCCATAAAGTACGAAGCGATCATCGTCAATCCAATGGATAAAGAAAGTGGCAGAAACATCGCCCGGGGAATTCCCGTCATCATAAAGGAAGGTGCAAATACGGCCAAAATACAGAACAGGATCAAAAGCAGCGGAACGGCAATCTCCTGACAGGCATTATAGATCGCCTTACGCTTGTGCGTACCCTGTTCCTGATGCTGGTGTATGCTTTCTATGGTCACCGTGGCCTGATCGACAAGGATACCAATGGCCAGAGCCAAGCCGCTCAAGGTCATGATATTAATGGTCTGACCGAACAATGTTAGCAGCAGGACCCCGATCAGGATGGATACCGGTATGGTGACGATCACGATCAAGCTGCTCCGCCAGTCGCGCAGAAACAAAAGTACCATGAGGCCGGTAAGCAAAGCACCGAGCCCCCCTTCGTGCAAAAGACTCTGCACCGAATTCATAACCGCTACTGACTGGTCAAATTCATAAGACACCTTCACATCTTCAGGGAGCAGATTCTGGATTTCCGGCAGCTTGGCCTTTAGGTTGCTGACCACTGCCCAGGTGGACGCATCTGATGTCTTAACCGCAGGAATATAAACAGAGCGCCGTCCATTGATCAGTGCATAACTTACCGTCACGTCCGAGGCGTCAGATACGCGTGCGACATCTTTGATATAAATCGGAATCCCATTTTTTGTCAGAATAGGGATATCAGCAAAATCTGCGACATTCTTGATCAGGGAGTTGATGGTGGTTACATACATCGTATTGTTGAGGTGCAGGTTTCCGGATGGTGACATCACGTTAAATTTGGACAACGCCATCACCACTTCGTCGGCGGTCAGGTTGTAGCTCCGCAATTTATTTGGGTCCACATTGACCGTTATCGTCCTGGAATTGGCGCCAAATGGTGGCGGCGCGGAGAGGCCCGGTACAGCAGAGAACATGGGGCGTACCAGCGTGCTCGCCATATCGTAAATCTCCTTGAGGCTTCTTGTCTTTGAAGAAAGCACCAGTTGTCCCACGGGCAAAGAGGAAGCATCAAAACGGACCACCTGCGGTGGCAATGCTCCCGGCGGAAAAAACTTCATGGCACGGTTTACCTGCAGCGCCACCTGCGCCGAAGCTTCGGCCATATCGGTATTTTCGTAAAAACTAAGTTTCAGGAGCGTAAGCCCCTGAATATTTTTGGCGGATATATTTTTGATTCCGTTGACATAGAGAAACTGATCCTGCATCCGGGAGGAGAAAAAACCTTCCATCTGCTGTGGGGACATCCCGCCGTAAGATTCAATGACGTAAATTGTCGGTGAATTGAGCTGTGGAAATATATCGATCGGTATGTTCAGTACAGCGAGTACCGAAGAGAGCAGCAGGCTCAGGGTGATGATCACTGTGGTAATCGGCCTTCGTAAAGCAGCTGTGACAAGTGACATAAGTGATTAGTTAAAAAGTTGAAGAAAGCCATCGACATTGTTCTGTGCCACCACCTGGTGGAACAATGCCAGATAATAATTATACTTGGCGGTAATGTAATCGCGCTCTGCCTGATTGAGCATGTTCTGTGCAACGTTGACCTCCACAATATCAATCAGCCCGTTTTTATACAAGGAAAACTTCTGGCGGTAGGCGGCATTTGCGGCCTTGGTCTGACGCGGAATTTCCTTCAGACGTCTTTCTGCAGTTGCCACTTCAGTGGCCGACTGTGTTATATTCATGGCGATGTTGGCCTGTTGTTCCTGTAGCTTTTGCCCAGCCTCGTCCACCATAAGGCGCTGTGTGTTTAGTTTCACCTTTTTGCGGCGCAGATCAAACAGGTTGTAGTTGATCCCTAGACCAACAAGGTAATTACCACGTTGCAGCCCAAAGCCATCGGCTAGCGAACCATAACTATTATCGCTATGTACACTGGATGCCCTTCCCCAGACTGCGCCAGATAGAAACAGCTTGGGACGGTAACTGTTGGCGATCAGCTTCTCTTCCATCTTCGTCTTGTCGAACAGCGCATTATAATAGGCGACCATAGGATGCTGACGGCCGCCATCGAGTTCAATGGGTGCGTTCTTTACCTGCTCGAAAAGAATCTTCTCTGCAGTGGTATCCGCTACAATCTGCGCTGGGGACATACCCGCCAGCGTAGCCAGCTGAATCTGCAATTGCTGTTGCTGATTATCCAATTCGATGAGGCCAAGCTGGCTACGCGATATTTCAGCATCCGCCATGCTGGTATCCACTCCTGCCCGGATACCACTTTTGACCAGCGCAAATATCGATTGACGTATTTCCTGGTTACGGGCTATGCTGCGCGACTGAATGCCGATCAGGTCATGCAACTTCAATAACTGCAGATAACTATAGATCGTGAAGGACTGTAAGTCATACTTCGACTGTTCAAAACGGCGGTTCTCTACGGTCACCTCCGCCTGCGCAAGCTGGTCCTGGGCATTGAATTGACCAAAATTATAGACCTCCCACTGGAAGGCCGCAATGCCAAGATTGCTGCTCACAGCCTGATAATTATTATCGGCACGGATACCACCGTTATTGGTCGGAACAAGGCCAAAACCGAAGTAAGGCCCCGGTACATTATTATTGGAGCCGACGTCTGCCTGATACGAGAGCTGTAGGCTCGGCAGACGATTGTTTTTAACTTCTGCTGCGCGGGCCTGCTGCACCTGTGTACGGACATAGTCGGTGCGTAAGGATGGCGCATGCTGCGTTACCGACGACAGCAGCTGGTTGAGTTTGATAGGCACATGACTCTCCTGTCCATAGCTAAAAAAGCTACAGCAGAGCAGTACATGCCCCATAAGGACAAGTTTCTGAAACATATAAAAAGCTTATTTAAAAATAAATGAATGTTTGCAGTCCCATTGGGACCCACTCAATACGATTAAAATGGCCTTTTTATCATAAAGTCAGCTGAAGATTACGCAGGTATAGCCGTTCGAGCGGCAATACTATTTTAGAAACGAAGTTACCAATAGAAAACGTGCCCGAATTCGGAAAGAACGTGTTGAAAAAATGAGTAATGAAAAACTCCTTTACTTTGGCGACAAAGTGACGAAGCGGTGAGAGCGTCAGACAGACACTATCTTTTACATCAACCCAATCCAGGTATTCCTGTTTTCGTTTACTAAAGGCCTTGATAACGGTGATAAACTCATTCTCGCCCTGCGTCTTTGCCTGATGATACAGTGAAAATCCGATCAAAGGTTTCACGATCAGCAGCATAGCGCTTACCAGTAAGAGAAATTGAAATATGACTCGTCTTAACATAGGTTGTATGATATCTAATGCACAGCATTTTGATTTGCGTACAGTACAAATATAAACAATGACGCAGTAGACTAATGTAACATTGACGTAACGAAAGCTTTTGTAAACATCATGTTGCAAATCCCCTAATTTGTAAAAAAAAAGGTTTCTGACCATTTATATGTAAAGGGATAATGTTACATTTGTTGAAATTAGATTCTTTACTGTTGATGGTAACACCACACTAGTTTATATAACCCTTCTTTCCTGACCTTGTCGTCAGCAATTGGCCGCTTTTCAGCATAGCCAAACACCTCCTTTTTGAATTATTTTTCTGTGTGCGTTATTCTTTATAATGTACAATTTTCTATCATATCAAATTTTTATTTATGGAAAAAGCAGTTGATTTGCAGTCCGTTTCACGTTTAAACATCAAAAATGAAATTTTAGCAGGCCTAACTGTGGCCATGACCATGATTCCTGAATCATTATCATTTGCTATCCTCGCAGGGCTATCCCCCTTAACAGGACTTTATGCAGCTTTTTTAATGGGGCTGGTCACTTGTGTCCTTGGAGGGAGGCCTGGCATGGTTTCCGGAGGAGCAGGCGCTACCGTAGTGGTCCTCATTGCGCTTGCTGCGCAACAAGGTGTGGAATATTTATTTGCGGCTGTTGTACTGGCTGGTATCATGCAACTGCTCGTTGGTGTCTTTAAGCTCGGAAAGTTTGTTCGTTTAATACCCCAGCCTGTTATGTACGGATTTCTAAATGGTTTAGCAATTATTATTTTTATGGCACAAGTACAACAATTTAAAAGCAACAATAGCTGGATGCAGGGAATAGCGCTATATACTATGATCGCCCTAACCCTTCTCACTATTCTTATCGTTGTTATATTTCCTAAAATTACAAAGGCCATCCCGGCCTCACTGGTGGCTATCTTATTCGTATTTAGCCTTGTCATCCTATTCGGAATCAATACCAAGAAAGTGGTAGATATTGCTTCAGTGAGTGGCTCATTGCCCTCATTTCACATCCCACAGGTGCCTCTCTCCTTAGAAACTTTAAAAATTATATTCCCCTATTCGCTGGTAATGGCTGGCGTAGGCCTAATTGAATCACTATTGACTTTGAATATGGTTGACGAAATAACCGGAACCAAAGGAAAGTCCAATAAAGAAGCAATTGCCCAGGGCACAGCAAATGTCATAAATGGCTTTTTTGGCGGCATGGGTGGTTGCGCTATGGTTGCCCAAACGCTTGTCAATCTCAACGCTGGTGCAAGAAGCAGATTTTCGACTTTAGTAGCTGCTATAGCTATACTTGTCATAATCTTGGTCGGTGCACCATTTATCGAACAAATCCCTATGGCAGCTCTGGTAGGTGTGATGATGATGGTAGCGATTGGAACATTTCAGTGGGTAAGTTTTAGAATCATAAATAAATTCCCGAAATCGGATATATTTGTAGGAATACTGGTCGCTGTTATAACTGTTGTATTGCACAATCTCGCATTAGCAGTACTTGTAGGTGTTATCATCTCCGCATTGGTATTTGCTTGGGATAATGCCAAACGTATCAGGGCAAAAAAATATGTCGACGATATGGGCACCAAACACTATGAAATATATGGTCCATTGTTTTTCGGGTCAACTGCAGCATTCCTCGAAAAATTTGATATGGACAACGACCCCGATCAGATCGTAATCGACTTTAAGGACAGTAGAGTTGTAGATATGACAGCAATAGATGCGCTCAACAAAGTTACTGAAAGGTATGCAAAACTAGGCAAAACATTACATATTAAACATTTAAGTGAAGACTGCCGTCTACTTTTGGCAAACGCCCAAGGAATGGTCGAAATCAACCTTATCGAAGATCCTACCTATCGCGTTATGCCTCCAAATTAAGCGGAATGTAAAAAAGTAAAGGGGCACAGGTGCTATCCTTTACTTTTCTAATTTAAGTTTTCCTTGAGCCAACGCGCTTTTTCATCATATTAAGCTTATTTAGTAACTTTTTTAATAACCAATACAAAACAAAGTCTCTCTTTTATTCACTGGGGGTTACCAATTTTATAAAGAATAAGACTAGATTTTGGCGCTAAATTTAATTGACCGCTCTCCAGCCATTCTTCCGATTTCTATTTTTGTATTTAATAGAAATTGACCATTTATAATCCACTTTTAAACCTTACAGCTGATCGGTATAAGGAAACACTGCCATCCCTACTTTCTATCGGGATCACTTTTCTGATACTTTATTTAACCCCAAAATAACCTAGATCCTACTTTGCGATCTGATATTGAGATAGTACGACCACATCGCGACGGTAAAATAGCGCTGGAATGCCAGGCTCCGCTAAAAAATGAGATTCTTAAATTGTATCGTTTATTTTAGTTTTATCAGCAAAAGAGATACATTTGAACATAAACAAACTTCCTTATGAACAGTGCTATTTCCATCTTCGAATCGAACCATAAAAAATTAGGCCTGATTTCTTTCGATTCCTCTTCGCTGGATCTTGTGAACGGCGAAACTTTCCGCCATTACATCAAAGTATTGCTCATTCCAGCGGGTTATGCACTAACTGTGGACTTCACTGCTTATGAAACCCAAAATCCCACATTGCTTTTCATCAATACCAATCAATATCTTGACATTCAGTCGGCCAATGAAAATAAAGCCTTTTTAATTATCCACTACAAGGAAAAACACAGCGTGGCCGATTATGCAGACCTGCTGAATCTGGCCCCGAAGACGCTTTCCAACAAATTCCATAAACTCAATCTTGAAAATCCGAACGAGATGATCAAAAACAGGATCGTCCTTGAGGCCAAACGCCTGCTCCTTTACAGCGAGCTCACCATTAAGGAAATCGCTTATCAATTGGGTTATGAAGACCCGGCTTACTTCAACCGGATTTTTACGCAGAAATCAGGGAAAACTCCTGCGGCTTTTCGGAAAGAAATTAAAAATTATATTACAAAAGGAAAAAAGTACAATTTATATCGACTTTTTGCTTTTTATTTTGATTGCCTATATGACATACCTTTGTCCTAGAAGAAATTAACAATCAAAAATAAAGCGTATGAAACGTAACGCTACCGCCGTTTGGAACGGCACCATCAAAGAAGGAAACGGACATCTGACAACACAAAGTTCCGTTCTGAACCAGACCCAGTATTCATTCAATAGCCGTTTCGCTGAAGGCGTCGGAACAAATCCCGAAGAACTGCTTGCTGCTGCCCACGCAGGATGTTTTACAATGAAACTGAGCTTAGACCTGACACAGGCGGGTTATCACCCTGAAAACCTGGAGACAAAATCGATCATTACATTGGATAATGGAAAGATCACACAGTCCGAATTGCTACTCCATGCAGAAGTGGACGGCATCTCAGCTGAAGAATTTGAAAAAATTGCCAGAGAGGCCGAAAGAACCTGTCCTGTAAGCTCCGCATTCAGCTTCAAAATCATTTTAAACATCAATCTAAAAAAATAATCACAATGAAATCAATCTATTCAAAAGTTTTAACATTGGCGGCACTCGCCAGCTTAAATTTCAATATCATGGCACAGTCAACCCCAGCATCTCAGGCCCCCAACATTGGTCGGGAAACAAGAGTATTCTTAAAAGCTTTGAACGGCGGCGGCGGAAAACCGCTGGAAACCCTCTCACCGAAAGAAGCCAGGCTGGTTCTGGTTGGAGCTCAAAAATCGGTAAGCTTCGATTATTCGGATATCCAGGAATCAGAAAGAACCATTACCCAAGACGGGCAGACTGTAAAAATCCATATTGTAAAACCCAAAGGTACACAGGCAGGACTACCTGTATTTATGTTCTTCCACGGCGGTGGATGGGTTTTGTGAGACTACCCTACCCACAAAAGACTGGTTCGTGACCTGGTTGTCAACAGCGGTGCTATCTGCCTGACTTAAATGAAAGAAATAACAAATACGCGTCTCCTCTAAAAGCTTCTCTGGAAGAACTGAAAGGTTTACCTCCGGCACTCGTACAGGTTGCCGAAAATGATATTCTACATGACGAGGGTATCGCGTATGGAAGAAAATTGGATGATGCGGGTGTGCCGACAACCATTACAGAATACAAAGGCCTTATCCACGATTACGGGATGCTGAATCCGCTGGCGCATATCCACGCTGTACAGGAATCTGTCCTGGATGCTGCGGCTGCTTTGCGGAAAGCACTGTTTGCAAAATAAAACACATTACCAAAGAATAACACCAAATAGTTTACACTGTTTGGTGTTACTGTATTATATTTGATTTTCAACAGCTGACCATGCCTGCCGGAACACTTTTTGTCCGCCTCCGCACTAGGTCCATCAGATCACCACGGCTTTAGGAGCATCTGGTTATTATATTTCTTATTATATTTCTTTTGAAGGTCATCATATGACTAGGTCAGCCAAAGAAATTCTTGATGCATCTTTAAATGAGACCATTATACTCTCTGCATCGGAGCAAAAATGGTTTACGGCAATCCTGGACTCCCACCATCATTGCCCTTCAGGAACAGGGTGACGTGGTATTTGTTTCGAAGGTAACTTTCACTACCCAGATAAACTTTAATCCATTAATTAACACAGATAGCAGCGTGACAAATTAATCTTCATTCAATCGCACCTGATTTGCTATCTCATTTGGCGTCTTTCCAAATTCTTTCTTGAACGTATAGGAAAAATGCGACAGATTTTCAAAACCTACTTCGAGAAAGACGTCACTCGGTCTCCTTGACTGCTCAGCGATCTGAAAATAAGCTTCCTGCAATCTTTTTTTCTTGAGCCAGATGCCCGGGGTCGTTCCGAATACGCGTTGAAAATCCCGCTTGAAGGTCGATAGGCTCCTCCCAGTAAAAAATGCAAATTTTTCCAGGCTGATGTTAAACCTGAAACTTTTGTTCATGTATTCCTTTAAATTAATCCGATCAGGCAACGAAAAATTGAACAGTATGTGAATCAGGTCAGGATTAGATTTCAATAGAATAATCAATAATTCCTCTCTTTTTATATCAACAAAATCCGCACTGATCTCAAGATCACCGGTATAGTAAGGTTCCAGTGATATTATAAAATTCTTGATGAGCTTGTTTTCCGGTATAAAAATAAAGGAGTCACTGATGGTTGATGGCCGGACGT
>Ga0308158_10002602_pt1 | contig 16762 bp, 13 predicted proteins | sample PhyBR2_FD_201038 | JGI IMG/M metagenome (GOLD analysis project Ga0308158, IMG submission 201038) | Phyllosphere microbial communities from UC Gill Tract Community Farm, Albany, California, United States - DLSLB.R2 | ecosystem: Host-associated > Plants > Phyllosphere > Unclassified | place: USA... | reverse complement strand
CTATTTCCTATGATGATTTGTTACGCTTTTCAGGTTCTATCAATGTTTATGATAAATTTGATCAGGATACCTTATGGGTTAGGGTTTTTTATAGCGAATATGAAAGAAAAGAAATTGATTTGAATTTAAAGAAAATTTACTCTTTACTGCATTCTGATGGAAATTCGGATATTATTAAGTTTCTAAATGTAGATGCAATTGATTACTGTACTTTTGGAAATTCAAAACCTTTCAGAATAAAAGTGCGTAATGTGTTGAATGATAATTACGTTCATTTTTACATTAAAAAAGCCGATGCTTCCCGTATTTACGGATTAGAATTAGAACATATTTTGTCTCCAGATAAAATTAATTTTCTGGTTTATCAGGATACTTTAATTGAAGAACATATCATAGGAATTCCCGGCGATGTTTTTATGGAAACCTTACTTAATAGTTGTTCAGAAACTGAGAAATCCCAAATAGCCAAAGAGTTTGTTAAATTCAATGAGCGTTGTATGATTCGGCTTTTAGGCGATATGCGGGCTTATAATTATGTAATTGTTCCTATTCACGATTTTGATCAGGTGGTTTATAAAATAAGGGCTATTGATTTTGACCAACAATCTTATGAAGGGAATTTTAAAATTTATCGTCCGCAATTTTTCAAGGAAAATTTCCCGATGATACAATTGATAAAGGAAAAGTTGCAGGACAGTTCGATTGAACAATATAAAAATGAGGAACGTGCCGCCTTAGCCAAAAGAATTCTTTCGGCAGAAACCCGAATCCAAAAAATACTGCGTATCATGGCTAATGATACCATTGCGCCCGAAGCGCATATCAAACAATTAAAGTTAGAATTGTATCGTTATACTAATGATTTAAACTTTAAAAATGCCACTTCTATGGGGTATGTGCTCAGTGCTGCTTTTAAGTTTGTTACCCGCAACTTTAAACATCCCGATATTTTTAAACCCGGATTTTAAGATTAACTTTTAATTGATTTTTCAGATGAAAAAAATACTGCCCCTTGTTTTATTATCGTCACTGATTTCGTTTTGTCAAAGAGAAACTTCTATTATTACAGAACTTTATGCTTTACCCAAATATCTAAAAGAAGTGTCAGGAATAGTTTTTACTGAAAGTTCTCAGTTAACATGGACACTTGAAGATAGTGGAAATGCGAATAAAATTTACGGATTAAATAGTCAGGGGAAAATTGAAAAAAACATTACAATTGCTCAAACTGAAAATATTGATTGGGAAGATATTACTAAAGACAGCAAAGAGAATTTATATATAGGTGATTTTGGTAATAATGCCAATGAAAGAAAGGATTTGGCTATTTATAAAATTGCTAAAGATTCTTTGCAAAATGAGAGTGTAATTCCTTCGTATAAAGTGAGTTTTGCATATCCGGAACAAACAGAATTTCCTCCTAAGAAAACCAAACTTTTTTATGATGTAGAAGCTTTTGTCGAACATAAAAACAACTTTTATTTGTTCACTAAAAATAGGAGTAAAGGCTTTGACGGAACTACATTATTATATAGAATACCAAACAAAGCCGGATTTCATCAGGCTCAATTATTAGGACAATTTAAAGCCGAAGGCGATTTTCAAAATGCAGCCATAACAAGCGCTTCGATTAGTCCCGATGGAAAAAAAGTAGTTTTACTAAGTCATAGCAAAGTATGGATTTTTCAAAATTTCACTTCTGATAATTTTTTCTCAGTTCCGGTTAAAATAGTCGATTTGCATCATTTTTCTCAAAAAGAAGCCATTTGTTTTAAAGACAATACAACACTTTTAATAGCCGACGAAAAGACTAAAAAGATAGGCGGATTGGTATATCAATTGGATTTAAGCTCTTTGGATTAAAAACCAAATCCGATTCCAAAACTAATTCGGGCATCGTCGTCTGCGCTTTTAAAATAACTTAGTCTTGCCGTTACGGTATTCAGCCCGTTAAGCCATAAGCCGCCACCAGCAGATTGATGCCATTGGTTGGAGTTTTCCCCGTTGAGCCAGACTCTGCCGTAATCGTATCCGCCAAAAAAGCCATAAGACATAGGGATAAGACTATTTTTTATTTTTCCAATAGAAAAACGAAGATCTGTACTTTGAAAGAAAGACTGATTGCCTATAAAACGTTGGTTTCTAAAACCTCTTAAATCATAATCGCCACCTAATGCTGCTGCCTGATAGAATTCGAAATTGTTATTTAAAATCGCTTTTCCTTTAAGTAAAGTAGCAAATACAATTTTTCCCTGATGGTCTATTTTGTGATTGAAATTGATTTTTGATTCTAATGTTGGGAAATTTTGTTTGCTGTTGTCAAGGTTCATTTTCCAGTTAGCTCCAATCAAAAATCCCATTCCCATTGTTGGTAAAGAAACATTATCGTAATTCTCATAGCCATATTCTACAGCAGCTCCTGCAAACTGCTGATGATTAAAAATTTCAGTATTTACAATGTTTGGAATCGAAATAAATCGGCCAACGGTATTTTCTACATCAAAATTCTCATAAGCAAGCTGGAAATTGATATGACTTCCCAATCGTCCTACTTTTTCGATTTTAGGTGCAAATTTCAACATTCTAATATGGACTCTGTTGTAATCCATTCCATTTAATTCGTCGGTATTTGCAGTATTATTTCCATAACCAAAATAGTTAATAGCAAAGTTGGGACTTGTAAATTGTGTGTCAAATCCGAAATTCCATTTTTTAATTATTTTTGGAACATCTAAATGGTAACCCAATTCAAAACCGTCGGTCGCAAAATAGTAGTTGGCTTTAAAAACGTGTTTTAATGTATAAGGATTTTGTTTAAAATGATTTACGGTATAATTAGCAATGATTCCTAATTTCATACCATCATCAGGATTAAAACCTATTGTTGGTAAACCCGAAAAGGCATTGTATTTTGGTTTTTGATAGTTATACAGGTTCGTTTCGTAATCATCGGTTAATGTAGTTTTTGTTCTGGAATCAATCTCAAAACTGTTCTTTTTGGTTTTAAAATCAATAATCTGAATGTTTTTGCCATTGGCAATAGCATAGCTGTCATTATTTTGACCACCGATTAGTTTTATTCTGATTGCCGATTTTTGAGTTCCCTGAAGATCAAAAACATCTTCATCGTCTAAACCATAAATCCAAATGTTTTTAGTTGAATGTTTATCGAATGTTTTGTTGTAAACCAGTTCTTTTGCTTCTTTTTTAATTCGGAATACAGCTATTTCAATTTTGTCTTTAGATATAGGTTTGATGCTGAATTGGTCTTTTTTATTAGTACCAACAATTAGTACCGTTTTTTGTAAAACCTGATTGTATCGAATGGCATATTTTGTCAATTCGGCTTTTCGAAGTTTTAGTTTTTGTCTAATATCAGCAATAGTTTCGTCCTTAATTTCTTTTGGTAAATTGTCAAAAGCAGAATCAATAGCTCCATCACTTAAATTTTCCTGAATGAATTTAGCCTGAGCAATCCAGTCTTTTTCTGTAGCATTTTTTAAAAATGCCACATCCAGCGGATAAGCTTCGCGATTGAACCATTTTACATTTTTAATATCATTTTTAAAACTTTGCATATGGCGAAGTGCAGGAATGTTCATCAATAATGACAACAAAGCCCCATCGTATTTTGAAAAAGCTTGATCACGATCGCGGGGAATAGGTTTGTAGATAATCTTATTCTCCGTTTTGTATTCCGCCCAGCGCCATTGGTCATAGTGCCTGTCCCAGTCGCCAATGAGCATGTCAAACAAGCGTGCTTTTATGTATTCGTTTTCATCGACAGCATATTTTTCATCTTTTTGTAAGTTTTCAAGAAGTTCATCAGTTCCAATAATCGCTTCGGATTTTCCAAAGTTAGGAAGCTTTTTTTGACTGTCAGAAGGTCTTTCTTCAACAAGGTACAATTCATCTCCAAAATCAGTATTGAATTCACCAAGTGCTTTTTGTTTTGGAATATAATAAAGTTCAGGATTGCTGTGAAACATACCAATTTTATCCGCCAAATTACCAACAGCTAACGGTGCATACGGATGAGAAGTGGTGTAAAAATCATATAAGAAATTCTCAGCATAGGTGTTTTCAAATTCGTTTTTTACATATTGGTCTTTGAAAGCAACACTTTGCAAAAAACGGCTGGCACTTTTCTTTAAAGCACGCATTGCATATTCTCTTCCGTCTTTATCAGCAAGACGTAACGATTTAGACTGATGACCTCCGCCGGCTCTTGAAGGAGTAAGGCCGCCATAAAGATTGTTCAGTGAAACCGTTGGAACTTCAATTAATTGGCTGTAATATTCTCGGTAATGCTTACCTAAAAGAAAAGTATGAAAAGCACTTTTGGAGGTCATTTCCGGACTGTAAATGCTTGCTTTTGTAGTTGATGGAAAAGTGACTGGATAATTGTTTTCGATTTCTTTTTTAGGTTCGAAAACTGTTTTTTCGAATAAAACTGTGGTTTTGTTGTTTTCAATTCCAACGTATTTAATCACACTTTTGCCGTTAGTATAAGTTGTCAGAGTTGCAAATCCGTTTTTGCCATATGAGAAATCATTTGGATTTATTGCTCTTGCCGCTTCTGATTTTGAACCTGCGCCACTAATAATCTGTTTAATGTTTTCGTTTTCAATATACTGCAAATTATGGTCGTGACCAGAAACTACAATTGCATTATCCTGATGCTGTAAAAGCGTTTTTAGTCTTTTTACTAAGGTCTGGTATTGTTTATTTTGAATATCCTGCGGACTAATTCCGGATGTTTTTCTTAAGAAATTAACAAATGATCCTATTATTGGTAAGGGAATTTTATTTTCTAATGGGAACAATTGTTTTTCAAGTGAAAATTGTCCGCCATGAGTTCCATTACTCATTAAAGGATGATGTAGTGCTACAACTATGGTTTTATCTTTGTTTTTATTCAGGATATTTTCGAATTCAGCAAAAAAGTCTTCTCGGGTTTTTATGCTGCAATCGTCATTAATGGTTGGGATTTTATCCCAATCTTCTAAAAACCATTCGCTATCAATGGTTACCAAACACAGCTGGTCATTTATTTTTTTGTCATCAATAGGACAGCTATTAGCAGGAAGAAAAGCTTTTTTTTCGCCCAGATAATCGTTTACTATTTTTTCCTGGCGTTTTAGCCCATTGATACCTGAATACCAGTCATGGTTTCCGGGAATAAAAATAGTTTTCCCTTTAAAAATCTTAGAAAGTGTAAGTTGAAGTTTTATTTTTTCCAGTGCGATATTGTAGGCCGCTTTCTCTTTTTCGTCCGGAATTCCTTTTGGATAGATATTGTCTCCTAAAAATAATAAAGTAGCGTTTTTATCCGATTGGCTAAGTTGTTCCTGTAAAACACCAAGCAATTTTTTAGCATTTTCTTCATCCGCATTTCCTGCATCGCCAATTAAAAAAAAGCGGTGTGCAATTTTTGCAGTCTCGTCCTCGTTAATTAGTTTGTTTTCTGTTGCTGTATTTCCAAATTGTGAATGATAAGTTGCGCATGAAGTGACTATTAATAAGAGTGTAAAAGCGCGTAGAAATATTTTAATTTTGATGAATCGCATATCCGAAAACAATTTCATAATTTAGTAGTATAAAAATTTACCTATGAATCTTACAGAGCAGGCACAAGATTTTGTTTATAATTTACTCAAAGATAAACTTTCTGATTCATTTATTTATCACAATTTCGACCATACTTCTGATGTGGTTGGGGCAGTAAAAATACTTTCTGAACAAGAGAGTCTAACTGAGGAAGAGCTTGAAATGCTTGTTGTTGCCGCCTGGTTTCATGATACGGGCTATATTGAGGGTTCTGAAAATCACGAAGAAAATAGCGTGATAATAGCTGCCCGGTTTTTGACAGATAAAGGAAAATCAACTACTTATATTGATCAGGTAAGTGCTTTAATCAGGGCAACACTATATTGCTATGAACCACAAGGCAAACTTGAAAAAATAATCAAAGACGCCGATTTTTATCATTTTACAACTGAGAATTATAGTGAACGATGCGAATTGTTAAGGGCAGAATGGAAAATTGTTAAGCAAAAAGAAGCTACGGATTTAGAGTGGGCTAAGGAAAATTTAAAAATGCTTATCGAATGCCATCAGTATTATACCGATTATGCAATTGCGAATTGGAAGGTTTTAAAAGATAAAAATGTAAATTTGATTCAGGAAAAAATTAAAAAAATGGAAGAAGACAAAGAAGTAAAAAAAGAAAGAAAAGATAAATCAAAAAAAGAACCTAAACCTAGCAAACCCGATCGTGGAATTGATACTTTGTTTAGAGTTACCCTGAGTAATCATACCCGTTTAAGCGGGATTGCCGATAGTAAAGCCAATATTTTATTATCCGTAAATGCAATTATTATTTCTATTGCTTTGTCTACCATAGTTCCTAAACTCGACAGTCCGAGTAATGCTCATTTGGTTATTCCTACTTTTATAATGCTGACCTCTAGTGTTGTCTCTATTATTTTTGCGATTCTTTCTACCCGACCAAAGGTTACCAGCGGTACTTTTACCCGCAGGGATATTGAAGACAGAAAAGTAAATTTGTTATTCTTTGGTAACTTTTACAAAATGCCATTGGAAGAATACGAATGGGCCGTAAATGAAATGATGAAAGACAACAGCTATTTATACAATTCGATGATTAAGGATTTGTATTTTTTAGGTATTGTTTTAGAACGAAAATACAAGCTGTTGCGCATTACATATAATATTTTTATGATTGGAATTATCATTTCATTTCTGGCTTTTTTCCTTGCGTTCAACGGTATCAGAGCTTAGTGCAACGTATCCAGTAATTCTTTGTATGTATATTTGTTGTCTAAACTTTCGTCAGTGTTGATTACTTTAATTCGAATAGCTTTCAGACCATAAACTCCTTGTAAATCTTCAACTTCAAATTGTTCTATGTGAGGTTCTAGGACTTTTTTGAATTGTAAAAATTTGATGTATTTCAGGTATTCGGTCTCTTCAAATGGATGCGAATACACGATTGTGATTTTCTCTTTTTGGGTAATTCTTTCTTTCGTACCTTTTATATGTGCTTTGTCAATGCGTTTTTTTACCACTTCATAACGGGCATTGTAGGTACCATCAACATCAAAACGTTTTTCGTCCATTCGGAATCGAATGGATATAGGAGAACTAAAAACTAATATTAACGAACTCACATCTAATTGACCATAAGGTAAGACTTTTTTCAAATGATGGTGCGCTAATTCCATTTTGCATAAGGTTTGCAATTGCCACAATCTGAGGTTGTTTAAATACATTAAATCAAAAGTCTGCGATGGTGTTATTGAAGCGCCAATGTATAAATTGTGTTCTACACCATCGGTTTTAAAACGTTCAAAATAATGAGGAAAAATAGCCTGGGCTTCAGTTTGTTCATTGTCCAAAACGGCTGCCATTTCTTTGTTGATAATTGACATAGCTTCATCAAACTTTTTTCGGGCATGATAGAAAAGCTTTGTTTTAGAATCTAAGTTTTCAAAATAAGAATCAAGAAGTAATTTATCATTAGAATCTACAATGGCATTATTTAAAAAAGGATGAATTTCTTTTTCGATATAAGTCTGGATTTGTTGTTCGGTGTCTGCTTTTAATTCTTTTTCCAGATCTTTTTCGTAAGACTGTAATTCAAATTTGAGCTGCTCCAGTAATGGTAGTTTTTGTATTGATTTTGAGTTTTCGAAAATAGAAATTAAGTGATTTAATTGATTTTTTAAATCTTCTTTTACCGTGTTGTTTCGATGTTCAGACGAACTATTAATATCTATTTGACCATAAAGCGGATATACTTCATTGAAAACAATTTCTTTAAAAGTATGTTCCTTGTTTGGATTATTATTATGTAAAAACTTTTGTGCTTCGGCTTTAAATTTCCAATATACACTGGAATGAATAGCAGTATATTCACGTTGGATTATTGCTTCAATTTGATTCTTTAAATCACTGTCATAGCGTTCCAGAGTATCAATAATATTAGGAAGAACTAATTGAAGATTGTTGGCATTGATGCTGTTTAATCTCCTTGGCGTTGCCGAAACCAATTCGATAATTCCCAATAATTTATTGTCTTTTACAACAGGGGTAAAAATGCAACTTTTGATGTTTTGGTCTAATAATATTTGACCGAATCGTTCATTTCCGGGAATAGCCGCAAAAGCTTCCACATTGGAAATAGAGATAGATTCTTTTCCATCTAAAAGGGTATTTAAAGAACAACCTAAAAAAGCATTGCAACATTCAATTTCATTTTTATTTTGAAGAATGAAGCTGTCGATGTTGTTTTTGTCGAAAGGTAATTTGGTGAACTTTTTTTCATCATCATTATAAATGCTGATTCCAATTCTTAAATCGGGAATTTTAAAAATAGATTTAAAAATAGCTTCTGAATTTTTATTTTCATCATCTGATTCTTTTTCTCTTTTTAAAAGATTGCTTTTTAGATTAGAAATAGCGCTTTCCTTAGTAGCATCGAATAAACTAATGATTCCAAATCCTTTTAAAACCCAGCTTTCCAGTGGGAATTTCTCTTTCCATAAAGCTACATTGTGAAAGTTATCCATTAATTCATCGATATCTTTTTGGCTTAAGGGGATGATATTTTCCGAAGGATAAATTTCTATAAAATCGGCATTGTAAAGAATGCGATAATGTTTTAAAATTCCATCAGCATCCGGAATATCATAAAACAAAGGTCTGTTGTAATCAAAATTTTGATTGTAATAATCGTTTAAAATCAATATACAGCTGAGAACATAAAATTGATCTTCGCTAAAATCACGTATTAATAAATCATTCTCTCCAGCATTTTTTACTATTTTTTTAAACCTTTTAGTACGGTTGAAAGTAATATTTTGAAAAGGAATGGCTACTGCCTTAATTTCATTATGTGTTAATGCAGTAGGAAACAAATCGGCCAATAAGTTCCTGATTAGTTTTTTATTCTCTGTAATAATAGAAAAATCTTCAATTCCCGTTCTGAATTCCGGGATATGCTCAATTTCTTTTAATAGCGATTTGGCATAATTAGAACGGTAATCAACATCTGATTGTGCAATTTCTTCCAGGGACTCAATGAGTTTATGAAAAGAAATTAAGGTTTTAAAAGGACTCTCTTTAAATAAACGGTTGTTCATTTCTACTTTTGTTAACTATACAAAAATAGTGAATTAACTCATTGAAAAGTTCATTTACAAAGAGGATGTAGGTTTAATGTTCCTTGACCATTAATTTTTTTTGACAAAAGGTTCCTAAGGCTTCATTTATTTCTTTTAATTCAGGAGTTAGAAATGTTATGCCTCCTTTTTCGTCATTTGTTAATTCCATATTACAAACCGTGCATTTGTATTCTTTTAAATGAGTGGTTATTTTTTTAGAAGTAACGATACGATGCCCAAAAATTGAGCACAAGAGTTTTTTACTTACGATAAGTTTCTTCATTTCAACTAATTCCATAATAAAAGTAGGTTAATTATATTGGGGATAGTAAATGTACTTTATTTTAGATAAAAAGACATAAATAATCGATTAAATGCTATTTTTGAATAATTTTATAAGTTTAAACTTATTTTTAAATTAGAGTTTTAAAAAAAATCTCCAATTGTTTTTTAAGCAATTGGAGATTAGGTAAGTAGTGAAATTGAATCCTAAAAAGAACTTAGGATTTTTGTTCTTTATTGAAGTAAACCAAATAATAATACATTTGTTTTTCTTCGTCCCATCCTTTTTCTACAAATTTCTCTGCACTTTCAGGATTGATGAAATCCATTTTTATTTGGATATTTGTATCTAAATTAATTACATTTTTGATTGATTTTCTGGCATCGCTTACCGCAGCATTTGCAATAGGGAAGGAGGTTACATCTTCGATACTGTATTTCTCACCTTTATCAGCTTTGTAATTTTTAAACTCCGGAATCAAATCAGGATTGTCTAAAACTTCATTTAAGAAGTTTTGTTCTTCAAACTCATCGTTTTTAGCAAAATAATTTACAGAACGGTTCATGAACATTACTTCTTCTTTTTTGTCTTCGGCAGGAAAAACAACATCTTTAGCAAAGTTTTGACAGAATTTCAAATATTTTTTTGTGATGAAATTCTCGTCTTCAAAGGCATCAACTGATAAGAAATGCTCTAACCAATAACGAGCGTCATAGCGGTTGCTGTCAACAGTTAAGATTTTGTAACCTTCTTCTTTTTTATGATTAAAGATCAAGCAGCCTTTGTCTAATTTATTCAGGTTGATTCCTTGTTGCAGGATCATTTCTAAATTAGATTCTTTTTCTTCAAATTGTAAAAAGTCACTTTGCAACTCACTTTTGAAAATCCCAATGGCATCAACAGCTGTGTTGTCGATATTAACGTTGGTTAAATGTGTCACATAAACTTCACCGTTTTTAATATGCGGATGATTGGATTGTTCAAATAAATGTTTGGTAATTTTTTTTGAAACTTCATGTAAATTAGCCGGATTATCAAAAATTTCCGTCGCATACTTGTACATGTCATTGTAATCCAAATCCACTTCATGGGCAAATTGAAAATAATTTTCTTCTTTTTCTCTAAAAGGTTTCAAGAAGAATTCTTTTATAAGAGGCACGATCTCGTCTTGTAGGTTGAAAGGTTGCTCAGATAAAAAGATAGCTTCGTTACGGCTTTTATTTCCTACTCTGTGAATAGAAAGTGTCTCGATGTGTGTGTTGAATAGGTTGATCATGTGTTGTTTTTGTTTTTAGATGCGAGAGCCAAGAAAAAAGACAGGTTTTTTAAGGTCTTTCATCTTGGCTCTTGATTCTTAGTATCGGTTTATTCTAATTCCAATTTTCTTCAAAGCCGTAATCTTCATAGCTGTCGTCTCCTTCAAACATATCCATGTCGTCATCGTCCAGACCATCTTCAAATTCGTCATAAAAATCGTCAGCATTATCTGCTTCAAAGTTTTTCTCTAAAGCTTCGTCAGGCATTTCTCCGTGAGAGAATAAAGTTTCAGGATAAATAGCAGATGCTGATTGTTCTTCAATAGCGGCAAGTTCCACTAAGAAAGTCCACATATTGATAAAATCATAAACATAAATGATTTTAGTATTTTCTTCGTCAAGAATGTCCGAAAGTTTATAATCACTCATGATTCGTTGTTCGCCGGGAACATCTCCTGTATCAAAAAGTGAAATTTCATCTTCCTGATTCCAAGTTTCATCGCAAGTGTAAAAAGAAGCGACTTCCATACCGTCAAATCCAAAAGAATTGAAGATAGCGTTGTGTAAATCTTCTAAAGTATCATCATCAAGTATAGCGATATCTCTGAAAATATCTTCTTCTGCGTCTAAGATTACTCTAAATTTATAAACCATAATCGTTGTTTTTTATAAAAAGCCAAAGGTACATTTAATCCTTTTTAATCCCAATGCGATTCGTTAATTTTTATGAAAAAAACAATCAAGTGTTTGATAGGTAATTAGTTATTTCGTCTAAGGCGCTTTATGAATTTATGATAGCGTTTGTGATAAGTGCTGTGTGTAGGATACTTACGGCTAGATGTCATGTTGTTAAAAATTAAAGCCGTAAAAAATAAGATTAGCACTCCGGTTAATACAGGAGAAAGTACATACCAATAGCCTAAATCTTTGATTTTTTGAGTACCAATAATAGCAATCAGCGCTGTTGCTCCTCCTGGTGGATGTAAAGTTTTGGTTATTTGCATCAAAACAATTGATAGGGAAACCGCTAATGGAGCAGCTATATAGATAGTGTCGGGAAACAAAAGGTGAACCGTTACTCCAATAAAAGCAGAAATTAGATGTCCGCCAATAAGATTGCGAGGTTGCGAGAATGGACTTTCTATGATTCCATAAACTAATACGCTTGAAGCACCAAACGACCCAATAAGGTAAATGACATCCTGATGTGAAAATTGTTGGCTTTGAGAATAAGCAATAAGGCCTATTCCGACAAATGAGCCTAAAAAAGACCAGAAATGTTCTTTGTAGTCAATTAGTGTTTCTTTATATAAGACATAGCGGGTTTTGCGATAACCACGTTTGATTTTAGTTGTCGGCATGATTTTAAAATTTAAATACTGGGAACAAAGGTGTAAACCGTGTTAGGGTAAATCATTTTTGCGGTATATTTAGAAATTAAGCAAGCAGCTAATATTGGGAAAAATAAGGTGTAATTATTCGTGAGTCCGCACACAAGAAAGATGGCTGTGAAAGGAGCATGGATACTGGCACTTAAAACAGCTGCCATACCTATTACCATAAAGTTAACAGGGATGATTTGAGTGTCGAAAAAAGTGTTTAATACCGAAGCAACTAATAATCCTAAAAAGGCGCCAATAAATAAGCTAGGGGCAAAAACGCCTCCATCGCCACCAGACGCCAGAGTGATTGAAGTAACGATAGGTTTTAAGAGTAAAACGCCTATGAAAGTAAAAGCCAAAGTTAGTGTTAAAGGGATTTGATTATTAGCGGCAGTAATAGTTTTGATGGCATGGTAACCTTCACCGTATAATTGAGGAAATATAAAAAGCGAAATGCTTAAAATTACCGACCCAAAAATGATTTTGTAATAATGAGTTTCAATTTTCGCAAATTTAGCTTTAAAAAATAACACACATTTGGTTAGGTAAACCGAATTGATACCGGCTAAAATACCCAGCAAAATAAAGTAAGGAATTGCTCTTAAATGCCATGTCGCTATTGAAACGGCAAATAAAGGTTCTTCTTTCAGGATAGTTAATAAACCGAAAGCAATAGATACTGCAATTAAGTTTGAGATTACAAAAGCACGGGTTACTTTTCTCGAAATTACTTCCAGTGCAAATAAAATTCCGGCAATTGGGCTGCTGAATAATGCTGTGATTCCGGCAGCTACTCCTGCGCAAATCAGTTCGGTTTTATATTGACGAAAAACGTTTTCTTTTTGTTGTGCTACCGATCCAATGGTTGCTGTTGCTACAACAGTAGAAACTTCGATTCCGGTTGAGCCTCCAAAAATAACGGTTAGCAATCCGTTTATGGTATGTGATGGTATTTTATAAGAAGGTAAATTTTTATTTTTATTCTGGGTGCTTTCAAAAACTTCTTTAATGCCTTTGTTTTCTTTTTGTTTAAACATGTAAAGTCTTAGGAAATAAATTACGGAAAGACCAAAAATGGGGAAGAAGATTAAGAAAAGCGGATTCGCATTAGATTGGTGAAAGAATATTTCTTCATAATATTCAGTGATTTTTTTTAAACTTATTCCTAAAAACGCTGAAAGAAAGCCGATTAAGATAGAAACGATTATTAATTTTCGAAGCTTAATAAATTGATGATTTTTTTTGATTTGCGCCGTTTTATTCATCAGAAATTAAATTTGTATAACATATTGTTAAAAAGGACTGCAAATTTAATCAAAAAGAATCGAAATTTAAAAAATAAAGGCTGTTTTGTTATAATAAAATTTAGTTAAAAAAATTAAAGTTCATAGAACTCAATAGGTAAATTGTCAGGATCTGCAATGAAAGTAAAGCGTTTTTGGGTGAATTCGTCTACGCGAATAGATTCCGCATAAATGTTTTCGGATTCTAAAAACGAAACGGTCTGGTTTAGGTCTTCAACTGCAAAAGCTAAATGGCGTAATCCTTGGGCTTCGGGATTTGAAGGCCTGGCAGGAGGATTTGGGAAAGAAAATAATTCAATGCAATAATGATCATTCAATGCTAAATCGAGTTTGTACGATTTTCGTTCTTCGCGATATACTTCACGAACAATTTTTAATCCGAGAATTTCAGTGTAAAATTGTTTCGATTTTTCATAATCAGAGCAAATGATAGCGATGTGGTGGATTTTGTTTAGCTGTAGCATTTTTATTTTAAATAAGTCATTGTGGGTAAATTGGCTTCTGGATTTTGTGCTAATGCTTCTGAGTGTAATTTTTCAATAAGTTTTTTAGTGTCTTCGATAGAGTTAATTTCGAAAAGAAACAATACTTCGTTTTCATTGTCGGCATTTTGCCAAAGATTTTCCAAATACATTCCGTTTGACGCATGAAAAGCTTTGTCTTTTTCTAATATTTCTTTGATGATGTCAAAAGTGACATTGCTGAGTTTGGCTAATAAGTGTGGCATGATTTATTGATTTAGTTTTCGAATTACTTTGGCTGGATTCCCAACAGCCAGAGAATTGTCGGGGATGTTTTTAGTGACAACCGAACCGGCTCCAATGACGCATCCGTTGCCGATGATTACTCCGGGACAAATTACCGAATTACCACCTATCCAACAATCGTCACCAATAGTTATCGGTAAGGCGTTTTCGAGTGTCTTTCTGAGTTCGGCATCGAGCGGGTGAGTGGCGGTGTAAAGTTGTACGGCGGGAGCAAAAAACACATTCGAACCGATGTTGACTTTGGCACAATCCAGAACAACACAATTGACATTAAAATAAACGTTTTCTCCGCAGTTAATATTGTATCCGTAATCACAATGAAAAGGAGGTTCGATGTATAAGTTGGAACCTGCATTTGGGATCAGCTCTTTTAAAATCTCTCTTGCTTTTTTTGTTAATCGGTATTCGGTTACGTTCAAACGGTGCAATAAGTTTTTAGCTTTTCTTCGGTCTTTTACCAGTGTAGGATCGCCTGCTAAATAGTATTCGCTATCAATCATTTTTTCTTTTTCAGTTTTCATTTTTCAGAGCGTTTTTAGGTGGTTTTTGATGTCTTTTTTTAAGGTGTTTTTTTGGCTGTTTTTTTAGTGAAAATTAAGTGTCGTTTTTGAGGTTTTTTTATAGCTAAAAAATATGTGGAAAAGTGGTTGTTTTTCTTCTTGTTTTTTGATCCTCAATTACAGTGGTTAGATTTGGTTTTTGGGAATTTGATTACTGTAAATATAAATTAAAAAAGCACAAGCTGTTGTTTCTTAAAGAGAGTATTTTGGACTAAAAAAGTTTTTGGGGGATTTTAAGGGCTGATTTGAGATGTTGTTTTAGGAAGTGGTTTTGAGATGAAATTTGGTTGAAAATCGAGGAGAGTTTAATGGGGGGATTGATTGCTTTTTTGAATAAAAAAAAGTTGTTTTTCAAACAGATATTAGTTAAAGTAATACTTTATGTAATATTGTTTAGTTTAAATTTTGTTTTTGAAATATTTACTTGATTTGATTTTAACTCCATTATAAATCTGTATAATGAGTAAAAAATTATTGTTTAATGTTTTAGTTTATATTGTGTGTTTTAAGTTGCTGGAATTTAATTTTATAAATGTTTAGTATAGATTATTTCTATGGCTTCTTTTTAATTGTTTTTTGAGGATTTTAAACGGTTTTTGAAAATATTTTAGATAGAAATGTCTTTTTTAGAGAGAATTTTAAATTTTAGTTTTTTAAAATTAACATTGGTAAAAATAGTTTTATTTTTTTGATTTAGGATTGACTAAAGTACTTTTTTAAAGTTGATTTTTTTCTGATTGTTTTTTTGATTTTTACTTTTTTATCGGATGAAAGTTTTGTGTGATTTCAGGTTGAGAAAATGCTTCAAATTTGATGCTCTTTTTTTTATGAATTTGCTTTTTGGTTTTTTTATCCCCATTATTTCCGTTTCTTTTTTAAGATTTGATTATTGTTTTTGTGATTGGATTCGTGAAAAAAGAATGCGATTTATTTGTTGTGAAAGAGTGTTTTTGGAGTTCTTTTTTAAAGCTTTTTTTTGTGATTTAAGGACCTTTTTTTATGTTGTTTTTTGATTGAGTTTTGGGTGTTTTTTTTGTATAAAAAAGAGGCTGAAAAAAGAGTGTTTTTTGAAAAGAAAAATCGATGGTTTTCACTTGGGAAAAGTAGCTTTTTTTGGGTGGTTTTTGAGATCTGTTTTTAGTGTTTTTTGAATGTATAGATGAGGTGTTTTAATGCAGTGTTTTTTAAGAACTCACTAATAATTTTTTGTTAATGCAGCTCTCAAAATAACTTAAAGATTGTAAATTCGTGAGACTTAAAATATAAAAAAACAGATATGAAATATTTTGCATTGATTGCTTTTGCGGTTCTTTTTTCTTCTCAAATTCAAGCTCAAAAAGTAGCTGTTTTTGATCATTATTCTGATTTGGAAAAGACAGTTTTGAATGATCAAAATACAACTTATGTAGTGAATTTTTGGGCTACCTGGTGTGCTCCCTGCGTGAAAGAATTGCCCCATTTTGAACAATTAAATTCTGAGAATAAAAAGGTCAAAGTGGTTCTTGTAAGCCTGGATTTTAAGAATCAATATGAGGCTAAATTGCTTCCTTTTTTAAAGAAAAAAGAGGTCAAATCTGAAGTGGTTTTGCTAACAGATAAGGATTATAATAGCTGGTTACCGACTGTAGATAAAGATTGGTCGGGCTCAATTCCGGCTACTTTAATTATAAAAAATGGTAAAAAAGTATTTGTAGAAAAGATGTTTTCCAGCTACGAAGAATTAAATCAATATGTAAATTCAACTATTAACTAACAATTTTAAACTATGAAAAAATTAGCTGCTCTTTTATTATTTACTGCTGTCTTTTTTACGATGGCCTTTAATTCTAATGTTTCTACACCCTATAAAATAGGTGATACTGCCACTGATTTTAAATTAAAATCGGTTGATGGTAAAATGTATAGTATGTCAGATTATAAAAGCGCAAAAGGTTTTATAGTTGTTTTTACCTGTAATCATTGTCCTTTTGCTAAAAAATACGAAGACCGTATTAATGATTTGGCTAAAAAATACAAACCTAA
>Ga0308158_10002595_pt1 | contig 16793 bp, 16 predicted proteins | sample PhyBR2_FD_201038 | JGI IMG/M metagenome (GOLD analysis project Ga0308158, IMG submission 201038) | Phyllosphere microbial communities from UC Gill Tract Community Farm, Albany, California, United States - DLSLB.R2 | ecosystem: Host-associated > Plants > Phyllosphere > Unclassified | place: USA... | reverse complement strand
GAAGAAAAGATAGAAGAAATTGTTCCGGTAAGTGATGAAATTAAAGCATCTGTTTCAACTGAGGCTATTATCAATAGTTATTTGAAAATTAAAAATGCCTTAGCAAAAGACAATTCAGCCGAAGCAGCGAAAGTAGCGGCTGATTTTTCTAAAGTGGTTGAGGTTACTAAAACCGATAAAATAGCAGTCGAATTAAAAGATAAGTATTCGAAAACTACTGAGGAAGCTAAAAAACAAGCGGCTTTAATTGTTTCTAATTCAGGAAAAATAGACAAGCAAAGAATGTATTTTGCTGTTTTAAGCAAAAATATAACGAGTTTGATTGCTACTTTTGGAAGCAGTCAGAAACTATATCAGGATTATTGCCCGATGTATGATGAAGGAAAAAGCGGCTATTGGATAAGCGAATTCAAAGTAATCAAGAATCCGTATTATGGTTCAGAAATGCTGGAATGTGGAGGAATGATTAAAGAAATTAAATAGTTTTTTTTAAGATAGATTTTAAAAAAAAAATAACCATTAAGGCAGTTAAGAGAATTAAGCGCAAAACTTAATAAATCTTAACTGCCTTAATGATTTTTAAAGATTTTAGGCGTTTGTAGTTTTTTATTATTTTTGAAAAAAAATACGATGTTGCAACTTTCAGAAATCTGGATTTATCCCGTAAAATCATTGGGTGGAATTGCCCTAAAAGAGGCTAAGGTTACCGTTCGTGGTTTGGAAAACGACCGCCGTTGGTTGTTGGTGGATGAAAATGGATTGTTTCTTACTCAGAGAGAACATCCCGAATTAGCTTTATTTCAGCCTGAAATTGATTCCGATTTTTTGAAAATAATCCATAAAGGACAACAATCGGAAGCTTTGAAAGTTAATATGGCAACGGATTATTCTAAGCAAAAAGACAAAGTCAAAGTCCAAATTTGGGAAGATGAAGTGGAAGCTTATGAGGTGAGTGCCGAAGCTAATATTTGGTTTTCTGAACGATTGGGTTTTGTAGCTAAGTTGGTGTATATGCCCGATGAAAGCCACCGAAAAGTAGATCCTGATTATGCGGTGAGTGCCGATAATGAGACCGCTTTTTCAGATGGATTTCCTTTTTTGTTGATTGGACAAGCTTCTTTAGATGATTTGAATTCACGATTAAAAAATCCAGTTCCCATACGTCGTTTCCGGCCTAATTTTGTTTTCACCGGTGGTGAAGCTTACAAAGAGGAAACATGGAGAGAATTTACAATTGGTTCACTTGCTTTCTATGGTGTAAAACCTTGTAGTAGATGTGTTATGACTACGGTAAATCCTGAATTTGGTACTTTTGCAGGCAAAGAACCCTTGTATACTTTATCGAAATATCGAAAAGTAGGGAATAAGGTGCTGTTTGGTCAAAATGTAATTGCGCAACAGGAAGGGAGTTTGAGTGTTGGGGATTTAGTTGAGGTTTTGAAAATGAAATAAACGTTATAATCCCAGTCTGTTTCCGCAAACTTGTCATTCCGACGGAGGAGGAATCTCATTAAGTTATTTCGGTAAAAGTGATAAAAAAAAACTATGATGAGATATCGTAGCTTTTAGGGATAGCGTCTTGAAAAATTATTTTTCCAATTTTATTTTTCCATTAAATTCTTTTGATTGAGAATAAAGAGTAATTCCTAGGATTTTCCAATCTATTATTCCTGTTGTCTGATATTGGTAGTTGATTCGATCTAATGGTGAAATAGTTACATTTGTTGCTTTCCATTCTGTTCCGGATACAAAACCATCACGGTAAATTTCTGCTTTAAGTAGTCTTTTCTCTGAATTGTTTTCTCCAAATTGAATGCTAAGACTAATTTTTGTAGTTAGGTTTTCTTCAAGTAGTTTGTCTGTCGAAAATGTATTACCATTATATTTATTTGAAAAACCAGCATCCTTTTGTAAATCAAATGTTTGGAATAAATTATTTTCTTCATTTGGTTTGCTGATAAATGAGACCAATCCTAAAACAAAAACAAGTGCAGCTATTCTGCCAAAATTATCACGAATCTTTTTAGTGGCTTGAAAACAAAGAAAGAAAAAATAAATTAGTATCGAAAAATTGAGTATTCCCCAGATTAGTTCTAACATGATGACGGTTTGTTTGTTTGTTTGTTTGTTTTCTATTTATATTGAGTCAAAAAAAATGACAAAATCATAAAAGTATGTTCTTTTTTTTAATTCAAATATACTTGTTTTTTCTTACAAAAAATAAAAGCTAATTCCAATTGCAATAATTAAAGGCAATAGCAATATTAATCTTTATTTTCAGCATCTTGAACCCCTTGAAATTCAATCGCGAAGGTTCAGGAGTAAAAACTTGCTGAACTTATAAAAATTTTATAATTTTGCCGTCCAATTTTATTACGTAAATTAAAGAAGAAGATGGATATTAAAAGAGTAGCAATAGACGCTGTAAACGAGACGATTGTAATGACTGTGGTTCACATGGATTACAAAGGTCAGGTGGCTAAAAGAATCAACGAAAAAATGCCTTTGGCACAAGTAAAAGGTTTTAGAAAAGGTGCTGTGCCTAAAGACCTTGTTGAAAAACAATACGGTAAAGGAATTAAACAAGAAGAGGTTAAGAAAGTAGTTGACTTGGCTTTAGAGCGTTATATTCAGTCTGAAAGATTAAATCTTCTTGGAACTCCACTTGCTAAAGTAAACGAAGAATTAGACTGGTCTGCTGAGGAATTAGTATTCGAATTTGAAATTGGTTTAGTGCCAAACTTCGAATTAGACTTAGATGCTAAAAACGATATCGTAAAATATGTAGTTACTGCTGACGATAAATTAATCGACGGACAAGTAGCTCGTATCCAAAAACAATTTGGAACTGCAATTCCTCAGGAAGTTGTTGAAGCAGCTTCTGATATTAAAGGAATTTTTACTAATGAAGCAGAAGGAATTGGAAATACTACAACTATTTCTTTAGATATTTTCAAAGACAAAGCGACTGCTGATAAATTCATTGGTAAAAAAGTAGGTGATGTAGTTACTGTAAACACAAGTGGTTTATTTGAAGACGATCACCAATTAATGGATTACTTAAAAGTAGGTCATGATAACGTTCACGGTTTAGCAATCGATGTTGATTTTACAATCGAAGCTATTACAGTTTCTGAGCCAGCTGAATTGAACCAGGAATTGTTCGATAAATTGTTCGGAGAAGGAAAAGTAGCTTCATTGGAAGAATTGAAATCAAAAATCAAAGAAGATGCTGAATCTCAATTTGCGCAACAAGCTGACCAAAAATTATTAGGTGATGTAACTGAGTTCTTAATTGAAAACACAAAATTCGATTTACCGGCTGAATTCCTTAAAAAATGGTTGCAAACTGTAGGTGAGAAAAAATTGACTGCTGAAGAAGCTGAAGTAGAATATGCTCGTTCTGAAAAAGGATTGCGTTTCCAATTAATCGAAGGAAAAGCATTATCTCAAAACGATATCAAAATCACTTTTGAAGATTTAAAAGCATTTACTGATAAAAATATCAGAATTCAAATGGCTCAATTCGGACAAACAAATCCTACTGACGAAGAAGTTCAGGGAATTGTAGCCAGAGTTTTATCTAACCAGGACGAAGTAAAAAGACTTTCTGATCAGGTAGTTGCTGAAAAATTATTGGAATTGTTCAAAGAAAAAGCAAATCCAACTACTAAAGAAGTGACTTACGAAGAGTTTATCGCTGCTTCTTACGGTGAATAAATAATTCAGGAATAGCTGTAGGCATTAGCCAAAAGTTAAAAAAATAGTTATATTTGAGCGTCAGAAGTTTTTTTGACGCTCTTTTGTTTTTAAATGATTTAGGACTAAAAACAAGACATAATGGCATTATTTGTAAAGAGGTATAACCTTTGTACGATAATGATAAAACAAGATATAACGTAAAACTTAGAACAAATAAATATGAACTACGGTAAAGAATTTAAAAAGTTTGCTACAAAGCATCAAGGAGTGAATGCCATGTATTACGATAAAATCGTAAACGCGATGACACCTACTAACATGACTCCGTATATTATTGAAGAACGTCAGTTGAACATTTCGCAATTAGACGTTTTCTCTCGTTTGATGATGGACAGAATCATTTTCCTGGGGACAGGAATTGATGACCAAATTGCAAATATCGTTCAGGCACAATTACTTTTCTTAGAAAGCGCTGATGCTTCTAAAGATATTCAAATTTATTTGAACTCTCCGGGAGGAAGTGTTTACGCGGGATTAGGGATTTATGACACGATGCAATATATCAAACCTGATGTAGCGACAATTTGTACCGGAATGGCAGCTTCTATGGGAGCCGTATTGTTATGTGCAGGTGCAGCAGGAAAACGTTCGGCTTTACCACATTCAAGAGTAATGATTCACCAGCCATCAGGAGGAGCACAAGGTGTTGCATCTGATATGGAAATCAACTTACGCGAAATGTTGAAATTGAAAGATGAGTTATACAGAATTATTTCTCATCATTCAGGACAGGAATTTGATAAAGTATATGCTGATAGTGAGCGTGATTACTGGATGATTGCTGAAGAAGCAAAGCAGTACGGAATGATTGATGAGGTTTTAATAAGAGGATAAATAAGTGTTCAGTATTCAGTGGTTAGTATTCAGTCTGACCACTGACCACTGATTACTGCTAACTAGAAAAGATGGCAAAAGAAGTATTAGAGTGTTCGTTTTGTGGAAGGAAAAAGCCGGAAACCAATTTATTGATTGCCGGTATTAATGCGCACATTTGCGACAGATGTATCGAACAGGCTCATGGAATTGTTCTTGAAGAGTTGAAATCAAATGGAAACTCAAAATTAGTTGGTGATTTGATTTTGCAAAAGCCAAAAGAAATCAGAGCTTTCCTTGATCAATATGTTATAGGGCAAGACCAAACCAAAAAAGTAATGTCGGTGGCTGTTTATAATCACTACAAGCGTTTGATGCAACAGCAATTGGACGATGAGGTAGAGATTGAAAAAAGTAACATCATCATGGTGGGACAAACAGGAACAGGAAAAACATTGGTAGCAAAAACTATTGCTAAAATGCTGGATGTTCCGTTGGCTATTGTGGATGCAACGGTTTTAACTGAGGCGGGTTATGTAGGAGAAGATGTCGAAACCATTTTGACACGTCTGTTACAGGCAGCTGATTATGATGTTGCCAAAGCAGAACGCGGAATTGTATTTATTGACGAAATTGATAAAATTGCCCGTAAGAGCGATAATCCGTCAATAACGCGTGATGTTTCGGGTGAAGGTGTGCAACAGGCATTATTAAAATTATTAGAAGGAACAGTTGTAAACGTACCACCCAAAGGAGGACGTAAACATCCGGACCAAAAATTTGTTGAAGTTAATACCCAAAACATTTTGTTTATTGCCGGTGGTGCTTTTGACGGTGTAGAAAGAATTATTTCAAAACGTTTGAATCGTCAGGCGGTAGGTTATTCTACTTCAAAAAATGAAGATAATATTGATAAAGAAAATTTATTGCAATATATTATTCCAAAAGATATCAAGGATTTCGGATTGATTCCGGAGATTATTGGGCGTTTACCAGTGTTAACGCACATGGATCCATTAGACAGAGATACATTGAGATCAATTTTGACTCAGCCTAAAAATGCCTTAATCAAACAATATCAAAAATTGTTTTTGATGGATGATGTAGAGTTTTCTATCACCAATGATGCACTGGATTTTATTGTAGATAAAGCATTAGAATATAAATTAGGTGCCCGTGGATTGCGTTCACTTTGTGAAGCTATCTTAACTGACGCTATGTATGAATTGCCAAGTTCTGATGATAAAATACTGGAAATTGATGTAGATTATGCAAAAGAAACTTTAAATAAAAATTTATTGAAGCGATTAGAGATTGCTTCGTAATTTTTTGATTTATAAAATTTCAAACCCGTTTCATTTTTAGAAAGAAACGGGTTTTTTTATGAGTATGAGTTAGCTTAAAATCATCTCTTTGTAAAAAACACGCGATATTTTTTTTTATCTACAATAGATTGTCGATTTTTGTCGCTTCTAAAATCAATATAGATTAAAAATGGCAATTGAGGATAAAGAGATTATTTTATTAAAAGTTTCTGGTCAGGATAAACCAGGGGTAACAGCTGGTTTAACATCAGTATTGGCGATGTATAATGCCGTTATTTTAGATATAGGACAAGCGGATATTCACGATACACTTTCGTTAGGAATTTTGTTCGAAATTGAAGCCGGTTCTTCTTCTGCTCCGGTTTTAAAAGACTTGTTGTTTAAGGCTTACGAATTAGGGATAAAAGTGAAATTTATTCCAATTACCATTGAAGATTATGAAAAATGGGTAAAAGCACAGTCTAAACAGCGTTATATTATTAATATTTTAGGAGAGACTTTGGCTGCTGCTCAACTGGCCGCTGTGACTAAAATAATGTCGGATCAAAATCTAAATATTGATTCGATAAAAAGATTAACAGGCAGAACTTCGATTGTAGAAACAGAAGTATATCCACGTTCTTGTGTGCAATTATCGGTTTCGGGAGAAATTGTAGATAAAACTGTTATGACAGCCAGTTTCATGGAAATTTCCAGAACTTTAGATGTTGATATCTCTTTCCAGGAAGATACTATTTATAGAAGAAACCGTCGTTTGGTGTGTTTTGATATGGATTCTACATTGATTCAAACGGAAGTAATTGACGAATTGGCTGAATTAGCCGGTGTTGGTGAACAGGTGAGAGCTATAACCGAATCGGCGATGAATGGTGAGATTGATTTTAGCGAAAGCTTCAAAAAACGTATGGCTTTGCTGGAAGGTTTAAGCGAAGATGTGTTGCATAATGTAGCCATCAATTTGCCAATAACAAAAGGAGCACACCGCTTGATGAAAGCTTTGAAATATTATGGTTATAAAACCGCTATTTTGTCAGGAGGATTTACCTATTTTGGAAATTATTTGCAAAAAGAACTAGGTATCGACTATGTTCATGCTAATGAATTAGAGATTAAAGACGGTAAATTAACCGGTAATTATATTGGCGAAATTGTTGACGGTCAAAAGAAAGCCGAATATTTGAAAGCAATTGCCGAGAAAGAAGGTATTCATATCAACCAGACCATTGCGGTGGGTGATGGAGCTAACGATTTACCAATGATTAATTTAGCAGGATTAGGAATTGCCTTTCATGCTAAACCTACCGTAAAAGAAAGTGCAGCTACTTCTATTTCGAGTTTGGGTCTTGACGGAGTTTTATATTTATTAGGCTACCACGACAGGCACATCGATATGATGGAATAACGAGAAACAAAATAATAACATTTAAGAAACCTTAGTTCTGATTTTGAGCTAAGGTTTTTTTTATGGATGTAAATTAAAATCGTATTTTTATAATATAATACTTAAAATAAGTGCATTATGATAACCGTTCAAACTAAAATTCAGGCTTCGATAGATAAGATTTGGGACTTATGGACATTGCCGGAGCATATTACACAATGGAATGCAGCTTCTGAGGATTGGCATACGCCTTTTGCAGAGAATGATTTGAAAGTAGGAGGAGAATTCAAATGTACCATGGCTTCTAAAGATGGGACAATGAGTTTTGATTTTATGGGAACTTATTCAGCTATTTTAGATAGAAAATTAATTGCTTATACTATCGAAGATGGAAGAGCGGTCATTATAGTTTTTGAAGAGCTGGAAGACGGATTTGAAGTCAGGGAATATTTTGAGCCCGAATCAGTAAATTCAGAAGAATTACAACATCAGGGGTGGCAAGCTATATTAGACAATTTTAAGAGGTATGTTGAAAATAATTTAAGCTAAATTCAATCAGGATGACTAGACAGATATGGCTTAATCTTCCGGTAAAAGATATCAAGGCTTCCAAGATGTTTTTTTCTAAACTTGGTTTTTCTTTCAATGAGCAACACGATACAGAGTATTCAACTTGTTTGTTAGTTGGAGAAAATAATTTTGTAATCATGCTTTTTGAAGAAAAAATGTTTGAGGAGTTTATAAAAAATAAACTCACTGATACAGAGCAAAGTTCTGAAATGTTAATTTCGATAGATGCTGAAAGTTGGGAAGAAGTAGATGCAATTGCTCAAAAAGTTGAGGAAGCAGGAGGTAATGTTTTTTCAAAGCCGGCTTTGAGCCAGGGATGGATGTATGGATGTGGTTTTGCCGATTTAGACGGGCATCGTTGGGGGGTGTTGTATATGGATTTTAGTAAGTTGTCTTAATAAATATTTATATGAAAACATTAACTTTTAAGATTGAAATTCAGGCACCCAGAGAAAAAGTCTGGTCGGTTTTGTGGGAGGATGCGAGTTATAGAAAATGGACGGGTGTTTTTTGCGAAGGCAGCTATGCTATAAGCGACTGGGAAGAAGGAGGTTTTGTTCAATTTCTTACGCCTAATGGTGAAGGAATGCATAGCATTATAGAAAAGAAAATAGAAAATGAATATATGGTCTTCAGGCATTTGAATATGGTGAGAAACTATGAAGTTTTGCCTGTTGATACTGCAACACAGGAATGGGTTGGTGCCATGGAAACTTATCGTTTAACAGCCGGTAACGGAATCACTGTTCTGGAGGCTACAATAGATACGGATGAGAAATATATTGACCATTTTAATACCGCATTTTCAAAGGCATTAGCTCTGATAAAAGAACTTTCAGAAGAATAATTAATTTAAAATAATAATCATGACAACAATCAATCCGTATTTAATTTTTAATGGCAATTGCGAAGCAGCCTTTTTGTTTTATCAATCGGTTTTTGGTGGTGAATTTCCATACATTGGGAAGTTCAAAGACATGCCTGCGGGTGATAATACTCCTGAATTATCAGAAGAAGAAGGAAACAGAATCATGCACGTCAGCTTGCCTATTGGTCAAACAGTTTTAATGGGAAGTGATAGTAATTCAGCTAGTGGTGATGTCGTTTTTGGAGGAAATGTTTCAATTTCGGTCAATGTAGAAAGTAAAGACGAAGCCGATCGAATTTTTAATGGACTTTCAGCGGGAGGAAATGCTTACATGCCAATGGCTGATACTTTTTGGGGAGCCTATTTTGGGATGTTTACCGATAAATTTGGAATTAATTGGATGGTGAATTTTGATAAAAACGAAAAGCAATAAACATGAGGATAGTTAAAAAAATAGTATTTGGACTTTTAGCTCTAATAATATTGCTTTTAATAGTGGCTTTGTTTATGCCTAAAGATTACACGGTTTCGGTTTCGACAACTATAAACCAACCCAAAGCAGTGGTTTTTGATTATGTGAAATTGATTAAAAATCAGGAAGAATATAGTGTTTGGGTAATGCAGGATCCTAATGTTGTGATGAAGTATACTGGAACTGATGGAACTGTAGGTTTTAGGGCAGCATGGAACAGTAAAGACGATAATGTGGGCGAAGGCTCACAGCAAATTGTGAAAATTACTGATGACAGAATTGATGTCGATTTGCATTTTGAACGACCAATGAAAGGAGATGCTAAAGCAGCTACTTTTGTAGAGTCTGTTTCTGGAAATCAAACGAAAGTTACAAATGAATTCTATGGGCATTCCGATTATCCAATGAATTTAATGTCGTTGATAGGAAAGAAATTCATCACCGATGCACAAACTCAAAACCTAGCTAATTTGAAGAAAATTTTAGAAGAATAGTTTACCCGATAAAAAAGAAAAACCTTAGTTCAGCTAAGGTTTTTTTATGAAATTAAATAATTACTTTCTCCTGCATACTTTTCAACTGCTCCAGATAATCCCTTTGATTGGACAATCTCGGAATTTTGTGTTGTCCGCCCAGTTTGTTATTGTCTTTCAGCCAATCGTAAAACAAGTGTTCTCTGGCAATATTAATTACCAAAGGATTTAGTGTCATGTTATTGTAACGTTTGGCTTCGTAATCTGAATTCAGAGTTTGTAACGTTTCGTCCAGTGCTTTTTGAAAAACAGTCATATCAGCCGGTTTTTTCTTGAATTCAATCATCCATTCATGTGCTCCTTTTTCTTTTCCATCCATAAAAATAGGCGCAACGGTATAATCGATAATTTCAGAATGGGTGATATGACAAGCTTTGGCAATTGCCTGATCGGTGTTTTCGACCATTAGTTCTTCACCAAAAACATTGATGTGGTGCTTGGTTCTTCCGGTAACTCTGATTCGGAAAGGGTTTAGTGAAGTAAAACGAACCGTATCTCCTACCAAATAGCGAAATAAACCCGAATTAGTAGTGATTACAACTGCGTAGTTTTTATTTAATTCCACATCGGCTAAACGAATCGTTTTTTCGTTTGGCATTCCAAAAGTATCCATTGGAATAAATTCATAGAAAATTCCGTAGTCCAACATCAGCAATAAATCGCTGGAATGATTCAAGTCCTGAATGGCAAAAAATCCTTCCGAAGCATTGTATATTTCGTAATACTTAAACTCTTTTTTAGGAAGCAGGTTTTGGTATTGTTCGCGATATGGATTGAAACTCACTCCGCCGTGGAAATAGACTTCCAGGTTGGGCCAAATTTCGAATAAATTGCCTTTGCCTGTTTCTTCGAGCATTTTGTTCATTAATACCAGCATCCACGAAGGAACACCGGCAAAACTGGTGACGTTTTCTCTTTTAGTTTCGTTGATGATAGCGGCCATTTTAGATTCCCATTCGCTCATTAACGAAATTTTGTTACTTGGCGTACTACTGAACTCGGCCCAAATAGGCATGTTTTCGATTAATATTGCTGATAAATCCCCGAAAAAACTGTTGTTGTCTTCATAGATTTGAGAGCTTCCTCCAAGACGTAAACTTTTGCCTGTAAAAAGTTCCGAGTTTTCATTGTTGCTTAAATAAAGGCACAATAAATCCTTGCTGCCTTTGTAATGGCAATCTTCGAGTGCTTCGTTGCTTACAGGGATAAATTTGCTTTTAGCATTGGTGGTTCCGCTTGATTTTGCAAACCATTTGATAGGCGATTCCCAAAAAACATTTTGTTCTCCCTGACGGGTTCTTTCAATTAAAGGTTGTAATTCTTCATAAGTAGAAATCGGAATTCTTTCTGCAAAAGTGGCATAGGAATTTATCGAAGCATAATCGTATTTTTTGCCCAATTCTGTATTTTTTGCGGCTCCAATCAAATTCATAAGTAATTCTTCCTGAACCTCATTTGGGTATTTCAGGAAAAGTTCAATTTGATGGATTCGTTGTTTTAAAACCCAGGAAGCAAATGAATTGATGAGCTGTATTGGCATTTTTAAAAAATAGGGTTATGAAATTTACCTTAGGAATAATAACTTTACCAAAAATAGCAAAATTTACGAAACAGCAAACCTTAAAAATTTAATCTTAATGCAATACGAAGGCGTACTTACTAAAATGGAAACCGAATATGGAAAACCGATTCAATATTATTTGGTTTTTGAAACTAGTTTTTTGAATGTTAATCAGTTGATTGGTAAAGATATTGCCATTGATTTTGTAGGTTTTCAATGTTTGAATTGTAATAAGAAAAAGAAAATTTTCCGTCAGGGATTTTGTTACGAATGTTTTTATTCCAGTGCTGCTGTGGGCGATTGGATTATGAAACCCGAGTTGAGTACGGCGCATTTAGGAATTGCCGATAGAGATTTGGATTATGAAGAAAAAGTGCAGTTACAACCTCATATTGTGTATTTGGCTTTGTCAAGTGAAATAAAAGTGGGCGTGACACGTAAAACTCAGGTACCTACAAGATGGATTGATCAGGGAGCTACTGAGGCGATTGCTATTGTTGAAGTTCCGAATCGTTATTTGGCTGGGATTACTGAGGTAGCTTTAAAAGACCATTATGCCGATAAAACGAATTGGCGTAAAATGTTGACCAATGATATTGAAGCCGTCGATTTAGTAGCCGAGCGATTGAAATTGGAAAATTTAATTCCTGACGAAGTACGGGATTATTTTATTTTGGATAAAAATGATTTGTACCAAATGGATTATCCGGTTTTGCAATATCCTTTAAAGGTGAAGAGTCTGAGCTTAGATAAAACACCCAAGTTTGAGGGAAAATTAACCGGGATAAAAGGACAGTATCTACTATTTGAAGACGGAACTGTTTTTAATGTTCGTGGTTCTGAGGGGTATGTGGTGAGTATTGAGGTTTAAAAAGATTTCATTAGAAAATTCTTCTTTGAAAAAACATGCCGTCTCAAAATAGTACTTTGAGACGGCATGTTTTTTAAAAAGAAAATCATATTAAATCGCGTTGTGCAGAAATACTTCGGCAGGAATGCTGAAATAGTTTTTTAGTTTCTGAGCCATTTTTAAAGTAATTTCTCTTTTTCCCGAAAGGATTGCTGAAACATGACCTTTGCTTCCTATAATTGGCTCAAGATCTTTAGCTTTTATTCCCATTTCCTCCATTTTATATTTAATTACTTCTAAGGCATCGAGTTCAGGTAATTGATAATGTTTTTCATCATAATCTTTTATCAAAACAATCAATAAATCCAATTCATCACTTTCAGCTGTATTGGGTTCTGCGTCGAAGATTTCCATCATTCGTATTGAAGCCTTATTGTAATCGTCTTCTGTTTTTAATACTTTCCAGTTCATAATTAAATCTTTTTGTCTGTTAGGATTGTGGTGTCAAATGCAATAGTTTCTACATTTATTTTGTCATATTCTTTGTGTGTTCCAAACCAAATTACATAACATGCGTTTTGTAGAAAATTAACCGAAATGACTAATCTAAAATCATTTCCTTTGATATTGAAAACTACACGATTATTATTTACAATGCTTGCATTTCCATAAACTCTTTTGAGTTCGTTGAAGTTTTTAAATTCCAATTTTGAAAATTCATTATACCAAATCAGCAATTGCGTTGCTGTCATTGGATACTTTTTGATGTAAAATAAAACCGTTTTCTTTACAAGGATTTTCATTTAACAAAAGTAATTAAAAGTTTTCAATTTGCAAACTTTGTTTTGATATCGAAATTTTTTAAAACAGTTGATGTTTTTAGTTAATAGTAATCATTCTGCCTTTTTTATCAGAGAAAATAAACAAGCCGTCTCAAAATAGACTTTGAGACGGCTTGTTTGTTTAAAAAAGATTATTGCTAATTCGTTTTTGTAGTATCGGCTACTTTTTTCTTTTTGTTGAAAAAGCCATTTAACAAGTCTGTAGCTTTAGCTTTTACTTCTTCTTTAGCTTTTTGTTTTACCTCTTCTTTAGTTGCCGGAATGACTGTTTTTGTAGTGTCTCCGGCTTTTTTGTTTTTATTGATAATGTCGGTCAGAGCTGCGTTTCCTTTGCTGACTAATTTTTGTTTTTGTTGCTGAATCAGCTGATTGGTTAAATTAGTGGCAGCAGTTTTTAAATCGGTTGATATTTTAGGTTTAGAAAAGCTACCAGTCAGCATTGCGTTAATTGGAATGTTTTCCAGTTTGGCGGCATCGGCAGCAGATAATTTTGAAATTAACGCATTCGCTTCAGTGCCTAAATATTTAGCAGGAACATTGAATTTGATATTGTAATTCATGCTCTGGTCAAAACCATGCGTTCCGCCAATAGTGGCTTGGATATCCTGATATTTGATGTTAAAAGGCTTTACATTTACTTTTCCATCTTTGAAAGTAATTGCTGCTCTCAAATCATTCAAATTGATTTTGTTGAGGTCTAAGAATTTAATATTCGAAGTTAAGGCTGTCAACAGCGTCGAATTGCTTGAATTGATGGTCGTAGAAAGAAATTGCCCCAGTAAATCTCCGGTGATTGTTTTTAAATCGGGAGTAAGTTCATTTGCATTCAGATTTCCATTTAATTTGATAGTCGAATTGATTTTTCCATTGACAATTCCGGCAATTGGAGCCAGTTTTTTCAGCATGTCTAATTGGGTAAAAGACTGCGCAATATCTACTTGATTTAAGCCTAAATTCATGTCAAATGTTGGTGTTTTTCCTTTTGTAGAAACAGCTCCATTTAGTCCGATAGCACCACCAAAAATGTTGGTTTTAATATTTTCCATCGTTAGTTTTTCGTCTTTAACGATTAATTTTCCCGAAACATTTTTCAGTGTTAAATTATCATACAATACCGTATTGGCTTTTGCGGTAAGCGTACAATCTAAGTATGCAGGAATTTTCATGGCTTCCGTTTTGGTAGCTTTTGTATTATCGGTTTCGGTTTTTGCAGCTGCTGTTTTGGGTTTATCTTCAGTAGTAACAAAATCATTTACAGCTAATTGATTGGAAGTCAGGTTGAAATTCCCTTGCAGGTTTTGATTCTTAAAAATAAAACCGTAGAAGTTTTCTAAAACTCCCGTAACACTCAAATCACTTTTTCCAGTGGAAGCTTTAAATTGTTTCAGGTTTACTCTTGAAGGATTAAAAACAATTTCGGCTGTGCTAATATTCATCGACTTGCCGTTTTCGTCAGTATATTTAAATCCTGAAAGACTCATTGTGCCTGCATTATTGATGTTTTGATACTGACTTTTCTCTACTGATTGCATATCAAATTTGGTAGTCACGTCGGCTTTTAAAATTCCGCTTAATGGTTTGTCGAGTTTGACAGGATAGGCTTTTGATAAATTTCCTAAGTTAATGGTTCCCTTTAAGGCAGCATCAACAATGGCATTTTGGGTAACGTTTTTAATATTGGCTTTGGCATTAAAAACATCCTGATCAATGCGGAAAGAAAGCTTGTCTAAGTTGACATAAGTGTCGTTTAAAATTCCGGTTTGATTGATGATTTTAGTATCTATGATAATATTTTGAACCGATTTGGGTAAATTTGGATAGTGAAAAGAAGCATTGTTAGAGGCAATTTCAACATTGAATTTAGGAACAGTTGTGTCGGAATACAATCCTTTGGCGAAACCGGCTACTGTGAAATCCCCTGTAGTTTTTACATTGTTCAGATTGGCAGCATAAGCGGCAGGAATAACACCAAGGAAGTTTTTAAAGGAAGATGTTGGCGTTTTGAATTTCAAATCGTATTCCTGACCTGCATCGGTTAATTGGATAAATCCATCAAATTCTAATGGCAATTGATTGATTAAAGCTTTGTTTTCTTTGAAAGTGTATTTGCTTTTTTCTAAATCTATTCCCAAAACGGCATCTAAAGTCAAAGCTACATTATTCATATAATTGACCTTGTCCATGTCCAGACTTATTTTAGCGGTCGATTTAGTGTCCAAATCTAATTTAGAAGCAGCAAAGTCTCCTGTTCCTTCGTGGTTCAGATTGTCTATGCGCATTTTTATTTTTGATCTTTCGTCAAAATATCTGAATTGAAAATTTTCAATTTTATAATTCTGAATATTTAGCGCTAGTGGTTTGCTTTTGGATTTGTCTTCTTTTCCCTCTTCTTTTATTGCAATATCATAATTCCCAATTCCGTCTTTATTGAAGAGAATATTGATTAAACCATTCTTAGAGTTAATACCGTCGATATTTATTGGTTCGTTATCTCCTTTAAAAAGTTCTTTTACAGACATTTTTAAATTTAGTTCGCCTAATGAAATCAGTGTGTCTCCCTCAAAAGGAGCCTTGTTGATGATGGCTAATTTTTCGATAGTGACATTAGCATTGGGGAAGTTTTTAAACAAACTCAAATCGGCATCAGCAAAACTTACTTTGGCATCTACTTTTCGATTGATGGCATCAATAATTTTAGCTTTTATCTGATCCTTAAAGAAATAAGGAATTGCAAATAATGATCCTGCAAATAAAAGGATGATGCTTCCTGTAATTATGATTGTTTTTTTTAACATGACGATGGAGCTTTTATTCAAAAATGTTTTTGTGAGTATATTCTATTACAAAAATAGCAGATTAGTATTTAGAAAAATTACAATATTTTCATAATATCTTATAATATTCAATTGTAAAAAAAAAGCCGTTTAAGTAAGACTTAAACGGCTGATTCTATTTTAATAAATGGAAATTTCAAAAGGCATCATGGCCTGGACTCCTTTTCGGGATTGGAACTTTTTTACTTGTTGTAAAAGCTGGTAATTCTCAACGCCTATTTCTTCTTTTATGATGCTTTCTTTAGAATTACTAAAAGGCAATTTAGATAAAATATCATCGATGTCTTTTTCGTATTCCGGATAATTTTTAGTGTCGTAATTTTGTGTTTTAGATAAACGGGCAGCTTCGGCAATGGCAGCATTTAATCCGCCAATTTTATCTACAAGACCAATTTTTAATGCTTCAGAACCCGACCAAACTCTGCCTTGAGCAATAGAATCAACAGCGGCAAAACTCATTTTTCTGCCTTGTGCAACGTGACTTACAAAGGTTTTATAGACGTGCTCAATACTTTCCAGTGTAACCGCTTTGAAATTTTCGTCCATTGGAACAAAAGGGCTGTATTGGGCAGCATTTTGATGTGTTTTAACCTGTTCGATATTGATTCCTATTTTTTTTGTCAATTGACTAAAATTAGGCAAAATCCCAAATACACCTATAGAGCCGGTAATAGTATTGTTTTCGGCAAAAATAGTATTGGCATTACAAGCTATATAATAGCCGCCTGAAGCGGCATAATTTCCCATTGAAACCACTATAGGTTTTACTTTTTTAGTCAGTTCAACTTCTCTCCAAATCAAATCGGAAGTTAGTGCGTTTCCTCCCGGACTGTCAATTCTCAGTACAATAGCTTTAATTTTTTTGTCTTTTCTGGCTTCCTGTAAAGAACGACGAATAGAACCTTCGCCAATAGTGTTTACATCTCCTTCACCACTTTGAATTTCGCCCTGGGCAAAAATAACGGCAATCTTATCTTCGGTT
>Ga0308158_10002592_pt1 | contig 16822 bp, 14 predicted proteins | sample PhyBR2_FD_201038 | JGI IMG/M metagenome (GOLD analysis project Ga0308158, IMG submission 201038) | Phyllosphere microbial communities from UC Gill Tract Community Farm, Albany, California, United States - DLSLB.R2 | ecosystem: Host-associated > Plants > Phyllosphere > Unclassified | place: USA... | reverse complement strand
TTTCCATCAGTAAGCAAAGACACATAATGACAAATATGCAATAGACGGTCATAAAGGTTTTCTTTTTCCAGATTGTGCTTTTCCGGCAATAATTTCAGGATTAACTTATCGTAATTAGAGGCTGTTCCGTTGAATTTATTGTCATAGGCTGTAATAAACTTATCCAATAAGGTTTGTATAATTTGGTAACCTACTAATTCCTTTTCGATAACTTCCCGGCTCTGGTAAATTTTATCAATACTTATTTTGATAATATCATCCATTTGGGCTTTATATTTACTTTTATCCATTAATGCAAAAGGAAATTTCCCTTGTAATATAGCCTCTTCATTGGTAATAAAAACTTTTACAGCGTCATTGATTAAACTACTAATTGCCAAAGCACGCAAATAACTGATACGATCTTCTTTAGTTTCTAAAGTCTTGTATTTTGAAGTATTAATACTGTCTTTCACTAATTTAATTAAATATTCCAAAGCAAAATCTTCGGAAACCAAACCTAAATTAATTCCATCTTCAAAATCAATAATGGTGTAGCAAATATCATCTGCCGCTTCGACCAAATAAGCCAAAGGATGTCTTTCAAAACCGATATCCTCTCCTGTTTTGTTTGGGATTAAGCCCATATCTTTTGCCGCTTCTTGAAAGAAAACTTTATCTGCCTGAAAGAAACCGTATTTTTTATCAGAGATATTTCGAGTTGGTTTTTTAGGCAAACTTTCTTTTGGATATTTCATGAAAGCACCTAAAGTAGCATAGGAAATTCGGAGTCCTCCTTCAATTCCGGGACGGCTTGACGTCATTACCGAAAAACCATTGGCATTTCCTTCAAAATCTATTAAATCCTGCCATTGTTTCGGACTTAGAAATTCCTGGTATTTTTTTCCTTTTCCAATTGAAAAATATTCCCCAATAGCCTTTTCTCCCGAATGTCCAAAAGGAGGATTTCCAATATCATGAGCCAAAGAAGCTGCCGCTACAATGGCTCCAAAATCGTTCATGTGAAAACCGTGAACTTCTTTTAAATAAGGATATTTTTCAATGATTTTTTTCCCTACCAAACGTCCCAAAGAACGTCCCACAACTGAAACTTCCAGACTATGTGTCAATCGGGTATGCACAAAATCGGTTTTAGAAAGCGGAATTACCTGTGTTTTATCCTGTAAACTTCTGAAAGCAGCCGAGAAAATAATACGATCATAATCCACTTCAAAACCTAAACGGGTATCATCCTGCTCAATTCTTAGTCTTTTGCTTGTGTCGCCTTGTCGTTTTAGAGATAAAAGTTGTTCCCAGTTCATTATGATATCAGATTGCAAATTAAAAACCCAAAAATACATTTATTTTAAGACTTACTCTAAAAATTCCAATTCTTGATGGTCTTTAATTCGTTTATTTAACTTGGAAGTTGAAACAACAAAAGTCTTAGAGTATTCATCATGCAATCCTAAACAACGTCCTCTCAAAAAACTAAGAGGTTCAAAAGGAAAAATACGAACTAAAGTTCGAACTAAAATCGTGCTTATATCTGGCTTTGAACCATCTTCCATCACAACAATAGTTTTTGTAAAATATTTAGCTAAAGAACGGGAAAGAAAAAATTCTGTAGTCCCATAATAAACAAAAATTATAATGCTCCAGAATAAATAACGTTCAATCATATCAAACGAATAAATTCTGTTTGCAATAGTATAAGAATTCAAAAAAAGCAATACTATAACAACAATAAATTTCATTATTAAAATATCAATAATCCAATTTAAAACTCTCTTTTGCTTTGATGCCAACAGATAACCGGTAATTTTGAATCTTTCCATTTAAATCTCCATATTAAGAACTTCAAATATAAGAAAAAACACACGTCAAAAACTCAATTCCGTACTGTGCTTGATTTCGCCCATTACAAAAACACTTTGAGTATTCCCAATATTCTCAATGGTAGATAATTTATTCATTACAAAATCCTGATAGCTCGCCATATCAGCCACTAAAATTTTTAGCATAAAATCATAATCGCCCGCTATGTTGTAACATTCTATAATTTCGGGAAGTGCCACAATATCTTTTACAAAATTAGCTCCCACATTTTTAGCGTGTTCTTTCAAACGTACATTGCAAAAAACAATCATGCTGCGATTCAATTTTTCTTTATTCAAAAGCGCCACATATTTCATGATATAGCCTTCGCGCTCCAATCTTTTAATACGTTCATAAACGGGAGTCGCAGTCAAAAACAATTGAGCAGCCAGGTCTTTTATGCTAATATTTGAGTTCTGTTGAAGATGCTTTAATATCTGTAAATCGGTGTTGTCTAAATTTTCCATAGAATATTTTACTGCTAAAGGAGTGTTTGCGAACCATTACAAGAACAAAAAACTGTAATAAAACACAAAAACAATTCATTTTACTTAATTAAAGCACAAATTTAAGTATTAAAACCTACAAACATACCTTTGTACAGTAATAAATACTGATAAAAAATGAAAACAAATAATTTAGGCTATCCTAGAATTGGAAGCAATAGAGAATTAAAAAAATCGAGCGAGCTATACTGGGCTGGAAAAATTTCAGCTGAAGAACTTTTGGCTACAGCTGCAACAATCAGAAAAGAAAATTGGCAATTACAAGCCCAAGCCGGAATTGATTTGATTCCGTCAAATGATTTTTCTTTTTACGATCAGGTTTTAGATTTAACACTAACATTGGGTGCTATTCCTGCCCGTTATGCTGAAATTGCAAAAACAAAACCGGCATTGGATTTATATTTTGCTATGGCAAGAGGTTCGCAAAAAGACGGACAAGACGTTGTTGCGATGGAAATGACCAAATGGTTTGACACTAATTACCATTACATTGTTCCTGAATTCACTAAAAACCAACAGTTTTCTTTGTTTTCAGAAAAAATAATCAACGAATTCATTGAAGCCAAGCAATTAGGAATTCATACAAAACCGGTTTTAATTGGGCCAATCACCTATTTATTATTAGGAAAAGAGAAAGAAGAAGGCTTTAATCGCATTGACCTTATCTATTCTTTATTGCCTGTTTATTTCGAAATTTTAGAGAAATTAGAAGCGCAAGGAGCCACCTATATCCAACTTGACGAACCTTATTTAGCCCTTAATCTTACTGACAAAGAAAGAAACACCTACACAAAAGTATATAACGAAATCAACCAACGTTTCCCTAACTTAAAAGTGATTCTGGCGAATTATTTTGACTGTTTTGGAGAAAATTTAGAAACAGCTTTGGCTTTGCCTGTTGATACTTTACACTTGGATTTAGTGCGTTGTCCTTCGCAATTAGACGATATTTTAGAATCTGGAAAATTAGCTCCTAACGTAAAACTTTCTTTAGGAGTTGTTGACGGTAGAAATATTTGGAAAAATGATTTCAAAAATTCCTTAACTCTAATCGAAAAAGCAGTAGCTGCCTTAGGAAATGACCGCATCTTAGTCGCACCTTCCTGTTCGTTAATTCACTCGCCTTGCGATTTAGATTTGGAAACAAATGATAAAACTCTAACTCCGGAAATCAAGCAATGGTTGGCTTTTGCCAAACAAAAAATTGAAGAAATAGTAGTACTTCGCAATTTAGCTTCCGGAGAAATTACCGAAAACGACCAAGCTCATTTTCAAGAAAACACCTTAGCAAACGAAAACAGAAAGACTTCGAAATTAATTCACAACGAAGCGGTAAAAAACCGTGTAGCCAGCATTACAACAGGAGACGACCAAAGACAAAATTCGTTTGCTACACGTAGAAAAAAACAAATTGAAGCTTTAAAATTGCCTTTATTCCCAACCACAACTATTGGTTCTTTTCCACAAACTGCCGAAGTAAGAAGTTGGAGAGCAAAATTCAAAAAAGGAGAATTATCACAATACGAATACGATACTTTATTAGAGAAAGAAACCGAAGAAACGATTCGTTTTCAGGAAGAATCCGGTATTGACGTTTTAGTTCATGGCGAATTTGAACGCAACGATATGGTGGAATATTTTGGAGAACAATTAGACGGATTTACTTTTACCAAAAACGGTTGGGTACAAAGTTATGGAAGCCGTTGTGTAAAACCACCGGTTATTTATGGGGACATTTCCCGTCCAACTCCTATGACTGTAAAATGGGCAGAATTTGCACAATCCCTGACTCCAAAATGGGTAAAAGGAATGTTGACCGGACCTGTAACTATTTTACAATGGTCGTTTGTACGTAACGATCAGGCGCGCTCTGAAACTTGTACTCAAATTGCGCTTGCCATTCGTGATGAAGTAGTTGATTTAGAAAAAGCCGGAATCAAAATCATTCAGATTGACGAACCAGCTATCCGTGAGGGACTGCCTTTACGAAAAGAAGAATGGGCTGCTTATTTGCACTGGGCAATTAAAGCCTTTAGAATTTCTGCCAGTGGTGTTGCAGATGACACCCAAATTCATACGCACATGTGTTACAGTGAATTTAATGATATCATCCAAAATATTGCCGACATGGATGCTGACGTAATTACCATCGAATGTTCGCGTTCGCAAATGGAATTGCTGGATGCTTTTGCTGATTTTAAATATCCAAACGAAATTGGACCTGGTGTCTACGACATTCACTCACCACGCGTTCCTTCACAGGAAGAAATGGTTCATTTATTAGAAAAAGCGGCAGCCGTAATTCCTGCTGACCAATTATGGGTTAATCCTGATTGTGGTTTAAAAACCCGTCATTGGGAAGAAACTAAAAAAGCCTTAATCGAAATGGTTTCGGCTGCAAAACAAATGCGTGTGGCTGTTGAAAACACTACAGTTGCCTAATTAATTTTCTTTATTTATAACAAAAGCCCTGATCGAATAAAATCGATCAGGGCTTCGCCTTTTTAAAACAAATAATAACTAAACTAATTAAAGTGTCGCTGCTCCTCCATCAAGTAATAATTCGCCTCCGATCATAAATTTAGAATCATCTGAAGCCAGATAAAGGAATCCTGCTGCCATTTCTTCGGATGTACCCAAACGCTTAGCCGGAATACCTGAAGCAAAATGATTTTTTGTTCCGTTAGCTTCTTCCTCTGATGCTCCTCCTCTTGAAAATATTGGTGTATCAATTGGACCAGGCGAAAGTACATTCACACGAATTTTTCTGTCTAATAATTCAGCCGATAAAGTTCTGGCAAGGGAACGTACCGCTGCTTTTGAAGCAGAATACGCTGCCGTAGTTGCAAAACCTTTATGAGCAACCGTTGAGGCTGTAATAATAATGGAGCTACCGTCATTCAAATAAGGCAATGCTTTTTGGATGCTAAAGAAAACTCCTTTGAAATTAATATCACTGGTTTGATCAAACATTTCTTCGGTATAATCAGCTAATGGAGCCGCAATAAAAACTCCGGCATTAACTACTAATACATCAATTTTTCCAAAAGTATCTTTTACTGTTTTAAAGGTTCTGTCGATGTTTTGAATATCTGAAACATCGCTAACCAGACCGATAGAAGCATTAGCAATATCGAATACCGCTTCATCAATTGTAGCTTTATTACGTCCTGTAATAGCCACTTTTGCACCTTGTTCGGCAAATAATTTTGCTGTTGCTAATCCAATTCCGCTGTTACCCCCTGTAACTACAGCGACTTTATTTTGTAATTTTTTCATTTTTATATAATTTAATTATTTTAAGTATTTAAATATCTAAATATTTCGATGTTTTTAACCAAAAAAAAGGCCTAAAGCCCAAAATCGCTAATATATTTAGCATAAGCTGTACAAACCTCTTTGTTTACAACAAATTTTAAATTACGCCCTTCTTTATCAGCGATCAGCAAACCAGCCTCAATAAGTTGTTTTAAATGATGCGACATTGTAGATTGCGCTAAATTAAATTCGGCCGAAACATCACAACATTGTACACAACTCTCGCTTTGGCTAATGATTTTCATTATCTTTAAACGATAAGGATCTCCAAGAGCTTTTGAGATTTTTTCAACTTGTTTTATGTTCAATTCGGTAATCATGTGGCAAAGATAAAATATATTTCTAATATATCGAAATATTTCGATATTTAATTTAAATTTGCATCCAACTACAATACAGCTAATTAATAGCAGCAAAATTTCTCACTTAAAAAGAATTCAGATGAAAATCTTATATAACTATATCAAAACCCACAAAACGCTTTTATACATCGCCTTATTTTTGGCTACGGTTAATCAGTGCTTTTCTTTGTATGATTCAATAATCATTGGTAAGCTGTTAAACGAATGTGGTGTTGGAGTTGCTAATTTCAATCACAATCAGGGCCAGTTTATCAAAGCTGTTTCAGGTTGGTTATTACTTTCACTGGGAGCTGCAATGGCATCAAGAATTGCCAAAAATTTTCAGGACTATTTTACCAACATCATTATTCAGCGAACTGGTGCACAAATGTACACCGACGGAATACAAAAAGCACTTCAATTGCCTTTTCAGGATTTTGAAGACCAAAGAAGCGGCGAAACTCTGGGCAGACTTCAAAAAGTAAAAATAGACTGCGAAAAATTCATCACCTTATCTATTTCTCTTATTTTTCAATCCATAGTTGGGATTGTTTTTGTGGTAGTTTATGCAGTCAGCATTCATTGGCTATTAGGACCTATATTTCTGGTAACCGTTCCCATAATTGCTTTTGTGAGCTCTTTTTTAGGAAAAAAAATCAAAAAAATTTCCAGAGAAATTTTAGGAGAAACAACTGCTTTGGCAGGAGCCACAACCGAATCGCTAAGGAACATCGAATTGGTAAAAAGCTTAGGACTAACCGAACAAGAAATCAACCGACTCAATGCCACAACCATTAAAATCCTTGGATTAGAACTAAAGAAAGTACGTTTTATCCGTTCGCTGAGTTTCATACAAGGTACAACGGTGCACTTTATGAGAACTGCTTTGGTTTTTGCACTCTATATGTTCATTTTTCAAGACATTATCAAACCCGGCGATTTGATTACACTGATGTTCTTTTCTTTCTTTTTATTCAATCCGTTACAGGAATTGGGGAACGTAATTGCTACCTATAACGAAACTAAGGCTTCTATGGATAATTTCAGCGATTTAATGCACTCAAAAAGCGAAGAAACGCCTCAGCATCCGCAAACCATTGGAACTATTCATCATTTGAGTTTTCAAAATGTCTCATTCAAACACCAAAGCGCAAATAGCTATGCTGTAAAAAATATTTCTTTTGAAGCTGAAGCCGGTGAAACCATAGCTTTTGTAGGACCATCAGGCAGCGGAAAAACCACTTTGGTTAAAATGCTAGTTGGATTGTACAATCCTGCCGAAGGGGCTATTTTATACAATGAAAAAAACGCAAAAGATATTGACCTTACCGAATTAAGACAGCAATTAGGTTTTGTTACCCAGGATGCCCAATTATTTTCGGGAACTATAAAAGACAATTTACTATTTGTAAAACCCAATGCAACCGACGAAGAAATTAATGATGTTTTACAAAAATCAGCCTGTCAAAATTTACTAGAACGTGCCGAAAACAGCATCTACACAACCATTGGCGAAGGTGGGATAAAAGTATCCGGAGGTGAAAAACAACGTCTTTCCATTGCCAGAGCTTTGCTTAGAAATCCAAAACTCTTGCTTTTTGACGAAGCAACTTCGGCATTGGATTCGATTACCGAAGAAGAAATCACCAAGACCATTCGCAGCATATCGTCTAAACAAGACCAAATTACCGTACTGATTGCGCATCGTTTATCCACGATTATGCATGCCGATAAAATATTTGTTTTGGAACAAGGGAAAATCATCGAGCAAGGCAAACACTTCGATTTATTGGAAGAAAAAGGCTTGTATTATGCCATGTGGAGACAGCAAATTGGCGAGAGAAACAGTCCAATTAAGTCTTAACTACATCTGTAAAAGTTTCAAGACCTTTACGTTTTTTGGCCAGCTTGCGTTTTTTGACCACATAAGTTTTCGAAAAAGTATCATGCCATCCTCTTGAAGCAGCACCAAAGAAAGAAAAAGCTTCGAAAGGAATAAAACGACAGCAACTTCTAACAAAGAAACTTCGTTTAGAAGGCTTAGAACCATCAGCATTAACAACAATAGTATGGGTCAATAATTTAGCCAGAGTGCGGGAAAAATACACTTCGGTAATATAATAATACAAGAAAGCCACTATTGCGGTATAAAAGGAAACCTCAATAGCATTTAAATTGTTTATCCAATTAGAAAGTGCAAAATTATTAGCAGACAAAGCAACCAAAATAATTGTAGTTCCTAAACTAAGCACCAAAATATAAATAAACATCAAATCGATACTTAGATTCAGAAAACGTTGCAACTGGGTTGCCTGCAAATCAGCTGTTATTGTAAATTCTTCATTTTTCATGGCTACTAATTTTAGCATTAAAACAACAGAAACACCAACAAACTTAACTATCTCAAATATAAGGAATTATTAGCAGATTATTCAGAACTAAATCTTATTTAATAAGCAAGAACATAAAAAAAACAGCCCTCAATAATGACGGCTGTTTTAGTAATTATTTTAAGTAAATGGCTTATTATGCTCCACACATTTCGCAATCCTCAGGACCACCAGCTTGCGCTTGCAAAATCATCTTTTTATAATCTTCAATATCGATTGCTTCTGTTTTTATTTCTTCAGCAACTGGCTGTTCTTTTTTATCGTTATTCAAAGTAAATTTAATTGCATCCACAGCCGATTTCGTTCTCAAATAGTACATTCCTGTTTTCAATCCTGATTGCCAAGCATAGAAGTGCATTGATGTCAATTTAGCATAATTAGCATCCTGCATAAATAGGTTCAACGATTGTGATTGGTCAATAAAATACCCTCTTTGACGAGACATATCAATAATATCTTTCATTGACATTTCCCAAACAGTTTTGTACAATTCTTTCAAGTCTTGTGGAATCACATCAATATTTTGAACTGATCCGTTGTGACGCATAATTTCCTGTTTCAAACTTTCATTCCACAATCCGCGTTCTACTAAATCATGCAATAAATGTTTATTTACCACGATAAATTCTCCTGATAATACACGACGCGTATAGATGTTAGAAGTATATGGTTCGAAAGCTTCGTTGTTTCCTAAAATTTGAGAAGTCGAAGCAGTAGGCATAGGTGCTACTAACAATGAGTTACGAACTCCATGTTCCATAACTTCTTTTCTCAATGAAGCCCAGTCCCAACGACCTGACAAATCTTCATCTTTCAAGCCCCACATATTGTGTTGGAATTCACCTTTTGAAATTGGAGAACCTTCATAAGTAGAATATGGCCCTTCTTCTTTAGCCATTTCCATAGAAGCGGTAACAGCTGCAAAGTATAAAGTTTCAAAAATTTCCTGATTCAGTTTCTTTGCTTCCTCGCTCGTAAACGGCATACGCAACATGATGAAAGCATCGGCTAAACCTTGCACTCCTAAACCTACCGGTCTGTGACGAAGGTTAGAATTCTCTGCTTCCTGAACCGGATAGTAGTTTCTGTCAATTACCTTATTTAAATTTCTGGTAACACGTTTTGTAACGTTAAATAAAGCTTCGTGATCAAATTTTCCATTATCAACAAACATTGGTAATGAAAGCGAAGCTAAGTTACAAACTGCAATTTCATCCTTAGAAGTGTACTCCATAATTTCGGTACACAAGTTAGAAGAACGAATAGTTCCTAAATTCTTTTGATTTGATTTACGGTTAACAGAATCTTTATACAACATGTATGGTGTTCCTGTCTCGATTTGAGATTCCAGGATTTTCTCCCATAACTCACGGGCTCTGATCGTTTTTCTACCTTTTCCACGGTTTTCGTAATCAGTATATAAAGCTTCAAATTCCTCCCCATAAACATCATACAATCCAGGACATTCGTTAGGACACATCAAAGTCCAGGCTCCGTCTTCCTGTACACGTTTCATGAACAAATCAGAAGTCCACATCGCGAAGAATAAATCTCTAGCACGCATTTCTTCTTTTCCGGTATTCTTTTTCAAGTCTAAGAATTCGAAGATATCGGCATGCCAGGTTTCGATATAAATCGCAAAACTACCTTTACGTTTTCCACCACCTTGGTCTACATAACGAGCCGTATCGTTGAATACTCTCAACATAGGAACAATTCCGTTTGAAGTTCCGTTAGTTCCACGAATGTAGGAACCTGTAGCACGAACGTTATGAATAGAAAGACCAATTCCTCCCGCTGATTGCGAGATTTTAGCTGTTTGTTTCAACGTATCGTAAATACCATCAATACTGTCATCCTGCATTGCCAAAAGGAAACAAGAAGACATTTGCGGTTTTGGCGTTCCTGCGTTGAATAATGTTGGTGTTGCATGCGTAAAAAACTTTTTAGACATCAAATCGTAAGTTTCTAAAACAGCCTGTAAGTCATCTAAGTGAATTCCAACAGCCACACGCATCAACATATGTTGTGGTCTCTCAACAATTTTTCCGTTTATTTTCAATAAATAAGAACGCTCTAAAGTTTTAAAACCAAAATAATCATAATTAAAATCTCTTGTGTAAATAATATGAGAATCTAAGAAAGCCGCATTTTCCTGGATTACTTTAAATACTTCATCCGAAATTAACGGAGCCGCCTGACCATTTCTTGGATTCACATAATGATACATTTCGGTCATAGTTTCCGAAAATGATTTTTTTGTATTCGAATGCAAGTTTGAAATTGCAATTCTCGCTGCCAATTGAGCATAATCAGGATGCGCAATAGTCATCGATGCTGCAGTCTCAGCCGCTAAATTATCTAACTCTGACGTAGAAACACCATCATATAATCCTTCAATCACGCGCATTGCCACTTTTACGGCATCCACTAAATCATTTAAACCATAGCAAAGTTTTTTAATTCTTTCTGTGATTTTGTCGAACATTACTGGCTCTTTGTGGCCGTCTCTTTTTACTACGTACATAAGTTTTGGGTTTTGTAAAACAGGGAATCCCTTCACTGTTTTTGGTTATTTGTAATCTTGTTTTTTGCCCGGCAGGCATTAAAGCACAAGGCTTTAATTATTTTTTACCCGAAAAACGAGTCTTTTTTTCTTAAAATTTAGTCGCTAAATATTAAAAATCAGCGTCGAATGAAATTTCCTGAGCATCAGAATCATTAGCTTTTCCACTGTTTAAAACTCCTGCTTTTTGATATTCGGATACTTTTTTCTCAAAGAAATTTGTTTTTCCTTGTAATGATATCATATCCATGAAATCGAATGGATTAGCGGTATTGTATACTCTTTCACATCCTAATTCCACTAACAATCTATCAGTAACAAACTCTAAATATTGCGTCATTAAACCAGCGTTCATACCAATCAAACTAACCGGAAGAGATTCAGTGATAAACTCTCTTTCAATATCCAAAGCGTTTACGATAATTTCTTTGATTCTTTCCTTAGAAACTTTATTTATCAAATGGTGGTTGTGTAAATGCACCGCAAAATCACAGTGAACTCCTTCATCGCGGGAAATCAATTCATTAGAAAACGTTAATCCTGGCATTAAACCACGTTTTTTCAACCAATAAATAGAACAGAAAGCACCTGAGAAGAAGATTCCTTCTACAGCTGCAAAAGCAATTAATCTTTCAGCAAAAGAATCAGATTCAATCCATTTTAAAGCCCAATCTGCTTTTTTTCTAATGGCTGGAAAAACATCTAATGCATTAAACAATTCATCTTTTTCTTTTTCATCTTTCACATACGTATCAATCAAAAGCGAATAGGTTTCACTATGAATATTTTCCATCATAATTTGGAAACCATAGAAAAATTTAGCTTCTGCATATTGTACCTCATTTACAAAATTCTCAGCTAAATTTTCGTTTACAATTCCGTCAGAAGCAGCGAAGAAAGCTAAAATATGTTTGATAAAATATTTCTCATCCGAATTCAACTTGTTGTTCCAATCATGTAAGTCCTGAGATAAATCGATTTCTTCTGCTGTCCAAAAACTAGCCTCCATCTTTTTATACCATTCCCAAATATCATGGTGTTTAATAGGAAATATTACGAAACGATTTTTATTTTCTTGTAAAATGGGTTCTACTTGCGACATTGCTATTATTTTTATATGAGATTTTTAGATGTTTTTTGCTTTTAGAAGCTTTACAAAGATTAGGAAATATTGCGGTAATTAAAAGTCAAACTTATTCACAATAACCCCTAGTTTTTAACAAAAATACAAAATTAAAGATTTTTCAACAAAAAAAGCAATCATTTCACAATCAAACACTTACAATTCAATAAAAATTATAAAGCACGGTAAAATATAGTATTTAAACAATACAAAACAAGAAAACAAAACACTTTATTTTTACTTATTTATTTCAATAAAAAAGGATAAAAAAAGTTGTCAACACAAAATATTGAATCGTTAATAATTTTAAACAGTCATTAACACAATTATATGTAGATATGTACTATTTTTGAAAAACGAAAAACCGACATATGTTTTTTACGCATATATCGGTCTTTCAATTATTCTATCTTTCGATAAATAATTTCACCACATCAACAACTAGGTGTCCTAAACCAACAATTGATGGAGTGACTTTCCAAAATTTGAGCCAAAGACTTTCGGGGTCCGTAGGCTCTTTTTTATTTAATATCATATTACAAAGATTGCGAAATGTTGCGGTAATTAAAAGTCAAACTTATTCACAATACACCCTAGTTTTTAACAAAAACAAAAAACTAGTCTTCTTTTCAAAAACACAACAACTAACTAAATATCAGCAGATTAAAAATCTGAATTTTAGCTGAATCACCGTAAGATATAGGATTTAAACAATACAAAACAAGAAAAAAATATTTTATTTTGACTTAACTTTTGCCCACTCACGAGCTACTAATTCGAGCTCCAAATACCAATCTTCACCAAACCTTCTAATCAAGGCTTCTTTGACAAATTTATACACTGGAACTTCCAATTCTTTACCCAAAGAACAGGCATCATCACAAATATCCCATTTGTCATAATTAACCGCTGCAAACTCGGTAAAATCTTTTACTCTAATTGGATACAAATGACAGGAAACCGGTTTTTTCCAATCAACAATTCCTTGATTATAGGCTTGTTCAATACCGCAAAGGGCGGTTTTCCCATCAAAAATCACATAAGCGCAATCCTTATTATCAATTAATGGTGTTTCAAGATCACCATCGGTACCTTTTACCCAGGTTCCCTGGGCTTCAATAGCCTCAATTCCTTCTTTGCGTAAAAAAGGCTTTACCTTAGGAAAGATTTCCTCTAAAATTTTAGTTTCCTCTTCATTTAAAGGCGCACCTGCATCACCATCAACACAGCAGGCTCCGTGACAAGCTGATAGATTACAAACAAATTCTTTCTCTAAAATGTCTTCCGAAACTATGGTTTTTCCTAACTGAAACATGGGTTAACTTAGTATAATTTATAAAATGCAAAGATAATCATTCCTTATCTTACACTATCAAACAAGCTCTTTTTTATCCCTAATTTTAACTAAATACAAGCCTATTTAAAATCAAAAAAAACAAGCACTAATCCACTGCAAATCAGGACTAACAACAATATCGCAACTAATTAAAAACCAAAAACTTACGATTCTATTTTAACACATCGCTGTTAAATTATAAGCTTCTAATGTTAAAGGACTATTGCTCTAAACATTTTTTTTATAATTTTACCCCATAATTCAGCCTGTAGAAACAACTTGAATTTCAATCTACAAGCCAACAAAAATATCATGAAAATCTTTACTAACATCTTAGTGTTTCTGGCATCAGCACTTGTTATTTTCAACATCACCCAATTGGATTTCAATAATCTGTTTGGAGGAGATAATGCAGTTGCTTTTATTGGAATAGCAGCTTCTTGTTGTGCCATCTTAATTCTATTGATTTTTAGAATGTCTAAAAAAATAGAAGACAAAATGAACGACAAACTGTAATTATATGTTTGACGTACTAATAATTGGAGGCGGAGTCTCGGGAATGTCATGTGCTTTGGTTCTTGGCTCAGCCAAACATAAAAGCTTTGTGTCCGACAAAAAAATTGGCATTTTCGCTCATCAAAAATCCTCTTCATTACAAGACGCCTTATTCAACAATGCTTATGGTATTCCGGCAGGAAAATTAGGTTCGGAATTGCTTAGCGAAAGCATCACCCATTTAAACGAAAGCTACCCTCACATTACGCAAATTCAAAAAGAAAAAGTAATTCGAATTGAAGGTGAATCACCTAATTTCAATGTCATTACCAATAAAAACAGCTACAAGACAAAAGCCATTGTAGTCGGTATTGGCTCAGCAAACACATTCGCAATCGAAGGGTTAACCCAATACGTTATTCCTCATCAAAAGGCACTTCCTGAAAAACAAAGAATACAATTAAAAAATAGTGACCATAAAGTAACCGAAGGTATTTATGTTATAGGAACATTAGCCGGATGGAGAAGCCAGCTTGCCATTGCCGCCGGAAGTGGCGCCGCTGTTGCCACCGACATTCTTACTTTATGGAATAACGGTGTACAAACTCACGCTCACGACAGCATTCGATAAATTCACAAAATAAAATAAACCATTAAGGTGTTAAGAAAATTTAGCTTTACGCTTAATAAACTTAACACCTTAATGGTTTTAATTTTTTTTATTCTCTACTATTATTTAGTCAAAAGAATCTGAGTTACTTTAATATATTTTTCAGTAGCTGATTTCCAAATTTCCCCTTTTAAAACCACCTTATCTCCTGCTTTAACAACTTTATATTTTTCAGCACCAAGATTAACCCGGCTAATAGTTGCCAGATAAATTTCGTTTTTAGCCGTTTTCACTTTTGCCGTATAGCCATCCTTTGCAAATTCAACCGACTCTACATTTCCTTCCAGCTGATTTTTATCTTTCATAGTAGCGCATGAAACACACACAACAATAAAAGCGGTTAAAAATCCTATCCAAATCTTTTTCATAATTATAGCTTTATCATTTTTTATTTAGAACCGTCTTAATCATCACATCGTCTTTTAATACAATATCATAATAAGCCTTTTCACCATACAGTTGTCTGGCAAATTCTGCATTCAAATAGCGCTTCACAACCGATTTACTTTTATCCAGTTGAATTTCTTTTACATGTATTGAAATAAATTTTCTAAAAATATCAAAATAGACATCAGTGGCATTCATTTTCTTTAAAAACTGTTCAAATGAAAGCCCTTTAAATGCTTTTCTGTTTTTATCCAATTGCTCAAAAACAAAATTCCCTACAATACCGGATTCCATCAAATAGACAGTTGCTTCATCGGCATTTTCAAATTCGAGCGGAACAAAAACATCCGGAACAATTCCACCGCCGCCGTACACAATTCTTCCTTTAGGCGTTTTAAATTTCACACTATCATCAACTTTGATACTGTCTTTATTGTACAATTCGCCGTTTTTAAAACGCAATCCTGACTCCTCAAAATATTTCTCCTCTGCTTCTCCTTTATAATAAGGTTTTTGGATTGATCTTCCTGTAGGTGTATAATAACGCGCCACGGTTAAACGCACCGCCGAACCATCATCAAAATCCATTTCGCGTTGCACCAATCCTTTCCCAAAAGAACGACGCCCCACAATAGTCCCCCTATCATTATCCTGAATTGCACCTGCCAGAATTTCGCTGGCCGAAGCCGAATTTTCATTAATCAAAACAAACAACCTACCTGTTTCAAAATCACCTTTTCTGGTAGCATAAGTTTTTTCGATTCGGCCTCTTTTATTTTTTGTAAAAACAATCAGTTTTTTATTTGCCAATAATTCATCAGCAATAGCAATAGCTTCTTCCATATAACCACCTCCATTGTCACGAAGATCAATGACCAACGACTTTGCTCCTTGTTTTTTAAGTCGGATTAAATTTGATTCGAATTCCTTATAAGTAGTTTCAGCAAAACGATTGATTTTAATGTAAGCCGTTGAAGCGTTTAGCATCAGGCCGACATCGACACTTTTCAAAGGAATAATGCCCCGTTTAATTTTAAAATTAATCTTTTTCTTTTCGGAATTTCTATAAACAGTAAGCGCCACTTCTGAACCTTCTTTTCCTTTCAGCTTCGAAAACAAAGTATCTGTAGGCAATTTTCGCCCAAACAATTTTGCCCCGTTGGCATACAAAATTCGGTCTCCCGCTTTGATTCCTGCTTTTGCCGAAGGTCCGTTTTCTAGAGGCTGAACAATGGCAACCGTATCTTTATAAACATAAAAACGAACGCCAATACCCACAAAATCACCTTTCATATTCTCAGCAACTTCTGCCTGTTCAGTTGGTGGAACATAAACAGAATGAGGGTCTAATTGGACTAAAATATTATCGACAGTCCTATTAACAATCGAATCGGTATCAACATCATCAACATATTCATTGTCGATAAAATCAATTAATTTATTGAGTTTTATTTTCGAATTATTAGTTACCGAAAATTGACTTTGACCTGAAAAATCCAACAAACTACCCATAAATATACCTATCGCCAGAATGGCGCTAATATAAATGGGAATATATTTGCTATCTATTTTCACTTTTTAATCTTCTAATTCCGGAATATGTTCGACAATTACACCCGCTTTCTTTAAAAACTGAATCCCTGAATCATCGCGATAACCGTTTTGATATACCACTCTCTTGATTCCGGATTGATGAATTAATTTACTGCATTCTTTGCAAGGCGAAAGCGTAATATACAAAGTAGCTCCTTCGCATGATTGCGTAGATCTTGCCACTTTAAGAATAGCATTGGCTTCGGCATGCAAAACATCCCATCGGGTCAAGCCTTCTAC
>Ga0308158_10002590_pt1 | contig 16836 bp, 15 predicted proteins | sample PhyBR2_FD_201038 | JGI IMG/M metagenome (GOLD analysis project Ga0308158, IMG submission 201038) | Phyllosphere microbial communities from UC Gill Tract Community Farm, Albany, California, United States - DLSLB.R2 | ecosystem: Host-associated > Plants > Phyllosphere > Unclassified | place: USA... | reverse complement strand
CAAAAGCCCGGCGCGAATACGACCCCTTTGACACCCCGGGCAGCAGGGGAATGCGTCAGCCCTGATCGCTCTCAGCGGGCGCAGGCACGCCCTGACGGCGGGCTTTGGCGCGTCGGCGCCAAGCCTCAATGCCCAGCGGGGTGACAGAAACCAGAACCAACACCGTGGCAAGCACATCGATGTTCTTCGCAATGAACTCAACATGGCCCAGCCACACACCCACCAATGTAAACGAAACCGTCCACAACGAGGCGCCGAGCACGTTCCAGGCCAGGAACCGGCGCCTGCCATAACGGGCGGCTCCCGCGACGAGTGGGGTATAAGTCCGGGCGATCGGCACGAACCTGGCCAACGCCAACGCGCGGCCGCCGTAGCGTGCGAAGAACGACTCCGCTGACTCCAGATGTTTCAGCTTAAGAACCCGCGCGTCACGGCGGAACCATCGCCTTCCAACACCCCTGCCCATCAAATACCCGACCTGGTTCCCCCCTATCGCCGAAAGCGCCGCCACCAAAACCAACACCGGCAGCGGAACGGGAAGGGTCGGTCCCAGCACACCGATCGAGAACAGCAGCGTGTCCCCGGGCAGGAACGGGAACAGAACCCCGGATTCGATAAACATGATCACTGTGACGATAGCGATCAGCCACGGACCCGATCCAGACAGCAACGACGTTAAATCCGGCAAGTTCGGTCCTCTCGACTGGCAACACGATGTCATCATTCTGCGCCGTCCAAGCAAAAACAGTTCAAGGCCTATCTGCTCATCGCCGCTCAGCGGCAGCCGGCCATGCGGTCATGGCGGATGTGGAATCGGAAGGGTGGACGGAAGCAGGCGAAGACTGGTGGGCTGCGAGCAGTGCTAGACCCTTCTGGCACTTGCCGCTGGAGGACAACAAGGAAGAGCAGACGTCCCCGGGCACATGCCGGGAGGCATATGTTGAGGGTCAGCAAACGCTTCGGTCACTTAAAGTTGTCGCCATGGCCAATTCCCCGAGTGGAGAGTCCGTCGTCGCCCGGCTCGCACGCCTTATCGCAGCCTTCGACCCTGATCATGAATCGTTGACCCTTAAGTCCCTGGCGCAGCGGGCCGGGCTTCCGATATCGACAACCCAGCGTCTCGTCGTCGATCTCCTCCAACACGGGTACATGGAAAAGACCGCCGATGGGTTCCTCCGGAACGGAACTCTTGTCCGGCCGCCGGCGGCAGCCATCCCAAACTTGGTTTTACGCTTGTTCTAGCTGCAGGTGTTGATGCGCTGCGCGGAGGTGATTGTTAGCGGTTTTTGTATTCCTCTGCGGCCGCGCGGAGCCGGCGGTGGGTACCTCCATAGGCCTGGGCGGACGTAAGGGACCACTTCGGAAGTTTCGCCACCATGGTGTAGTTGGGGTCGCAGACGTTCGCGGCCGGCGCGAGTCCGAGTTGACTGACGAGTTGGTAGGCGTCGAGGGTGTCCATCCCGGTCAGGTCGGATGCCCAGGAGACGAGGTCTGCCTGGCTGATGCGAAATGCATCTTCGAGCGGGCGTACGGATCCGGTGCTCATGATGTATTCGTCATTTTCCAGACGTGGCCAGGCTGGTGCTGCGCCTTTGACCAGGTCGACCACGATGGTGCTGTTCATTGCCGATTCCAGGCCGGTCCCGCAGATCTCGCCTTCGCCTTGCCGGGCGTGGCCATCACCAAGGGAGAGCAGCGCGCCGGAAACATTGACGGGCAGGTAGAGGGTTGTCCCGGCGCGCACTTCGGGTGTGTCCATGTTCCCGCCGTGGGTTGATGGTGTTACCGCCAGGCGCACTTCACCGCTGGCCGGGGCAACACCGACGGTTCCGTGCATGGGGTCCAGCGGCAACAATAGTTGGTAGTCCGACTGTTTGGCACGAAATGTGGCTGTCCATGCTTCGAGGTCGATGTCGTAGAACCAGACCCGTTCTTCGAGCTCGGGTGCGAGCATCGCTGTTTCGCGGGTCGGGGTTAGCGCGCCGAAGTGGGGAAAGGTGCTGGAGATGGCATGCGGGCGGGCGGGGACGATAGAGATGAAGTGGACGGCGAGGACGTCGCCTACTTCTGCTCCTTCCACATGAATTGGTCCGGAGACCGGGTTGAGCTCCGAGAAGGGTACGACCCGGCTGGGCAGATCTTTGTCGCTGGCGACCCTTCCGCCATAACAGTCTTCGGTGCTGACCTGGATTACATCGCCGGGTTTCACGCTTAGCAGTGGCTCGACGCCACCGAAGAAGTAGGAATATTGGTCAGGGCGTGGTTTCAGGGTGTGGACGGCCATGTCAGTTGACTCCTTTCAACTCGGGCGTGGAGGAAGCTGCTGTTGGGTCTGTCATGCGTCCTGTTTTCCGCAGGAAGAGTGCGACGGCGACACCGACCACAAGCCAGACCACGCCGAGGATTTGGGCGCTGATGTTGGCGTTGATGATTACAGCGACAAGGATCGCGAAGCCAAGCAGCGGCAGGATCAGGTGGAGGAACCAGTGCTTCGATTTCTGCCGGACAATGAACCACCAGACGACTGCCAGGTTCAGCAAGGAGAAGGCCGTCAGCGCACCAAAATTGACCAGGGTGGAGATTTCGGTAAGACCGTTGGGCTGAGCGACGAGGTAGAGGCCAAGTACCAGCGAAATGGATGCTACGACGAAGGTGGCGTTGACCGGGACGCCTCGGGTGGGGTGCACGCGGCTGAGGAAGGCCGGCAGCTGGCGGTCGCGAGCCATGGCGAAGAGCAAGCGTGACGTTGCTGCCTGCGCTACCAGTGCGTTGGCGAAGCCCCATGCCACTGCGGTGGCCGCGGCGGTGAGGACGAACAGGAAAGGTCCGCCAGCGTTTTGCGCGGCGTCGTAGAACGCCGTTCCGTTCGGGTCCCCGTCGGACAGGAGGCTGGCCGGATCCCGGACCAGCATGGAGCCGACCCAAGTCTGAACGACGAACAGCACGCCGACCAGCAGCAGCGCGGCGATCATGGACCGGCCCAGCGATTTGGTGGTTCCGGCGTTCTCTTCGGCGAGGGTGGAAATTCCGTCGAAGCCGAGGAATGACAGCACCGCGATGGACACGGCGCCGAAGATCAGGGACCAGTCGAACGTGTGCGGATTGAAGAACGCATCAAAGCTGAATGTTCCCTGGCCGTTGGCGACCGCGGTGAATCCGATGACCAAAAAGACGGCCAGGACCAGGAGTTCCAGGACCAGCATGATCTTGTTGACCTTGGCGGTGAATTCGATGCCGAGGTAGTTGATGATTGTGTTCAAGACTACGAAGGCGACCAGCCACATCCACAGAGGGACTGCCGGGATCATCCCGTTCATCGCGATTGAAGCGGCTAAGTACAGAAGCGCCGGGATCAACACGTAGTCGAGGAGAATCATCCACCCCGCCACAAAACCAAGGATCTTCGTGATGCCGCGGCCGACGTAGGTGTAGACAGACCCCGACATCGGGAAGGCCTGGACCATCTGCGCGTACGAGTTGGCCGTGCACATCATGGCGAGCATACCGACGATGTAGGCCATGGCCACCATCCCGCCGGAGGCCTGGAAGACGCTGCCGAAAATCGCGAAGGGTGCGATCGGCACCATGAAAATCAGCCCGTAAACGAGAAGATCGGAAAACTTGAGTGTGCGTTTGAGCTCCTGGCGGTAGCCGAAGTCTTCAATTCCATCGGCCCGGCTCTCCCCCACCGTGGGGTTTGCGGTGATCTCGTGCGATCCGCGCGGTTCGATACTCATCGTTGATAGAAATCCAATGCTTGGCCACGAACGGTACCGTCCGCAGAAAAGGAATTATTTCCAAGTGGAAACGATTGGATCATACGCAGGTGTGATCTAGATGACAAGCAAGTCGTTCTCATTCGCGATGGCAAGGCCGGAGGCTGCTTGAAGGCCCGCAAGCACGGCCCCTAGCTGCGCGGTCGACGCATGAGGGCGCTCCTCGGTGGAACCGGCAGTGGGTCCGAGAAGGCCGCTCAGCCACAACTCGCTGAGCAGCACGACGCCGTCGTAGCATCCCTCCGCGTAGGAAGCCGGAAGGGGAGCCGCAGGCCCAAACCGCTTCATGTAGACGGCCAACAGGTTTTGGTGCCTCTCATCTTCCTGCTGGATGAACGACGGCATGGCCGCGTAGAGCAGCCCGGAGGAGTCCCCGCCGGCGGAAAGAAGAGAATTTTCATCAAGCGCCGTGGAAAGGCGTATGAAGCGTTGGTCGGCCCCGGTCTCTGCAGCCACGCGCTGAAATGTGATGCCGTCCCGGCCTACAAGTGACAGCAGGATCGCTTCGGCCCGGCCTGCCCGTGCTTCATCAAGCAACCGCTCTGCGTCAACGGAACCCAACGCCACCAGCCGATCCATGACGACGTTCTGTCCAAGCCTGCGAAGAAGTTGTCGTGCTGTGCGGTGAACCTGCCAAGGCCAGATGTAATCGTTCCCTATCAAAGCCCATCGCTGCACCCGGTGGCGCCCAACGATCCATTCCAAAGGCCGCTGCAGCTGCAGCCGCGGCCCTGAACCAGTGAAAATGGTTCCTGGTCGTCCGGCTTCTCGTTCATGGGGCGGGGTGAAAATGTAGGGCAGCCGGCCCGCGACGACGTCAGAAACCGCTGCCCGGACATCGGAGGTATGCGCCCCGACCAAGCCCCGCACCAGCCCGGCGTTGACCAGTTGGCGCGTGACCAGGGCCGCTTCGGCCGCCCCGCGGCCCGCATCGATAACGACCAGATCGACGGGGACACCAGTCCGTTCAGCCGTCTGCTCGGCCGCGAGCAAGGCGCAGTTCAAAATCGAAGGGCCCGAGATCCCCATCACCCCCGACAAGGGGGCCAGCAGGCCGATGCTGAAATGGTCGGATGTTGGGCCCTGCAGCAAAAGGTCGCCTGGAAGTATTAGGCTGACTGCAGAGGTCACCAGATGATCTTGCCGCATCCGCGCCCAACGGGCGATCAGGGAGGAACCATGACCGCCATCCGAGACGATGACGGAAACGACGCGTCGCTGTCCCGGGTCGTAACGGCACTGGCTGTCTTGGACAAAAACCTCCTGGACGGTTTGTCGCTTGCTCTCAGCGAAGCGGACATCAGCGTCGAGCAATGGCGCATCCTGGACCTGGTATCCCAACTGGGGGCACCGACCATGGGTGAGCTCGCCGTCTCCTCCGGCTTGCCCAACGCGTCCCTCAGCAGGACAGTGAACGCCCTCGAAGATGCAGCCTCGGTATTCCGGCTTCCCAGCCCGGAGGACCGCCGCCGCATAACAGTCCGGGTCTCCGACCACGGCGCCGAACGCCTCGACCGGATGACAAACATCGTAAAAGCCTGGGAGACAACAACGGCCGTTCAGCTGGGCCAGGATGCCATCAACGCCCTGACGTCCGCCGTCCAGCTCCTTGGTCAACGCCTCAACCAAGAAGGAAAACGACCTGCACAACCAGCGAGATAGGCCGATGGGCCGGCGGTACGTATGCGGTAGCAACCTCTGCCCATCGACTCTAGCGCGGTCAAGCCTCAGCATCCCAGGGCGCCTCATCGAACGGCGGTAACGCAGCGCGCCGTATCGCGACGTTGATTGTTTAGCTCGGGGCGGCGGGCCCTGGCACTTCAACTTTCAGCTCGATGACCCGCGCCGCGAGCCCGAGGTGCTGCCCTGCCCATGGTTGAAACTAGGATGTTCCAGTGAATTCTTTGGCGCAGGGCGTGCGGGCTACCGACTTGAAGCGCACAAATGAACGGGTCGTTCTCGACGACGTTCGCCTTTACGGACCCACGACCGCGCCGGAAATCGCGAAGAGGAGCAGCCTGTCTAAACCAACCGTTGGATCTGCACTTCGAACGCTCCAGGGAGCCGGTCTTGTACGGGAACAGGGCTTCAAGGCGGGTCGGTCCGGTCAGGCTCCCTTGCTGTGGTCCATCGACGAGCATGCAGGGTTTATCCTGTCCATCGACGTCGGGACACAGTGGGTGCGGCTTGGGCTTCGCAGCCTGAATGGAGAACCCAGAGGTACGTTCCGCGCAAGGTCGGATTCGGGCTCCGCCGATGACGTGCTTCTTGCGTTGACGGATGCCCTGACCGGACTACTGGTGCAGGAGTCTCTGTCGAGGGACGCCATCGTGTACGCCGTCATGGGCAGCCCGGGTGTCGTTGACCCGGCTTCGGGCCGCCTCCAGCATGCCTCCAACCTTCCCGGCTGGGACGACAAGGCGACCCTGGCCGCACTGAACGACGTGTTCGGGCCGAACTTCCTCATCATGAAGGACGTGTATCTGGCAGCGCTGGGTGAAGCGGAAGCGAGGCATACTGATGGGGCCAGGGATTTCGTCCTGCTGTCGGTAGGTCGAGGGGTTGGAGCCGCAGTTGTCCGCGACGGCCAGCCGTTGTCCGGCGCGAATGGGCTGGCGGGTGAGATCGCCTTTCTGCCACTGGGCGTCGACCCGCTCAACCCCGATGCCCCTTCCCTTCGCGGTTCCCTTGAAGAGGCAGCGTCCGCCGATGCCATGCTCTCCTACGGCGAATTTGATGCTGTAGCCGAACTGGTCCGCGCTGCACGCGAGGGGCATCCGAGGGCAGCCGAGGCACTGGCCAGGGAGTCGCGCCTGGTCGCTTACGCGCTCAGTCCGCTCATCCTTATCGTCGATCCCCCGCTGATCGTCCTTACCGGCAGTGTCGGCCTCCATGGCGGTCCGGAATTTGCCGAGTCGGTGCACCATGACCTCGGAGAGCTGCTCCCGGTCCGGGTCCCTCCGGTGGAAGTCAGTGCAGCAGGTGAACTCGCAACGCTTCGTGGAGCTGCGACCAAAGGTCTTGAACTGGCCTGGGACATGCTGATGACAGGTCTATGAGACGACTCTCTCCAGCGTCATGGAATTGATCTTGACCCTGATCGGAAAAGTGTTTTACGATTACGTTCTCTGCACGGCTCCCGCATGCTTTTGCATCTGATGTCGGGATCAGCCCTCTTCCAAAGGATTCACAATGGCGTCCATTCCTGCCCGCGCACCCCAGCTGCGCCGCCGCATCGGCTCGTTTCAGGCCACAGCACTCAACATGTCCCAGATGGTCGGCATCGGCCCATTCATCACCATCCCCGCCATGATCGTTGCCTTCGGCGGCCCACAGGCCGTGGTCGGCTGGATCGCCGGCGCGGTGCTCGCCCTGGCCGATGGCCTCATCTGGGCCGAACTCGGCGCCGCCATGCCCGGCTCAGGAGGCACTTACGTTTACCTTCGCGAAGCCTTCAAATACCGGACGGGACGACTCATGCCATTCCTGTTCGTCTGGTCCGCCGTGCTCTTCATCCCCCTGGTCATGTCAACGGGTGTGATCGGATTCGTCCAGTACCTTGGCTACCTGGTTCCGGGAATGGACGACCTGACTGGAACCTTCGTCGGCCTTGGCCTGATTCTGATCATCACCGCCGTCCTGTGGCGCCGCATCGAATCGCTTGGCAAGCTGACCGTCGTATTGTGGGCCATCATGGTCCTCACCGTCCTGACGGTAATCGTCGCGTGCTTCACCCACTTCAACCCCGCGCAGGTGATTGACTACCCCGCCGGCGCCTTCGACATCACCTCGGGCGGCTTCTGGATCGCCTTCGTCGCCGGCCTGACGATTGGCATCTACGACTACCTTGGCTACAACACCTCCTCGTACATGGGCGCCGAAGTCAAGAATGCCGGGAAGACCATCCCCCGCTCCGTCGTGTTCTCAGTAGTGGGCATCATGGCGATCTACCTCTTCATGCAGATCGGTGTCCTGGGCGTGGTCAAGTGGCAGGAAATGCTTGACACGGACTCGATGGCGTACCAGTCGCTCGCCTCCCTCGTCCTCCAGCGCACGTGGGGCCCGGACGTCGCCAACGTCGTTACCGTCCTCATCCTGATCACGGCATTCGCCTCCCTGATGGTGGGTCTCCTGGCCGGCTCGCGGGTCCCCTACGACGCCGCGCGCGACGGAGTGTTCTTCAAGTCCTTCGCCAAGCTGCACCCCACGAAAGAGTTCCCCGTCGCCGGACTGATCGCTATGGGTGTCATGACCGCCGCGGGGTTCCTCATCGGCCGGGCCACCAACATCAGCGCACTCATCCAGCTCCTGACGGCCGTCATGGTCCTCGTGCAGTCCCTCGGACAGGTAGCAGCAGTGGTCGTTCTCCGCCGCCGCAAAGACATGATCCACCCATACAAGATGTGGCTGTACCCCGCGCCGCTGATCATCGCCGGACTTGGCTGGCTGGTCATCTACTTCTACTCCGACGTCAATGCCCCGGACTTGCACCCCATCGAGCTCTCTCTGGCCTGGGTAGCTGCAGGCGCCATCAGCTTCTTCATCTGGGCCAAGCGCGAAAAGACCTGGCCGTTCGGCCCGCTGCCTGTCGACAAGAACGAAGTCGATGAGGAAATCAGCGTTCACGAGGTCAACGCGTGAGCGGTTCAAGACCAGCCCAACTGGCTGTCGGCATCGACGTCGGTGGAACCAAGCTCAAAGTCTGCGCGGCAACGCTGGACGGGCGCATCCTGGCTATTTCCGAAGCACGCGGACCCGCTGGCCGCCACACCACCCAGGTACTTAAGGACGTCCAGGCATGCTTCAAGGATGTGCTGGACACAGCGGCCGCCCTCATCGGCAGTGACGTGATCGCCGGCGCGGTCGGGCTCGTCACGCCCGGCGTCATCGGGGAGGACGGCATTGCCCTCACCCCGAACAACCCCGGTATGGAAACGTCCCTGCCGGCTGACACCATCGCCGCCATGCTCGGTGTCGGGAACGTTGCCTGGGCCAACGACGTCAAGGCCGCCGCCATGGCGGACTACCAGTGGGGCGAACTCCAGGGCGCCCGCTGCGGCCTGTATATCAACCTCGGCACCGGCCTCTCGGCCGGGGCCGTCATCGACGGCAAACCACTGATGGGCGCCAACGGCGCGGCCCTCGAGATCGGTTACCTGCTCCCCGTGTCGGCCTCCCACACTCGCGGACACCGCAGTGGCCGCGCGCCCCTGGAGGACGCCATATCAGGACGGGCCCTGGGTGACCGGGCACTTGCATCCACAGGAGAGCCGGCGACCGCCTCGGAAATCCTCGGCGCCTGGGCCACGAACCCAGACTCCGGGACGGCGTTGTCGGAGCTGGGCGCCGAATTCGTCAATGAGCTCATCCACATGGCCTCCAACCTGGCCATCACCCTGGACCCGGACAGCATCTCGATCGGAGGCGGCGTCACCGCTGCCGCCGAGGTCTTCATGCCGCGGCTCCGGGATGCCCTGGACGAATTCGTACCGTATCCCCCGGCTGTCACGGTTTCCCCCATGGCAGGCGACTTGTCCATGCTCGGGGCCCTGCTCATCGCCTACCAAAGCCTTGAGGCCCCCGTGCCGTCCCTTTGTCTGCCGCTGCCTGCGGCAGTCCCCGAACCGGACGAAACCCTCCGCATGCCCGAACCATCCCACGCAGGAGCATAACCACCGTGGACATCATCGTCACCGAAACGCTGGACGAACTCGGGGCCGCCGCCGCTGACCTGGTTCTCGCGCAAGTGCGGGCCAACCCCGCGACGGTCCTGGGTGTCGCCACAGGGTCTTCGCCGCTGCCCGTCTACGAACACCTTGCCCGCGCAGACGCCGACTTCAGCGCCGTAACATGCTTTGCCCTGGACGAGTACGTGGGCCTTCCCGCAGAGCACGAACAGAGCTACGCCCACTTCGTCCGACACAGGATTTCCGAACCCCTGGGAATCAGGCCCGAAAACACACACGTCCCGCTGGCGAGCCAGGCCGGCGGGCTCGTCGGGCTCCATGGCGGCGACTACGAGGAACTCATCCGGCTCGCAGGCGGGATCGACCTTCAGGTCCTGGGCATCGGGCGGAACGGCCACCTCGCGTTCAACGAGCCGGGCTCATCGTTCGAATCACGAACCCGGGTCGTCCCGCTCACCCTAGACAGCCGAAAGGCGAACGCCCGGTTCTTCTCCTCGCTCGACGATGTCCCAACCCATGCAATAACCCAGGGCCTCGGGACCATTATGGAAGCGCGCCACCTCCTAGTGGTCGTGAGCGGCGGGGCAAAAGCGGCTGCCGTTCGCAGCGCGGTCGACTGCCCGGTCACCGAAGACCTCCCCGCGTCCATCCTCCAAAGGCACCCAAACGTGACGATGATTCTCGACGAAGCTGCGGCAAGCTTGCTCAGCAGGACCCACGCACTGTAGTACGGGACCAGGAGTGTCCGGCGGCGCAAGGCGACCTACTCGTCGGGCAATGCGGTGCAACCAGGCCAGAAAAGGCACTCCCTGTCTTGCTTTGGAGTAAAAGCTCTCAGGCCGCGCACTTAGGGCAAGCGCAGTTCTGTCGATGCCGCTGTTTGATACCCCAGTTAGCGCACACCTCAACCTGGCGGCAAGGCTGTCTGGCGTGGGAGGACTTGGGTGGTGGGCGGAGTTTTCGGGCGTTCTCCGAACGCATTGCCGGCGGTATCGGTGCCTTTGTAGCCATCGTGAACAAGCGACCCTCATCAAGTGCAGGTTCTGGCAATATTCTGACTCTTGTCAGCTTCTTGGGACCGGTCTCGGTCGCCCTCTGACTGCAAAGATGGGATCTGAGAACGTTATTAGTCCGCCGTCAGGGAAACGGAATTTCGCGCTACTCTGACGTTAGCGACCGCAGGGGCAGCTGCCCCTGCCCTGGGCGGCGCGTCCATGCCGAACCCAACGCCAAATAGTTGATGGACGGAAGCCACTATCGGCCCTCAATCCGCGGTCGTAGATGTATGAAGATCTGGACACCGTCGCGGTGAAGGAACAGGGCGCGGCCGCGGCCCTCATTTTTGATGAGCCATAGGATGCTCCCATCAACGGCTATCGCGTCGACGTGGCCTGAGGCGACGAATCCACCGTTTTGACGGATGGTTACTTCCTCACCGCGGCACAGTTTTGTCCAGTTCGGGACTGGCACCGGTCGTCCGGTGATTTTGTTGGCGGGCTTCTGGTCGGTCGTTACGGTGCGCTCTCTGTGGCTGGTGCATGTACATGTCCAGGCGGACGAGGTTGGCAATCCTGCCCTGATGTTGGTTCAGAGGTAAGGGGACCATCCGCGCAGGATGGTCCCCTACTATTTGTTGCTTTTACCGCTATCTGGTGCTCAGCTCTGCTGGCATTTCCAGGCTTTCCAGGGCAGGTTTTGTGACGTTCTGTAAGCGTTGACGGCGGCCCAACCAGGTGGCGAGCAGTCCGAGAGCGACGTTGACCAGCATGAATCCGATGGCGGCCACTATCTGGGCCTGAAGCAGGGATCGGCTGTAGTAGGTGCCGATGACGGTGGCACTTCGCAGCAGCTCGATGTAGCCGCCGAGCACGTAGGCCAGTGCTGTGCCTTTAAAAAGGATCACCATTTGGCTGACGAGCGCCGGGCTCATGGAACGCAGGGCCTGGGGCATGAGTACCAGCTGCATTGTCCGGAACCCTGAGAAGCCCAGGGCTTCCGCTGCTTCGGTCTGGCCGTAGGGGATGGCCTTGATTCCTGACCTGAGGAGGTCTGCGATGACGGCGCTGCTGAAGAGGGTGAGGGCGATGACGAGGAACCAGAAGTCGGGGAGCTTCAGCCCGTAGGTGGGCAGGACCAGGGAGGTGAAATACAGAAGCAGAAGCAGCGGAACGCTGGCGAACACGTCTGTGAAGATTCTGCACGCGACCCGGAGCGGGGCGCGGCGTGACAATAAGCCAAAGGCGAGTAAGGAGCCGAAGAGCATGGAAAGGGCCATGCCGACTGCTGCTGCCTGAAGGTTGTTCAGCAGGCCTTGTCCGAGAAGGACCCACAGCCCTGGTTGGGTGAAGGGTTTCCACGCCGCTTGGCTGAATTCGCCGTGCACCTCCAGCGTTTTGTATGCCTCATACAGTCCGACGGCGATCACGGCGATGCTGAGGACTTCAAATAACCTGTGGCGTTGCCGGGCCTTCGGCCCGGGTGCGTCAAAGAGTTGTTTTGTGCTCATCGGCTGAAGGCCGCCTTTCGGTCAAGAATGCCCACGAGTCGGCCGACGATGAGGCCGATCAGCAGGTAGCTGATGGCGGCTCCGCTGAAGATCAGGAAGGGCTGGGCCTGGTCAACGGCTGCTTTGTTGGTGGTAAATGTGAGGTCCGCGACGCCCACGAGTGCGGCGACTGAGGTGTTTTTGATCATGGTGATCAGGACGTTGCCCAGCGGTTGGATGACGGTCCCGAAAGCTTGGGGCAGGATGATGTGCTGCATTGCCGGCCGTGGACCGAATCCGAGGGCTCGCAGGGCTTCGAGTTCGCCGGTGGATACCGTGTTGAGTCCTGACCGGAGAGTTTCACTGACGAAGGGTGCGGTGTAGATGACCAGGACGATGGCGGCCGACGCGAACAGCGGGTACTGGATGCCCAGAAGGGGCAGGCCGAAGACGAACAGGACCATCTGGACCGGCAACGGAATGTTCCGGAAGACCGTCACATAGGCAGTTGCTGCGGCGTTGAGGGTGCGGATCGGACTGACCCGCATGGCCGTCAGGACTGTTCCCAGGAGCAGGGCTCCTGCCCAGCCCAGGACGGTGAGCTCAAGGGTGATCAGGACTCCACTGCTGAAGTCTGCGATGTAACCGGAGAAGAACGACATGTCAGGCCTCAGAGGGTGATGTGGGGCGGGGTGACATCAGAAGGCTTGACGGCGCCGATGGTGTTGTCGTAAGCCTTCTTCCACTCACCGTTGTCTTCTATCTTCTTAAGGAAGCTGTCGAGGTAGTCGTGCCAGGCCGTGTCGTCCTTGGCGGATCCAATCGCGTATTCCTCGCTTGCCATGTAGTCACCGACGAGTTTGAAGTCGCCCTTGTTCTGGTCCATCAGGCCCAGGAGGAGTGATTCGTTGGTGACGACGGCGTCAACACGCTTTTGCTTCAGGGCCTGGGCGCATTCGCTGTAGGTGCCGAACAGGGTGAGTTTGGCCTGAGGTGCCAGGGTGGGCAGAAGCTGCGCGGCGCGGGCGCCAGTGGTGGTGCAGACCGGTTTTCCGTTGAGGTCGTCCTTATTGGCAATGGACGAGTCATCGTTGCGGACCATTGTGGAGACACCGCTTTCGAGGTACGGGCCTTCGAAGGCTACGGCCTTTTTCCGTTCATCGGTGACAGCGTAGGAGGCAAGGATTGCGTCGACCTTGCCCTGCTGAAGGAACGCTTCGCGGTTCGCGGTGACGGCCTCGACGTATTCGACGTTGTCTTCGCTGCCGGTGAGGTCCTTGGCCAGGAGCTTGGCCAGTTCGATGTCGAGGCCTTCCATGTTCCCCGTCACCGGGTTCTTGACGCCGAACATGGGCTGGTCGAATTTCACGCCAATGGTGATTTTCCCGCGCTGTTGGATTTTGGCCATGGTGGTGCCGGCGGGAAAACTCTCGACCGGGCTGCTGGCGGTGGGAGTTGTTGCACTTCCGCAGCCTGTGGTGCTCAGGGCGAGGGTGGCTGCGATGGCGAGGGGGGCGATGATCTGGAGCTTCTTCATGATTGTCCTTTTGGTTTGGGCGCGGGCGTCTATGCCGTCGCTTGTTAGTGGGTGGGTTAGTGAACCGAGGAGAGGAAACTGCGCGCGCGTTCGCTGCTTGGTGCGGAGAAGAATGTTTCCGGGTCAGCTGACTCGATGATTGCCCCGTCGGCCATGAAGATGATCCGGTCCGCGCAGGACTTGGCGAAGGACATTTCGTGGGTGACGACGACCATGGTGGTGCCGCGTTCGGCCAGTTGACGCATGGTGGTCAGCACGTCCTGGGTGGATTCGGGGTCCAGGGCCGACGTTGGTTCGTCAAACAGGATCACCTTTGGGTCCATGGCCAGTGCCCTGGCGATGGCGGCGCGCTGTGACTGGCCGCCGGAGAGCTGGGCCGGGTAGGAGCTGGCCTTGGAGCCGATGCCCACCATGTCCAGCAGTTCGTGTGCCCGGCGTTCGGCGTCGGCCTTGTTTTGGCCGAGGATTTTTCTTGGTGCGAGCGTGACGTTGTCCAGGATGGTGCGGTTGGCGAACAGGTTGAATGACTGGAAGACCATTCCGACCTCGGTGCGGAACTTGAACAGTTCCTTGCCTTCGGCCGGCTGGGGTGCTCCGTCGACGAGGATCTCTCCGCTGTCGATGGTTTCAAGGCGGTTGATGGTGCGGCACATGGTCGATTTACCGGAGCCCGAGGGGCCGAGGACGACGACGACCTCTCCCCGTTTGACTTGCAGGTTGATGTTCCGCAGGGCGTGAAGAGGGCCGAAGTGCTTGTCCACGGCGCGGAGTTCAACAACGACGTCGCTGTCCGCGTGCTGGGTTGAGATGTTTTCGGGCATGGGGTATTTCCTGTCGTGGTTGTGGTGCGTGTCCTGAGCGGTGAACCGCTCGATGAAGGGGCCCGTGCTTCAGTGGTTAGTGAAGATTGAGCTCGGTGAGGGTGCTGGCGACCGTGCTTTCCTGTTGTTTGAGGAAAGCCTCGAAGTCGGTCCCTGTGGTGAAGGAATCTTCCCAGCCGTTGTCCGCGAGGGCTTGCTTCCAGGCGGGTGATTCGTGCAGTCGGGTGAGCGCTTCGGTGAGCCTTGTCCGGTCCGAATCGGACAGTCCTGGCGGGGCCATGAGTCCACGCCAGTTCGTGAATGCCAGGTCGATTCCGGATTCGCGCAGAGTTGGTGCGCTGATGCCGGGCTGCCGGTCCTGGCTTGATACGGCAAGGACCCGCAGCTGGCCGGAGGCAATTTGTTCCTCGTACTCGGCGATGCCGGACGTTCCAAAGGCGATCTTGCTGCCCAGCAGGGCCGGCAGCAGCTCGCCCCCTCCGGAATAGGGCTGATAGGTCACGTCGGTGATCCTGATGCCTGCCGCACGGGCGAGTTCCATCGGAAACAGGTGGTCGGGACCACCGATGGCAGACCCTCCCCCCACCGTGACGGATTGTGGGGAGGCCTTCCATGCAGCCACGAGGTCCCCCACTGTCTGGTAAGGAGAGTCTCCCCGGACGAGGATCCCTTCAGGTTCCTCAAGGAGTTTGGCCACGGGGGTCGCATCGGAGACTTTGATCCTGGAACCGTTGGCGTAGCTTGACCCGACCACCCCCAGGCCCATCATCATTACAAGGCCGCGGTTTCCGGTTTCATTCATCAGCCGGGCCAGAGCAACACTGCCGCCTTCACCCGGGACGTTGAAGATTTCCATGTGCCCGGAAATCCCTGCATCCTCCATGACGTGTGCGGCGACCCGGGCGGTGATGTCATAACCGCCGCCGGGGCTGTTGGGGACCATCATCCGCGTGGGGTTCACCAGTGTCGCTGCCGGAGCTGAGGTTCCACACGCACCAAGCGTCAGGAGCACGGTGAGGGCAATGACGCGGACAGCTTTGTGCAGTGTCATCATGGTCCTCACCTCCTTGTGGTGTGTGCGCTGTTCCTGTGTGACGTGGCTACTATCAAAGCGTGACTCATGCCACCTGGGGCTGTCACTGTTAGCGAATCAATGAAGGTTGTGGTCTTTGTGGTCACGTTCACGCCGGGACGCCGCCTAAGCCTGTCCCGGCAGTTCATGCTGCTGCAGCTTGGGGTGATCACCATCGTCCTGCTGGCCGTCACGATGGTTTCGGTGGCCCAATCGCGGGCGGACTTCGTCGACGTCCACGGCCAAAGGATGCTTGCCATCGCCGAAAACCTGGCCTCCACTCCGGTGGTCCGCGATGACATCTCGGCAGCGCAGGCATCGGTCATCCTCGCCCCTGACGTGGACAAGGCCCGTGCCCTTTCCGGCGCCTCGATCGTCGCAGTCACAGATCCAAAGGGCGTTGTCCTTGCCTCCTCCGAGCCGGAAACTGTCGGGGATGCGGTGGATGTAGCGGCATCACAGGCCGCGCTGGGGCGCTCATGGACCGGTGACCTCACTTTCGGCGGCCGGCAGACCATCGCGGCACGTGTCCCCGTATTGAAAGCTGACGGTACGGTCACCGGGCTGGCCTTGGTAGCGGAAGACTACCCCGCCTTCGGAAGCGCGCTGGCAGCTGCGGTGCCGGACCTGATGTTCTTCCTTGGCATGGGTGCCGCGCTTGGCGTTGCCGGCTCGTGGCTGCTGTCCCGCCTTATCCGGCGGCGCACGAGGGGCTTGGAACCGGAGGAGATTGCCGAACTCGCCGACAACCGTGAGGCGTTGCTCTACAGCATTCGCGAAGGGGTCATTGGCGTCGGGCCTGATGGAAGGATCACCCTTTTGAACCAGCCAGCCACCGAGTTGCTGGGCTTGCAGGGCGATTCGGTTGGCAAACGCGCCCAAGAGCTGCCACTTGAGGACAACGTCCGGGAATTGCTGCTTGGAACGACTGACGCAGAGGAAACAATGGCCGTGAGCGGGTCGAGGCTGCTGGTACTGAACCGCAGGACTGTCGGCAGCCGGGGCAGGCCAATCGGAACGGTCACCACCCTGCGTGACCGAACAGAGTTGGCCGAACTGCAAAGCCAACTGGCGGCCAACCAGAGCATCACCGAAACCCTCCGGGCCCAAACGCACGAGTTCTACAACCAACTGCACACCGTTTCAGGCATGCTGCAGCTGGGTGACTTCACAGAAGTGAAAACGTTCATTCGGGCACTGACCAGGCGCCGCGCCGAAATTAACGGTCAGATAGCCCGCCATGTCAGGGACTCCTCTGTTGCCGCGCTGCTCGTGGCAAAGATAAGCCTCGCCGAAGAATCCGGCATCGAACTCCGGCTCGACAACGAATCGCACCTCGAGCCTCTGGAACCATCACTGGCCGCCGACGCCATCACCGTACTGGGGAACTTCATCGACAACGCAGTCGACGCTATCGCGGGCCTGGAGGACGCCACCGTGTTTGTACACATCAGCGAC
>Ga0308158_10002586_pt1 | contig 16839 bp, 20 predicted proteins | sample PhyBR2_FD_201038 | JGI IMG/M metagenome (GOLD analysis project Ga0308158, IMG submission 201038) | Phyllosphere microbial communities from UC Gill Tract Community Farm, Albany, California, United States - DLSLB.R2 | ecosystem: Host-associated > Plants > Phyllosphere > Unclassified | place: USA... | reverse complement strand
CATCGATACCTACGCCAGACGGATCGTAGGCTGGCGCGCCAGCAGGACGGCACACGCCAGCTTCGTCCTGGATGCGCTCGAACAGGCGCTCCACGATCGCCGTCCGACCCATCGGGGCGGCCTGGTCCACCACAGCGACCGCGGATCGCAATACGTGTCTATCAAGTACACCGAGCGCCTCGCCGAGGCCGGCATCGAGCCGTCAGTCGGCAGTGTCGGCGACAGCTACGACAACGCTTTGGCCGAGACGATCAACGGCCTGTACAAAGCCGAGGTGATCCACCGGCGCGGCCCCTGGCGCAGCTTCGAGGCCGTCGAGTACGCCACGCTGGAATGGGTCGATTGGTTCAACCATCGTCGGCTGCTGGAGCCCATCGGCAACATCCCGCCCGCCGAAGCCGAAGATCAATTTTATGCTGCCGCGGACAACATCGATATGGCAGCATGACTCACAACCCAAGGCCTCCGGCAAACTCGGGGCGGTTCATTATGCAGGAAGGCGGAAACGCGACTTGCCAAAGCAGGAAATCTAGAGTTAATTCCATCAACCGGAGAGGAGTGACTTGACTCAGGTCCCATTAAACGACTGCGCATGGGACCGGTGTTGGAGGACCGACCAGATGGTGCAACTTGTAACGTATGTTTCAACAAGCCATGGTAAGCTCAGAGACTATGATCGGTATTTTGAATAGGGTCGTTCCCCCAATCGCACGGTTTCTACTATCGGAATCATCAAATTTCCGTGATTGAGCGCAAAGGCTCGCTATTGCCCTTTCTATTCTTTGCCGGTCTGATCGGCCCCCCGTACAAGGCTGGGGTAACGTTTACCTGAATAGTACATCAACCAAGCCCGTGAGTCCCATTCAGGCATTTATGGGGAGAACAACGCACGGGAGTGCAAATGAAGTACGCCGCCCTTTATCCATGCGCGATCGCAATTCTTTTAAGTACGACTGTTCCGGTTCGAGGAGACACGCTCGGCGAGGCACTCATAAATGCCTATCGCACGAACCCAAGCCTGACAGGTGCGCGAGCGGGTTTGCGCGTGACTGATGAAGGCGTTTCGATTGCAAAGGCCGCCGCGCGGCCGACCCTGTCAGCAACGGCAGATTATCAAGAGTTTATCGTTCGTACCGCTAATAGCTTCTCTGCACCACTGCGAGCCGCTAATGCGGCGGCGAATGTGTCGCTGCCGCTTTATCAAGGCGGCCGTGTCAAAAACGGCATTCGCGCGGCGGACGCTCGGGTGGATTCCGGCCGGGCAAACCTTAGAGCAACTGAAGCGGACGTTTTCACCGCTATTGTATCAGTCTACATGGATGTCATTCGTGACCGCGCCATTGTCGGTTTAAACACCCGTAATGTCGAAGTTCTTGAAACCAATCTTAGCGCATCCCGTGATCGCTTTCAGGTCGGTGACCTTACCCGGACCGACGTTGCTCAGTCGGAGGCACGGCTCGAGTTCGCTCGTGGGCAGCTCGAACTTGTAAAAGCACAATTGGTTACCAGCCTCGAGAACTACATTCGGTTTGTTGGTGTTCCAGCACAAAATTTGGAGAAACCGCCGAAGTTTCTGGGACTGCCGGCGAACGTAGAGGCGGCGCTTGTGACGGCATTCCGCAACAACCCACTGTTGATCGCTGCGAAGTTCGACGCTGCGGCGGCACGCTACGACATCCGTGTAGCTAACGCCGCCCGGCTGCCACGGCTAGCGGCTGTGGGTTCGAGCAACTATAATAACTATCTGGGCACACTAACCAGCACGATTCCCGGTCGGGCGTTCCTCCAATCCCAGCGAACTGCTACAGTCGGGCTTTCTGCTACGATTCCGCTCTACCAGGGTGGTCTGCCCGCTGCTCAGGTTCGACGAGCACAGGCTTTGTCCAGTCAATCACTAGAACAGATCGTGTTTGTTGAGCGCCGGGTAGTTGCGGAAACACGCGCTGCTTTTACCCGGCACCGCGCGACGGAGCGGGTAATCCGGTCATCGCAAGCAGCCGTAGCGGCAAACGAACTGGCGCTTGAGGGTGTTCGCGCCGAAAATAGCGTCGGCACGCGCAACGTACTCGATGTACTAAATGCCGAACAGGAACTGCTCAATAGTAGAGTCCAGTTGGTAACTGCTGAACGGGACGCTTATGTGGCCGGTTTTGCCTTGCTTGCGAGTATGGGACGCGCAGAGGCGCGGGACTTGGGATTGTTTGGCGGTGGGTTGTATCAGCCAAGAATTCGTGATCAGGCGCCGGTGCGAGATCGCCGCTTTGATAGCAATTACGGACCTTCCGACAATATTGAGCAGGGTGAGCAGCCTTTCAACGCCTCATTATCGTCCACCGAACCTTAGGGTAAAAGCCTATTTATTTTGTCGGCCCGTGATCTAGGGGAGCGGATGATAATTCCGAGCGTGAACGCGACCTTAACTTGGCGATCGTCGTAACTATTTGAATTTCACTTCAACAGCCAAATTTATAATCAGTACTATTTTCGGTTGCTATTACCGGAACTAGCAAGACGTGCCTTGCAAGTGCCATTACCGGCAAATGGTGCCCGCGACCGCTACTTCACACGATCGACTGAGTGAACCGGCTTGAGGAGGAAATCCGCCTCGGCGAGGCCGGTACGTTCGCAGCTCGGCCGTCACGCCTTGAGGTCGTGATGCTCGACGAGCTTGGTTATCTGCCGTTCGCCACTCGGGCGGGCAGCTGCTCTTCCATCTGGTCAGGACCGCGATCAACACAAGCGAAAAGAACAACCGGGCAGTGACCATCGCCGGAAGGTAGAGATCAACAAATGCTCTCGCAAACGGTCGTTCGCGCGACAGCCGGGCCGATCGCGGCGGAAGCCACTAAAACGGCCCATCTGACTTCCTAAAACCGTCCCTTGTTTCCTTCTCCGAAATCCGGCTAGGTCGTGTCGAGTTTTCGGAGAAGCCCCTTGCTCGTCGGCTATGCGCGCGTGTCCACCAGGGATCAGTCCCCTGCCCTACAGCTTAATGCGCTCCGCGAAGCCGGGTGCGAGAAGGTGTTCACCGAGAAGGCGTCGGGCGCGCAGCGCGATCGGCCGGAGTTGCGTGCCGCGCTCGACTATCTCCGCGCCGGCGATACGCTGGCGGTGTGGAAATTGGACCGGCTCGCACGCTCCGTCCGGCAGCTCGTGGAGACGGCCGAGGATCTCGCCAAGCGCGAGATCGGCCTAAAGGTGCTAACCCAGGCGATCGACACTACCAGCCCCGGCGGGCGGCTCGTGTTCCACGTCTTCGCGGCCGTCGCCGAGTTCGAGCGGGAGTTGACCTTGGAGCGCACCCATGCCGGGCTTGCCCAGGCGCGGGCCTTGGGGCGGCGTGGTGGGCGCAAGCCGGCGATGGGGCCTGCCGAGATCAAGCGAGCCAAAGCGATGCTCGCCGATCCGACCATCACCGTCGAGGAGGTCGCACATCAGATTGGCGTGCAGCCGTCGACGCTCTATCGCCACATACCGGGCGGGCGCAGCTCGCTTAGCCAACCGGCTTAGGTGGAGGCCTTCGTTCGACGGCCGCGTCTTTGTCCCACCCACCCAACCGTTAGCGCCTGGCCTTGCGGCCCGGCAGTCAGGCGAATAGGTCGCCGATCGCACGTAGCCGGAAGGCGTTGAGCCAACGGCGTCGGCGATGTTCAGTGGCGTCGTGGACCATGTGGCAGCGCTGGCAGAGCGCCGCGAGGTTGCGCGGCCGGTTGTCGCCGGGATCATGGTTCAGATGCGCGCTGGCGAGGGCCACGCGCGTGATCCGAAGATGAGCAGGCGGGTCGATGCCGGCGAGACCCGGTTGCGCCCGCGCCAGCTCGTCTGGCGACGGCAGCCGGCGAAGCTCCCTGCCCTGCCCGTCGCGCCAGGTCGCGGCGTCCGCGTCCCACCAGACGCCATTCCCTAAGTGCAGCACGTCGCGGCCGTGGGGGCGACGGCAATGCTCGCAACGCCCCTTCGCGCGCCGGAACCGGATGAGGTTTGACAGTTCGCGCCAGTCGATCGGATAGAGCCAGCGATGTTCGCGCGCGATCGGCATGACGATTCTATGAGTCAGATAGCAGAACGAAAGAGGAAAGTTACCGCTTTCGGGTTCAAATTACGTGGCGCGAACTTCCAGTGTTACACCCGATGCGCGTTGCAGTGTGCTGATGACCGAAAACAGATTGTCAGCAGCGGGATTGCCCGCCGGGCTGAACATCCGCATCAGGCTCTTGGACGGTCGTCCGGTTTGTTCGGCCAGTTCCTCGAAACCTACCGTCGCCTTGATGTAGTCGCGCAAGACCGCCTTTCCCGTGTCGATATCACCGAGGAGGAAGGCATTGACGGCTTCGGTGAGGAGCGCCGAGCGAAACGCCGAGTCCGCTTGAACACGGGCGCGCACAGTATCCTTGAAGTTGCGAGTGAGAGCCATCACGATCTTCCTTTCCTCCGCGCCTTGTAGTCCGCCCACAGCGACTTGGCGGTGTCGATGTCACGCTGCTGCCGCTTCTTCGTGCCCCCACTCAGGAGAATGACGAGGGTTTGGCCGTCCATGCCGAAATAGACGCGATAGCCAGGCCCGAAATCGATCCTGTATTCCGAGACGCCCTCTCCCACCGGTTTGACGTTGGAAAGCGCGCCACGTTCGACCTTGTTCAGCGCCACCGTCACCTTTGCGGCGGCTACCGCATCCAGCGCGGCAAACCAGAGTCCGAACGGGCTTCGCCCTTCCCCGTCCTTATACTCCTTTAGCACCATCGGTTTCATATATGTTACCATTGAGCCGATCGTCAAGGGTGGACGCGCCCGAGCGGGCCGCGCTCTATCTCCGCTTGGCAGCTCCGATCGAGCCGCCATGCTGGCGTCTCGCCCCTGACGGGCTACGATCGCTCGCGCGAACAGAGAGGCCGCCGAGGCGGCCGTGTTGTTGTCCCGCCCGCCCAGCCCTGAGGCCGGCCTTTTAGACCGGCTACAAGAAAGGTTGTGCGATCCTGCCAATCTGCATATTATCATGTCTTCAATATTGAAGGTGTGCACACGTGCATATAATCACACTTGCAGCGCAAAAAGGTGGCGTCGGCAAAACGACGCTTGCGGTCAATCTGGCGGTTGCGGCGCAGGCGGCAGGCATCAGGACGGCCCTGTTCGACCTTGACCCACAGGAAAGCGCGACGGCGTGGAGCGAGCGCCGCGAGGCCGAGCTACCCCATGTAGAGCCGATCAGCGCGCGCCGCTTGAACCAGGCGATCGACGCGGCCGAGGCAAACGGTTTCGACCTCACCATCATCGACACGCCCCCGGCAGCCGGGGCCGAGGCAGCCGCAGCCGCGCAACGAGCCGATATCGTGCTGATACCGTGCCGCCCTTCCCTTATCGACCTCGACGCGATCAAGCGCACGGCCCAGCTCATCATCAGCACCGGCAGGACCGGCTTTGTCGTGCTCAATGCGGCTCCGCCTACGGCAACGACGCTACTGTATGACGCGAGGACACTGGCGGAGGATACCGGGCTAAAGGTCGCGCGCGCAGTCATCAGGGAGCGCAGCGCCTATCGCGCAGCATGGCCCTACGGGCTTGGCGTGACCGAGCATGAACCGTCCGGCAAAGCCGCCCAGGAGATTGCATCACTTCGCCAATTCCTGTTTCATGAATTGCAGAATTGCACACCTGCAAATGTGAAGGCTTGATATCATGGCACGACGATCATCGCTCCTCGCGCCCGCGGTCGCCACAAAGGCAAAGTCCGAGTCCGCCTCGCCTGAGCGTGTAACGTCCCCACCGGACGCGCGCGCTCCCCGGTCGAGCGGGCAACGACCGGGCAAATATCACTTGGGCGCTTACTTCGATCCGGCCGACCCCACCGCCGAGGCGTTCCGAGTTCTGGCCGCGAGGACACGCCGCAGCCATCAGGAATTGCTGGCCGAAGCGATCGCCGAGCTGGTCGCCAAATACGACGCCGACAAGCAGTTCGGACGTGCTTGAACGTGTGCACATATGCACAACTGCAAACGTGCAGGATTGAACCATGAAGAAGCGGCGCGACCCTAGCCCGGAGTTCGACCTGTTCCTGCCGATCATGGGCGACCTTCCGCTCAAGGATCAGCGTGAGACGATGGAGCGGCCGTTCTTTTCCTTGCAGAAACGCAAGCGGGTCAAGCCGATCGAATATACCAGCCCGGACGGCGCGACCTGGGTGAAGATCGAGGCGATACCGGCCTACGGCATGGCGACGATCTGGGACGCCGATATCATCATATGGGCCACGTCGGCGCTCAATCGGATGCGGGAGCAGGGGGGCAACGACCTGCCCAGGACGCTTACCACCACGTCCTACGACCTTTTGCGGGCGATCAAGCGCAACACCAGCGGTCGCGCCTATCAAGATCTCCAGGCCGCCCTACAGCGGTTGCAGACGACCTCCATTTCCACGTCGATCCGCGCGCCCAAACGTCGCAGCAAGGCGGGCTTCAACTGGCTCGACAAATGGACGTTGGAGGTCGACCCCGAAACGGACCAGCCTCGCGGCATGACCATCACCCTGTCGGATTGGGTCTATGAGGGAATCATGGCGGAGCGGTCGCTTCTGACCATGCACCCCGACTACTTCCTGCTAACCGGCGGGCTTGAGCGGGCGCTTTATCGTATCGCGCGCAAGCACGCTGGCAATCAGCGTGGAGGGTGGACGTGCCGGGTGGAGGTGCTGCGCGACAAAACCGGCAGCGACAGCAAGCCAAAAGAGTTCAACCGGATGCTCCGCAAAATCGTGGAGACCAACCAACTTCCCGATTATGCGGTGGAAATGGTGGCAACGAACGACGGTAGCCCGGCCATTCTATTTCGGTTGAGAGGGGAGGCAGAAGCCTTGGCACTCTCCGAGCAGCTCCAGGCCGAGCAAGACCGGCGCGACCGCATGGAAGCCGATCGACGGCGCACCGTAGAGGTCGATGACCTGATGGACCGGCTTTCAGGACGCTCCTAACTATCGTGTTATCACACACCGCCGCCCTCGGAAGCGATGCAGCCCCGTTGAGATCAGGAGCCGACAAGGCCAACAGGACACCCGCGATCGGCATTTTCGAGCCGTTTCTATCGTGTTTTCACACACCTTTGATACGTGTTTTCACACACCGCGCTATCGTGTTTTCACACACCGAATCACGTGTTTTCACCCACCGCCGACTTATGCAACCCATTGATCCTAAAGGAGGAAATGGCCACTTTTTGCGGCTTAACCTACTTAACGATTCATATTTAACAGATTCTTTTAACGTCAGCAGTACGCCCAGAACCCTACGAGAGAAGGTCAAATGGAATCGGCCTATGGCCGATCCGCCTTCGTTTCGTGCCGCCTTCGGCATCACAAGGGCGGCGCAAGCGCCGCTGGCTAAGCGGGAAAGAAGTGGGCGAGGTAGCGGCCAGAAGGTTGCACAGCGACCGTCAGGAGCGCGGTGGAGGGCAGGGAAAGGGCCTTCGACTATCCCAGGTGCTGATCGCAGTGAACGTCACCAGCGGGGCTTAAATCAACCCGTTGGTTTGCGGCCGAACAAGCAGGCCGCGACCGGTCACGCCGGATCGAACCGCCCGGCGAACTCGCGATCGTCGTAGTAGCGCAGCTTGGCGGCGATGATCGGGCGCTGCCCGGCGAGGAACAGGAGCTGGCGATCGGGGCGCAGCGTCCGGACTTCATCGGGGGTGAGGAGGGCGCGGCCGACATGCTGCTGCCCGTAGGATAGGCCGCTTTCTTCCGCGTCGATTGCGCGGCTCATGGTCTCGAACACGACGGTTTCCTGCCCGGCCAGATCGGAGACGAGTTTGGCGCTGTCCTGATCGTTGACCCCGAACACTTGTAGCACCCCTGCGTTAGACAGGAAGGTGCCGGCCCGCTGCCCGTATAGCGCGCGGAGCTGGTGAACGTCCTGGAGGATCGGCCAGAGCTGGACGCCATAGCCCGCCATCAGTCCCATCGCGCGTTCGACCGGTTCGAGACGGCCGAGGGCCGCGAACTCGTCGAGCAGGAACAGCACCGGCCAGGGCGGGCGACCCGGCGCGCGCGCCAGCTCGGTCAGGGCTTGCGCGACTATCAGCCGCAGCCAGCGCGCATAGCTGGCGAGCCGATCGGGCGGCAGCACGAGGAACACCGTCGCCGGCGCATCCTTCAACCCGGCGAACGTAAAATCCGAGCCGCCCAACACCGTCGCCATGCGCGGGGAGTCGAGAAAGTGGGTATGGCGTTGCGCGGCGGACAGCACGCCGGCCGCTTCGCGATCGGATTTGCCGAGCTGGCGGTTGGCGGCGCGCGCGACCAGGCCACCTTGGGGTCACTGCACGAAAGTGAATTTTACGTACGCTAGGCGCGAACGAACGGCGAACGGCAGGAGTTGTTGGAAAGCGGTTTGTCCGCTCATGGCGACGGCGCTCGATCCTCGGCTATCATCTCAAGCCGCTGTTCAATCATAGCAACAGCCTCCACGGCGCTGAAAAGGGCCGTGTCCACTATCAGGCGGGGTTCGGTCCACGGGACGTAATCGTGCGATGTGACGGACGACCACGTAGGAAGTCTGAAACCTTCTATGTCGGGTGCACGACCCTCTACCCGGCGCTTATGTTCGTCTACATCGCTACAGATGATTCCGACCTCAAAGACGCCTGCTCCGTCAATGGCTTGCGCCACACCACGCCAGCCTTGCCGACTTTCGGGGACGGGATTGACGCTATCGGCAACAACCCAGTTGCCCAGCTTGAGGTTCGACGCTGCGATGGCGAAAGCAACGACATAGCCTGCGGCACCGATATCGCCGGCAAATCCTGACTGTTGCCTCAGCACGTGCTCGATCTCATCAACACGGACATAGGCTGCCGATCGTTTGGTAACCAACGCCTTCCCAATAGTCGTCTTGCCGGTCCCGGGCAGACCGCTAAGCACGATGAGCATAAGACCTCCGTTGCCAAATCACGTTTGCTTACAGGAATTGCCGGTTAGGTCGAGAACGGCCGCAACTGAGTGATTCTGGTCCCACAGACGGTTTCAGGCGGCCAGTAATGAGGGCGATGTGCGAAGCGGCCTTAGCTGACCCAGCCCCGGCCTGTCGCCCCGCTCCCAGCTATAGTCGCCCGTGAGCGCGATATGCTCCCAGCCCAGCGGTGCGATATGGCGGGCAACGTCTTCCAGCGTTCCCATGTCGGCCAGTGCCTGTTCGAGATAGCGGGTGTTCCACAGGATGATCGCGGCGACCAGTAGGTTGAGGCCGGAGGCACGGTAGGACTGGTTACGGGGTCACCCCTCAGCAAGCGAGCCAGAAGGTGCATCGGCCTCAGAATCGAACGCGCGTTTTCCGCGTCTTTTCCACAGCGCCAGCATATCGCCAGAATCGTCGCCGCGACCACGCCCGGCGAGATCAAGCAACGCGCCGTAAAGGGTGGCGCGATCATCGTCTGTCAGCTCGACCAAGCCAGCTTTCTGGACCAGTCCGCCCAGCTCAATCAGGTGGCGTGTTCGTTCGCGACGTTGCACGACCCAGCTCCTGCTATCCGTTCGCCGTTCCGCCGCTTCCGCTCGCAGCGTCGCCGCCCGGTTCAATCGTAGCGCCCGATCCGTCGATTGCAGCAACGCCGCCACCTTTGCGCCCACGCCGCTGAAAGAACGCCGCGCCCTTCGATCGCCACGCCTCCTTTGCCGCAGCGTCTTTCGATCCAATCGCATCGAGCAGGACGCCGGTAAGGGTTTGCGCATCCAGCGCATCGGCACCTGTAGCGGCAACGAGCTGGCCGAGCTGTTCGACCCGCTTCGCCTTGAGCGACCGAGCCTTGTCGTTCAGCGCCCTCAGCTCGGCATCGTAATCGCGAACCTTACGCATCACGAGTTATCCTCATCCAGTTCCTCCAACGCAGCTGGAATATCCGACCACAGCGAACCCGCTGTGCCATCCACATCGATGCCGGGCGGTGCTTTCCCCTCCCAAACAATGCGCCAGCCATAGATTACCCCATCTTCACGCCATGCCGTTGTGACTGGTGTTTTCGTCACGCTGAAGGGGTGCTTCCTGAGCGTACCCACATCGATCCCCAGCGCATTGGCAATATGCTCATTGCGATGATGCTTCATCGCACCCTTATGGGGATGGCTCATCAAATTCTCTCCCTGCTGTAGGCAGTTTGCCAGAGTGTATGGAGAGATCAAGCAGGAAGCAGCACGAAGTCAATCATGAGGAGCGTAGCGAGTGATGAGTGCGCGCTTATACGTCGTTGCCGACGTGCGCTAAGTAAGGCAATGTGCGGAGCATCATGGCGATCTACCATTTTTCCGCCAAGGTTGTGAGCCGCGCGAACGGATCGAGCGCCGTTGCGAGCGCCGCCTATCGTTCCGCGTCCGAGCTGCACGATGACCGTCTGAACCGCGATCACGATTTCAGCAACAAGGCCGGTGTGATCCACTCCGAGGTGATGTTGCCGGAGGGCGCACCGGAGCGTTTAAACGACCGCTCGACCTTGTGGAACGAAGTGGAGGCCGGTGAGAAGCGCAAGGACGCGCAGCTTGCCCGCGAAGTGGAGTTCTCGATTCCGCGCGAGATGAACGAGAAGCAGGGTGTCCAGCTCGCACGCGATTTCGTGAAGAAGCAGTTTGTCGATCGCGGGATGGTCGCAGACCTGAACGTGCATTGGGACAAGGCGAAGGACGGCACGCCGAAGCCGCACGCGCATGTGATGATGACGATGCGCGACGTGGGACCGGACGGCTTCGGGAAGAAGAACCGGGACTGGAACAGCACCGAGCTGTTGAAGGACTGGCGCGAGGCGTGGAGCGCGCACGTCAACGAGCGCATGGCCGAGCTGGGGCTTGAGGGTCGGATCGATCATCGCTCCTATGAGGCGCAGGGGATTGGCCTGGAGCCGCAGCACAAGATCGGACCCGCAGCATCGCGCCGGCCGGAGCAGGGACTTGAGGCGGAGCGGATCGAGGATCACACGCGCATCGCCCGTGAGAACGGCGCGAAGATCATCGCCAATCCTAATGTCGCGCTGGACGCGATCACGCGCAGCCAAGCGACGTTCACCACCCGCGACCTTGCGACGTTCGCGTTCCGCCACAGCGACGGCAAGGATCAGTTCGACCAGGTAATGGGGGCGGTACGGGCGTCGCCCGAGCTGGTCGCATTGGGGAAGGACGGGCGGGACCAGGAGCGGTTCACGTCGCGCGACATGATTGCAGTAGAGAACCGGCTTGAGCGGGCCGGCGACGAGCTGGCGGGCCGGGGCGAACACAGTGTCGGCGATCGGCAGCGTGACGCCGCGATCGGCGCGGCCGAGGCGCGGGGGCTTGTCCTGTCCCGCGAGCAGCGCGACGCGTTCGATCACGTCACCGGCGACGCAGGGCTGGCGTCCGTCGTCGGCTACGCCGGCAGCGGCAAATCTGCGATGCTGGGCGTCGCGCGCGAGGCATGGGAGGGGCAGGGCTACACGGTTCGTGGCGCGGCATTGTCGGGCATCGCGGCCGAGAACCTTGAGGGCGGGTCCGGCATCCGGTCCCGCACCATCGCCAGTCTTGAACACGCATGGGGGCAGGGGCGCGAGCAGCTAGGCCCTAGGGACGTGCTGGTGGTGGACGAGGCCGGCATGATCGGCTCGCGCCAGATGGAGCGGGTGCTGTCGCAGGCGCGCGATGCCGGGGCCAAGGTTGTCATGGTCGGCGACCCCGAGCAGTTGCAGGCGATCGAGGCGGGCGCGGCGTTCCGCAGCGTCACCGAGCGCCACGGCGCGGCCGAGATCACCGAGATCAGGCGGCAGCGCGAGGACTGGCAGCGCGACGCCACCCGCGCGCTGGCGACCGGGCGCACCGGCGAAGCGATCCACGCCTATGACGGCAAGGGCATGGTCCACGCGGCCGACACCCGCGAGCAGGCGCGGGGCGAACTGGTCGACGGGTGGGATCGCGCGCGCCAGGCCGAAGCCGGAAGCACCCGGATCATCCTCACCCACACCAACGCCGAAGTGCAGAGCCTCAATGGCGAGGCGCGCGACCGGTTGCGCGCGAGCGGCGACCTTGGCGACAACGTGACGGTGAAGGCCGAGCGTGGCGAGCGGCAGTTCGCGACCGGCGACCGCATCATGTTCCTGCGTAACGAACGGGGTATGGGGGTGAAGAATGGCACGCTCGCCACGATCGAGCGGGTATCGCCCGAGGGCATGGCGGTGCGCCTCGATGACGGGCGCGGGGTCGCGTTCGACACCAAGGATTACGCCCATGTCGATCACGGCTATGCGGCGACGTTTCACAAATCGCAGGGCGTGACGGTCGATCGGGCGCATGTCCTCGCCACCCCCGGCATGGACCGCCACAGCGCCTATGTCGGCATGTCGCGGCATCGTGACGACGTGCAGCTCCATTATGGCCGCGACGACTTCGCCGATCAGCGCCAGCTTGTCCGCACGCTCAGCCGCGAGCGGGGCAAGGACATGGCCGGCGATTACGCCAAGCCCGAGCAGGACCAGGCCCGCGCGTTCGCCGATCGGCGCGAGATCCGGTTCCCGGAACGCGCGCGCCAGATGGTCGAGAAGGTCCGCGACAAGGCCAGGGGCATGTTCGCCGGCTTCCGGCCGAAACCGCCGCTGGAGAAAGCGGCGTCGCCAGTGCTTGATCGCGGCGGGCTTTCGACCGCTGGCAAGCCCGACCAGGCCAAGGCGATCGAACGCTATGCGCGTGCCGTGGGCGATATAGGCCGGATGCGCGACAAGGGGCTGCCGGTGCTGCCGCATCAGGAAAGCGCCTTGCAGAAAGCCGGTGAGACGCTGGACGCGAGCCGTCCCCATACCGCGCGTGATCTTGCATCGGCGTTGGCGCGCGACCCGAAGCTGATCGAGCAGGTGGCGGGCGGCAATACGACCGGTGCCGCGCGCGCGATGGCCGAAGAGCAGCGCGTGCGGCTCGATCCGGAGGCGCGCGCGGACCGGTTCGTGGAGGGTTGGCAGAAGATGCAGCAGGCGCGGGCGGGCATGGAGCGGGCCGGCGACAGCGCCGGTGCCGAGCGGTTGCGCGAGCGGATGGAGAAGGCCGCGGGTGGCCTGCACCGCGACCCACAGCTCGAATCCGCGTTGCGCGCCCGCGCGCCCGAGCTGGTACTGAAAACCGAGCGCGAGCGGGCGATCGGCGATGCCCTGTCGTCGTCGCTTGATCGCGGGCGCGATCGGGACCGGGGGATGAGCCGGTGAGAGTTCGTGCCTTCGGGTATGATCCGGTTTGTGCTTTCGTGCGGTAAAAGGAGAAGCAATGCATGGGTGACGATCACGAACTAGATGCCGCAGCGGAGGCGTTCGAGGGCGTGCGTGGCGAGCTTGCATTGATGCGCCGCGCCGTCGAGCGACTGGCAGCTGAACGTGCCGAAGTGCCGGAATTCCCCGATTACAGCGAGACGCTGGGGAAGATGGCGAAAGCGCTTAACGCGACCATGCAGAATGTCGGCGTGCTGGCGAAGGCGGCCGAGGACAATGTCGCGCCGCGCTATGTCGCCGACAGGATCGTCGCGGCCGGCGCCCATGCCCGTGATGAGGACCGGCGCTTGATCGCGACCGCCGGCGAGAAGATGGACAAGGCGACCACCGCCTTGCACGGCATCGGTGGTTATGCCCGCCGCGCGGACGAGCAGCGCCGGACCCTGTGGCAGGTCGGCGCCGGGGCGTTCCTGGGCGGGGCGCTGCTATGGATGATCGTGCCGGGGATCGTCGCGCGCGAGTTGCCGGCGAAATGGCAGGTGCCCGAGTGGATGGCGGTGCGCACGCTCGGCCTGCCGAAATGGGAAGCCGGTCAGCGGCTTATGCAAGCCGCAGCACCGGATGCTTTTGCTAACATCGCGGCGGGTGACCGGATTGTCACCGCCAATCGCGTTATTTTGCAGGCGTGCAGAAAACGCGCGAACAAGGGGCGCACGCCGGTGCGATGTACGATTAGTGTTGATCCGTTGAAACAATGAACTGGTACTGGCGATTGGATGTCAATCTGCAGGACCCCGTCGGCGCCGTAGATACATTACAGCGTTTAGCGCCACTTGCTTCCTAAGTGCCGCCAAATCCGGAAACCAATGCGAAAAAATCGACTCGATAATCGAATAAGCAAAAATATAGTATTTGGATGCCGAAATCCTGACCGGCGCAACGTGCGGGCACATGCCAATAGCATCTTCGCGCTGGCAATCCATACGCCGGCTGGGACCGCCAGCTCCCACCAGTGGATGGGATGGCGGATGAACGGAGGCGAGTATTTCATTGTCAAATTAGACAGTTCGCTGATCGACACAACATAGCCTCATTCCATGGCAGTTATCAAGGACTAATAATCTTATTTCAGTGGGTATGGCCATCGAGCTTGCGTAGGTCGTTATGTAAAGCGGTTGCGGCGATAGCTGCATGACCCATGGCGACGCTTATCTGATCTAGCGCCATAACGATGTCACCAGCAGCGTAAACACCCGAGATGCTAGTGCGCTGTTTGGTATCAACTACAATACAGCGATCATCGCTAAGCTCGACCCCGAGCTGCTTCGCAAGAGCATTATTGCTGTCCGAACCCAACGCCGGGTAGATCGTATCGAACTGCATTTCGGTCGCATCGGCTAGACGCAGCGTTACGTGTTCTCCAGAAAAGTCGATTTGTTCGAGTGCACTTGGCGCGAAAGCGATGCCTGCCCCCTCCAGCGCGCCGCGGTCGGAAGCGTCGAGTTCGAAATCCTCGTTCGCCACCAGTGTTATTCGGTCGGAGAACGTGCGAAGGAACAGCGCCTCAGCGACGCCATGCGTGTCCGCACCGATGACACCGATAGCCTGGCCAGTCGCTTCATAACCGTCGCAGATCGGGCAGTAGCGCAGCAGGCCGCGATCCAGTGCGTCGCGATGGGCCGCGGCGTCGATCGAGGGGCGACGGTTCTCGACACCCGTTGCGATCAGGATCGATCGCGTGGACAGGGTTATTCCCACCCCGCGAGCGTCGAAGTCATTGGCGTTTTGCGCTACTGCATCAATGCGGGCAGTCACAATCGTAGCACCGTAGCGCTCGGCCTGTTCGCGCATCCGTTGTAGAAGATCATCACCAGCGATCCCGTCCGGAAAACCGGCGTGATTGTGCGAACGCGGTATCCATTTTGCCCGGCTATTTCCCTCATCGACCACGATGACGCGCCGATGACAGCGTGCAAGGTAGATTGCGGCAGTCAATCCCGCTGGTCCGCCGCCGATGATGAGCGCATCGCATCGAGCTTCTGTCACGCCATCCGTCCCATCGGAGCCCGAGGGGCAGAGGGCGCGAGGGGTAGCGAAGCGTTGTCGAAATGACTGCGAGCCGTCATCGAGAGCCCTTTTCAGAAGCTTGCCGTTCGGCAAGCCAAGTCTGCATCGTCTTGATCTCTGCCTGTTGGGTTCGGATTACTTCCTCCGCCATCGCACGAATTTTTGGATCTGTTCCATTAGCGATTACGGCACGCGCCATCTCCACTGCACCTTCGTGATGGGGAATCATGCCTCGCAGGAAGTCGGTGTCCGGATCGCCCGTGGATGGCACGACCATGCTTGTCTTATCGTGCGGAGGGTTCGCCCCGTGCATCGCATCGGTCAAACCCAACTCTTTTGACGCGAACTGGTAGGGAGGCTTTTCTGCGGAACAGGCGGACAGAGCCATAGCAACACTGAGAATGAGCCAGCGCGCCTTGATGAGCGACATTCTTTTTTCCTTATTAAAATAGTCGGTTCCTGGATCGAACCCGCGTGAACGATGCCTACTCAAAGTGCGATTTCCTCGATGAGAAGAAGCGTCAGGAAGCCGACGAAGAACATTGCGCTGATGAGCGGCGTGTCTGGCTTCTCGTGTGCTTCGGCCAACAGCTCTTCAGTGACGAGAAACAGGAGCGCCATGAGGCCGGAGCACAGGAAGCCCGCGACTACCGGAGGCGACAGGCCAGCGACAGGGATCGCCAGCAATGCGCCGATCGGCAGCAGCAGCGCGAGCGCCGTCACGGTGAGGATGATCTTGAGTTTCGAGGTAATGGATTCGGCGAGTTCCGTTGTCAGCGTTACACCTAGGAACAGCACCTCCAGCGTGAGCGCGACGGTGAGCAGGACGCCCGCCTTGGCACCGGCGACGAACGCAAGGCCCAGCACCAGCCCGTCGACGACGATGTCGATCCCGACCGCCGATATCAGCGTGACCGGTCCCGCAGCGCGGGCTTCGTACGCCTTGAGCCCCAGCATGACCGCGACCCCCGCTGAGCCGCCGATGAAGGTTGCCAGCGGTGAGCCAGCATGCAGCACTTGGGGCAGGATTTCGGTCGCCGCAGCGGCGAACACGACACCTGCCGCGAGGTGCTGCATGGCAGATATGAACGCGTCGCCCGGCCTGCGCCAAGTCGCGAACGCACCGCCGAGGATAACCGCGAGGACCGGAATGATGGTATAGCTCAGCGCCAGCATGATTTTCCCCTGAACGACAGATGTTCGTTGCCACCCTTTTGCCCGATCCGCTCGAGGTGGAGCAGATCCTTGCCGATCGCGACCGTCAATCTTCCATCGACTGCGCGCGCACGTCCGCGTGGCACGGTCAGCGTTTCACGGTCCTCTGGCGCTGAACCGACCAGATCGACAACGAAGCTGTCGGCACTCAAGCCAGTTAGGATCGATGATCCATCCTCACAGGTGAAGACATGCATCTGCATCTTGGAACCGGGCGCCGAGGTGTTGTGCGCCTCGCCATCGGCATCCGCATCTGGGGACGAGCACGCCGCGGCGAGCAAAGCGATTAGCACCACGCCCGCACGCCTGACGAACACGCTTCCAGACAGGATTCCACGGCTGATCTGTGTCATCCGAGTGGAATGCTCATGA
>Ga0308158_10002583_pt1 | contig 16862 bp, 12 predicted proteins | sample PhyBR2_FD_201038 | JGI IMG/M metagenome (GOLD analysis project Ga0308158, IMG submission 201038) | Phyllosphere microbial communities from UC Gill Tract Community Farm, Albany, California, United States - DLSLB.R2 | ecosystem: Host-associated > Plants > Phyllosphere > Unclassified | place: USA... | reverse complement strand
AGACAGCCTCTAGCGGGCCTTGATGGTGCAGTGGACGGCGAACCGTCCGTCGAAGCGCGCCTCGACCCGGTCGCCGATCGCGACCGGATGGACGCCGGTGACCGCGCCGGTCGAGACCCATTGTCCGGGCGACAACGCGATCCCGCGTGCGGCCATGTGTTCGAGCAGATAGCGGACCGCGCCGAACGGTCCGTCGAGCATCGTCGCACTCGTCGCGGCACCGATCAAGGCGTCGTTGATCCACAGTTCAACCGGCCAGTCGTTGACGTCGCCCTCGCGCCATCCGTCGGCATCGGCGCCGACGACCAAGCCGTTATTATTGCCGAAATCGGACACGGTGACGGTCGGCCCGAGCGCGTTGATCCCCGGAAAAGGCGAACTTGCGATCTCGATCCCGACATGCACCGCGTCGACCATCGCGCGGGCTTCGTCGATCGTATAGGTCGACTTGGCCGGGTCGGGCGCGGTGCCGATCCTGAGCAGGAATTCGGCCTCTGCAGCGGCAAACCCTTGCGCGAACACTGGCATCGCGACCGGATCGGCGCTGGCCATGACGATTTGATCTGCGAAGATGGGTCCGGTCAGGCGGTCGATCCCGTCGAGCGGCGGGTTGATCCGGCCGACCTTCCAGCCCGCGACGACGCCGTTCGCGAGCAGCAGCGCCGCGTCCTGCACGGCATAGCCCTCGTCGAGCGTGACCGGCACGTCGCCGGGAAATTCGGCAACGACGCCACCGTCGCGGCGCGCGTCCACGAAGGCCTGGGCGATCCGTGTCGTGTTGGTCGTGTTCGGCTGTGCCGCCAAGAACCCCTCCTGTGATGTCGTTCTATTTTTTTGAAGCGTATGGGAAACCGGTGTCATTGACAAGCCGACTTGCTCAGCCTGCGAACAATGAGCCCCAGTTTTGGTCGTGAGCATCGGTCGCGGCGCGGCGGAGCGTGGCCGTTAACTCTGCGTCCTCAAGCACTTCGCGAGGAATGCCGAGGGCTTCGTCAGCCAAGCGCGCGACGATATCCGCCGCGCTGCCCTCGGATGCCAGCATGGCCAGCCTGTCGCCGGCGGGGTCGACGATCGGCTGTCCACTGCGCGATCGGCGGATCAGGAACGCGGTCCAGGTGCCGAATGCCGCGACGACGTGCGTCGGCATGCGTCCGGCGCGGCGGTTGGCGATCAGCGTGTCGCCGAGGCGATAGGGCAGCTTCTGCGAACCGTCCTGTGCGATCTGGTCGAGCCGGTGGACGATTGCCGGGTTGCGGAAGCGTTGCAGGACCGCTGCGCGATAGGCCTGAATGTCGAACCCGTGGACGGGGGGCAGCATCGGGATGATGTCGCGGGCGATCATCGCGTCGACGAACGCGGCGAGTTCCGGGTCGCGCATCGCGTCGGCCACGCTGCTCGATCCGCGCAACAGGCCAGCATAAGCGAGCGTGGAATGCGCGCCGTTAAGGATTCGCAGCTTGGCCTTTTCATAGCCTCCGACGTCGGTGGTGACGGTCGCGCCAACGCTAGCGAGGTCGGGACCGAGCGGGCGTCCGATGTCCTCGATGACCCATTGTGTGAACGATTCACGCTGAACTGCGGCGCGATCATCGACGCCGAGCGTCGCGGCGACATCGGCGTGGAGCGCGGCGTCGCTTGCCGGGGTGATCGAATCGACCATCGTCGAGGGCACGCGGACCTCGCTCGCGATCCAATTCGCAAGTGATGCGTCGGTCCGTCCAGCAAAGGCGACCAGTGCGGCGTGCAACTTGGCGCCGTTGCTCGCGAGATTGTCGCACGGCATTGGCACGAACGGGGTGGTCCCGGCGGCCCGGCGCGCCGCGAGGCCAGCGACGATCCAGCCGACGACGCTGCGCGGAACCGTCGTTCCGGCAAGGTCCTGGACGATATCGGGATGGCCCATGTCGAGCGTGCCATCGCCCGCGAGGCAATAGCCCTTTTCCGTCACGCTCGTCGTCACCAGCGCGACGGCCGGGTCGGCAAGCAGCGCGTGAGTCTCTGACGCGTCCTCAGGCCCCAGGAAGCGGCGGTGCGCGCCGATCACGCGCATCGATAGATCGGCGTCGCGGATAGCAAGCGTATAAAGCCCGTCCTGCTTCGCCAGTGCGTTGATCGCGCCGCGCGTCCGCATCGATACCGCGGCGATGCCCCAGCGAGGATCGTGCGTAAGCAGGTCTTCGACATAGGCTGCCTGATGTGCGCGGTGAAACGCGCCGGGGCCGAAATGGACCATGCCAACGCCGCCGGGTGGGCGCCCTTTCGGGCTTTGCACAGAGTCGGGCATGGTGGACAGGCTTGCGAAAGACAGTCGGTTCACAGCGTTACGCCTCGTTTCCAGATCGCGATCTCGCGTTCGCCGTTGCGCTCGGCGGCGGTCTCGGCACCCGAAGCGACCTGCATGATGTGCGAAAGCAGCGCCTCTTCGGTCGCCAGGAAACCGGCTTCCAGCACGGCGCCTGCGTCGAAATCGATCCAGCCGGGCTTGCGCGTGGCGAGATCGGTGTTGGACGCGATCTTGATCGTCGGCACGGGGAAGCCGAGTGGCGTGCCGCGGCCGGTCGTGAACAGGATCGCGGTCGCGCCCGCAGCCGCCAGCGCGGTCGAGGAGACCGCGTCGTTGCCCGGCGCCTCCAGCAACGTGAGACCGTCGATCCGGATCCGCGCGCCATAGTCGATCACGTCGGCGACCGCGGCACGGCCCGCCTTCTGGACCGCGCCGAGCGACTTTTCTTCGAGCGTGGTGATGCCACCGACGACGTTGCCGGGCGAGGGGTTCTCCGACACCGTCTCGCCGTGATCCAGGAAGTAGCGTTTGAAATCGTTCACGACTGCGACGATCCGGTCGAACACGGGCCCGCTCGCCGCACGGTTCATCAGCATCTGTTCGGCGCCGAAAATCTCGGGGATTTCGGTCACGAGGACGCGGCCGCCGGCCGCGGTGACGCGGTCGCTCATTCGGCCGACCAATGGGTTGGCGGTGAGGCCCGATAGGCCATCCGACCCCCCGCATTTGACGCCGAGGACGAGCTTGTCGAGACCGACGGTCTGTCGTTGAGCGTTCGCCAGCGCGGCGAGTTCAGCGACCAGCGCGCAGCCTTCCGCAATCTCGTCGCCGCTGACCTGCGTCGTCAACGTGCGGATCAGCGCGTGGCGTGACTCCGGGATCGTGGCGAGCAACGCCCTGATCTGGTTCTCCTCGCAGCCAAGCCCGACGATCAGAACGCCGCCGGCATTGGCATGGCAGGCGAGGCTCGCCATGATCGTGCGCGTCCCCTCCAGGTCTTGGCCAAGCTGCGAACAGCCATGCGGATGGGTGAAGGCGTGGACGCCGTCGACGCTATCGCCGACCAGCGCCGCGGCCTTGGCGGCGATTCGTTCGGCGGTACGCGCGACGCAGCCGACGGTCGACAGGATCCAGATTTCGTTGCGCGTGCCGACGCTGCCATCCGCGCGGACATAGCCTTCGAACGTCGCGGCCGATGCGTCGGGGGCAGACGCGGTATCGACCGGGTCGAACCGATAGGCGAGCGTACCTTCGAGGCCAGTCTTGAGGTTGTGCGAATGGACGTGCGTGCCGGGGGCGATCGGCTGCGTCGCGGTGCCGATTGGGAAGCCGTATTTCAGCACTGGCTCGCCCGCGGCGATCGGTGCCAGCGCAACCTTGTGACCGCGCCGGATATCAGCGCTCAGGACCAACGCGTCTTCGCCTACCGTCACGACTTCGCCCACCAGCGCATCGTGCAGCAGCGTCGCCACGCCGTCGCGCGGATCGACCCTTAAAGCCTTGACCATCGCATCCTCTTATATCGGTAACCGGTGTCAGCGTTATGCGGCAGCGATGGCTTTTCCGCAAGACGGCTTGGTCTGGTCAGGCTATGTCCTCGCAATGCAGAAGACCGGTCAGCCGACGATCAACGACGTTGCCCGGATCGCCGGGGTCTCCAAAAAGACGGTGAGCCGGGTGATCAACCGATCGCCGTTGCTCAACGACGATACCCGAAAGCGGGTCGAGGACGTGATCGGCGAGCTCGGCTATATTCCCAACCCGCAGGCGCGGGCGCTGGCGCTACGCCGCAATTTCCTGATCGGGCTGGTCCACGACAACCCCAATGCGCAGACCGTGCTGAACGTGCAGCAGGGTATGCTTGAGGCGTTGCAGGGGACCGAGTTCGAGATGGTGGTGCGTCCGCTCGATCGCGGCTCCGCGACGATGCTCGACGACCTCCGGCATTTTCTCGAGCGGCAGCGATTGTTCGGCGTGCTGTTGATGCCACCGGTCAGCGAGAATGATTCGGTCGCCAAGCTCTGCGATTCAATAGGCTGTCGCTATGTCCGAATGGGCTCCGCAGTGATCGACGATACCGATCATATGGTAGCGTCCAACGACCGCGAGGCGGTGCGGACCGCGACCGAGTACCTGATCGAGCAAGGGCATCGTCGGATCGGACTGGTCGCAGGGCCGCACGGGTTCCGTTCGGCGCGCGAGCGGCGGCTGGGTTTCGAAGACGCGCTTGCGGCGGCGGGTATCGCCCTGCCACGCAGCATGATCGCGGACGGCAATTACACGTTCGAGTCGGGGCTGGTCGCGGCGGAACGACTGCTGGACGTAATGCCGCGACCGACCGCGATCTTCTCATCCAACGACGAGATGGCGGCGGGGATCATCCACGCCGCGCGGCAACGGGGCCTCGATATTCCGCGCGACCTGTCGATCATCGGGTTCGACGATACGCCGATTGCCGCGCATGTCTGGCCGCCACTGACCACGGTGCGTTGGCCGATCGCATCAATGGCGCGCTCGGCCGCGTTGAAGTTGATCGCAGGCGTCGATGACGGCAGCCAGCTGGTGGAGGAGCCGTCACTGTTCCTCTCGACGCTGATCCGGCGTGCATCGGTTTCGCCGCCGATTGACATCGATACGTAGCGCTAAGCGCCGAATTCACGGTTGCACGAGTCTCTGACACCGGTTACCAGATCCGCCGAGGATCGCGCGAAGCGGCAAGGAGGATGGACGATGGCAAGGGCTCTGGAACTGCATCCGGACCGCCTTTTCCCGGCGGAACCGGCGGCGCGTGCGATTGCGCGGGCGTTGTACGCCGACGTGGCGGCATTGCCGATCGTCAGCCCGCATGGGCATACCGATCCGACTTGGTTCGCGGACAACGCCAACTGGACCGACGCGACTTCGCTGCTGCTCGCGCCCGATCACTATCTCTATCGGATGCTTTACAGTCGGGGCGCCGACCTCGATGCGCTGGCGATCCAGCGGCTTAGCGGCGTGCCGGCGACCGATCCGCGTGGGGCGTGGAAGCTGTTCGCCGACCATTACACGCTGTTCCGCGGAACGCCGTCGCGGCTCTGGCTCGATCATGTGTTCGCCGACGTGTTCGGGATCGACGTCGCGCTCGAAGCGTCGACTGCGGACCGGTATTTCGACCTCATCGGCGAGAAGCTGGCTTCCGACGCGTTCCGTCCTCGTGCACTGTTCGACCGGTTCGGGATCGAGTTTCTCGCGACCACGGAGGGCGCGCATGACGATCTCGCCGCGCATCGCCGCATCCGCCAGTCGGGCTGGAACGGGCGCGTGGTCACGACCTATCGCCCGGACGGCGTGATCGACGTCGAGCACGAGGCGTTCAAGCCGGCAATGGCGCGCTTCGCCGAAATGACCGGCGAGGACGTGTACGACTGGCAGGGCTATCTTGCGGCGCACCGCAAGCGCCGCGCGGACTTTCGTGCGGCAGGCGCGACCGCGACTGACCACGGGCACCCGACCGCCGCGACCGCGAACCTGTCCAGCGTCGAGGCGGAGGCGCTTTTCGCCAAGGTAACGCGGGGCGACTGGACGCCTGCCGACGCCGAACTCTTCCGTGCGCAGGTGCTGACCGAGATGGCGGCGATGTCGGTGGACGACGGGATGGTGATGCAGATTCACCCCGGCTCGTCGCGCAATCACAATGCCGGGCTGTTCGCGAGCCACGGTCGTGACAAAGGCGCCGACATCCCGACACGGACCGACTACGTCCATGCCTTGAAGCCGCTGCTCGACCGGTTCGGCACGAGCACGCGACTGTCGATCATCCTCTTCACGCTTGACGAAAGTAGTTACGCACGCGAGCTGGCGCCACTTGCGGGGCATTATCCGTGCCTGAAGCTCGGGCCATCCTGGTGGTTCCACGACAGTCCCGAGGGCATGCGCCGGTTCCGCGAGATGACGACCGAGACCGCGGGCTTTTACAACACCGTTGGTTTCAACGACGACACACGGGCGTTCCTCTCGATCCCGGCGCGGCACGATGTCGCGCGGCGGATCGATTGCGGGTTCCTCGCGCGACTGGTGGCGGAACACCGGCTTGCCGACTGGGAAGCGGCCGAACTCGCGCACGAACTCACGAGCGGCCTCGTCCGCCGCGCCTACCGTATCGACGAACCCCATTTCGCCGCGCAAGCGGCCTGACCGGAGCTTATTATGTACGACCGCACCTACTACGCCACGCATCCCGACATGATGGAGTGCGTCTCCAACGCCGAACTGCGCGACCGCTACCTGATCCAGGACCTGTTCCGCGACGGCGAATGCGTGCTCAACTACACCCACGCGGAGCGCTTCGTGATCGGCGGCGTCGCGGTGGCGAGCGGGTCGGTAAAGCTGCCCGACCAGACCGAGCCGGCATCGGCGGCGGGACACCCGTTCCTCGAGCGTCGCGAACTCGCGGTCGTCAATGTCGGCAAGATCGACGGCACCGTCACGGTCGACGGCGAGACGTTCACGCTCGGCAACAAGGATTGCCTGTACGTGACGATGGGCGCGAAGGACGTGCAGTTCTCCGGCGACGGCGCGCGCTTCTATCTCGCGTCGTGCCCCGCACACAAGGCGTTCACGACCCGGGTGATCTCGGTCGGCGACGCGACGACGCTGGAGCGTGGCTCGCTGGAGGACTCGAACGAGCGGACGATCTACCAGATGGTTATTCCGGGCATCTGCGACAGCGCGCAGCTGGTCATGGGTCTCACGGTCCTGAAGCCGGGCAGCGTCTGGAACACGATGCCGCCGCACATCCACGAGCGTCGCAGCGAGATCTATTTCTACTTCGAACTCGACGATCTCGAGAAGGACCGCGTGTTCCACTATATGGGCGAGGGCGAGGCGACCCGGCATATCGTGATGGCGAACGAGGAGGCGGTGATCAGCCCGCCCTGGTCGATCCACATGGGCTCGGGGACCAAGGCCTATGCGTTCATCTGGGCGATGGCCGGTGAGAACCAGGATTATACCGACATGAACGTCCTGGATATCTGCCAGCTGGCATAAATCTTCTCCCCTCCCGTTCACGGGAGGGGTCGGGGGAGGGCGTGTCCACGAGCGTTGGCCCTCATTTCCCCTCCCCTAGCCCCTCCCGCAAACGGGAGGGGAATGAGAGAAAAAGCATGACAAATCCCTTCGACCTGACCGGCAAGGTCGCCATCGTCACCGGCGCGAACACGGGCATCGGTCAGGCGATCGCCGTTGCCCTCGCGACTGCCGGCGCGGACGTCACGTGCGTGGGCCGTACGCCTGCCGAAGACACCGTTGCGCAGATCCGTGCGCTTGGCCGCAAGGCGGAGATCGTGTCCGCGGATCTGTCGACGATCGAACCGGTCCAGCGCGTCGTCGATGAAACCATCGCCAAGCTCGGCGGGCTCGACATCCTGATCAACAACGCCGGCATCATCCGCCGCGCCGACGCGGTCGACTTCACCGAAGCGGACTGGGACGCGGTGATCGACACCAACTTGAAGTCCGTGTTCTTCCTGTGCCAGGCGGCAGGGCGGCACATGATCGCGCAAGGTTCCGGCAAGATCGTCAACATCGCGTCGATGCTCACATTCCAAGGTGGCATTCGCGTCCCGAGCTATACCGCGTCAAAGTCGGGTATCGGCGGCCTGACCAAGCTGCTCGCCAACGAATGGGCGAGCAAGGGCATCAACGTCAACGCGATCGCACCGGGCTATATCGCGACCAACAATACTGCGGCGTTGCAGGCGGACGAAGTACGCAACAAATCGATCATGGACCGTATTCCGGCGGGCAAATGGGGCGATGCGAGCGATCTCGGCGGCGCGGCGGTGTTCCTGTCGTCGGCGGCGGCGAAGTATGTCCAGGGGCACATTCTCGCAGTCGATGGCGGCTGGCTGGCGCGATAATCTCGCCTGCTTGTTCGTCATCGCCGCGCAGGCGGGGATCCATATTGGCGAAGGCTAGTGATCGTATCGCTAAGCTTGCCACTATGGGTTCCCGCCTTCGCGGGAATGACGGATGTCAGCGGTAGCGTACGGATTTGAACAAGGGGCGATATGAGCAAATTCCTGGCGTTCGGTGAGATCATGTTGCGGCTTTCGCCACCGGGGCGCGAGTTGCTGTTGCAGACGCCAAAGCTCGACGTGTGGGTCGCCGGCGCGGAGGCGAACGTCGTCACGCAACTGGCACGGCTTGGCCATGACGTCGGCATGGCGACGATGGTGCCCGACAATGACCTCGGCCGTGCGGCGATCACGACGCTGGGCGGTCACGGTGTCGACACGTCGACGATTGCGGTCGGCGGCGAGCGAATGGGGTTGTATTTCGTCACCTCGGGCGCGGGCCTGCGCGCGACCGAAGTGGTCTACGACCGCGCCTGGTCCTCATTTGCCGAAGCGCCGGTGAGCGCGTGGGACTGGGATAGGCTGCTGGCAGGCGTCGATCGTTTCCATCTGTCCGGCATCACCCCGGCGCTCGGGCCAGTGCCGGCAGACAGCGCACTTGCGGCCGTGGAAGCGGCGACGGAGCGCGGCATTCCCGTCTCGTTCGACGGCAATTGGCGTGGCAAACTGTGGGAACGCTGGGACTCGAACCCGCGTGCGATCCTGACCGACCTCGTCGCGCATGCTGATCTGATGTTCGGTAACCACCGCGACATCGCGCTGCTGCTGGACCGCGATTTTGCAGGCGGTGCGGAGGACCGGCGGCGCGAGGCGGCGGAGGCGGCGTTCGAAGAATTTCCGCGGCTGCAGACGATCGCGTCGACCGCGCGGCACGTCGAGCATGTCGATCTCCACCGGCTGTCGGCACGGATCGACACGCGGTCGGCGTATGTCCAGACGGACGAAGTGGTGCTAGCCGGGATCGTCGACCGGATCGGTGGCGGCGACGCCTTTGCGGCAGGCGTGCTGCACGGTCTTCGCTCCGGCGAGGACATTGGCGACATCGCGCGGATAGGCCTCGCGCTTGCTGCTCTGAAGCATTCTCTGCCGGGTGACGCGAGCTTGTTCCGGCAAGCCGATATCGACGCGTATCTGGCTGGCGGACTCGATGTCCGTCGCTGACGGCTGGACGCGACGTGGGGCGCTGGGTGGAGGCGCTGCGCTGATCCTGGCCTCCGGCGCCCGCGCGGCGACGTCGCTCACGGTCCGCGCGCCCGCTGGTAACTTCGTCGGAACGGTCGATCAAAGCGTCCATGCCTTCAAAGGTATACGCTATGGTCGCGCCGAACGGTTTCGTGCGCCGACCGTCGTGGCGATGCCGGGCCAGACGCGCCCGGCACGCGATTTCGGACCGGTCTGTCCGCAGTCCGGCGCTTATGGTCCCCAGTCCGAAGACTGCCTGTTCCTGAACGTCTGGACCGCAGACGCCGACCGCCGCGCGAAAAAACCGGTGATGGTCTATATCCACGGTGGCGCGTATTCGAACGGCAGCGTTACCGATCCCCAGAATGACGGGCAGACGCTGGCGGCGCGCGGCGATGTCGTGGTCGTGACGGTCAACCACCGGCTCAATGCACTGGGCTATCTGTATCTCGCGCGGCTCGATTCCCGGTTTCCCGACAGTGGCAATGCAGGGCAAATCGACCTGATCCTAGCGCTGAAATGGGTGCGCGACAACATCACGGCGTTCGGCGGGGACCCGTCGCGCGTCATGGTGTTCGGCCAGTCGGGCGGCGGCGCGAAGATCGCGACGATGATGGGGATGCCCGCCGCCGCCGGCCTGTTCCACCGCGCGGCGACGATGAGCGGGCAGCAGGTGACCGCATCCGGTCCAATTAACGCAACGGCGCGTGCGCGCGCCTATCTGGTGAAGCTGGGGGTGGCCGAGGCCGACCTATCGCCTTTGCTGACGATGCCGGTCGAGAAGCTGGTCGCGGCGCTGTCGACGAGCGATCCGATCATGGGTGGCGGGGTGTATTTCGGGCCAGTGCTCGACATGACGTGGCTGACGCGACACCCGTTCTGGCCGGATGCGAACCCGCTCGGCAACCGTATTCCGATGATGCTCGGCAACACGCATGACGAAACGCGGGCGTTCATCGGGCTGGACTCGCCAAAGGTGAGGGGGCTCGACTGGAGCAACGTTGCCGCGCGAATGGCGCCAGAGCTCAAGATCGACATCCTGCCCGAATGGGTCGTGGCGCAGTACCGCGCGCGCTATCCGTACTGGTCGCCGACCGACGTCTTCTATGGGGCGACGACGGCGGGGCGGAGCTGGCGCGGGCAGGTGATCGAGGCGGAAGCGCGCGCCGATGCGGGAACGCCGACCTGGGTTTATCAGGTCGATTTCACCTCGCGGACGGACCCACGGCGCGGCGCATTCCATACGATGGATATCCCGCTGGTGTTCGGCACGCTGGGGGCGATCGGATCTCAGACCGGCACCGCGGCGGATGCGCAGGCGGCGTCGAAGGCAATGCAGGACAGTTTCGTCGCGTTCGCGATCACGGGCGATCCCAATCATGCGGGCATGGCCCATTGGCCGCGGTACGACCGCGCTCGTCGAGCGACGATGCTCTTCGACGCGCGATCCAGGATCGAGGACGATCCGCGCAGGTGGGAGCGCGAATTGTTCGCGCGCGTCCCGTATATTCAGCCCGGAACCTAGCGCGGGATCGGATAGGCAATGATCAGCACGAGCGGTTCACGACCCGTCTGGCGGATGCCCACCGTTTCGCCGTCGAACAGATAGGCCGCGACCCCCGTCAGCACTGGCTGCGTCACGCCGCCGGACGAGACCGCGCCCGTACCTGAAATCACGTAATAGACCTCGTCATGCGCGATGCGGTGCAGGCCGATCGCACTGCCGGGATGGAGGATGCGCTTGCGGAACTCCATCGTACGGCCGGGTACGCCGTCACTGATCCGATACGCGGTGCTGGAGCCGATCGCGCCGTGGGGAGGGGGCTCCTGGCGCATCGTATCGGCCTCGTCGACGATGATCATCGGGCGCGAGGCGGGCTGTTGTGCCGGTGCCGTCGTGGAAAGCATGATGGCGAGCACGGGGGCGATAACTCCCAACAATTTCATCAATGCATCTCCTGCTTGATATGATGTGTAACGCGGCGTGTTGACACGCCAAAGATCCTGCGACATTGTTGTGACACCGGTTACCTCAGCAGACAAGGGACGGGTGGGAAGACCAGCAAGAACTGGCTTTTCGGGAGAGGATCGGGCGCCGCCGTGTCAGTAACGGGTCGAACTCTCCAAGATAGTCAGGTCGGAAGCGCAACGGCGGGCCGTCGATAGCGCAACCGGTGTCATCGGCGATTGCCGAACGGGGAGTGGATGCAATGGAAGTTCAAGCAACGGTTGCGGTTCGACGGATGGGCTGGCTGGGCGGCGTGTCTGCAGGCAGTCAAATTCTCGCACTCATAATGCCTTCGATCGCAGCGGCGCAGGCGGCACAGATCCCCAACAGCGCGTCGCCGGGAACGCCGGCCCAGGTCGATCCGTCGCCTGCACAGACCGCCGTCGTGCCGCAGGGGCAGACTGTAGATCAGGCCGCGACCACCGCACCGCAGACGGCACCCGGGACGGTGCAACCGGAAGGCGAGACCGCCGAGATCATCGTCACTGGCTTTCGCAAGTCGTTGGACGCCGCGCTCAACGTGAAGCGCCAGTCCGTTGCCGCGGTCGATGCGATCGTCGCCGAGGACATCGCCAAGTTCCCCGATCAGAACCTCGCCGAATCGCTGCAGCGCATTCCGGGTATCTCGATCCAGCGTGATGCCGGCGAAGGGCGTGCGATCACGGTGCGTGGCCTTGGTGCGCAGTTCACCCGCGTCCGCGTCAATGGCATGGAGACAGTCGCCACGTCGACCGACGGCGCCAGTTCGAACCGCGATCGCGCGTTTGATTTCAACGTCTTCGCCTCCGAACTGTTCAACTCGATCGTCGTTCACAAGACCGCGGAGGCCTCGCTCGACGAAGGCTCGCTCGGTGCGGTCGTCGATCTCAACACGGGCAACCCGCTCGGTGGCAAGATCGGCTTTACCGCCGTCGGTTCGGCACAGGCTAGCTATAACGACCTGAGCAAGAATATCGGGCCACGCCTCGCCGGGTTGCTGTCGTGGAAGTCGGCGGACGGCAGCTTCGGCGTCGCCGCGTCCGCAGCGTATTCGAAGACCAACAATTTCGAACTCGGCAACAACACCGTGCGCTGGGCACAGGGTCCGTTTGACTCGGTGGACGGCACGCGCTGCTATACCACGCAGAACCGAGGCGGGGTGTATGTGCCAAGCACGGCCTGCACCGCGGCTGCGCTCGCCTTTCACCCGCGCATCCCGCGCTACGGCTCGGTCCGGCACGAGCGCGAGCGGTTGGGTATCACGGGCAGCGTCCAGTGGTCGCCGAGCGAGGCGACCAAGGTCTCGATCGACGGGCTGTATTCACGGTTCAAGGAAACCCGCGAGGAGAAATGGGGCGAAGTCCTGCTGCGCTCCAACGAGCGGTCGATCGATATCAGCAACTACACGATCGATTCGAACAACAACCTGATCAAGGCCACGCTCAACGACGCCTGGGTGCGGACCGAGCATTATCTGCGCAAGTCGCAGACCGAATTCTACCAGCTCGGCGGCAGCTGGGATCAGGACGTCACCGACAAATTGCGCTTCACGCTGATGGGCGGCATCTCGAAATCGGATGCGACGATCCCGGTCGAGACCACCTTCGTGTTCGATGACCGCGACGCACAGGGGTATAGCTACGCCTATACCGACATGAAGAGCCCGAAGCTGACTTTCGGCACCAGCGTCACCGATCCGGCAAACTTCCAGCTCGCGGAAATACGCGATCGGCCGTCCGAGACGGTCAATAAGTTCCGCACCGCGCAGTTGCGGACCGAATGGGACGTCGCGGAAGGCTTCCAAATCAAGGCGGGCGGGCTGTACCGTAAGTTCACCTTCGACACGCAGGGCTTCTCGCGCGACGCGGTTGTCTGCCCCAATGCCGGCGGTCGCGACGTCGTGCTGGGGACGCTCACCTGTTCGCCGAACACGCTGTTCGGGCCGACCGCGGTGTACGGCTTCCCGGCGGGCAACCTCGGCGAGATCTTCAACCTCGGCAAGGCGGGCCAGCCTTCGGGGACGACGACGAGCTTCCTGATCCCGAACATCGACGCGTCGGCGGCCTATACGGGCCTCTACAACCGTCCGGCTACAGTGCTGGTTGGCGATACCCGTAGCGTGTCCGAGCAGGTCACCGGCGGCTACACCGAGTTCGACGTCAAGGGCGACATCCTCGGCCTGCGCTACGCCGCGAATGCCGGCATTCGGTACGTCCACACCAAACAGCGCTCGACCGGGCTGTCGTCTGCGGTTGTCGGCGGCGTGACCGTCAATACCCCTGCGACGGTCGAGCGGACCTATGATGATTGGTTGCCGGCGATCAACGTTGCACTGTTCCCGGCGGAAGACGTCATCATTCGCGGCGCGATTGCCAAGGTGCTGACGCGACCGAGCCTTGGCAGCCTGACGCCCGGCGGCTCGGTCGACGGCTTCAACTACCGCGTGACCTTCGGCAACCCGCAACTCGACCCGTTCCGTGCGACCGCGTTCGACATCTCGGCGGAATGGTATTTCGCACCGCAATCGATTTTCTCGGTCGCGCTGTTCAAGAAGAACGTCGAGAGCTTCCCGGTTTCGGCAACGCGTAGCGGGACGTTCGCGTCGACCGGCCTGCCGCTGTCCGTTATACCGGCAAGCTCGCCCGCCGCCGGTAACCCGGAAGGGCAGTTGTGGCAGATCACCTCGCCAATCAACGGCACGGGCGCGTCGTTGAAGGGGGCGGAAATCTCGCTCCAGACGACGTTCCGTTTCCTGCCTGGTTTCCTGCGCAACTTCGGCGCGCTCGCCAACGCGACGTTCGTCGATTCGAGTGCAGGCTATTCGCAGGGCGGTCCGGCCACGACGATCGTCACGCCCGCGGGCACGCTCGGCGCGCTGCCGAACACGACCCGCTCGGCGACGCTCTACGGGCTGTCGAAGCGCGCGTATAACGGCACGCTGTATTACGAGGACGCGAAGTTCAGCGCGCGCGGATCAATCAGCTATCGCAGCCCGTATATCGACGGCGCATCGGCGACGGGCAATCTGTTCGAGGGTTATGGCGCGACGACCAACGTCGATGCATCGATGCGCTACAAGCTGACTTCCGCGATCGAGGTGTCGCTCGAGGGGACCAACCTCACAGATAATTATCGCACCCGCTACACCGATCTCGATGCGAACCGGAACTACGAGAACAATCACTTCGGCCGCACCTTCCTCGTTGGTGCGCGCTTCAAGATGTAGGCGCGCCGGGCATAGTCTCTCCTCTCCTCGGGCGCATTCCTCACGGAGTGCGCTTATTTCTTTGATGGGCCTAAGCGTATGATCGATCGTCGGAGTGCAATCCTGGGGACGCTGGCCGTCGGTCTGTCGGCGGGCGTCGATGCACAGACGCCGCCACCCGCGCAGACCGGCGGCCGCGTGCCGAAATTGCCCGACCCGACCGAAACGATCGATCTCTGGCCGGCTGGTGCACCAGGCGCGCCACGGACCTTACCGGTAGAAATCGTCGAGGGTCGGGCGACGGACGCCGCCATGACCGATCGCGCCGTCCACGGCATCGCCCGTCCGCGCATGGTCGTGTTCCGCCCCGCCAAGCCCAACGGGTCGGCGATACTGGTGATGCCGGGCGGGGGCTATGTCCGGATCGTCGTCGACCGCGAAGGGTATGAGATCGCACGCCGGCTGGCGGATCGCGGCTGGACGGTGTTCGTGTTGTTCTACCGGTTGCCGGGGAATGGCTGGGCGGCTGGCCCGGACGTCGCCTTGTCCGATGCACAACGCGCGATGCGGCTGATCCGTGCACGCGCTGGCACATACGGGATTAAGCCCGACCGCGTTGCTGCGATGGGGTTCTCGGCGGGTGGCCATGTCTGTGGCGATTTGGCGACCAGGTTCGCGCAGAACACCTACACGCCGGTCGATAGCGCAGATCGAGGCAGCGCACGGCCCGACATCGCTGCGCTGATGTACGCCGTGCAATCGATGGCCTTGCCGCTTGCCCATCCCGGGTCACGTACGCTGCTGCTCGAACCGTCGCCGACGCCCGCCCTGGAGCACGCGCATTCGACCGCTTCGAACGTCACGTCGGCGACGCCGCCCTGCTTCCTCGTCCATGCAGAGGACGACCGGAGCGTCGTCGTCGACAATACGCTGGCGTTTCGGGCGGCGGCGATCAAGGCCGGCGTGGCGGTGGAAACGCATCTGTTCGCGACCGGGGGACATGGCTTCGGCCTGAGCAGGGCGGTCGGGAAGCCGGCAGCGTCATGGCCGACGCTGTTCGAGGAATGGGCGCGCGCGCAAGGCCTTGGGTGAGGGACGTGCGCCGGGGTCAGAGTGCCTCGTATCGGAAATCGCGAAAGCGTGCCTCTCCGCTACCGGCCGAATACAGGCCGGGGCGCAGCATCAGGAACCCGCCGCGGACATTGTGGTGATAGCCCGACACCTCCATGCCCCGATCGAAGCGCTGCCAGCTCCTGCCCGCATCGCCGCTGGTGTGGATCGCGACGATGTGGCGCGTGTTCGTGATGCGGATCCGCATGCGACGTCCGTGCGGATTGGCTGGACGCCCGCGCTCGTTGCCATATTGATGCGTGACGAAGCGGTGTTCGTCGAAGCCCAGCCCGCAATACAGCTTGTCGTCGTAGAACAGCACGAGGCCGGCGGTGCCGCCAGGGACGATTTCGATATCACATTCGAACCGATAAGCCTGGTCGCCGGCGATCAGCATCAGCGGCGACGAATTGACGGGTGCGGTGCCGGTTGCCTTCAGGATCAACGCACCGCCTTCGGTCCGCGCCCGGTCGCGTTCGGTAGGGCTCGGCCGAAAGAAATTCCATTTGCTGCCGATTTGCAGCGTGCGGAAATCGTCCGAAAGCGGTTGGCCATGCGGCAGCGCCGCGCCGCCCTTTGGCTTGGCTAAAGGTTTCGACAGATCGCCACCGGTCATCGAGAACCAGCCATCGGCGGTCCAGCGGATCGGATCGAGCAGCGCCTGCCGTCCGAGCGTCCAATAGCCGTTTTCGAAACCATGATAGATCGACCACCAGCTGGCGTCGGGCGCCTCGACAAGGCTGGCATGACCGCGCGACCACCATTTTTCGTCGGTGCTCACGGTCCGAACCACGGGGTTGGCGGGGTCGTTGGTCCAAGGGCCGTGAATCGAGCGCGAGCGGGCGACAATTACCATATGCCCGGTCGGTGGTCCGGCGGTGCCGCCGACCGCGGTGATCATGTAGAACCAGCCGCCGTGACGGACGATCTTCGGCCCCTCGGGACTGAAGCCCTCGACGTCCCAGGTGTCGGGATAGCGCCACGGATCATAGACATGCTCGACCCTGCCGACCGTCGACAGGCCGGCGGCGGCGAGCCGGATCCGGTCGCCGCCCGACAGGAAAAGCCAGCGCGATCCGTCCTCGCCGACCGCGTGGCAGGGATCGATATGGTCGGGCAGCCCGAGGTCTATCGGGTCGGACCAGGGGCCGTCGATATGATCGGCCCAGATGACGTGGATCGCGTTCGGCTTGGCCT
>Ga0308158_10002582_pt1 | contig 16862 bp, 9 predicted proteins | sample PhyBR2_FD_201038 | JGI IMG/M metagenome (GOLD analysis project Ga0308158, IMG submission 201038) | Phyllosphere microbial communities from UC Gill Tract Community Farm, Albany, California, United States - DLSLB.R2 | ecosystem: Host-associated > Plants > Phyllosphere > Unclassified | place: USA... | reverse complement strand
CCATGTTCCTGTCCAATTTTAGTGTCAAGAAACCGGTCGCGACGATCGTCATCATCGTCGCGATGATGGCCATCGGCCTGCTGGCCCTGTCCAAGCTGAAGGTCAACCAGGAGCCGGACGTCGAGATTCCGATCATCGTCGTCGACATTCCGTATCCGGGCGCATCGCCCGAGACCGCCGAGCGCGAGATCACCAACCGCCTCGAAAAGCAGATGCAGGCAATCCAGGGCGTGAAGGACGTCAATTCCAACTCCTACGAAGGCGGCGCCTCGATCTGGATGGAATTCGACTTCGACCGCGACCTGATCGAAGCGTCGGACGATGTGCGCAACGCCATTGCCGCGGTGCGCTACAAGCTGCCGATCGAAATGCGCGAGCCGGTGCTGCGCCGGATCGATCCTTCGGCCCAGCCGATCATGTCGCTGGCGCTGTCGTCGAGCACCCAGAGCCACGCCGAAATCTCGCGCTACGCTGAAGACGTGCTGGCCGACGAATTCCGCGGCATCGATGGCGTCTCGACCGTGGTCGTCAACGGCGCGTTGCGCCGTGAGCTGTCGGTGCTGCTGCGCGCCGAGAAACTAAGTGAATTCAATGTCTCGGCGTCCGACGTCACCAACGCGCTGCGTAACGGGAATACCAATGCGCCGGTGGGCAAGCTGCGTAGCGAACTCGACGAAAAAGGCATCCGCCTGGTCGGACGCATCGAGCGGCCGGAGGACTTTTCGCAGATCGTCGTCAAGCGTAATGGCGACCAGATCGTGCGCCTGAGCCAGGTGGCCGAGATCCGCGATGGCTTTGCCGACGTGAATACGCTGTCGGTGCGCAGCGGCAAGCCGAACGTGGGCCTGCAGATTTCGCGTTCACGCGACGCGTCGACCGTGTCGCTGGCCAAGCGCGTTCACGAAGTGGTGGCAGCGCAGAGCAAGCTGCTGCCGGCCGGCACCAAACTCGAGGTCGTGCGCGACGGCGGCAAGGATGCGCAGTCGAGCCTGAACAACGTCATCGAAGCGCTGGTGCTGGGCGCCGTGCTGACCGTGTTCGTCGTCTACGCGTTTCTCAATTCGTGGCGCTCGACCCTGATCACCGCGCTGGCCCTGCCGACGTCGGTGCTGGCCGCATTCATCGCCGTCTGGCTGTGCGGCTTCACGCTGAACTTCATGACGCTGCTGGGTCTGTCGCTGGCCATTGGCGTGCTGATCGACGATGCGATCGTGGTGCGTGAAAACATCGTGCGTCATATGGAAATGGGCTCCGACCGTCGCACCGCGGCGCTCGAAGGCACCGCCGAGATCGGCATGGCGGTGGCCGCGACCACGTTCTCGATCATGGCCGTGTTCGTGCCGGTGGCCTTCATGCCGGGCGTGTCCGGCGAGTGGTTCCGCCCGTTCGCACTGACCGTCACCTGCTCGGTGATCGTGTCGCTGTTCATCTCGTTCACGCTCGACCCGATGATGTCGGCCTTCTGGGGCGATCCGCCGGATCACCACAGCCGCCCGAAGACCGGCATCGGCGCTGTGCTCGACCGCTTCAATCACTGGTTCGACCACCAGGCCGACCGCTACGGCCGCGTGATCGCCTGGGCGCTGCATCACCGCCGCGCGATGGCGTGCCTGGCAGTTCTCAGCCTGATCGGCGCGCTGGCCATGCACCATTTCTTTGGCGGGTCGAGCTTCCTGCCCAAGCAGGACTCGGGCAACCTGCAGATCGAGGTGCGTACGCCAGCTTCGTCGTCGATCGAATATGCGCGCCGCAAGCTCGAGGCGGCAGCCGTACTGGCCCGCACCTTGCCTGAAACGAAGGACACCAACAGCAACGTCAAGACCAGCGGCGGCACGATCTACGTCGACATCGGCAAGCGCAGCGAGCGCAAGCGCACCGCATCCGAAGTCGCCGTCGAGCTGCGCGCCAAGATCGCCAGCCTGGTGGGCGCCGAATACACGGTCATCGATGACCTGTCCGGTGGCGGCAAGCCGGTGCAGGTGGAATTTACCGGTCCCGACTCGCGCAAACTGATGGAGCTGACCACCGCCTACATGGAAAAACTGCGTGAAGTGCCGGGCGCGGTTGACGTCGCGCTGTCCGAGCAGGATCCGAAGAACGAGCTGCAGATCGTGCTCGACCGGGGGCTTGCCAATGCTCTTGGCATTTCGGTAGGCGATGCGGCGCAGTCGCTGCGGGTGGCGTTTGCCGGCATCGAAGTGGGCGACTGGGTCGATCCGACCAGTGAAACCCGCGACGTCGCCGTGCGCCTGCATCCTGATGACCGCGTCAATACCGACAGCATCGAGCGCCTGCCGATTCCGGTCACCGGCACCGGCATGATGGTGCCGCTCGAACAGATCGCGTCGATCACGATGGGCAAGGGCCCGTCGGCGATCCGCCACAAGAACGGCGAGCGCATGATCACCGTCTCGGCCAACGCCCAGGGCCGTTCGGCTGGCGAAGTCACGACCGATGCCATGAAGCTGGCGCGCACCTTCGACTTCCCGCCGGGTTATGGCCTGGCGCTGGGCGGCTCGGGCGAAGACCAGCAGGAGCTGTTCACCCAGATGATCATTGCGCTGTTCTCGGGCATCGCACTGATGTACCTGATCCTCGTGATGCAGTTCGGTTCGTTCACGGCGCCGATCGGCGTGATGCTGTCGTTGCCGCTGTCGCTGATCGGCGTCGTGCTGGCCCTGATCATGACCGGCAACACGCTCAACCTGATGAGCATGATCGGCATCCTGATGCTGATGGGCCTGGTGGCCAAGAACGCGATCCTGCTGCTCGACGCCGCCAGGGCGCTCGAGCACGAAGGGATGGACCGCGAAGAAGCGCTGATGGCGGCCGGGCGCAAGCGCCTGCGGCCGATCCTGATGACCACCTTCGCGCTGATCGCCGGCATGCTGCCGGTGGCGCTGGCCCTGGGCGACTCGGGCGAGTTCTACCAGCCACTGGCCATTGCGATCATCGGCGGCACGATCACGTCGACCATCCTGACGCTGCTGGTGGTGCCAACCTTCTACGACAGCATCGAAATCGCCCGCGACCGCATGGTGGCCAAGTACGGCCGCCGCGCCGAACACCGCAATGCGCTGGTGGCGTTCCTGATGACGTTTGTCGAAGCCATCCTGGCGCTGACGCTGGTGCGCCTAGTCTATCGGGTGATCATGCGCCTCGTGCAGATGGTGACGGGTCGGGGCCGTGCCAAGGTGGCGCCGGTCTGATCTGCCAGGGCAGGGCGCCGCACGCGTCTTGCCGGATTTTCCGGACACGGCCAGTGATAACTGGCCGTGTTTTTTTATGCGTGACTAATGGTTGCTGTATCGGGGTTGTAAAATAGCATCCCGGCAACCAACGGACGACGGCTTATGGTCTAATAGCGGCTGTTTTGCCATGCACCTTGCCATCAGGCGGCATGTGCAACGGTGGCGTGCCTTCGCATGACGCCACGCCGCATCTCTATTTTCCTCCGTAAGGTCCAGCCCCATGCCCGCAGCCCAGCTCATTGCCCTGTTCGTGAACGACGACATGAACTGGCTCGCCGGTGGGGGTGAAATGGGCGAACTGATCCGCAGCATGGACTGGTCGGCGACGCCGCTCGGACCGCTGTCCGGCTGGCCGCAAAGCCTGCGCACATCGGTCAGCCTGTGCCTGTCGTCGACGTTCCCGATCCTGGTCTGCTGGGGCCCGGACGATATCCAGATCTACAACGACGCCTATCGCCCGATCTGCGGCGACCTGCATCCGGCAGCCATGGGCGCACCGTTCAAGATGGTCTGGGCCTCGGCCCTGCCGGTCGTGGGCGAGGCATTCGAACTGGCGCACCAGGGCTCGGGTGCGTACATCCGCGACCAGCAGATGTTCCTCGACCGCAGTGGCTATCTCGAAGAAGCCAATATGACGTTCTCGTTCTCGCCAATCCGCGACGAGTCGGGCGCGATCGGCGGGATCTTCCACCCAATTACGGAAACCACGGCCCAGGTGCTCAGCGCGCGCCGCAGCAAGGGCTTGCGTGACCTGACCGCCAGCCTGGCAGGCGTGCGCGCGATCGGTGACATCGGTACGCAGCTGGCAAGCCACTGCACGCACATGACGGCCGACGTGCCGTTCGTGCTGTTCTACCAGATCGATGCCGAGACCGGCACGCTGGCGCTGCGCGGCAGCGCCGGCCTGGCAGCGGGCAACCCATTGGCGCCGCTGACAACCGCCTTCGACGACAGCATCTGGCCATTTGCCCGCAGTAACAGCTCGCATACGGTCGAACAGGTCGACGACGTGGCCGCGCGCCTCGGGCAGGTCGCTTGCGGTCCTTACGAGGACGCGCCGCGCTCGGCGCTGGTGCTGCCACTGACCTTGCCCGGCCAACAGGAGCTGTTCGGCTTTGTCGTGGCCGGGGTCAGCGTGCGCCGCGCGCTCGACGCCGAGTACCGCAATTTCTACGCCTTGCTCGGCGCGGCCGTCAATACTGCGGTGGGCAACGTCGTCGCCTACGAGCAGGAACAACGCCGCGCCGAAGAACTGGCCCAGATCGACCGCGCCAAGACCGCGTTCTTCTCGAACGTCTCGCATGAATTTCGTACGCCGCTGACGCTGATCCTGGGCCCGCTCGACGATGCGCTGGCCGATGCGCCCGAGTCGATGAATGCGATCCAGCGCCAGCGCGTCGAGCTCACGCACCGCAACTCGCTGCGCCTACTCAAGCTGGTCAATTCGCTGCTCGACTTTTCGCGTATCGAAGCCGGCCGCGTGCAGGCCAGCTACGTCCCGGTCGATCTCACGCGCCTGACGGTCGACCTGGCCGGCGTGTTCGAGTCGGCCATGGCCAAGGGCGGCCTGGAGTACACGGTCGATCTGCAGCCGCTGACCCAGCCGGTCTTCGTCGACCGCGACATGTGGGAAAAGATCGTCTTCAACCTGCTGTCGAACGCCTTCAAGTTCACGCTGCACGGCGGCGTGACGGTGACGCTGCGCGAACATGCCGGCATGGCGCGCCTGTCGGTGCAGGACACCGGCACCGGCATTCCCGAGCACGAACTGCCGCGCATGTTCGAGCGCTTTCACCGCATCGAGGGCGCCCCGGGCCGCACCTACGAAGGCACCGGCATCGGCCTGGCGCTGATCCAGGAACTGGTGCGCCTGCATGGCGGGACGATCGCGGTGTCGAGCACCTTCGGCGAAGGCACGCGCTTCGATGTCGACCTGCCGTTTGGCGACGCCCATCTGCCGCCGGATCGCATCGTGCAGGCGCCGGAAGCGACGGGCGACCGCCAGCGCATGGGCGCGGCGTTCGTCGAGGAAGCACTGCGCTGGTTGCCCGATGCGCAGGAAGGCGCTGCGCCGGCGCCGGCGCCGACGCCGGATATGGACCTGGGCACGAGCGCGCCCGCGCATTCTGACGTGCACCCTGAAGCGCGACCGCGCATCCTGGTCGCCGACGACAACAACGACATGCGCGCCTATCTGAAATCGCTGCTTGAACCGCATGCCGACGTGCGCGCGGTGGCCGATGGCCAGGCGGCCTATGAGATGGCGCTGCTGGACCCGCCCGACCTGTTGCTGTCGGACGTGATGATGCCGCGCCTGGACGGCTTTGGCCTGATCGCCAAGGTGCGCGCCAGTGAGCTGCTGCGCCATCTGCCGGTGATGCTGCTGTCGGCGCGCGCCGGCGAAGAAGCCAAGGTCGAGGGCCTGCAGGCCGGCGCCGACGACTACCTGGTCAAGCCGTTTTCGGCCAACGAGCTGCTGGCGCGCATCGGCACCCAGGTGGCGCTGGGACGCGAGCGGCGCCAGAACGCACGCGATGCACAGGCGCGCGAAGCGCATGTACGGGCACTGATCGACGCTTCGCCCGCGATGCTCTGGACCACCGACAACGACAGCCTGTGCACCTACCTGAGCCAGCGCTGGTACGACTACACGGGTCGCGCGCCCGAGCAGGACCTGGGCATGGGCTGGCTCGAGAACGTGCACCCCGACGACGCCGCGCGCTCGGGCGAGATCTTCCTGGCGGCCAGTGCGGCGCGCGAGCCGTTCTCGTTCGATTACCGCCTGCGCAGCCATGACGGCAGCTACCGCTGGTTCATCGATGCCGGCCTGCCGCGCGTGAACGCCGCCGGGGAGCCGGACGGCTATGTCGGCACCGTGATTGACGTCCATGCGCGCAAGCTGTTGCAGGAGCGCTTCGAGCGCGTGTCTGAAGCGGGCGATATCGGCGTCTGGTACGCCGACGTGCCGTTCACCCATTTCCAGATCAATGCCGAGATGGCGCTGCACTTCGGTGTGGACATGGGCCGCGCCGCTTCGGTGAGCGAACTGCTGGCCGCGGTGGAGCCGGAAGACCGCGAGCGGCTGGCCGAGAGCGTCGAGTACGCCGTGCGCGCCGGGGCGCCGCTGGACCTCGAATTCCGCACCCGTGTTGCCGCAGCGGACGGCGGCGACGGTACGCCGCGCTGGTTGCGCGCCATTGGCTGGTGTGGCCTGGACAAGAACGGCCAGCCCGAACGCTTCGACGGCGTCACGCTCGACATCGACAGCCAGAAGCACGCCGAGCAGGAACTGCACCGCCTGGCGCGCGAACTGGGCGCGAAGAATCGCGCGCAGAGTGACTTCCTGTTTACGCTGGCGCACGAACTGCGCAATCCACTGGCACCCATCCGCTCAGGGCTGGAGCTGATGCGCATCGGTGCGGCCAGCGGCGACGTGCAGGCCATCATGCGGCGCCAGGTCGATCACATGGTGCACCTGGTGGATGATCTGCTGGACATGGCCCGCCTGGCCGAAGGCAAGGTCACGCTGCGCTGCGAGCGCGTGCTGCTGGCCGACGCAGTGCGCGAAGCCGTCGACATGAGCATGCCACTGGTCGAACGTGGCCGCCACGCGCTGGCCGTGCACCTGCCGGAGGGCTATGTCGGCCTGCACGCCGACCGCCATCGTGTGGCACAGATCCTGAGCAACCTGCTCAACAACGCGGCCAAGTACACACCGCCCGGCGGCGCGCTGGAAATCCGGGCGCAGATCGAGGGCGACGAAGTCGCAATCTCGGTGCTGGACAACGGCATCGGCATCGCCGCCGATGCGCTCGAGGGCGTGTTCGACATGTATGCGCAGGCCCATGCGGGCGCCGAGATGGCGCAGGGCGGCCTGGGTGTGGGCCTGAACCTGGTGCAGCGCCTGGTAAAGCTGCATGGCGGCCGGGTGGCCGCCACCAGCGCCGGGGTCGGGCAGGGCAGCCAGTTCACGGTCTGGCTGCCGCTGCCGGCCGACAGCGCCGCGCCGCCGCCAGTCGTGGCCGACGCGGCGCTGCAGGCAGCGCAGACCGACCCGGGCGTGCTGCGTATCCTGGTGGTGGACGACAATGTCGATGCGGCTGAGACGCTGCAGGCGCTGCTGGAGATGAACGGGCACACGGTGACGGCCGTGCACGACGGCGCCTCGGCACTGCTGCAGGCGGCGGCGCTGGTGCCGCAAGTCGTGTTCCTCGATATCGGGTTGCCCGACATGACCGGCTACGACGCGGCCGAGGCGATGCGGCGCATCGCCGGCATGGAAACATCGACGCTGATCGCGCTGACGGGGTGGGGCGCGGAACAGGACCGCAAGCGCTCGAGCCAGGCAGGGTTCGATCATCACCTGACCAAGCCGGCCGATTTTCTGATCGTGGAACAACTGATCCGCGACGTGGCAGAGCGCACGCCGGGATCGTCCCCGTTGCAGTGAAAAACAAACAGCCCGGCTAAAAAGCCGGGCTGCGATGGTGCGCCGAACCCGCCCCAACCTGCAGGGCGCTGTTCGGCTGGTTGACCGCGATTACTTGCCGGTCGTGCCAGTTGCTGGCGTGGTGGTGCTTTGTGGGTCGGTGGTCTGTGGACTGGTGGCGCCTTCTGCGGTGCCGGTCATGCCCGTGGTGCCGGTGGCGCCAGTCGTGCCCGTGGTGCCTGCTGCGCCCGACGTGTCGGTCGTGGTGCCGGTGGTGCCAGCAGCGGCGCCGGTGCCCATGTCGCCCGTACCGGTGGTGCCGGTGCCCGTTGCGCCAGTGCCGGTGTCACCCATGGTGCCGGTGGCGCCCGAGGTGCTGCTTGGCATGGTTGCCGAGGTGTCGGCTGGAACGGTCGTGGTCGCTGCTTCATCTTTCTTGCATGCGCCCAGCAGGGTTGCCAGCACAGCGGCGGTCAGCAGGATTTTTGGTGCCTTGGTCATTGCATTCATTTTTCACTCCTCGATTGACGTCTATTTGTGTGCCGCAGATCCCGGACTACTTGTTGGGACATTGCGGCGCCAGATCAGTTCCACTGCGGCGCGATGGCCGCTGGTGAAACGGTGAGGGTACCGACGCAATACGCGGCCCCAGTGCGTACATCTGTGAATCTGTTTCGACTTCAATGTGTTTCAATGCATCTGTGTCAATTAGACCGCAAGCCCGACAGCTGGTTCGTTAGATACCGCACACTTACGGAAATCGGTAACATTTTTTACACACATCGTGTGACCGCCAGTGTTCTAGGTTCCCAGGTGGACATCGCCCGTCACAGGCATAGCATCCTTCACCGCTGGCTGGTCTTCCTGGCCAAGCTGTTCCAGTAAAACAGGTACCTCGGCAGCAAGTTCACGCGCCAGATAGCCCAGCGTCCCCAGTCGCTGGGCAAGCCGGTCCCCGGCGCGTGCATGCAGCGCCACGCCCCAGCAGGCCGCCTGCGCTTCGGTCGCGCCGCGCGCCAGCAGGCCGCCGATGATGCCGGCCAGGACGTCGCCCGAGCCGGAGCTGGCCAGCCCGATATTGCCGGCGCCTTCGTGCTGCCACAGCGTGCCGTCCGGCGCGGCGATCACGGTGCGCGCGCCTTTCAGCGCGATGACGGCGTTCCAGTCGCGCGCCGCGGCCAGGGCCGGCGCATCGGGCAGACCGACGATGCAATCCTTGTCGATGCCCGTCAGGTGCGCCATTTCGCCGCAGTGCGGTGTCATGATCACAGGGCGCTCGAAGCGCATCGGCTTGCCTTCGGGCCAGTGCTCTGGCGGATACAGCAGGACGTCCATCGCGCAGGCATCGAGCACCAGGCCCACGTCCGCTTCGACCAGGCGCGGCAGCAGCGCATGCACCAGGCGCGCCGTGCTGGCTTCGTCGCGCATGCCGGGACCGACCAGCACCGCATCGACGCGATCGGCCAGCGGATCGAGGCTGGCCACCGCGTCGAGGCTGAAGCCATCGGTATCGTGCTCGGTCAGGCCAATCACGCGCGCCTCGGGCATCGCCAGCGCCACCAGCTGGGCGACACTGGCGCCGGTCGCGATCGTGAGCTTGCCGGCTCCGGCGCGCAGCGCGGCCGTGGCCGCCAGGATGATGGCGCCCGGCATTTCGCGCGAGCCGCCGATGATCAGGATGTGACCGCGCATCTCCTTGTCGCCGCCGGTGCCTGGCTGCGGCAGCGGCCAGGCGGCCAGCATGGCGGCGTCGACGTTGTGTACCTGGTTCTTGTCCATGCTGGATGACCTTATGCGTTGGGGGCCGATGCGACGTCCTTGGCCGCCGTGACCGGTGTGCCAGACTCTTCCAGCGGTGCGACGAAATTGACCAGGCGCAGCGCCAGGTCGCCGCGCTTGCCGGCCTCGGGATCGAATTCGTACGACGTGACGGAGCAGTTCGGGACATCGCCATTGCGGTCGAATTCGAGGATCTGCGCTTCGGTGAGGTGCTCGAACAGGTAACGGAAGCAATTGACCGTGACCTGGTGGGCGACGATCAGCACACGCTCGCCGGCAAATTCCCGTTCGATCGTATCCATGACACTGCGCAGGCGCAGGATGACGTCGCACCAGCTTTCGCCGCCGGGCGGGCGGAAATAGAACTTGCCAACGTGGTGGCGCTGCTCGTACAGGTCGGGGAAGTCGTGCGCGATGCCGTGCGTCGTCAGGCGGTCGAGCACGCCGAATTCCTTTTCGCGCAGGCGCTCGTCCTCGCGCACGCACAGGTCGTCGCGGTCGAGGTGGCGCATCACGAGGTTGGCCGTTTCGGCGGCGCGCACGTACGGCGAATGCAGCACGACGGTCGGGCGCTGCGCTGCGGGGAGCGACGCGAACCAGGCGCCGAGGGCGTCGGACTGGCGCTCGCCAAGGTCGGACAATGGCACGTCGACGTCGCGCTCGGCGATGTCGATGCGGTGTCCTGCTGCTGCTTCAGCCAGGTCGCGGGCGACGTTGCCGGCGCTTTGTCCGTGCCGCACGACCCAAATTTCCTGTGGCCATTTTTGTTCCATGAAGTCCGCCAAAAAGTTATCTTGGCGTCATCATAGAAGGTTTCATGACGGCTTCAGCGCACGATTGTTCCGTGCACGGAAACCATCGGGCGGCGTCAGACGGCCCGCGCCTCGCTGTCCAGGTTGATGTCGGCATCGTCGTTGAATACGCGCATATCGGTCTGGCCCATGACGCGGCTGGTCACGGTGCCGGCAGCGATCGAGCCGCTGACATTCAGCGCCGTGCGGCCCATGTCAATCAGCGGTTCGACCGAGATCAACAGGCCCGCGAGTGCGACTGGCAGGTCCATCGCCGACAGCACGATCAGCGCGGCGAAGGTGGCGCCGCCGCCCACGCCGGCTACGCCGATCGAGCCGAACGCGATGATGGCCAGCAGCGGCAGCAGGAACGCGGCGGTGAACGGATCGACGCCGACCGTCGGCGCGATCATCACGGCCAGCATGGCCGGGTAAATGCCGGCGCAGCCATTCTGGCCGATCGTGGCGCCGAACGAGGCAGCGAAATTGGCCGTGCCTTCCGGCGTGCCCAGGCGCGCGGTCTGCGTGGCCACGCTCATCGGGATCGAACCGGCACTCGTGCGCGACGTGAACGCAAAGACCAGCACCGGGAAGATCTTTTTGACGTAGCGCCATGGCTTCAGGCCACTGGCTGCCACCATCGCCAGGTGGACGCAGAACATCAGTGCCAGCGCGGCATACGAGGCGACCACGAAGTTGAGCAGGCCAAGAATGTCTTGCCAGCTCGAGCTCGAGACCACCTTGGCCATCAGCGCGAACACGCCGTACGGCGTCAGGCGCAGCACCAGCGTGACCATGCGCATCACGATGACGTGCGCCACGTGCACGAAGCTGCTGAACGACGTGAAGACTTCCGGCTTTTTACCGGCGATGCCGGTGGCCGAGACCCCGATGAAGATCGCGAATATCACCACGGCGATGGTCGAGGTCTTGCGCGCGCCCGTCATGTCGAGGAACGGGTTGGCCGGGATGAAGGACAGCAGCAGTGACGGCAGCGACAGTTCCTTGGCCGCGGCCAGGTTGCCCTGCATGTACTCGCCGCGCGCGACTTCGGCGGCGGTGGAGGTCAGGCCGACCGCCGTCAGGCCGAACAGCTTGGCCATCAGGATGCCGATCGAGGCCGCCACGATGGTCGTGATGAGCAGGATGCCGATCGTGAGCGTGCTGATCTTGCCAAGCGACGAGGCGTCGCGCAGCTTCAGGATCGCCTGGATGATCGAGACCATGATCAATGGAATGATGATCATCTGCAGCAGCTGGACATAGCCGCTGCCGATCACATTCAGCCATTCATTGGTGGCCTTGATTTCCGGCCCACCCACGTCATACATCACCTGTAGCGCGGCGCCGAGCACGACGCCAAGGCCAAGGCCGGCGAACACGCGCTTGGTGAATGAAACGTGATTGGCCTGCAACCGGTACAGGAAGACGCAGACGGCCAGGGCAATGGCCAGGTTGAGCAGGACGGGAAGTGTCATGGAGGCTTCAATGGGACGGCGTGGACAATCATGTCATTTTATCGACAAAGTTGCCTGTTCACAGTGCGCTTGTCATTTTTGCCAAGGCGCAGCCTGGACTGGCGGCACCTGGCTGTTGCGGACCAGCGACGCTGGCAGCGGCTTGTATAGGTAACCGGTCAATCTCCCGTTCAATACTTCCCACAGGGAAGACAAAGTTTCTATAATCCAATAGAGCACTTCCGATCCCTTCACACGTCAGCCCAGCGAACATGTTTAAACATCTCAGCATCAAGTCGCGCCTCATTTTCGTCATCGCGTTTCTCGCGGTCGAACTCATCGCCGGCGCCGTCATTGGCATCTACAACCTTGGCACGGCCAACGCTGAGCTCAAGCAGATGTACGATCGCCGCCTGGTCGGATTGAGCCAGGCTGGCGAAGTCACCCAGCTGATCACGGCAAACCAGCTGACCGTGGCCAAGGCCGTCAACCTGGAAGATGCCGGCCAGCGCCGCGCTGCAATGGACACCATCGACGCGAATATCGCCACGATCAGCAAGCTGTGGGGCCAGTACACGCAGATCCCGATGAGCGAGAAGGAGCGCGCGCTGGTTGGTCAGATCACGGCGTCGCGCAAGGCGTTCGTCGATGGCGGCCTGTTGCCGGCAGTGGCGGCGATCCGCGCCAATGACAATGCGCAGGCGATTCAACTGCTGAACGGACCGATGACGCAGTTGTATGCTCCGCTCAATGCGCTGGGCATCCGGCTGATCGACGAACAGCAGGCCGCGGCACTGGCCGAATACCAGGCCTCGCAGGCTACTTTTGAGCTGGTGCGCGCGGTATGCCTGGCCGGCCTGGCCTTTGGTCTCATCATGGCCGCGCTGGTTGGCTATCTGCTGGTGCGCGCGATCGTGCGTCCGATCGAGCAGGCCGTGAAGATCGCCGGCGCCGTCGCCCAAGGCGACCTGACCCAGACCATCGAGGTCACGTCGACCGACGAAACCGGGCGCCTGCTGCAGGCGCTCAAGGACATGAACGATTCACTGGTGCGCATCGTCGGCCAGGTCCGCACGGGCACTGACAATATCGCCACTGCTTCCAGCGAAATTGCGGCCGGCAATCTGGATCTGTCGTCGCGCACCGAGCAGCAGGCCGGCTCGCTGGAAGAAACCGCTTCGTCGATGGAAGAACTGACGTCGACCGTCAAGCAGAACGCCGACAATGCGCGCCAGGCCAATGCACTGGCCACGTCGGCATCCGAAGTGGCGGGCAAGGGCGGCGCCGTGGTGGCCGAGGTGGTGCAGACGATGGGCGCGATCAATACGTCGGCCACCCGCATCGTCGATATCATCGCCGTGATCGACGGCATCGCGTTCCAGACCAATATCCTGGCCCTGAATGCGGCCGTCGAGGCAGCGCGCGCCGGCGAGCAGGGGCGCGGCTTTGCCGTGGTGGCGGGCGAGGTGCGCAGCCTGGCGCAGCGCAGCGCGGCGGCGGCCAAGGAAATCAAGGTGCTGATCGACGATTCGGTCGAGAAGGTGCACCACGGCTCGGAACTGGTGGACCGCGCCGGCACGACGATGGCCGAGATCGTGCAAAGCGTGAACCGCGTGACCGACATCATGTCCGAGATCACCGCCGCCAGCCAGGAGCAGACAGCCGGCATCGAGCAGATCAACGGCGCTATCGCGCAGATGGATCAGGTGACGACGCAGAATGCGGCGCTGGTCGAACAGGCGTCGGCGGCGGCGACCTCGCTGCAGGAAGAAGCGGCCAAGCTGGCGCAGACCGTGGGCGAGTTCAAGCTCGTGACGTCGCCGGGTGTGCGCGCAGTCGTGGCCAAGCCGCGCGTGGTGACCAGTGCGCCGAAGATGGTGAGCAATGCGGTGCCGAAGCCGGTGGAGAAAGCGCCTGCGAAGTTGCCTACGAAGTTGCCTACGAAGGCGCCGGTAAAAGCACCGGTAAAACCGGTCGTGACAAAAGCCCGCACCGATGCCGCGCCAGCCGCGAAGCCAGTGAAGCCAGCGAAGGCAGCGAAGGCAGAGACCGCCAACGCCAACGCCAGCACCGGCGACGGCTGGGAAGAGTTCTGACGCGGTCCGGGAAAGGCGGCCAGGCCACCTTTCCTACCGCACCGTGCGCAATCTGCGCAGCCCCGCCGCCAGCAGCAACAAGGCCAGCACGGCCAGCGCCAGTAACTGCCCGAGCGCCAGCGTCCCCTTCATCGCACGGCCGTCATACACGGGCAGCTTCGCCGCATCGCCTGGTGTGAACGGCCGCTCGTCGAACAGGTACGGATAGAAGAACTGCCGCAGCTGCGTGTGATACGCCCCGATCCGGTCGTGGTAGGCCAGTTGCGAGGCCAGGTCGGTATCGGCCAGCCGGTGCAGCAGCACCTGCACGTTCACCGACGCCAGCAGCAGCCCGGCGCGCGCGGTCCAGTCTTCGCGCGCCTGCATGCTGGCGCGGTACTGCGCCACGCTTGGCGCCACTGCGTCGTCGCCCGCCTGGTGCATCGCGTAATACCACTTCCAGTGGAAGCGCCCGGTGACCGGCGCCGTGTCCTTCCATTCGGGATGCGTGCGGAAGAATTTTTCGAACGTGTCGGCCTTGGGCACGTCCCACGCCGAATGCACGGCCTGACGCTGCGCCAGCGCCAGCTCGACGCCTTTCGACACCGGCGACAGGCGCGCGATGCCCGCATCGGCCAGCGTCGGCAGGATCATCGTCAGTCCTACCAGGCTCGCCAGCAGGATCGCGGCGCTGCCGGCCGACGTGCGCGCACGCGCCGCCACCCAGGCCGCCAGGCCGAACCAGAACGCCAGGTACAGCGTCGCCACCAGCGCAATCTGGCCGAAGCCGGTCACGCCGGCGCCGGCGATGAACGCGCCCACGGCCAGCGGCAACAGTGCGGCCAGCCACAGCAACGCATAGCGCAAGCCGACGCGGCGGCGCCAGGTGTTGGCCGCGCCTTTCGGCAGCGATGCCAGCAGGCGCAGGCGGCCGGCTTCGCGTTCACTCGACACGAGGTCGTGCATCAGCGCGATGACGAACAGCGGCGTCAGGTACACCAAGACGAACGCGAAATCGAAGCGCCCCGGCATGGCCAGTTCGGGATTGATCGACTCCGATTCGTACAGCTGCGACTGCAGACCAAGGATGCGCACGCGCAGCGCCGACGGCTGCAGATCGCGTCCGCCGATGGCGGCAAATGCCAGCGGCGACGGCGGATTGACGGTCAGGTGCGGCAGGTAGTAGCCGACCGCGCCGGCTTCGACACTGCCGGTTTTGCTGACAGCGCGTAACTGCGTGGCCAGGATGGCCGCGTGGTCATGGGCATGGCTTGCAGCGATGCGCTTAAGCGTGGCGCGCTGCTGGCTCACGGCGTGCAGGCCAGTCCAGACGGACAGCGCGGACAGCAGCGCCAGCAGCACGACAGCGCCGACGGCCAGGCGCGAGTGCGCGATCTGGCGCAGTTCCATTAACAGTGTTTTCATGCCGGATTCCTTTCGAGGCGTTTGGCGACCCAGCCACCGATGGCGCATAACGCCAGCAGCCAGCCGCCCAGCAGGGCGAACGCGGGCCAGGCGTGGCGCGCGGCGATCTCACCGAACGGGGCAGGGGCGTAGCCGAAGCGCGGCGTGTCTTCCCAGTGGTGCTTGTCGATGCGCTCGTCGCCAGCGCCGGTGGGCGTGACGACGTTGACGTGCAGGCCGTTGAGGCGCTGGACAAAGGCGTAGCGGTAGCGTTCACCTTCGAGCAAAAAGCGCGCATGGCTGTCGAGGTTGGTGCCGGACAGCGCGGTCGACATGCGGCGCAGTGCGATCAGCGGACTGGCCACGCTTGCCGAATGGACGATCGCGCTTTCTTCGGTCTGGCGCGCATGGTCGGCGCGCATGAATTCATCGAACAGGGCACTGGTCATGCGCTCGCCCTCGGCCATCAACAGGCCGCTGTAGTTGACCGGCAGGTCTTCCACGCGTGTCACGCCGTAGTGCTGTAACGTACGCGCACGGAACGCCTTGAAGTACGGGTCGTCCGGATTATGGCTGTCGCCAATTGCGGCCAGCCGCTCGTGGATCGCGACCTCGGTTTCGATGCGGCTCGGGCGGCCCACGTCGCCGGCTGCGATATCGGGCATCACGCGCGGCAGCAAAATCGCCGTGACGATCCAGCCGGCCACCAGCGCCAGCAGCGCGTCACGCGCCCGGGGCAGCGATGCCGACACCAGCACGGCGGCCACGACCCATACCAGCAGGTACAGCGCATACCCGGCCAGCAGCGCCAGCGCCTCGTAGGCGACGGCGGGGTGCACGACGGCGATCGCCACCAGCGCGATGAAGGCCGGCGCGCCCAGCAGCAGCGCCACGCCCGCGTGGGCCGCGAGTTTGCCAAGCAACAGCGTCGCGCCGCGCACACCCTGGACGATCTGCAGCCGTAACTGGCCACGTTCGCGTTCGCGCGCGACGCTGCCGAAGGCGAGGAACACGATCAGCAGCGGCGTGAGCACCTGCAGGACAAAAGCCGGCGTCAGCTGGCCGAAACGCAGCAGCACGGACGACTGGGCGGCGTCGCTGAAGTTGGCGCTGTTCTGGCGGTGACCTTCCAAAAACAGCGTGCTGCCGGTGAACGGATCGACGCCGAAATCGAAGAAGGCGAGGGGACTGAGCGGCCGGAACACATAGTGCCCGTAGTGGACGACACGGTGCGGGTGGCGGTCCGGCTGGTTGGCCCACTGGGCGTCGACCGTGCTCTGGAAGCGCGCCCGCTCGGCATTGACAGCGGTGACGCGCTCATGGCTGACGACAATGGCGACAAGCGTGAGCGCCAGCATCAGGATGCCGGCGGCGACGGCCACCTGGTTGCGCAGCATGGCGCGCCACTCGCCCATGGCAACCGCAGGCAGTGCTCGAGAAAGGCTCATGCGGCCTCCGGTCTGGCGGCAGCGTTAGTCGCACCGGCGTAGCGCCGGTACAGGTCGCGCACGTCATAGTGTTCGGCGCCGCTGGCAGCGACTTCGTGGCTGATGTGGCCGCGCTCCAGAAAGCCGATGCGGTCGGCCACTTCGGCCGCGCCCAGCAGATCGTGCGTGACCATGAAGATGGCACTGCCCCGCGCGCGCAGGTCCTGCAGCAGCGTGTTGAATTCGCTG
>Ga0308158_10002581_pt1 | contig 16866 bp, 16 predicted proteins | sample PhyBR2_FD_201038 | JGI IMG/M metagenome (GOLD analysis project Ga0308158, IMG submission 201038) | Phyllosphere microbial communities from UC Gill Tract Community Farm, Albany, California, United States - DLSLB.R2 | ecosystem: Host-associated > Plants > Phyllosphere > Unclassified | place: USA... | reverse complement strand
GCGCAGGCGCAGGCGCAGGCGCAGGTGAGCGCGCGAGCGAAGGCGTGCCAATCGCAAGGCCGACGGAGAGCAGGACACGCAGTTTCAATGGATTACCCTTCTCATCAAGCGAAAGTCTGAATTAGTGTGGAGTGGACGCGTCGGCAGGCCTCGGCGTAGCAGGTGGCGGAGGCGGCAGATCACCAAGCCCGCGCGGCGGTAGGACCGAACTGGCCCGCAGCCAGACCCGACCTGCGGCTAGATTGAGCGTCACCACCCAGTCCTTCAGGAAGGACATGCCGAGATTGCCATCGATTACCAGGTCGGGGCTGTAGATAGGTCCGGTAACGGCGACGCCGTCGGTCAGACGTAGCGACGTCACTTGGCCGCCGGTCGCAGCCGGATCAAGACCGACGTAGGCCAGCAGCGGACGCGAGAGTAGGTTGGGACCGGTGTTGCCGCTGTCGAGTTCGAGCCGCAGTGGCCCATGCCGCGCCGGGAGGTCCACGAAGACGGACAGCGCCAGGCCACCGACCTCACGGGCGAGATGCGCCTTGATCTCGGTCGCGCCGCGGACGCGCTCAGCGGCACTGGTCACGGACTCGACCGTCAACTCCATACGGGCAAAGTCGACCGTGACGGTACGACCAGCGAAGGCATCGAGCGCAAGCGATCCGTCGGGGCTGCCGACGTCAAGCACCAAAGCCGCGGGCGCGCGTAGATCGTAGCCATGCCACCGCAGCCGCACGTCGTCGCAGCGTGACCCGCTGATCCGTGCGCCACGCATGTGGAAGCCGACGATGCGTCCCCACGGCACGCACCCGATCGCTTTGGCCGTCGCCGGCGTTACCACGGTCATTCCGCCAGCGGTATCGACCTGGAACAGGCGCTCCCGCCCACCGATCTCGACCTTGGCGGCGATGCCGCGGCCGTATTGGACCAGAGGCAGGCGGACGATCGGTTCAGTGCCAGGCTGAGCGGAGGCTATCGGAAAGGCGCCGAGCAACGCACCCAGCATCATCAGCATCTTCATGGGTTTTCCCTTTGAGGACAGTATAAGCTTACCCACCCATCGCCACCACGATGGGATCACCGGTCCCGCTCCGCTCCGCATGCGAGACATAGAGTTGGGGCCGGTAGTCTGCCCGCGGCAGCCCGGTAACAGTGAACAGCTGCTCGGTACCTATGTCGATCTTGGCAGTAGAACCGTCAATCGTCTCGTTGCCAAGGCCGCCCAGAAGATGGGCAAGCTCGCTGCCTACCGTCGTCGACCCGATCGCGTCGAAACCGATCATCAGTCCTTCACCCATGCTTCCAGTCCAGTGTCCGCCCGCGACATAGACCTTGCCGCCGTAGCGGGTTCCGTAGGGCGCTACGTACTCCAAGAACTTGCGCGTTGGCCCCAGCACGCGCGACTCATACGGGATGACATGCATCTGGTACGGCCGGTCATGGTCGACGAAGTGCCCCATGATCCCGCGAGCCACGCTGGTGTTCCCGCCACTGGGGGTGTCGCGAAGATCGATCAGCAGCCTGGTGGTGTCAACGAGCGTTGCCAGAGCCTGGGCGAACTCGCCGATCAGCGCCTGATTGCCGAGCGAATTGTTGATATGAATGATGCCGAGCGTCCCTTGCCGCTCAACGCTGACAAGTGGGCCAGCCTGGATGCGCTTCGACTGGTCCGACGTGGCTGCCAAGGCGAAGACGTGTCGGAGACGCCCGGCCGCTATCTCCAGCGTGCGTAGGTGCCGATGGCGCCCTGCAAGCGCCACGTTGAACGCAAATCCGATCTGAACGGGGCTGAGGGTCGTGAACGGACGACCCGTGACGCTCTCGATCGCGGCGCGGGGCGTCTTCCCGTCGATACGCGTCACCGTCATGCCCGACCGGATGCCTTTGACGAACGCGTCCCCGCCAAACCTCGTCTCTTCGATCCGAAAATTAGTGCCGTCGTAGGTACCAAACAGATCCGATGACGTAGGAATGGTAGTCCAATCTTCCGGGTCGAACGGCCCCACCACGAAGTGCGGGTCAGCGAAATTGTGGGATACCAGCTGGAGCGTATCGACGAACTCCTCATCGGAACGGGCGGCCTCGGCGCGCGCCGCAAAGGCCGAAAGAATCGCATTGCCGTCGATGCCTGCACGGTCGAAGTAGCCATATTGCTCGCGCAGCAGTTTCCCGAATGATGACCATGCCGCAGAGGCGTCGAAGGGCGCGGCTGGTTTGTCCTCCGCTTGGACGGGGCCCGCAGTCAGCAGGACTATTGGCAAGGCGATTATCGACGCGACGAAGCGAAAGAGTTTGGTGGATTTCATACGGCAGTTCTCGACAACAGGACGGGATGTAGCAGCAACGCGACACAGGCATGGCTATCAGGCCCCGCCAAGCCTGGATTGAACGATATTGCTCGTGCCGATCAGGAGATCCGACTATATGCGCATGTATGAGCGCCGATCGTCCAGCGGATGGTGCCCGGTTCTACCGTCCGCGTTTTCTGCCGGGTGTCGAGTTGGTTTCGGTCGCGTATAACGACCGCCGTTTCCCCGAGCACAGCCACGAAGAGTACGTTATCGGTGCTGTTACGGCCGGCGCTGAAACGCTTACAGTCGGTCGGAAGCAGCATATTGCAGATGTCGGTACGGTCCTTCGTCTCAATCCTGGCGAGGCGCACGCTAACACCACCATCGGAACGGAAACGCTGCGCTACTCTGTGCTGTATGTCCCTAAAGCCATCGTTACGTCGTTTCTTGACGCGGACGCGGCATTACCGCGGTTCGGTTCAACAGTCTCGAAACGGGCCGACCTTTTCCATCAGGTACGTGCCGTCCACGCTACGCTCGCGTGTGCGGCGTCGGGTAAATTGGAACAGGAAAGCGCTCTTTCCTCGCTTGTTCACGCGTTTAAGTCTCACGTACCATCCCGGAGTTCAGAACCCGCCACGTCCCCTGTCACCACCGAGAATATGCGCCAGTTCATTGAAAAAAATTTTACGAGTGTATTCGGATTACATGACCTCAGCAGCCTGACGGGGCTTAGCACATTCCACCTTGTCCGAACCTTTAAGAAAAGGTTTGGCCTCACCCCATTGGCGTACCGCGATCAGCTGCGCATGATAGAAGCGCGTCGCCTTCTGCTCGCCGGGCAGCCGATCTCCCAAATCGGCCTGACACTGGGCTACGCAGATCAGAGTCACTTTACGCGACAGTTTCAACGGGTCGTGGGCACGTCTCCTCAACGCTATACGCGCGGCACCAAAGATTGAGGTGAGCACCATGGAAGCAGCGGCTGTGAACTTTGTCGAGAGGCTACTGCTTTTGGAGAGTGACAACTTTCGCGATTCACACCCTAAATGGAAGGCATGCGCAGTATAACGTGTTCTGATCAGAGCCGACAAGGTTGTGACAATACTCGGTGATCGGGAATATGAAAGCTGGTGATACGAAATCGCAAGCTCGTGCTTGACGACTGCATCAGCCAGTTGTCGCAAAAGCGGTGACTTATCGGCGTATCCCGGTCGCAGATTGGCGCGAGCCTCCGGGAAATGCAAGCTAGAGAATGGGCGTCGCTCACAGACCGGCGTTTGGTTTTTCTTGATACTGCCGCGATGAGAGCGGGATGCGAGTACAACTCGCTTCCCGATCCTGCGCTAAGAACGCTAATTTAGTTAGCGAGTCATTCGGGGTCATGTCGTCTCCGTGCCGCGTTCAGCTCACCCGCAAGTGTGTCTCGATGAGGATGGCGGCGGGCATAGCGCGTGATAGTGGCGCGCCCTGTCCCGCCCTTTGCGCGCCAAACCCATGTTCGCCCTGCGCCTTGGCGGCAGCATGAAGGACTTTGCCGGCATCGTAGGCGATGGGGTAGCCTTGAATCATCCGGCCGGCTCGTCTTGTTTCTCAGTTGCGGTGTGATCATGGGATTTGGGAAGGCATACGCATTCCCGTTTGAAGATCCCAATCGGGAAGACAGCCATCTGTGCTATCAAGGGGAATGGCACGCTCGGTATCAGATCTTACTCTAGGAAGCGCACTACGCCGCTGGCGCATGCTGCACCGCGTCAAACAAGCACACGCGGCTGAACGCATTGGAGTCGCACAATCGACCATTTCGCGATGGGAGTCCGGGTCGCAGGCCATGAGTCCGGCGGAACGATGTGCCGTCGAGCAAATCGTCGCGGCACGGCTCGATAATGCCGCCGATCGGGTGCTAGCGAGCCTCGTCACCGACGCACCGCGGGCAATTCATTTGATCTGCGACCATAGCCACCGCTTGCTGGCCTGTTCCCAACCTCGTGCCAATGAGTTCGGTATCGAAGCGCACGACTTGCTCGGCACGTCTCTACTCCGGTTTGCCACGGACGAGTTGGCGGCAGCTGACAATTATCTCGGAGAAAGAGGTTGGCACGAGCAAACCGTGCCGGAACCGCTAGTGATCGACACCGGCCGCAATCGGTCCCGCCTTGTTCCGATCCGGACAGGCAAATGCCGCTGGACCCGTTTCATCCTGTCCGATGGAGCAGCGGTCAGGCTGGTCGAAACGCTCGACGTTGTTCCACAGCCTCAAGCCAAGTTGGCAGCTCGGCAAAACGCTTGAGCTGCGCAAAGCGGGGATGATCGACCGGCGGATCGGCGCGTTCGTGGATCCAGGAGATTTCCGGCGGGATGAACGCCGCCCAGGCACCCGCCGCGAGCGCCGGTGCCACGTCGGAACGGATAGAGTCGCCCACCATTCCTGCATGGTCGGGATCGACACCATATCGTTCGAAGATGCGGGCGTACGTCTCGGCCTTTTTGTCGCTGATGATCTCTACGCCCGCGAACAAGTCGCCGAGGCCCGATGCTGCGAGCTTAGTCTCTTGGTGGAGCAGGTCGCCCTTAGTCACCAGCACGAGCCGCACGTCCGCCGCTAGCGTCGCCAGGGTGTCGCCTACGCCGTCCAGCAGCTCGACCGGATGAGCGAGTAGATCGCGGCCGGCGGTGAGCATAGCGCTGATGGTATTAGTGGTCAGGGCATCGCCGCATAGCTGTGTTGCCGTCTCGATCATGGACAGCGTGAAGCTCTTCGCGCCGTAGCCATAAAGGCGGAGATTGGCGCTGCTCGTTGTCTCCAACCGATCTCGTGCGACGGACTCGTCGGCGAACGGAGCCATCATGGTGAAGAAGGTGGTTTCAGCAGCGTCGAAATGACGCATGTTGTGCCAGAGCGTATCGTCGGCATCGAGACAGAGAAGGTTTAGTGACATAGTGCGCACGTAAGCCGTGCTCCGAATACACGCCACGCATAAGATATGCGTGAGGCTAGCGCGCTTTCCCGTTTGACCATCCTTCTGAGAACGCCTCGGCCGTCTCGAACATCATTCCTTTTTGACGGACGCGGTCACGCAGATAACTAATCAATGACCCTCGACATTTCCAATGGAGGTAGGTCAGCCTACGGTCGTACCGTGACCAAAATCATCAAAGACACCGTGACCGGGGATGCAGAAGATATCCATCCTGAAGCAGCGGTCGCCCCCGGCTATCTCGCCAACCATGCGTCGCGAGTTTTCAACAGGTTGGTCGATAGCCGCCTGCGCAATCACGACCTTAGCCTGTCGCTGATCGGGCCCCTGCTGCTTTTATCGTGGAAAGGCCCGATGCTCCAGCGCGACCTGGTGCGACATTCCGCTGTCAAGCAACCTGCCATGGTGGCATTGCTCGACAAGCTGGAGGCAGCCGGGATGATTCAGCGTGCTACCAGCACGTCGGACAAACGTGCCGCGACGGTCGAACTTACCGATAGCGGGCGCGTGGCCGCTGCTATCGGCCGGAATGTCCTATTGGAGATAAACGAAAAGGCAGTGGATGGCTTCGCGCCGGAAGACGCTGCTTTGGTGGTGAAGCTGTTGAGCCGCGTTATCGCCAACCTAGAGGCCCCGCCCGGAACATAATATCACGCATGATGTTTATTGCCGGGAAGGAGTTTGATCCATGTCCCGTCGTATCCTCGTGACCGGCGCCAGCGTCGCCGGCAACACTGCCGCTTGGTGGCTGTCGCACTTTGGCTTTCACGTCGAGGTTGTCGAGAAATCACCCTCGTTCCGTGACGGCGGGCAAAATGTCGACGTGCGCGGTACGGCCCGCGAGGTGTTGCGCCGCATGGGCCTGGAGGATGACGCTTTCGCCCGAAACACTCCAGAGCTTGGCACCGAATGGGTGGACGAGCGCAATGCGACGATCGCTCGCTTTGAAGCCGGATCGTCGGGCCGTGACAATGCGCCTACGGCAGAGCTTGAAATTAGACGCGGCGACATTGCGCGGCTGATCTACGACGCCACCCGTGAGCGGGCGACGTTTCGATTCGGCGACAGCGTCGATGCTGTCGTTCAGAACGAGGCCGGTGCGGAAGTCACCTTCGCAAGCGGACGGCGTGGGCGATACGATCTGGTTGTCGTAGCTGAGGGCGTCGGTTCACACACGCGCGAGTTGCTATTCCCCGGAGAGAACAGCATGCGTTGGATGGACCTGACAATCGCCTATTTCAGCATCCCGCGACAGTCGCACGATACCGATTATGCCCGTGTCTACAACACGGTGGACGGACGCGGCGCGACGCTGAAGCCAGCGCGTGACAATCTGCTCGGAGCCTATGTCGGCATCCACAAGAAGCCGGAGCGCGAGCACGAGTGGAGCCAGGCGCGGCAGCAGCAGTACATGCTAGACCAGTTCGCTCATGACGGTTGGGAGTTTCCTCGCATTCGCGAGGTGATGAAGGACGTGGATGATTTCTATTTCGACGTCCTGCGCCAGGTACACATGGACAGATGGTCGAACGGCCGCGTTGTTTTGACCGGCGATGCCGCATGGTGCCCAACGCCGCTTTCAGGGATCGGAACGACCCTCGCGATCGTGGGCGCCTATGTTCTGGCCGGAGAGTTGGCGACGCAGTCCGATATTCCGTCCGCTCTTGTCCGTTATGACAGCGTCATGCGACCTTTCGTGAAGGAAGGTCAAAACATTCCCAAAATCGTCCCACGTATGCTGTGGCCCCACAACGCCCTCGAGTTAGTGATGATGCGAGGTGCGATGCGTATAGCCGGCACACCGCTCGCAAAAAAAGCATTCTCGAGCGCGTTTGCGAGAGACTCCAATCGGATCGAATTGCCCAATTATGGCGGCTAGGGTTTCTGAATGTCATTCACGAATCTTCACTCGCGTTCCCGGCACACCGTTCTGTTGGGAAAGCCCGCCCTTCTTGATCGGCGTTCCGTTCCAAGAAAAGAGATCTACGACACCATCCTTTGCTGATCCGCGCGTGCATATTCGCGGTTTAGAAAATGGACGGCGTTGTCGAGCGCCTCGTCTGCCTCAGCCATGTGCCCGGCAAAGCTGTGCCAGACGTGGAACATGCCAGGCCAGACTTCCAAGGTCGTGCGCACTCGCTGCTCGGCCAAGCGTTCAGCCAGCGCGATACCACCGCTCAGCATGACCTCGTTTTCCCCCATCTGAATAAGGATCGGAGAAAGTCCGCGGACATCTGCATGTACAGGGGAGGCATCCGGATGGGTTGCCAACTCACCAGCGAGAAACAGGCGGGCAAGGCGATCAAGGAACTCAACGCTGCACAGCGGATCCAGGCCATCCCGGCTGCGGGCGGAAGGACCAGCATGCGCGAGATCCGCCCAAGGCGAGATCGCGACGCCTGCGACAGGCATCGGCACGCCCGCATCGCGCGCCTTGCGCATGATCGTGACGACCAACGCCCCGCCCGCGGAATCACCCGATACCGCGATTTTCGAGGGGTGATGTCCCATCCAGAACAGCGCTCGATAGGCGCGAAACGTATCGTCGATGGGGGCCGGAAAGGGAAACTCAGGGGCCTGCCGGTAGTCGGGCACATAAACCTGCGCGCGCAGCTTCTTTGCGTAATGGCCGGCCAAGCCTCGATAGGCCCGGGGGGCGCCATGCACATAGCCCCCTCCATGCATGTAAAAGAGGGCGCGGCTATCCTCGACCACGTCGGGCGTCACGAGCATGGCTGGGACGCCGTCCATGTCCACCGTCTCGAAGCGCACGCCTTCCGGCGCTGGCAGAAGCGTCTCCAGTCGGTCAAAGTAGCTATCGCGAGCTCTTTGCAAACTGAGCGTGCCGTCGCCTTGCACGGCTCTGACAACGTCGGTTGCAGCATCCTGCCACGATGCAAGGAGCGTAAGGACATTGGACGGTAAAGGCATTGCAGTCTCCGGGCTTTGATTTCCATTATCGCCAGTATAGCTGCGCTATTGGCGAATGTGTTTCCCGGAACTGGTGCTGACGGGAACCCAATAAGGAACGCTTGTGAAGGAATTAGCCGATATCGGAACCCTGCGGGCGTTCGTTGCCGTCGCCGACGCGGCGTCGTTCCAAGAGGGCGCGAAACGTATCGGTCTGACCCGTTCGGCTGCCGGCAAATCGATCGCTCGTCTCGAGGAAATACTCGGTGCGCGCCTGCTGCACCGAACGACGCGCCGCGTCGGGCTGACTTCGGATGGCCAGAGCTTTTACGAAAAGGCCGTACAAATCCTTGCCGATCTCGAAGACGCACAAAACAGCGTGCAGCGCGGCAGTGCGCGCCCACGCGGTATGCTGCGCGTGACAGCGACCGAGGCATTCGGGCGACAAATCATCCTGCCAATCCTCGGTGAGTATCTTAAGCGATGGCCGGAGCTTTCGGCCGAAGCGAATTTTACCGACCGCGTCGTCGACATTGTCGAAGAAGGCTTCGACATAGCCATCCGCTTCGGCGCGGCGTCGGTATCCTCCTCCGAGCTTATTGTACGCGTCGTCGCCCGCTCATTCGGGCAACTCTGCGCATCACCCGGCTATCTTGCACGTCATGACAAGTCTCTCGTGATCGAGGATCTCGCTGGCCACCGTCAACTCTTGTCCGGCACGCGCGAAAACCCCCGTGCCTGGGTTTTGCAAGCCGGATGCGAACCTATCATCAGCATTCCACCACGGCCGGCGCTACTTTCGGATAATGCCGGCGCGCTCCGCGATGCTGCTCTTGCGGGATTAGGCGTTGCCTGCCTGCCTCGCTTCCTGATCGAACAGGATATCGAGGACGGGAGACTTGAGCTTCTGCTGCCTGCTTATACCACACCCGAAATTTCAATTGCCGTCTTATACCCAAGTCGACGGCATTTGTCGCCAAAAGTGAGGCTATTCATTGAGTTGCTTGTGGAACGTCTCGCAGACCCGAATTTGTGAGAACGCCCGCTCCGTCTTGATCGAAGGCTTCGCGCAACCTCGAGGCGCTTGGGTGTCATCACGGTCTTACGGCCCCCTAACCGGCCCTCACGCCGTGCGACGATCAACGCGGCCGATGTGCGTTCGCGTACTAAATCACGCTCCTTCTCAGCCATCGCTGCCACGATATGGAAAACGACTTCGCCCGCTGTGCCTCCGGTGTCGATCCCGACAGCCTCAACTGCGACCGGTTATCGCAACCAGTGGATCGCCCAGGCGACCGTCTGCTAGTAGGGAAGCCGTGGCATCGCGGAACCCTGCTGTCTCCAAATAAAGGCGGACAAGCGAGGCGTGGCCCTGCGTATCAAGAGCGCGCCAGACCGCCACCGCCTTGGTCGGGAAGCACCGGTTCGAAAAGCTTATGATGACGCGGCCTCCCGGCTTCAGCACACGACGAACCAGTACTGCCAGGGGGTGTTGCAGATATTGAACCCCGACACAGATCAGTACGGCATCGTAGCGCGCGTTCCCTTCGGACAACTCAGGCACATCGTTAAGGTCTTGGACGAACCAGCGATCGAGGCGCGTGTTGGCCGCTAGTTCCTCTGCGTTCATGCCGTGGCCGACCACCTCGCCATAGGCGACGTCGTCCGGCAGGTGGCTCACCCAACTCGACATGAGGTCAAGCACCCGCCCGCCAGCGGGGATCGCATCGCGGTACAGGCTGGTCAGTGCAATTACTGCTGCCTCGTCAATGTGCCTGACTAAACGCGGGGGTGCGTAGAAGCCAAGGTCATCGCCATCATCCTGTCGGTCGAAGGCCTGCGCCGGCAGTCCCAACGCGGTCGCTTCGGTCACGCGGCGCCCCCCTGCCCCGTAAACCAGCCGGCATTTGCGACCACAGCGTCCGTTCGTAGCCGTATGCCCGAGTGCACCGCGAGATAGCGGTCGTCCTCAATCACCGGCGACGGCCGAGCCATACACCGACCCCCGCAAGGCCGAGAACCGCCATACCGCCGGCTGCGGCTGCCACGTTGCGCCCCCGGTGTGGATCGCGCCGGCCACCATCTGGACCGGCGGGGACGCCAGGTTCGAACAACACCCCATCGTTGTCGTTCCCGTTGGCCGCGCGGGCCGACCAGGAGTCGAGGAAGCCACTCATGATCGCCGCCAGCAGGTTCGGCGCCGCGAACTCGCCGAGTTTGAATGCGATTGCCGACGCGCCGACGGCGGTAAGGTTACGAGGGTGCGTGGCGAGCCGCACGACTGCCTTCGCCACCGTCTCCGGTGCGAGCGAACCGGGGGGAAGCGAAAACCGGGCACCGGTATAATTGCCAGCATGGTCCACGCCGGGCGTATCGACGAAGGTCGGGCAAACGTCGCATATGTGAATATGCGGACGCTTCGACACCTCACCGCGCAAAGCCGAACTGAACCCGCGTAACCCGAGCTTACTCGCCGAATACGCCGCAGCATACGGCGTGGCGACAAAACCGCCCACCGAAATCATGTTTACCCAGGTGCCGTGATCCTGCGCTAGAAAGATCGGCAGTACTGCATGGACGTCGTTCATGTGGGCGATGAGGTTCACTTCGACGACACGGGCATGATCCGCGATCGGCACATCTTCGTACCGGCCAAGCACACCGACGCCTTCACAGCTGAACCACAGGTCAATGCCACCGAGCAGATCGCGCGCCTCAGCGGCGAATACGGCCACTTCGCCTGCGTCGGTGCAATCTACCGGTCGGACGATTGCGCTGCTGCCGGCTTCGACGCAGCGCTGCGCGACGTCGTCCAGCCCGTCCTTGCCGCGAGCCCCCAGGACAAGCAGGGCTCCCGCTTTTGCGAAAGCCACCGCCGTTGCTGCGCCGATGCCGCTCGATGCGCCGGTGATTACCACGCGGCGCCCGGCTAGATTACGATCAGTGCTCATCGGACAATGCTCAAGGCGCTGCCTTTACACCTACGGAAAGACAATGCGGGCGCGTTAGACGAACTGTCTCATCATCATGCGTAGACACTCAACGTCCCAAAGGCGCCGGGGTGTCCACCCGAGAGAACACGATGTTCCTCGGGATCGCGGCAGGGATGATCAGTTCGGATCGGTATGCGGTTCCTTAGGGCCATCGTTCAACGATCTGACCTGCGCCTCTCGTATTGGGTCGCCACCGCCTCCATGGGGGACTGGCGCGTCGATAGGGCTGTTCGGCGTCGCACCACCGCTAAGCTTTCCCGATCCGCTTAACACGTCCGCGGCATCAACACCGCCTAGCGCCCCGCCACCAAGCGTTTTGGTCATCTGCGCATCGTCTAAAACCGTCGCAGCGCTATCCGCGTCGTGCGGCTCCGGCTTAACGTCATCGGGTCCAATGTTCGGCTGTTCAGTCGCCATGTCGATCTCCTCCGCTCGCTCTGAAACCGTTCAAGCGGGGCTAGTTTCCCTCCAATTCAACGATCCGAGCGCTTTTCGGGGAAGATAGTCAGCCTCAAGAATACCGTCTCATACCGCCCCATTCGATGCCAAGGACGAGCCGTGATCCCTCCGGGTATTACAGCCAATGTGACAAAAGTTTAATCCGAACGTCTCGATTTGTCTGGCGCGCTCGGTTTACGGTGCCTGCTGCACCGCCTCCCTCAAATACCGCTGTCATGGGGCAGGCATAATACGCGGAGCCGCTGATGACCCACGTTCGCCACCCTGCCCGATGGCCTCATATCCTGGCGGTCATCATTGGCGTCGTGGGGCTTCTCAACCTTATTGGCGGGGTGTGGCTCGCAACGTTGGGCGGCAGCCTGTTCTACATCTTTGCTGGGCTTGCCATGCTGGCGACGGCCGTGTTGCTTTGGCGCAGGCGTGTACTCGCGTTGCACGTGTTTGCCGCGCTGGTGCTCGGCACGGTGATCTGGGCGTGGGCAGAGACTGGCGCTGATTGGTGGCCGCTTGTGCCACGCGGCGACCTGATCTTCATCTTCGGTGCCTTGCTGGCCATGCCTTGGACGGTTAAGCGCCTAACACCAGGCCTAGCATGGGCGCGTGGCGCCGGTCCGCTGACAGTGGCATTAGGCATTGCCGTGGTGTTCGGCGCCGTCTCACTGACGCGCGATGTGCACAATCTCGACGGCAGCCTGCCGGGGCCACGCAACGCGCTTGCCGCGAACTTGCACGGTGTGCCCGATGATGATTGGCAGGCCTATGCGCGCAGCTGGTACGGAGATAAGTTCTCGCCGCTTACGCAGATCACGCCAGCCAATGTCGGCAACTTGAAAGTCGCTTGGCAACTGCGCACCGGTGACATGAAACGCGACACCGATCCCGGTGAGACGACGTACGAGATGACGCCGATCAAGGTTGGGGACACGGTGTATCTGTGCACCCCGCACAACTGGGTCATCGCGGTCGACGCCGAGACCGGCAAGGAACGCTGGCGCTTCGATCCGAAGATCGCGACATCGCAGAAGAACATGCAGCACCTCACGTGCCGCGGTGTCTCCTACTGGGATAGTACGAAGGTGGGCGTACCTAGCGCTACAAGCGTCGGTGACTGCCCACAGCGCATCATCCTAGCCACGAATGACAGCCGGCTCATCGCGCTCGATCCGCGAACGGGTGCGTTGTGTCGCAGCTTTGGTCAGAACGGTACCGTCAGCCTGCTGCCGGGTCAGCCGCACTATAATCAGGGCTGGTATCAGGTCACATCAGCGCCGCTGATTGCAAAGGGGCTCATCATCACTGGCGGCGCAGTGTTCGATAACATCGCCACCAAGGTACCGTCCGGCGTCATCCGGGGCTATGATGCCGCGACCGGCCGGCTCGTCTGGAACTTCGATCCGGGCAACCCCAACGATACCGCGCCACTGGGTATGGGCAAACATTACACGCCATCATCTCCCAACAGCTGGAGTACGCCGGCAGCCGATGAAGCGCTCGGGCTTGTCTATCTGCCGATGGGCATGGGGGCGGTCGATCAATGGGGCGGCAACCGTCCTGCTACCACCGAGCGATTTGCAACCTCGGTCCTCGCGCTCGACATTACGACTGGCCGACCGCGCTGGATTTACCAGACGGTCCATCACGATCTTTGGGACATGGACGTGCCAGCGCAGCCAGCATTGGTTGACCTGACACTGCCTGGCCGCGGTAGAGTGCCGGCGCTGGTCCAGTCGACCAAGACCGGCAATCTGTTCGTGCTTGATCGCCGCACTGGTAAGCCGATCTTTCCAGCGCCCGAACGCGCAGTGCCAGCCGGTGCCGCACCCGGCGACCACACGTCGCCGACCCAACCCTTCTCTTCGGTGTCGCTGATGCCAGCGCCGGCGCGTGAGACGGACATGTGGGGCACGACGATGCTGGACCAGCTCTGGTGTCGGATCCGTTTCAAGTCGCTCGATTATCGCGGGCCGTTCACGCCACCTTCGCTGAGAGGCTCTTTAGTCTTTCCAGGAAACTTCGGTGTCATGGACTGGGGTGGCATCTCGATCGACCCGGTCCGGCAGATTATCTTTGCGCATCCAAACTACGTGGCGTTCGTCGACCGACTGGTGCCACGTCGCGACGATAGTGGCGGACCCAACGAACGCGGGCCGTCCGGGGGATCGGATCGGCGCGGATCGCAGGAACAGGGCTACAACCCCAATACAGGGGCACCGTTTGCGGTCGACATGAACCCGTTCCTGTCCTTTGCCGGCCTTCCCTGCCAGGCGCCGCCTTGGGGCTATGTCGCCGGCATCGACCTGACCACCGGCAAGAAGGTCTGGGAGCACAAGAACGGTACGATCCGCGACGAGACGATCCTGCCTCTGCCGTTCAAGATGGGGGTGCCATCGCTCGGTGGACCTATTACGACCGCGGGCGGTGTCGCGTTCATGGCTGCGGCAATCGACAACTACGTTCGCGCTTATGACACCCGCACGGGTAAGGTCTTGTGGCGCGCGCGTTTACCAGCAGGCGGTCAGGCAACGCCGATGTCGTATCGCTCGACCGCGAGCGGTCGACAGTTCGTAGTCGTTGTGGCGGGTGGCCATGGGTCGCTCGGCACGAAGCTCGGCGACCACGTCATCGCGTATGCGTTGCCAAAGTAGAAAGCTCGAGAGCGCAGGCATTGGTGGCAGTTTGAAGCCACCAATGCCCTGCTTGTCGGCTTCTAAGGACTACCCCCTGCTCGACGGAAGGGCTGATCGCCTGATTGCAGCACGTTGACGCCACGTGCTGCAATCATAGCAGGCGCAGGATGACCGATCTAAGCGCTTTAGCTAACCATCTGTTTCGGTTACGAATGTCTGGTACGGCAAATGCCCGTCCGGAGAGTTTCTGATGCCTGATATGGAGCACTTGCTGGGCGTGCCTTTGACACGGCGCACCGCGCTCGGTGGTACCGCCGCGCTTACAGCCTCTAGCCTTATTTCTGAGAGCGATCCGGCGGTCGCGGCACCGCTCGCCAGTCCTGTGGGCACCCGATTGGCGATCCGGACGACGGTCAACGGCGAGGCGGTACCGGTAGACATCGATGTGCGGACCTCGCTGCTCGATCTCCTGCGTGAGCAACTGCACCTGACTGGCGCCAAGAAAGGCTGCGACCACGGCCAGTGTGGCGCATGTACCGTTCACGTCGACGGTCGGCGCGTAGCGTCCTGCCTCACGCTAGCAGCCAAGGTCGACGGACGTGCCGTGACGACGATCGAAGGGCTTGCCGATGGCGAGACGCTGCATCCGATGCAGCAGGCCTTCATCGATCACGACGCGCTGCAATGCGGCTATTGCACACCGGGACAGATCATGGCGGCAGTGGCGTGCGTGCGCGAAGGCAACGCCACATCAAAGGACCGCATTCGCGAATATATGAGCGGCAACATCTGCCGCTGCGGCGCCTATGTCGGCATCGTCGCGGCGATCGAGCAGTTTGCGGGAAGAGAGAAAGCCTGATGCGCCCCTTCACCTATGCACGGCCCGAAAGCGCCGTAGCGGCAGTCCAGGCGTTCACAGCAGCGGGAGCCGGTGCGCGTTACATCGCTGGCGGCACCTCGCTCTATGACCTGATGAAGCTCGACATCGAGAAGCCCCAGCACCTGATCGACGTCACCACGATCCGAGGGCTCGACGCGATCGAGACAAACGGCGAGCGGCTACGCTTCGAGGCACTCGCACCGATGAGCGCGGTTGCGACCGATAAGGTCGTCCTGCGCGATTATCCCGTACTTGCCGAGGCTTTGTGGAAGGCTGCCTCGCAGCAGTTGCGCAACATGGCGACGGTCGGCGGTAACCTGCTCCAGCGCACCCGCTGTCTCTATTTCCGCAACGGTGCGGGCGGAACGTCGGTTGGCAACACCTACCCCTGCAACAAGCGGGAACCGGGTTCGGGCTGCGCGGCAATCGGCGGACTAGACCGCGGCCAGGCCGTGCTGGGTCAGAGTTCGTCGTGCACCGCCGTCTCCCCTGGAGATTGGCCCGTCGCGCTCGTCGCGCTCGACGCGTATGTCGAAGTGCTGGGCCCAAGCGGTAGCCGCGCCATCCCGATCGGTGAACTCTATCGCCTACCTGGTGCCACGCCGAACTTGGAGTTCACGCTCCAGCCAGGCGAGATGATCACGGCGATCGTCGTACCGAAGACGAAGGCCGGCCGGCATTCGACGTATCACAAGATCCGTGACCGCGAGAGCTACGCCTTCGCGCTCGCCTCGGCAGCGGTCGCGTTGGAGATGGATGGTGACACCGTGACGCGCGCCCGGATCGCACTTGGCGGCGTGGCGACCAAGCCATGGCGGGCGACCGCGGCAGAAGCGTTGCTGGCCGGTAAGTCCCTGACCCCGGCGATCGCGCTGGCGGCAGGGCACGCAGCCTTCGCCGATGCCAAGGCCGGTCAGCATAACGGGTTCAAGATCGAACTCGGCGCGCGAACCGTTGCCGATGCCCTGACTATTGCCGCAGCGAGGAACCGGTCATGACCGCCCCCTTCCCCAACCGTCCCCGTGCCGATGCCCGCGAGAAGGTGATGGGCGCCGCGCGCTATGGAGCGGACCATCAGGTCGCTGGACTCCTGTATGCCATGCAGGTCCCCGCAACGATCGCAAAGGGGCGGATCGCCGCGCTGTCGATCGATGCAGCGATGCAGGTACCGGGCGTTGTTCGCGTACTGACCGCGACCGACTTTCTGCCGCCCCCGCCTGCGACCCCTGGCGCACCGCCCCCGCCTGCGACGCTCACGACCGACATTGCCTATCGCGGCCAGCCAGTCGCACTTGTTGTTGCCGAGACGCTCGAGGCCGCGATCGAGGGCGCCGAGGCCATTCGTCCGACCTACAAAACAGCGCCCGCGTTCACCTCGCTCATCGAGCAGCCGGGGATGGTGCGCGAAGACGTCAAACCGGTGACAGCGGGCGATGCGACGCAGGCGATGGCGCGCGCGGTAACCCGGCACAAGGCGGACTATGTCTCACCGCCACAGCATCATAACCCGATCGAGATGCTGTCGACCACGGCCGTATGGGAGAACGGGCAACTCACCATCTACGAAAGCACGCAGAGCAGCAGCAACACTAAGGGTGCCGTAATGCGTAACATGCGCCTTACGCCCGAGCAGGTGACGGTAAGGAGCCCACAGATCGGCGGGGGCTTCGGCCAGCGTGGCGGGGCACAGCGCCAGACCGCCCTTGTCGCCCGCGCCGCGATGCTGCTCGGCCGACC
>Ga0308158_10002579_pt1 | contig 16881 bp, 18 predicted proteins | sample PhyBR2_FD_201038 | JGI IMG/M metagenome (GOLD analysis project Ga0308158, IMG submission 201038) | Phyllosphere microbial communities from UC Gill Tract Community Farm, Albany, California, United States - DLSLB.R2 | ecosystem: Host-associated > Plants > Phyllosphere > Unclassified | place: USA... | reverse complement strand
GGCGCCTATGGGCATACCTCGATCTCGGTCGCGACCACCGTCTACAACACGCAGCCCTTCATGCTGCTCGGGCTCGGCGCCCTGTTTCTCGGCGAAAGGATCACGGCGGCGAAGCTGTTCTGGCTGGCGCTGGCATTCACAGGCATGATCGGGATCGTCGAGGGCAAGCCGCAGGTGGCGGGCTCGGGCGGCGATTATGCCACCGGCATCGCCATGGCGCTGGGCGCGGCCTTCTTCTATGCGCTGGCGGCTCTGGCCGCGAAATGGCTGAAGGGCACGCCGCCGCATCTGATCGCGCTGATCCAGGTCGCCACCGGTGTCGTGATGCTGGCCCCGATCACCGACTTTTCCGCCCTGCCCGGTGATATCAAGACATGGTCGCTGCTGGTGACGCTGGGCGTGGTGCATACGGGGCTGATGTATGTGCTGCTCTACGGCGCGATCCAGAAGCTACCGATCCACCTGACCGGTGCGCTATCCTTTCTCTACCCGATCGCGGCGATCGTGGTCGACCGGGTCGCCTTCGGTCATGCGCTGCAGCCGCTGCAGATCGCCGGCGCCGCCATCATTCTTCTGGCGGCGGCGGGCATGAACCTTGGCTGGACGCCCGCGCGGCTGAAGGGTGCGCTGCGGGGCGTCCGGGCTTAACGATGCTGATTACTTCGCCTGGCGGGTGATCTCGAAGAGGAACCAGTGGCGGCGCTCCGCCTCGTCGATCCAGTTTTCGAGAAGGCTCGTGGTCGCGACGTCGTTGTGTTCGGAGCAGACGTCGTGGGTCTCGCGCATCAGCGAGATCAGCTGGCGGTTATCGTCACGCAGTTCGGCCAGCATGTCCTCCGGCGTCACGTAGTCGGCGTCGTTGTCGGCCAGGCGCTGCAGACGGCCGATATGGCCGATGGAGCGCAACGTCGTGCCGCCGATCTTGCGGGCGCGCTCGGCCATCTCGTCGGTGATCGCGAAGATCTGCTCGGCATGCTCGTCGAGCAGCAGGTGATAATCGCGGAAATGCGGGCCGGACATGTGCCAGTGGAAATTCTTGGTCTTCAGATAGAGCGCGAAAGTATCGGCCAAGAGCGCCGTCAGCGCGCCGGAGATATCCTGGATGGCGTTGCTCTTCAGATCGGTCGGGGTTGCCAGCGCCGCGGTCTTGCGCTTTTCGACGGGTGTCGACATGAAATTTTCTCCTTCGCCAGATCGGCGTGATACGGGTGCCGGAACGGGTTGCGTCCCCCATGTGGCCGACAATTCCGGCTCCGGCTGAGGCCAGACATCCGCCACCAACCGAGAACTAGAACCGCGACCCGAGGCGTCAATAGCAGACGCCCGTGACAGATGGCGCGTGCCGCAGATCTGCTCACCGGGCCGCCCGCCGATCCCCTCTGGAGCAGCAACCGGCGACCTGTTGAAACGGTCCTGCAAGAGGCGTAGAACACAGCCGATTGGGAGGCTCACATGTCGTTCACCGCACTCTTCGCCTATGCCGCGGCGCTGTTCATCGCCGCCGCCATTCCCGGCCCCGGCATTACAGCCATCGTTGCCCGCGCGCTGGGCTCGAACTTCCGCGAGACCTTCTTCATGGGGCTCGGGCTGGTGCTCGGCGACATGACTTATCTGACCGCCGTGATCCTCGGCCTCGCCTTCGTGGCGCAGACCTTCACCGAGGTGTTCATCGTCATCAAGATCCTCGGCGCGCTGTACCTCGGCTATATCGCCTACAAGCTCTGGACCGCCGGCCTGCTGCCGCAGGACATCGCCGCGAAGAAATCCAGCAATATCGGCATGAGCTTTCTGTCGGGGCTGCTGGTCACGCTCGGCAACCCGAAGACGATGCTCTTCTACGTGGCGCTCGTGCCGACGCTGATCAGCATCGACAGCGTCGGGATGCGCGAATACGGCCTGCTGCTATTGACCACCTTCGTGGTGCTCCTGGTGGTGCTGATCCCTTATATGCTGCTGGCATCGCGGGCGCGCACGTTGCTCAAACAGCCGCGCGCGCTGCAGGCGCTGAACAGGGTGGCGGCGAGCATTCTGGCGGGCACCGCCGCCTTCATCGCCACCCGCGCGGCCTGAAAAAATCATCCGTTAAACCGTGGTTCGCAAAGGGTTTTTTCTCTGAACCACAGGGTTGGCGGGTGAAGCTACTCTGGCCGACCACCGGCTTAGACCCTATTCTCAGTCTATATTTCATCAAGGGAGCCTTATCATGTCGAAGAAACCGGGCCGCGGCCGCATCTACTCCTCGATCACGGAAACGATCGGCGATACCCCGATCGTTCGACTGGACAAGCTCGCCAAGGAAAAGGGCGTGAAGGCCAACCTTCTGGCCAAGCTCGAATTCTTCAACCCGATCGCCTCGGTGAAGGACCGCATCGGCGTGGCGATGATCGAATCCTTGGAAGCGCAGGGCAAGATTTCGCCCGGCAAGACGACGCTGGTCGAGCCGACCTCGGGCAACACCGGCATCGCGCTCGCCTTCGCCGCCGCCGCCAAGGGCTACAAGCTGATCCTCACCATGCCCGAGACCATGTCGGTCGAACGCCGCAAGATGCTGGCGCTGCTCGGCGCCGAGCTGGTGCTGACCGAGGGTCCGAAGGGCATGAAGGGCGCGATCGCCAAGGCCGAGGAACTGGCCGCGACGCTGCCCGACGCGATCATTCCGCAGCAGTTCGAAAACCCCGCCAACCCCGAGATCCACCGCAAGACGACGGCCGAGGAAATCTGGAACGACACGGATGGCACGGTCGATATCCTGGTGTCGGGCATCGGCACCGGCGGCACGATTACCGGCGCCGGCCAGGTGCTGAAGTCGAAGAAGCCGGAGATCAAGGTGATCGCCGTCGAGCCGGAAGAGTCGCCGGTTCTTTCCGGTGGCCAGCCGGGACCGCACAAGATCCAGGGCATCGGCGCCGGCTTCGCCCCCGCCATCCTCGACACCCACATCTATGACGAGGTCGTCACCATCAACAGCGCCACGGCACTCGAAACCGCCCGCCACGTCGCCCGCCTCGAAGGCGTGCCGGTCGGCATCTCCTCGGGTGCGGCACTGGCGGCTGCGATCAAGATCGGCTCCCGCGAGGAAAACGCCGGCAAGACCATCGTGGTGATCATCCCGTCGTTTGCCGAACGCTATCTTTCGACGGCGCTGTTCGAAGGCCTCGGCGGCTGAGGAGCAGCTTAGTTCCTCATTAAGGAGGGCGCTTCGGCGCCCTTCATGCGTTTACAATCCCGCACCAACCTACAACCCGAAGCAATCCACCCCATGCTGTTGATCGTCGGAACCATCCGCCTCCCCCATGAGAACCTCGCGCTCGCACGCCCCGTGATGCAGCGCATGGTGGAGATGAGCCGCGCCGAAGACGGCTGCCTGGATTATTCCTACGCCGAGGACGTGCTCGAGCCCGGCCTCATCCACGTTACCGAACGCTGGCGCGACCAAGCCTCGCTCGATCGCCACTTTCAAACCACGCACCTGAGCGACTGGCGCGCCGCATGGCCAGCACTCGGCATTCATGACCGCAAGCTCCGGAGCTACGAGGTCGGCGCGCCGCGCGAGACCTGAGGCGCCTGACTGCTCCCGCCCGTCAAGCTAGCGACGACGCTCCCACTGCGTCTCCGCTTTCGCTCGGCCCTCCCCTTCACGCAACCGCCGTCAGCCGCTCGCCCGCCATGCGGTAGGAGATCGCCTCGGCCAAATGGATGCGGCCGACCATTTCCTGGCCGTCGAGGTCGGCCAGCGTGCGGGCGACCTTGAGGACGCGGTGGTAGCCACGGGCGGAGAACTTCATCTTTTCGGCAGCGTCGCGCAAAAGCTGCAGGCCGGATGCATCGGGCGCCGCGTAGGTCTCGATCATCGCGGTGGAGCAGCGGGCGTTGGTGCCGGTCTCGCCGAGGCCAGCGGCGCGGAAGCGGTCCCGCTGCAGATCACGGGCGCGGGCGACGCGGCGGGCGACGTCGGCGCTCTTTTCGGCGGGCGCCGGGCGGATCAGGTCGAAGGCGGAGACGGCGGGGACGTCGATCCTGATATCGATGCGATCCATCAGGGGGCCGGAGATGCGAGCCTGATAATCGGCCATGCAGCGCGGGCCACGGGCGCAGCTATGGCCGGGCTCACCCGCCATGCCGCAGCGGCAGGGGTTCATGGCCGCCACCAGCTGGATGGTGGCGGGATAGCTGACACGGTGATTGGCGCGGGCGATGATGCACTCGCCGGTTTCCAACGGCTGGCGCAGCGCATCCAGCGCCTGCGGCGAGAACTCGGGAAACTCGTCGAGAAAGAGCACGCCGTGATGGGCAAGCGACGCTTCTCCAGGACGCGCTCGGAAACCGCCACCGACAAGGGCCGCCATGGTGGCGGAGTGATGCGGTGTGCGAAACGGTCGGCGATCGGAGAGCTTTCCGCCCGAGAGCTGGCCGGCGATCGAATGGATCATCGAGACTTCAAGCAGCTCGGCGGCCGAGAGCGGCGGCAGGATCGATGGTAGGCGGGCGGCGAGCATCGACTTGCCGGACCCTGGAGGACCGACCATCAACAGATTGTGCCCGCCGGCGGCGGCCACCTCCAGCGCACGCTTGGCGCTCTCCTGACCCTTGATGTCTGCGAGATCGGGAAGATTGGCGGCGGTGGCGCGGATCGACGGTTCGGGACGCGAGAGCACCTGGGTGCCGCGAAAATGATTGGCGAGCGCAATCAGGCTACGCGGCGCCAGAATATCGAGCTCGGCGCCGGCCCAAGCGGCCTCGGGGCCGCTTTCGGCCGGGCAGATCAGGCCCTTGCCGATGGCATTGGCACCGATTGCGGCCGGCAGGGCGCCGGTGACGGCAGCGATCGTGCCGTCGAGATTGAGTTCGCCGATCACGACATAGCCTGAAAGCGCATCACCAGGAATGGCGCCGAGGGCCGCCATCAGGCCGAGCGCGATCGGAAGATCGAAATGGCTACCCTCCTTGGGAAGGTCGGCGGGGCGAGGTTGACGGTGATGCGCTTGGCGGGGAGCGCCAGGCCGGAGGCGTGGAGTGCGGCATGCACTCGCTCTCGGCTTTCGGCCACCGCCTTGTCGGGCAGGCCGACGATCTGGGTGATCAGCTTGCCGGGCGCGACCATGACCTGGACCTCTACCGGAACGCCTTCTATGCCCTGGAATGCAACCGTGCTGACGCGCGCCACCATGCCGAGATCCCCTGCAGTGCAACCCCTTGCACCCGAAACCGCGACCCATCATGGTCGCGGATTGCAATCTGGCATAGAAATTGGAATGAAACAAGAACAATAAATGAACAATTGCGCGCCATTGATGTGGGGCGGTTGTGTCGGGTTGTATGGGTGGAACAAAGGTGGGGAGGAAGAGGATCGCGACGGCAGTTTCGGCGCTTGGGGCGACGGGGCCAACGCAGTGCGAGTGATCCATGCACGTCGAACTCGTTGCGGCGTGCTTAGATGCTCGGGACAGGCCCGAGCATGATGGTGGAGGGTTGGGCGGACGTCGCCTCCCCAACACTGAAATGGCGCTAAGCGACTGAAGAGGAGGCAAGGCTTTCCTCAGTCGCGGCGTCATCCTCGGGCTCGTCCCGAGGATCTAAGCACGTCTCCACTGATGCAAGGGTGCAGATGGGTCTCGCTTGCAGCAACCATGGTGCAAGCTATCCACTCACGTCAAGCAAGTTGGTCGCTCAGCAGATCCTCGGGACGAGCCCGAGGATGACGGTAGAGCGTGGGGCGGCCGCGCTTACAGCAGGCGCCATTGCTGGCGGCGGATGAAGGGGGACGCCAGACATTGGCGCCCGCCCTCGCCCACGTTACGCGCGCTTGCGCTCGATCGCATCCCACAAGAGGCTGGCGATATCGGCGCCGCCGAATTTCTTGACTTCGCGGATGCCTGTTGGCGACGTGACGTTGATCTCGGTCATGTAGTCGCCGATGACGTCGATGCCGACGAGGAGGAAGCCGCGTTCGCGCAGGGCGGGGCCGATGCGGGCGCAGATTTCCTTTTCGCGCGCGGTGAGCTCGGTCGCCTCGGCGCGGCCGCCGACGTGCATGTTGGAGCGGCTGTCGTGCTCGGCCGGAACGCGGTTGATGGCGCCGACAGGTTCGCCGTCGACGAGGATGATGCGCTTGTCGCCCTTGCGCACGTCAGGCAGGTACTGCTGGGCGATATAGGGTTCGCGGAAGAGCTGGCCGAACATTTCGAGCAGCGAGGAGAGGTTGCGGTCGTCCTTGGTCGAATGGAAGACGCCGGCGCCGCCATTGCCGTAGAGCGGCTTCAGGATGATGTCGCCCATCTCGTCGCGGAAGCGGCGGATTTCGGCGGGATCCTTGGTGATCAGCGTCCGCGGCATCAGATCGGAGAATTCGGTGACGAAGATCTTCTCCGGCGAGTTGCGCACCCAGGCCGGGTCGTTGACGACGAGCGTCTTCGGGTGGATGCGCTCCAAGAGATGCGTCGAGGTGATGTAAGACATGTCGAAGGGCGGGTCCTGGCGGAGCAGGATCACATCCATGGTCGACAGGTCGACACGCTCAGGCGCGCCGAGATCGAAATGGTCGCCCTTGATGTCGCGCAGCGTCATCGGCTCGACAGAGGCGTAGAGCTTGCCATCGAGGAAGCTCAGGCGGTCGGGCGTATAGTGGAAGAGCTCGTAGCCGCGGGTCTGCGCCTCGAGGCTCATGGCGAAGGTGGAGTCGCCCGCGATGTTGATGGAGGCGACATGGTCCATCTGGACCGCTACGTTCTTGATCTTGGCCATTTCTGTCCCTTAGCGATTGCCGGACAGATGTAGGCCGCAGAGGGCGCGAACGCAACGGTCAATGGACGGCTTTTGTGCGGTGCGCCGGCGCAATTGGCCGGCGTTCCCCTCAGGCTTCAATTCAAGCCGTGTTTCAGGCCGCGATGCCCTGCTGGCCGCTGCCGCGCAGCAGGTTGCGCAGGCGATAGGCGAGCGCCACCGGCTTGGGGAAGGGCTTGCGCAGGAAGGCGACCTTGCGGACGTAATTGTCGACGCGCCAGCTGGCCCAGGTGCCGCCGGCGAAGAAGGCGACGTCGCCGGCGCGAAGCACGCGCTCGGTGCCATCGTCGGCGGTGATGTGCACCTCGCCCTCGAGGATCATCACCGTTTCGTCCCATCCGAAGAACCAGCGGAACTCGCCGGCCGTGCAGTCCCAGATCGCCGTCAGCGCCGCGTCGTCGTGCCCGCGCGAGTGTTCGCCGGTGCGGGCCTGCGGATCGCCGGCGACAATCCAGTCAGGATTAATCGGCGTCGACTTCATGGCGATGAGATCGCTCGAATGCGCGACGAACGACTTGCCGCGCGGAAATGCCACGATGTCGGGCATGGAGCGGGCGGCCAAGGCCATCGCGCTCGCGAACATAAGATGCAGTGATGCCACCAGAACCCCCTGAGTACACTATCCCCTAGAGTGGGAATATCAGGGAGTCCTGACGGAGCCGTTCAGACATTCGTTAAAGTTGTAACGAGTGCCGCGATATTGCAACGCCCGCCTAACGCGGGCGCTATCTTCAAGCGGGCTGGGCAGCCATGGCGGGCGCGGATGCGCCATCAGTGTCGGCGGCGACGATGCGCTTGCCTGTGTCGGCCGCGAAGAAGTGCAGCTTTTCGGGCGCGATGGTCAGGCGCAGTTCGGCGGAAATGTCGATATCGGGCGCCAGCACCGCGGTGATCGGCTGATCGCCGAGCAGGCCGTGGACCAGCCGCTGGGCGCCGAGTTCCTCGACATACTCGACGGTAACAGGCATGGCGTGCTGGTCGGGACCGGCAAGGCACAAGTCCTCGGCGCGGATGCCGACGGTGACGGCGCCCGAGGTCGGAGCGCAGCCGGAAAGGTCGATCAGGCTCGGCCCGAGCGCCAGCTTGTCGCCGTGCAGCTCGCCCTTCAGGAGGTTCATGGCCGGAGAGCCGATGAAGGAGGCGACGAAGGTGGAGGCCGGGCGGTGGTAGACATCGAGCGGCGAACCGACCTGCTCGATCTTGCCGCCGTTCAAGACGACGAGGCGGTCGGCGAGCGTCATCGCTTCCAGCTGGTCGTGGGTGACGTAGATGGAGGTGGTACCGAGGCGGCGCTGCAGGCGCTTGATCTCGCCGCGCATGGAAACGCGCAGCTTGGCATCGAGGTTCGACAGCGGCTCGTCGAAGAGGAAGACGGCCGGCTTGCGCACGATGGCGCGGCCCATGGCGACGCGCTGGCGCTGGCCGCCGGAGAGCGCCTTCGGCTTGCGCTCAAGATACTGGTTGATCTCCAGCATGCGGGCGGCCTCGGCCACGCGCGCATCGATCTCGGCCTTCGGCGTCTTGCGGTTCTTCAGGCCGTATTCCAGGTTCTGGCGCACGCTCATATGCGGGTAGAGCGCGTAGTTCTGGAAGACCATGGCGATATCGCGATCGGCGGGCTCGACATTGTTGACGACGCGCGCGCCGATCTTCACCTCGCCTTCGGAGATGGTCTCAAGCCCTGCGATCATGCGCAGCAGGGTGGACTTGCCGCAGCCGGAGGGGCCGACGAGCACGATGAACTCGCCATCGGCAATCTTGAGTTCGATGCCGGAAACGGCGCGTACGCCGCCGTGGTAGATCTTGCCGACATTATCGACGTCGATGGAGGCCATTGTTACTTCTCCGTCTCAACCAGGCCTTTGACGAAAAGGCGCTGCATGAAAATGATGACCAGAACCGGCGGCAGGGCCGCGAGGATGACGCCCGCCATCACAAGGTTCCATTGGGTATCGCCATCCAGCACCGCGGCCAGGCGCTTGATGCCCATGACGACGGTGTAGTAGCCGGGTTCGGTGGTGATCAGCATCGGCCAGAGATACTGGTTCCAGCCGTAGATGAACATGATGATGAAAAGTGCCGCGATATTGGTGCGCGACAGCGGCAGCAGGATATCCCAGAAGAACTTCATCGGGCCGGCGCCATCGACACGCGCCGCTTCCATCATCTCTTCGGGAACCGTCAGGAAGAACTGCCGGAACAGGAAGGTGGCGGTGGCCGACGCGATGACGGGAATGACGAGGCCGGAATAGGAGTTCAGCATGCCGAGATCGGCGACGACCTTGTAGGTCGGCAGGATGCGCACCTCGATGGGGAGCATCAGCGTCATGAAGATGATCCAGAAGGCGACCGTGCGGAAGGGAAAGCGGAAATAGACGATGGCGAAGGCCGAGATGATCGAAATCGCGATCTTGCCGATCGCGACCAGGATAGCCATCGCCAGGCTGTTGCCGAGCATCAGGAGGAACGGCGGTGCGCCGGCGTTGGATGCGCCGGTGCCGAGCAGCACGCCGTAGTTCTCGAGCATCTGGTGGCCCGGCGTCATCGGCACGACGCCGGTCAAGAAGTCCGAGGGACCGCGCGTCGAGGCGATGAAGGCGAGGTATACGGGGAACACCACCATGCCGATCCCGAGGATCAGCACGAGGTGGGTGAGGAAATTGAGGAAGGGACGGTTCTCGACCATGGCTGGCTCTCGCTTCAATACTGCACTTTGCGCTCGATCCAGCGGAACTGGACGACGGTCAGGACGACCACGATCAGCATCAGCACGACCGACTGCGCGGCCGACGGGCCGAGATTGAGACCGACGAAACCATCGGCATAGACCTTGTAGACAAGGATGTTGGTCGATTGCGACGGACCGCCCGAGGTAGCCGCGTCGATGATCGGGAAGGTGTCGAACATCGCATAGGTGATGTTGATGACCGCCAGGAAGAAGGTGGTCGGCGACAGCAGCGGGAAGACCACCGTCCAGAAGCGCTTGATGGGACCGGCGCCATCGATCGCGGCGGCTTCGGTCAGCGAATGCGGCACGGATTGGAGGCCGGCGACGAAGAACAGGAAATTGTAGGAGATCTGCTTCCAGGCGGCGGCGATGATGATCAGGATCATCGCGTTGTTCGGGTTCAGGCGATGGTTCCAGCTGTAGCCGAAATGTTCCAGCACATAGGGAATGATGCCGACGCTGGGGTTGAACATGAACCACCAGAGCAGGCCGGATGCGGCCGGCGCAACGGCATAGGGCCAGACCAGAAGCGTCGTATAGAAGCGCTGCGAGCGGATCACGCGGTTGACGCAGATCGCGAAGAGCAGCGACAGCCCCATCGACAGCACGGTGACACCGATCGAAAAGACGAAGGTGACGGTCAGCGAATTCAGATAATCCGGATCATGCAGCAAGCGCGTGTAGTTCGCCAAACCGACGAAGGTGTCCTTCAGACCGAAGGGATCCTGGCGCAGGAAGGACTGCCATACGGCCTGAACCGCCGGCCACACGAAGAAGACGATCGTGATGAGCAGCTGCGGCGCGATCAGGAGATAAGGCAGGAGACGGCTTTGGAAGACAGTGCGTTTGGTTTGCATGCATGACCCCTCAAGGAAAATGCCCTCCCCGGACGGGCCGGAGAGGGCTGACGGAGGGAGCGACCCTTAGTTGGAATTCGCGGCTTCGAATTCGCGCAGCTTGGCATTGCCCTGCTTTGCGGCTTCGTCGAGCGCTTCCTGACCGGTCTTCTTGCCGTTGAGAACGGCTTCGAACTGCTGGTCGATGACGTCGCGGATCTGCGTCAGGTTGCCGAAGCGAACGCCCTTGGAGTTTTCGGACGGCGTGCCGCGCATGATCTGCTTGATGGCGATGTCAGAACCGGCGTTCTTTTCGTAGTAGCCCTGCTTCTGACCAAGCTCGTAAGCAGCGTTGGTGATCGGCAGGTAGCCAGTGAACTGGTGCCAATCGGCCTGGACTTCAGGCTGCGACAGGTAGGTGAAGAACTTGGCGGCGCCCTTGTAGACAGCCTTGTCCTTCTGACCGTTCAGAACCCACAGCGTTGCGCCGCCGATGATCGAGTTCTTCGGATCCTGCGTGACCGTGTCGTCGTAAGGCATCGGTGCGAAGCCGACCTTGAAGTCCTTGGCGTTGTTGATGACGCCGGCGCGCGAAGCGGACGAGTTCATGTAGGCAGCGCACTGCTGCGAGTAGAAGAGCGGAGCAGCGTCGGCACCGGCGCTCGGGCCGCCGTACTTGTAGACGCCTTCATCCTGCCAGGTCTTCAGGTGATCCCAGAACTTGGCCTGGTTCGGACCATTGAAGGTGAACTCGGCGTTCATGCCGCCGAAGCCGTTCTGCTGGGTGCCGTAAGGCAGGTTCTGGATGGCGGAGTAGTTTTCCAGGCCAACCCAGGTCGCGCCGTAGGACATGGTGAAGCCGCACTTGGCAGCGCCGGAAGAGACGATCTTCTTGCCCATTTCGGCAAGCTCGGCCCAGGTCTTCGGAGCGACTTCAGGATCGAGGCCGGCCTTCTGGAAGACGTCCTTGTTGTAGTAGAGGATCGGGGTCGACGAGTTGAACGGCATCGACAGGATGTTGCCCTCAGCGTCGGAATAGTAGCCGACGACAGGCGCCAGGAACTTCGACGGATCCCAAGGCTCACCCTCGTCCTTCATCAGCTGGTAGACCGGGTAGACGGCGCCCTTGGCGGCCATCATGGTGCCGGTGCCGACTTCGAAAACCTGAACGATGGCGGGCTGCTGGCCGGCGCGGAAAGCGGCGATAGCGGCCGTCAGCGTCTCGGGATAGGTGCCCTTATAGACAGGAACGATCTTGTATTCGCTCTGGCTATCGTTGAACTTCTGGGCAACTTCCTCGAGCTTCTTGCCAAGCTCGCCACCCATGGCGTGCCACCAGGTCACTTCGGTTGCAGCGAAGGACGCGGAAGCGGACAAAGCAACCGCAGCAGCGGCCAATGAAATCGACTTAAACATGAAAAACCCTCTCCACCATTGTTGGCGTGAGGACGCAATAGAGGCCTATTGTGACACCTCCTTAACGCTTTCATGACAGGCCGATTACAAATTCCGAAAATGTTAACCGACTAACGAAAGCAATCAGAACGCATCGCGCAAATGGACGGGCCATCGCCCGGGCAAGATGGCGACGATGTCGTAGCGTTGAGACAGGCGGGCCTGGTCGCGCTGGCGGGAGAGCCAGAGATCGCTAGCGCCACGGATGCGGGTTTGCGCGAGAAGCGACACGGAATCGACGGCCGCGCCCTCGTCGCGACGCGCCTTCACCTCGACGAAGACAGCCAGATCGCCCTTGCGGGCAATGATGTCGATCTCGCCCAGCCGCGTGCGGTAGCGCAGCGCGACGATGCGGTAGCCCTTGAGAATGAGATAGAAAGCGGCGATGTATTCGGAGACATGGCCCCGACGCAGTGCCTCGCGGCGAAGACCCTTTTGATGCGGGTCAGAAGCGTCGTTACCTGACATCGCCCGCCTTTCGGTCGAGCAGGCGCTGGTAGAGCTCCTTGCGGGGGAGACCGGTGATGCGGGCGGCCTCGGCGGCGGCCTTGGCGGTCGGCAGGGTCTGCGAGAGGTCGGCCAGGATGGCGTCGATGTCCGTTTCCTCGATGGCGCGCTCCGGCGCCGGGCCGATGACGAGGACGATCTCGCCTTTGACATTGTCGACATCGGCATAGTGAGCGGCAAGCTCGGCGAGCGTGCCTCGGCGGAACTCCTCGTAGCTCTTGGTGAGCTCGCGGCAGACGGAGGCCGGGCGATCGCCGCCGAGAACGTCGGCGGCGGCAATGAGCGTGGCGCCGATGCGGTGCGGGGATTCGAAGAACATCAGTGTCGCCGGCGTGGCGGCGAATTCAGACAGCCGGTCGCGGCGGGCCTTGTCCTTGGTCGGCAGGAAACCGGCGAAGAGGAAGGCATCGTTCGGAAGGCCGGAGCCGACAAGGGCTGCCAGCGGCGCCGAGGCGCCCGGGATCGGGATCACCCGATAGCCGGCTTCTATCGCCGATTGCGCCAGACGGTAACCGGGGTCGGAGACCAGCGGCGTGCCGGCATCGGAGACCAGCGCCACGGACTTGCCGGCTTCAAGCGCTGCAAGCAGGCGGGGCCCGGCTTCATCGGCATTGTGTTCGTGGTAGGCGTAGGGGCGGTTCTGGATGCCGTAGCGATCGAGCAGCACGCGGGTGACGCGGGTGTCCTCGCAGGCGAGCACATCGGCGCCGGCCAGCGTTTCCAGCGCGCGCAGCGTTATGTCGCCGAGATTGCCGATCGGCGTCGCGACGAGATAGAGGCCGGGCTCCTGCGGGCGGGCGGGAACGGCCATGTTGTGCAGGCGGAAGCTGCGCTGCCTGCCGCCCTCTGTCGTCGTCTCGTCATTGCTCAAGATATGTCTGCCCTTTCTGGCTTCCGGCCTTTATGGGCGACACCTTTCTCTTCGGCAAGGGGCAGGACTTCGCCGGTAACGGTGATTTCTGTGAGCATCCGCAGCGAAAATGGCAATTGCTGAGGCAGCGACCTTTGCGCCTCTTGCATTCGTCCGCAAAATTCTGCCATTTTGCGCGTCCAATCCTCCGATCCCAGCTTTTGGGAAAGGCATTATTCAGGCGTGTTCAAGCGCGCCCGGGCAGTAACGGTCGAAAGCGGTAGCATCCCATGCGTATTACTATTGAGCGGTCCAACCTTTTGAAGTCGCTGAACCACGTTCACCGCGTGGTTGAACGCCGCAACACGATCCCGATCCTGTCGAACATCCTGCTGCGCGCCGATGGCCAGAACCTCGACATGAAGGCGACCGACCTCGACCTGGAAGTGACGGAAGCGACGCCCGCCAACGTCGAGCAGCCCGGCGCCACCACGGTTCCCGCCCATCTTCTCTACGACATCGTGCGCAAGCTTTCCGACGGCTCGGAAGTGCTGCTCGCCACCAGCCAGGATGGCGGCTCGATGACGGTTCAGTCCGGCCGTTCGAAGTTCTCGCTGCAGTGCCTGCCGGAATCCGACTTCCCCGACCTCACAGCCGGCACCTTCACGCACACCTTCAAGCTGAAGGCGACGGATCTGAAGATGTTGATCGATCGCACCCAGTTCGCGATCTCGACGGAAGAGACCCGCTACTATCTGAACGGCATCTTCTTCCATACGATCGAAAGCGAAGGCGACCTGAAGCTGCGCGCCGTCGCCACCGACGGCCACCGTCTGGCGCGCGCCGACGTCAACGCTCCCTCGGGTTCCGAGGGGATGCCCGGCATCATCATTCCGCGCAAGACGGTCGGCGAGTTGCAGAAGCTGGTCGACAATCCGGAAGCGATGGTCACGGTAGAAGTTTCCGACGCCAAGATCCGCCTTTCCATCGGCTCGATCGTCATGACCTCGAAGCTGATCGACGGCACCTTCCCCGATTATCAGCGCGTCATCCCGACCGGCAACGACAAGGAAATGCGCGTCGATTGCACGAGTTTCGCCCAGGCCGTCGACCGCGTCTCGACCATTTCTTCGGAACGCGGCCGCGCCGTGAAGCTGGCGCTTTCGGACGGACAGCTGCTGCTCACCGTCAACAACCCGGATTCGGGCAGCGCCACGGAAGAAGTGGCCGTCGGCTACGACACCGACGCCATGGAAATCGGCTTCAACGCCAAGTACCTGCTCGATATCACCGCGCAGCTCTCCGGCGACCAGGCCATCTTCCTGCTGGCCGATGCCGGTTCTCCGACGCTCATTCGCGACACGGCCGGCGACGATGCCCTTTACGTGCTGATGCCGATGCGCGTGTAGCGCGTCGCATTTGCCGTTCAAACTTTGTCAATTGCGACGCTTGGCCTTGTTTTAGCGCCGTATTGCCTGCACATAAGCATGCAGCATGTGCTGCACGAAGGAGAACGGCATGGGTGGCTTGCGCCTCAAGGAACGGCTGGGCAAGAAATTCGACGAGGAGATCCGGTTTTTCAAGGGGATGATGCAGGGGCCGAAGACCGTCGGCTCGATCGTGCCGACGTCGTCGATCACGGCGCGCAAGATGGCAAGCGTCATCAACCCGAACTCCGGCCTTCCGGTTCTTGAGCTCGGCCCCGGCACGGGCGCCATCACCAAGGCCATCCTGCAGCGTGGCGTAAAGCCTGAAAACCTAGTCGCCATCGAATATTCGACCGACTTCTACGAACATCTGGTGCGGCTCTATCCCGGCGTGAACGTCATCAATGGCGACGCCTTCAATCTCGACAAGACGCTGGCCCACATGGATGGGCAGAAATTCGACAGCGTCGTTTCCGCCGTGCCGCTTTTGAACTTCCCGATGCAGGCGCGCATCGCCATGCTGGAAAGCGTGCTGGACCGCCTGCCGGCAGGTCGCCCCTTCGTGCAGATTTCCTACGGCCCGGTTTCGCCGATCATCGCCCGGCCCGAGCGCTACCACATCCAGCACTTCGACTTCATCGTCCGCAACATTCCGCCGGCGCAGCTCTGGATCTACCGCCGAGGCTGACGTGTTCGGTCTCTATATCACCCACCCGCAAGTGAAGATCGACGCCGCCGTTCCGGTGCCCAAATGGGGCTTGTCGGATGTCGGCGCCGCACGCGCGCGGCTGGCGGCGGACAATCCCTGGGCGTCGCAATTGCGACGTATCGTCAGCAGCGACGAGACCAAGGCGATCGAGACCGCCGCGATCCTGGCCGCGCCCTCGGGCGTTTCCGTCGAGATCGTCGAGGACATGCACGAGAACGACCGCTCCGCGACCGGCTTCCTGCCTCCATCAGAATTCGAGAAGGCGGCGGACTGGTTCTTCGCCAATCCCGAGCAGAGCTTCAACGGATGGGAGCGAGCGATCGATGCGCAGCGGCGGATCGTCGCTAACGTCGAGCGCATTCTCGCCACGCATGATAACAGCCTGCCGATCGCATTCGTCGGCCATGGCGGCGTGGGCACGCTTCTGAAATGTCACCTTGAGGGCCGGCCGATCGGGCGGGACCGCGACCAGCCCGGTGGCGGCGGCAATCTCTATTGTTTCCGTCTTGCGGATCGGCGCCTATCATGCGACTGGACGCCTATCGAAGACTGGCACGGATGGATGTGAGATGGACGCGCGCGAACGGTTGATCGTCGGACTGGATGTTCCAACACTCGGTGAAGCCGAGAAGATGGTCGCGACGCTCGGCGACACCGTCTCCTTCTACAAGATCGGCTACCAGCTGGTGTTTGCCGGCGGCCTGGAATTCGCCCGCGACCTTGCCAAGGACGGCAAGAAAGTCTTCCTCGACATGAAGCTGCTCGACATCGACAACACGGTCGCCTCGGGCGTCGAAAACATCGCCAAGATGGGCATGTCGATGCTGACGCTGCACGCCTATCCGAAGGCGATGCGCGCCGCCGTCGAGGCCGCCAAGGGCTCGGGCCTCTGCCTGCTCGGCGTCACCGTGCTGACCTCGATGGACGAAGCCGACCTCACCGAGGCCGGCTATAGCGGCGATCCGCGTTCGCTGGTGCTGCGCCGCGCCGAACAGGCGCGCGAAGCCGGTATGGGCGGCATCGTCTGCTCGGCCGAGGAATCGTCTGTTGTGCGCGAGGTCGTCGGCCCCGACATGGTGATCGTTACCCCCGGCATTCGCCCGAGCGGCAGCGAGCGCGGCGACCAGAAGCGGGTGATGACGCCCTATGACGCACTGCGTGCCGGCTCGACGCACCTCGTCGTCGGCCGCCCTATCGTCAAGGCGCCGGAACCTGAGCAGGCGGCCAAGGCCATTCTCGACGAGATGGTGCTTGCGCTCTGGCCGGCGAACCGCTGATTTTTACGACATAACCCAGGAGGAGACACCATGGCCAAGGGATACTGGATCGCTCGCGTGGATGTGCGCGATGCCGAGCGCTACAAGGATTATGTCGCCGCCGCCAAGCCGGCCTTCGAGAAATACGGCGCCAATTTCCTCGCCCGCGGTGGTGCACTGACCGAGCTCGAGGGCAAGGCGCGGGCGCGCAATGTCGTCATCGAGTTCCCCTCGATGCAGCACGCGGTGGATTGCTACAACTCGCCGGAATACCAGATCGCCGCCAAGATCCGCCAGGAAGTGGCCGACGCGGAAATGGTTGTCGTCGAAGGC
>Ga0308158_10002578_pt1 | contig 16883 bp, 16 predicted proteins | sample PhyBR2_FD_201038 | JGI IMG/M metagenome (GOLD analysis project Ga0308158, IMG submission 201038) | Phyllosphere microbial communities from UC Gill Tract Community Farm, Albany, California, United States - DLSLB.R2 | ecosystem: Host-associated > Plants > Phyllosphere > Unclassified | place: USA... | reverse complement strand
ACGTTCCTTGAAACCAATAGAACAATCTTCAAACTGTTTGGTGAAAATCTTGATGTTTTCATTTTTTTTACCCGCTATATTTTTGTCTTCTACATACATTTTGTAAAACTGGGCAATCTGCTTGTAAGATTCTTTTCGTGGGTCTGTGATATTCACAGTTTCGAAAATATTAGCAATATCATTGATGCTGTATCTGATTTCGTTTTCCAAAAGAGGATTTTGATTTTCTACAGACACTTTTTCGATTTTATTAAAAGTACTATCTATAACTGGTTGCGCAATTTTTTGACGATCATCAAACTTCACTTTCTCTTCCAAAGTCTGGATTGCAAGAATATCAGAGTTATTAAAAGGCGACTCGTAACGGTAAAGAAGAATCACTGAAAGAAGTAAGACTGCAAAAAAGAGTAGTCCCAAGAGGTACAAAAAATAGTATCTTTTTTCTTTGTTGGAAAGGATAATTTTGGCTTGCATAGGTTTCAGTTTATTTTAATCGTCTTGCTATTTTTCCACCTGGCTCATTATTTCTTATTTGGGTATTGATTTTTTCTACTTTCCCCATACATTCATTTAGGTTTCTTATGGCATTTCTTTCTTTGGCTGTTACATTGATGAGTTCATTTTTGAAAATGGTCATTTTTCCAATGTTTTTCGTCAATGTCGAATATTGTTTAAATGATTTGCTGCTATCAGCTCCCATGATATTTTTTGTGTCCTGAAGATCTTCCAGGATTGAGTTTCTAAGGAAAATATCATTCTGTACTCGGTCTGTATTCAGCAAAGCCATTTTGTAGTAAATGGTATCCATTTTAATCTTCAAAAGTTCATTTCTGCTAAGAACGTTTTTGTAGGCATTCAGTTCTTTTTGGATTTGTTCTTTCTGGATTTTTGAACTTTTAAAAAACAGAAAAACCGTTGTTAGACTGATTGATATTAAAACAATGAATGAAAGTACGAATCGGATAATTCCGTTTCTTACATCATTGGAGTTCAGTTTTTTTTGCCCTTGTGTAGTCATGATTTCTAAATGCTTGAATTATAATATCCGTTTTCTACACAAAATCTGGCAAGATCCAGTTTGCTTTTAAGTCCCAGTTTTTCTGTCAATCTATTGATGTAAGTGTCAATAGTTCTTGTACTTAAGCTTATTCTGTCGCCGATTTCTTTATTGCTGAATCCTTCATAGCAAAGTTTAATGATGTGGATTTCTGTAACATTCAGTTCCTCTTGTTGTTTTTTCTGACGATCCATATAGCTTTTTACAACTTCTTCCTGCGACGCCCATTCTTTTTTATATTCCTCATAATCAGAATTTTTACTTAGGATACAGTTTCTGAGAATATCCTTTATGATGATGCTGTTTTTTTGACAATAGAAAGTGTTAGGAATTTCGCTAAGAGTAGCGGCCATGTCATCCTGATAAGTTGTAGAGTAGGTAAGAATAGGAACATCTTTATTATGTTGACGAATGTACTTTATCGCTTCGATTCCACTTAGGATTGGCATAAACAAGTTGATGATGAATACATCTTCTTGCTTTCTGTAAAGCCTGTTGATCAATTCGTTGCCATTATTGCAATCATTAACAATAGAAAACAAAGGGTTTTCCAAAAGCATTTTAACCAAAAACTGCTTAAAATAAAAATCGTTTTCTGCGATTGAAAAGCGTATTGCTTTTGTAGAAGTATTGTACATATTGAATATTCAGGGATTTTAGTTTTTATAAAGGAGACCAAAAAGTTCAAAATATTTAAATCAATCGATTTAATAAAAAGCTAAATCAGAAGAATATTCTGCTGGGAGGGATTTTCCTTTTTGCAGGACAGCAAAAGGAAATTATAAAGTGATAAAGTAAGCTATTCGATATAATCATTAAATAATTTTTAATAGAGTTTTAACAAAATTCTAAATCCGTTAATATTATTATTGAAATAGTATCGAAAAACTAAATATCAAATATGTTGCCAATAAATTAGTGATAACTCAAATATGTTATGTATTGGTTAATTGTATTGTACTATTGTTGACGAATTAATATTTAATTAAGATTGTGTAAAATGCAGATATAATGGGAGTTTTGAAGTGATTTTTTTGCTTCCTAAGCAGTGATTTAATTTTTTTCTAAACATTATACCTAATGATTTTTTAATATTCGAAAACCAGAATAGAGTGTTTAGAGCCTATTTAAAATATAAATTTTAAGATTTAGAAAACGTAAATTTGTATAGACACAGATTTATTTTCTTAATATTACATGATACAATTTTTAAATGGCAAGAGAAATTCTTTATCAGAAAATCGCAAAAATTATAGAAGAACAGATTCTTTCCGAAACCCTTAGGATTGGAGATAAATTGCCTTCGATACGTTCAATACAAAAGAATTACAACGTTGGACTGAACACTGCGAAACAAGTATTTTTGGAGTTGGAAAGCAAATCATTGGTAGAATCCCGGCCAAGATCTGGATATTATGTAAGCAGAACTTTTCAAAGAAAAATGGCGCTTCCGTCCGTTAGTGACCCACGACTAGCCAAGAAAGAAAATACTCCGGAAGAGTTAACCCGAAAGGTTTTCGACTCACTTCAAGATAAGGATATTACAAGGTTTTCATTAGGAATTCCGGATCAAAATTTGTTGCCGGTTGCCAAGTTAAATAAAGGGATTGTAAGAGCAATGAGAAGCCTTCCTGAAAGCGGAACCGAAATAGAACCTGCGCAAGGAAGCATTAATCTTCGCAGAAATATTGCCAAATGGTCATTGGTTTTAGAAGGGAAGTTGACTGAAGATGATATTGTCACAACACACGGAACAATGAGTGCCGTTTATTACTGTCTGCTTGCAGTTACCAAGCCTGGTGATACCATTGCTACAGAAAGTCCGATGTATTTTGGGATTTTACAGTTAGCAAAATCAATGGGATTGAATGTTATTGAACTTCCAACACATCCGGTTACAGGAGTCGATTTGGATGCTCTGAAAAAAAATATTAGTAAAATTAATGCTTGCTGTTTTGTAACCAATTTCAGTAATCCTTTGGGAAGTCTGATGCCGGATGAAAATAAAAAATTGCTTGTAGAGATGCTAACTTACCACAATATTCCTTTGATCGAAGATGACTTACTAGGAAATCTTTTCTTCGGAAATTCTCGTCCAAAACCTTGTAAAGTGTATGATGAGGCAGGAATTGTGATGTGGTGTGGCGGAGTTTCCAAGACTTTATCTCCCGGTTATCGTGTAGGCTGGGTTGCTCCGGGAAAATTTAAAGAAAAAATTATCTGGCAGAAATTGGTACAAACCGTTTCAATGCCTTCACTTTTTCAGGAAGTGATTGCTGATTTTATGGAGTTTGGAAGATACGATCATCATTTGAGAGGCTTGCGACATACTTTACATACTAATTGTCTGAAATTTCAACGAACTATTGAGGATTATTTTCCGGAAAACACAAGAATTTCTCAGCCTCAGGGTGGTTTCTTTCTTTGGCTTGAGCTGGATGAAAAAATAGATACTTCTGAACTTTATGACATTGCTATGGCGCAAAAAATCAGCTTTGCGCCGGGAAGATTATTTACTCAGCACAATCAGTTTAATAATTGTATGAGACTGAGTTTTGCATTGAATTGGAACAAAAAAGTTGAATCAGATTTAATACAATTAGGAAATATCATTAAACAAAATTTCTAAATCTGTATCCATAAAAATATTAAAAACTATGTCTGTGTTTATCCGGAGATTGTAAGGAAATTTGTTCTTATAATTTTTATTAATGTCAACTTCAACCAACCTTACAACAAAGCATCTGCTTTTAGCTTTACTTACTGTTTTTATCTGGGGAACCAACTTTATTGCAATTTATATTGGACTAAAAGAATTTCCGCCATTCTTATTATGTGCTGCAAGATTTGGATTGGCAGCTTTTCCTTGGGTTTTTATTTTACCGAGACCTAAAGCACCTTTCAAATTGATTCTAGGCTTCGGTGTTTTCAACTTTGCGATGCAATTTGGGTTGATGTTTACAGGGATTCATTTAGGATTATCTCCCGGATTATCATCATTGGTTTTACAAGTCCAGGTATTTTTCTCAATGGCTTTAGCCTATATGTTTTTCCGTGAAAAACCAAGTTTATTCAAAATTATAGGTTCTTTGATTTCATTTGTAGGAATTGGTATTGTAGCATCTCATATTAATGGTTCTGCCACATTAATCGGATTGATTCTTACATTAGTTGCCGCATTATCTTGGGCTTTTGGGAATATATATACTAAGAAAATCAATTCAGATTCTCCGCTTTCATTAGTCGTTTGGGGAAATCTTGTGGCATTTCCGTTTATGATGATTTTATCATTTATTTTTGAAGGGCCAACTGTGATTGTACATTCGATACAAAATGTTTCTTGGTCAACTATTACTGCTGTTTTCTATATCGTTTACCTTTCTACACATTTGGGATACGGACTCTGGGGTTATTTGATTAAAACTTATTCTACCTCTGCCGTTGTTCCTTTTACTTTATTGGTTCCTGTGGTTGGTTTTATTACTTCAGCTTTAGTGTTGAATGAAGAATTGACTTCTTGGAAAATCATTGCATCATTATTTATTATGGGAGGATTGGTTTTTAATTTATTTGAAAAGAGAATTCGAAAAATCTTAAATAAACTTAAAAGAAAAACGAATAGAACTATAAAAACTGATTCTGAATCGATTCTAAAGCATTGAAATTACACTATTTAATTTGCGTATAAACAGAATTATTTATCTTTGTCCCAGAAAAATTATGACAATACAAAGAGCACATATCAATGTAAATCTATGCGATAGCCCTTCACCAAAGGGACTATTCGGATGTGAATGGATGATATGGAATGAGGCGAAATGTGCTTGCTTTGAAAATTATTTACTATAAACTCGTAAAAATTTAATCAAAATACTACAGAAACGCCTCGGTAATCGAGGCGTTTTTTGTGTTTTTAGGGCGGAAATTGTTTAGAATGAAAAAAAATAACCATAAAAGTGAAAATAATTTAATTAAAGATGAACAAATAATTAGAAAATAAGACGTGATAGGAAAGCCAATGAGAGACAGTCATTTAGGTAAAATCGATATCTGTAAAATATTACGGACAGGATTTTCTTGTTTTTAATTTAAAACATAATTAACTGATATACAATAACTTAATTCAGAAATAAATTTGCGGATTTGAAAAATTCATATTTACTTTGCAACCGAAAATTAAAAACAAAACGATTTTAATCTTCAAAACGACATTTAAAACAACAAGAATATAATGAAACAATTACATCACATAGCTAATCAATATTCAAGACAATACGGAGAAGAGCCGAAAGGATTGCTATGTATTCTTGGGAGTGAATTTGTGGAGAAAAGGTGCTTATATAAATGGGTCAGCTAACGAACTGACACGTCAAAAAAATATAGAGCGCCTCCCAAAAAGAGGCGCTTTTTTTATGGTTTCTTTAGCTTATTTGGTAAAGCGCCGGTTTGTGGCACCGGAGAACAGGGTTCGATTCCCGAAGAAACCCAAAATTATGAAAGGAGAGTAGGCAGATATTGGTTTGTTGCGACTTACTGCTAATAAGTTCTACGACAGTAGTGAAGGTTCGATTCCTTTGCTCTCCGCAAAGATTCACGAAAAAAATTTGGCTCCGACTGTCTCTCGGAAAAGAATTTTGAAGTGAATCTGAAAACTGGAAAGATAACGGTGGTTGTTTACCCGCCTTGGACGCGGGAGGTCGCAAGTTCGAATCTTGCTTTCCAGACAATTGCTCAATTAGCATAGAGGTTAGTGCATTCGGCTTTCTACTGAATGACAAGGGTTCGATTCCCTTATGGAGTGCAATAGATTTCGTAACTCAACGGATAGAGTATAGGTTTTCTAAACCTAAAGTTACAGGTTCGAATCCTGTCGGAATCACAATTAATTAATGTTAATTGTTTCAAAGAGAGAAAGAAAAGGTTTGTCAAGAGCAGGAGTTCTTTATAAAAACACAAATTACAATAGACGGACTTTTTCTTAACTCGAAATTAAAAATCTGATGGTTCGCCGAAGTGGGAGAGTCGGGGCGGTCTGCAACACCGTTGTGAAAACTGAGTGGGTTCAAATCCCATAGCCATCTCAAATAACTAAATGAGATTAGTTCCGAAGAAAAAGAAAAGTTTGTCGAGCGCAGTAGTTCTTATATCAAACCAAAAATTAAAGACAGGCTTTGTTTTTCTTCAAAAAAATAGTTGGATAAAATTACTTATCAACTTTCAATATGCGGAGATGGCGGAACTGGCAGACGCACTTGATTTAGGCTCAAGAAATTGAGGGTTCGACTCCCTCTCTCCGTACAATTTTGTGGAAACACATTACATCAATTTTAATAATTAAATAAAACAAATTCAAAAAATGTAGAAACAATGGAAACGCAACAACAACTATGGCAAAATATGACTGGAGAGATTTTCCAAAACTCTATCACAACCTTGGTAGAAGAAGCCATCATCCGCGAACTAGCCAACGGACACCGACTGAAAGTTTGTGTGGGTTCAGACTCTCACGTTTATGGCGATGAAATCAGTTATGCAACGGCAGTTGTTGTTATTCGTGAAGGAAAAGGAGCGTTTACATTTATCAAAAAACAAAGAGAATTTCAAACAATCAGTATCAAAGAACGAATGCTGAACGAGGTCAACAAATCTGTAGAAATCGCTTATGCAATCTGCTCTATTTTGGAAATGTATGATGTAGAAATGGAGGTTCACGCCGATATCAATACAGACCCAGACTTCAAATCCAACGTTGCTTTGAAAGACGCAATGGGATATATTTTGGGAATGGGTTATACTTTTAAGGCAAAACCTTTTGCATTCGCAAGTTCCAACTGTGCTGATATGATGGTGTAAATAATAAATTAATTAAAATCAAACAATGAAAACAACACATAAAATATTAATTATAGACCTCGAGGCCACGTGTTGGAATGACCACCCGCCAAGAGGACAGGAAAGTGAAATCATAGAAATCGGAGTTTGTATTATGGATACGAAAACTGGTAAGATTTCACAAAATGAGGGAATTTTAGTAAAACCTCAATATTCAAAAGTGAGTCCGTTTTGTACGGAACTGACTTCCATTACACAGGAAATGCTCGATGATGAAGGTGTTTTGCTGGAAGATGCTCTGGATATTCTGAGGGAAAAATATAATCCTGAAGATTTGACTTGGGCAAGTTATGGAAACTACGATTTGAGTATGCTTCAAAATCAGGCAAGAAAATTCAGGATTGATTATCCTTTGAGTGATGACCACATCAACGTGAAAACCTTATTTGCTCAGTTGCATCCCATCAGAAAAAGTGTAGGAATGGACAGAGCTCTGAAAGAACTGAAATTCCCTTTGGAGGGCACTCATCACAGAGGAGTAGACGATGTGAAGAACATTGCGAAGATTCTATTTTGGTGTTTGCAGAGAACCTGATTGCAAAAAAATATAAGAATTTTTAGTAATTAATTTTACCTACGCAAAAACATTGCGCAATTAGGTTTTTACTTTGCATCAGAAATCAGAGAGGAAGCGATAATCCTCCAAAATGTTTAACTATAAAAACAGTAATTATGAAATTTAATTTTTTAAGAAAATCAAATAGAGTAGTAACCAACTACGAAGGTGCAAAAGCTTACACAATGACGCCTGCAGAAGAACTATACAGTGCTGTTGTTACAACAGGATTATCAAATGCAACCTATGAAAAAGGAAATGAAAGATTGGCGAGAATCCAGTCTCTGATTCAGAAAAACGACCCAGATTTCGTTGCAAAACTGGCAGTTTATGCAAGAAAAGATATGTATCTGCGTTCGATTCCATTGGTTTTGACGACCGAATTGGCGAAACAAACTTCAGGTACAGACTTGGTAAGCAAAACCGTTGACGGCGTAATCCAAAGAGCTGACGAAATCACAGAATTGCTGGCATATTACCAATTGGCAAACGAAAGAACCGATGTTAAAAAATTGAACAGACTTTCAAAGCAAATTCAAAAAGGTTTGGTGAAATCTTTCAATAAATTTGATGAATACCAATTCGCAAAATACAATAGAAAAGCGGAAGTAACTCTGAAAGATGCCTTGTTTTTGATTCACCCAAAAGCAAAAGATGAAAATCAGCAGGCTATTTTCAACAAAATCGTCAACGACTCGTTAGAAACGCCTTACACTTGGGAAGTTGAACTTTCAGTTTTGGGTCAGACAAGATTTATCGATGATGCGGAAAGAAAATCCGCCTTCAAAAATAAATGGGAGGAATTGATTTTCAGTAACAAACTGGGTTATATGGCGACTTTGAGAAATCTTAGAAATATTTTGGAAGCCAACGTTTCTTCGGATGCGATGTATAAAGTCTGCAGCTATTTATCGGATGAAAAAGCGGTTAAAAACTCAAAACAATTGCCATTCAGATTTTTGTCGGCGTATAGAGAATTGAAAAACATCGATTCAAAATACATCTCATCAATCTTGGAAGCATTGGAAGATGCGGTAATGATAAGTGCAAAAAACATCAAAGGTTTTGGTTTCGAAACTTCGGTTGTGATTGCGACAGACGTTTCCGGTTCGATGCAGAAAGCAATTTCTCCAAAATCTAAAGTGTTGTTGTACGATATCGGTCTGTTAATGGCGATGATGTTGCAGTCGCAGTGCAAAAACGTGATTACGGGTATGTTCGGTGACATTTGGAAAAGAGTTCCGATGCCGAAAAATGGTATCCTGAGAAACGTGGATGCGTTTTACAAAAGGGAAGGTGAAGTTGGTTATTCCACAAACGGTTATCTTGTGATTGAGGATTTAATAAGAAGAAACGAAAAAGTGGACAAAGTAATGTTGTTTACCGATACCCAATTGTGGAACAGTAACTTAACCAATGATTCTTTTGAAGATTCTTGGAATCGATATAAAAAAATCAATCCAAATGCGAAATTGTATATTTTTGATTTGGCAGGTTACGGAAAACAGCCGTTGGATGTCAGAAAAAATGATGTCTACCTTATCGCAGGCTGGTCCGACAAAATTTTCGATGTACTGAATGCTTTGGAAGACCGAAAATCTGCAGTAGAAATGATTAATAAAGTAGTGCTGTAAAAGGCACTGTTTTTAAAATAAAAACTAATAACCAATTTTTTTAGGAGCTTAATCCCGCTTTCCACTATATCTTTTTCTTTTTTGAGAAAAAAGAAAAAGGATGCCGTTGCAATCGGGGCTAAGAATAAAAACTGAATAATAATTATTATGAATAACGAGAATATAAAAAAGAATATTGATGATTGGTTAAAATTTCTCAATCCTGATGAAGTGAAAAATGAACTTATTTCTGCTTCATTATATATAATGTCTTATGATGTTTTAATTAATACAATAGTTGAAAAAATAAAAGATTTTTATATTGATGGATATGATGGGAAAAATTTTACTTTAAGTTCAGCATACAGAAGAGATGTTAAAGGCTTATGTAAAAAAGATATAATATTAGCTTCTTTATTTTGGCTGAGAAAAAATGAGGTTATTACCAATGAGGATATTGAACTGGTTAAAATTTTTAAATCTCATAGGAATGAAATTGCTCACGAAATAATGTATTTTATTACTGATAGTAGTAAATCAATAAAATCAGAATATATAGAAGAAATTAAAAAAATAAATTTCAAAATTTTAAAATGGTGGTTTATTGAAGTTGAGATGCAAGTCAATGAAGATTTAGGCAAACTTAAAATTGATGACTTAGACTTTAGTCAAGTATTAATGATGGGAATGTTACCTCTTAATATGGCTTCCAATATTTTAATTGAAGAAAAAGAAAAATTTGATAAGCAAAAAAACAAACCGATGTCGTAAGAAAAGAAATCCTTCGACTTCCAATTGAAAAATGAGTCTTTTCGCAAATTGCTCGGTTTTAAAATAACCAATGTCGTATATAAGAGTTCCCTCGTCAACTTCGTAACTTGAATATCAAAAACTCTTATAGCTTATTACTTGGTTTTATAAAATAAAAACAATAACCATAAAAACTCAAAAAAGTAAGTGTCGTAAAAACAGAGTTACTTCGTTGGATGATAAAGCAGGTTCGAATCCTGTAGGTCTCTGTTTGAGTTTTTACCTTACTAATAATCGATGCCGTAAGAAAGAGTTACTTCGAATCCAAATTGTAAAGCCTCTTTCTGATTTTTCGCTCGATTTTTAAAAATACAAAATAATCAAGTGTCGTCTTAGAATCATACTTCGTATCCAAACATTGTGTCGCAGGTTCGATTCCTGTCTTTTCTTCGGGAAAAGTAGCTCAGCTGGTAGAGCAAATGAAGATTCTTAACTTATTACCTTGATTTATTTATTTTAAAATACTGAAAAATATTTTTACTCAATTTTTACAAAGTCACTGTTCAAAGCTTTGTTATAATGGTATCTGTTTTCAGTCTTGCTTTTTATCAGCTTCAAACCTTTTCCATTTTTAACAAATTTCAATCCCGTAAAATCAAAATAGTTACCATAAACTCTTGTGAAAAAATGAAAAATCGAATATGGAATTTTATTAAGATCAAAGTAAAAACTTTCACCTCTTTCACCTGTTATAATTAATTGGTTGTTTGCAGGTTTTTCAATAATTAAATAATGAAAAAGAAAGAAATTGTCATTTTTTGTCTCAATTAATTTCGGTTCTTCCAGTTTCTTTCTTTCAAATATTTTTAAGGATTTAAATTGATTATTTATGATACTGAAAGCTTTATAACCTTCAATTTCCGCAATATTGTCAAAGTAAATTTTGATTTGATTATCATTTAATTTTTCATCAATCGGGTAGATATAGGAGAATTTGTTTTTAAGAATTTCTTCATCTGTCAAGTTAAGATCTCTGAAATATCGGTTATCAGGCATCTCAGAATAAAAAATTACCGTGTCTTTGTCGAGTTTGAACTCACCTTTGGATTCTCTGTTGTAACCAACATCATCCCCTGGTTTCATCAAATATTTTTCGGAATAAGTGTAAGTAGAGTCTGAATAATTGAGTTTGATTTCTGTGATTGTGTTCTTATCGATGCTTTTATAATGCTCAGTTTTGGTGAAAATTGTTTTCAAATTGTTTATAGAACTTTTTGATTCGGATTTTGAGAATAATGCGGTGAAAGATAATGTCCCAATAAAGATGAGCACAAGAAGTAAAATACTGAATAAAATCAACTTTTTTTTCATCTCAGGCGTTTGTTTATTTGTATTCTTTTCCGTTGTACTTCAAAAATTTGGTGCTGTTTTTCGTAGTTACTTTTTCATCACAATCGTCTTTGGTTTCAAAACTTTTGGTATGTTGTATTTTGCTTTTTATGATGAGGTTGTTGAAACTGTTTGTTTTATTTTTATCGATATCAATTACTCCGTCAATGTCAGTAAATTCTCCAGCACATCTCGTGTCCCATTCTCCGCTGGATCTTGAGATTTGATAATTGTTAAGCACTTTTTTCAAAACATTATTCTGAGCCAGAAACAGAGATAAATCTGTGTAGGAATAAGGATTTGGGTTACTGCTTCCTCTGTAACTCACACGGATACCAAATGCCCGATTTTTGTCATTCAGCTGATAAAGACCCGTATCTATTTCGATATCTGTGAGAACCATTGCATCAGAAGTCCACGCACTTTCTTCAATATATTTGTTAATAATTTTTCCGGTAGCATTGTCTGCAACTACGATGTAAGCATCGAGTTCATAAAATTCGTGACCATATTCATCGGTTTCGTTCACTCTGTATTTTGGAATAACCAAAACAGTTTGCGAGGTTTTGTTAGGAAGCACTTTCTCTTTGTATAATTCTTCACTAATGTCTTTTTTATGGATGTTCAGCTGTTTCAGAACTTTCATTAATAAAACATCATTCTGCTCATTTTGAGCATAGAAATTTGTAAAGAAAAATATCAGTAATAAGAAGGCAAGTCGTTTTTTCATCATTAGCTTTTAATTTTAAAATTCAAATCAAAACATATGCCCATCAACTTCCAAAGAGTAGATTTCATAAGTTTCTATGTTGGGAAGAGTTGCCAGCTTTTTCAAACCTTCTTTTTTGTTGGATTTAGGTAAATCTTTGTTGTCTTCGGTATTATCATAAACCGAGATATATTTTCCGGTACTCAGATTATAATCGATACTTGAATAATAAGAAGCGTCACCTGTTCGGCTCTCAGCACCAATCAAATAGAAACCACCGTTCTGAAATCTGTATTTGTGTACAGAGCCACCCCGAATATAATCGTGATTGATAATCAACAAACCTTTCTTGATTTCCAAACCGGAGAAAAAAGTATTGTTCATATTTTCGCCACCAACAGCGCCCTTGCTTTCTGCAGCCAATTGATAATTACCGTCATTTTGTTTTAATAAAATCCTGAGTGTTCTCACAGTATTATTCTCCTGCTTCAACAGTTTTTCAGGTTGATAAACCATTACCAAATCTTCCAAGCCGTCTTTGTTGAGGTCGCCTGTTGTAATGGTATCAGATTTTTGTCCTTTTGGTAAGAAATCTTTCCAGTTTTTGGATCTCAGTGTTTTGTAATTGGTTTTGTCTGCGGGTGTATTTTCCTTTTTAGATTTTGCAAGATTGTAATTCTCAAATTGTTTTTCAGCAATGGGTTTGTACGCTCTCAATTCTTTTACATATTGATTGTAAATTGCTTCTGATAGGGAATTTGTCAATTCGGATTCTTCAGGTTTATAATAAGTAAATTTGCGCTTGATTGTACTTCCTGAACCGTCAGAAAAGATAGATGTTTGGCTCGTCCAGTTTTTATTATCGTCGTAGGTATATTTGTAATTGATGATGTAAGTTTTCTCATTTTCCGCATCGCTGGTTTCTTTTATACAATCACCATTTTCATTGTAGGTATAAAGTTTTCTCTGTAAAAATTTATTCGGTAATTGACTGAAATAACCATAATAATCGCTTTTCAATTTTCCATCTGCGTTATAAATATAGCGATGACCAAAATCTGAAGTTTCTGAAGCTCCGTAGATATATCGTTCTTCAATCATTCTGTCATTCTCAAAACTGTGCCAATAGCCTTTTCCAGCATCATAAACATCGTTCCCATGGTATTGAAAAGTTACTCTGTTTTTTGGATTCCCTTTTTCTACAAATTCAAAAACGACATCGTGGTCGTATCTGTCGGAAGTGTATTCTTTGCTTTTTTTAATAATTCCTGATGATAGTTTTCTATCCCAGTCAAAAGGAACAAACCCTGCAGGAATATCAAATTGATCCAAATTTATTTTCTCCTCTGTTTTCTCAAGATAGATTTCGCCATCAGTAAACCAACGGACTTTCTCTAAATTTGATGTATAATCGTGGATGAAATAATAATCCCATTTTCCGGATTTCAAAGTACCACTCAGGAGCATTTGTCCGGCTTTGTTCTTATCCTCTATCTCGATACTTGTTTCTTTGGAATTATCCGTTCCATACCATTTTGTCAAGGTTGGTTTTATATCTGATTTATTGAGATAAAAATAGTCTATGTTTGAATTGTAAGGCGAGATTTCTTTTAATTTCCGTTGGTTTTTATCATACTCGAAAATAGTAACCAGTTTTTGTTTTTTGTCACTGTCATTTTGTTTTTCCAAAGTCAGCGTTTTTACAGAACCTTTGAAATTAAGTTCCTGATCAAAAGCCTGACCTTGTACAAAGCTTGATAAAAAGGACGCTACAACAAATACTATTTTTAAAAATCGTTTGTGTTTTTTCATAAAATAATTTCAAGATTTGGGTTTCTGAAGTCTTTAATTTTCCAGCTATTTAAATTTAGTAATTCTATTTTAATACATTAAAATTTAGCTACAAATATTTTCACCGTCTAAATTTCTTATTCAAAATGAAAATAACAATAGATATTTAGAATGAAAAGTTTAAAATTATATGCTTGGATTTATTATCTGAGGCTTTTTTTATTTCAATGAGCTTTTCTACAAAGCAGGATTGAGCTTTTTTACAAAGTAATTTGATTTTACTGATTATACCTTTGCCTTATTAAAATTTAACAAAATGAAAAAAGTAAATAAAATTTACATCAATGGCGAATTCATAACGCCACATGGAACCGAAACTTTCGATTTAATTAATCCCGCAATTAATGTAAAAATTGGAGAAGTAATTCTCGCAGATGAAATTGATACTCGGAAAGCTATTTCTGCAGCGAAGGAAGCTTTCAAAACATTTTCTCAGACAACAGTTTCAGAGCGCATTCATTATCTTGAAAAACTTAAAATTACAGTTGAAAAAAGAGAGCAAGACTTGATTAATATAATGATTGAGGAATATGGTGGAACACGGCAGTTTGCAACGATGAGCAATCAAAATACAGGAAGCTGGTTTGAAAGTATGATAGAAGTTCTTCGGAATTTTGAATTTAAAAGAAATATTAATTCTTCAACAGTCCAATTACAACCAGTAGGCGTTGTTGGAATCATCACACCTTGGAATGCGAGTAACAGCTCAGTAACAAGTAAAGTTGTCACAGCAATCGCAGCAGGATGTACAGTTGTAATTAAACCAAGCGAAATGAGCAGTTTACAGACACAAATTCTTATGGAAGCCTTTCACGATGCAGGTTTACCAAAAGGTGTAATCAATTTTGTGACTGGTTTGGGAAATGTCGTTGGAACGGAATTGACTAATAATCCTGATGTTGCCAAAATTTCGTTCACAGGTTCTACAGCAGTTGGGAAATTAATTGCAAAAAATGCTGTAGACACAATGAAAAGAGTAACTCTGGAACTTGGCGGGAAATCTCCTAATATTATTCTGGATGATGCAGACTTAAACCAAGTTATTCCAATGGCAGTTTATGGCGCTTATATGAATAGCGGACAAGCTTGCATTGCGCCAACAAGACTTTTAGTTTCTCAAGATAAATTGGATGAGGCCAATGCAATCGCAAAATCTGTTGCCGAAAAAATTGTGGTCGGATTACCAGAGAACGAAGAAACGAATGTTGGACCGATGGTAAGTGTGAAACAATTCGAAAGAGTTCAGGATTACATCAAAATTGGAATTGAAGAAGGTGCGACTTTGTTAGTCGGTGGGTTAGGAAAACCTGAAGGTTTAGAAGCTGGTAACTTTGTAAAACCGACCATTTTTACCAATGTGAAAAACGAGATGAGAATTGCACAGGAAGAAATTTTTGGACCTGTTTTATCCATTATTCCTTACAAAGATGAAGAAGATGCGGTTAGAATTGCCAATGATACACCTTATGGTTTGGCGGCTTACATCAGTTCTTCAGACAATGAAAGAGCAGAAAGAGTAGCTTCCAGAATAGATGCAGGAAGAGTTTGTATTAATGGTTTCCGTCACGACCCGATGGTTCCGTTTGGTGGCTTTAAGCAATCGGGAATTGGTAGAGAATATGGCGAATTTGGACTTCAGCCTTACCTTGAAACCAAAGCTATTCTGAAATAATAATTTGTAAATTTGATAAAGCGTTATTGCACAGATGGCGCTTTGTCATTTATCATTAACATTATGAGCGAGAAATCAGAAATTGTTTATTCCTGTTATCACGAGGTCAGCCGCAAAGGAGAAAATTTTGTTCCTCAACACACACTTTCGTATCAGTTGTCGGGAAGTTTTGCATTGGCGGATGGTAAAGAAACATATCTTGCGAAAGAAGGAGATTTTAATCTTATTCGAAAAAACCAATTGGTAAAATTTGTGAAATATCCGCCTGATAATGGTGTTTTTGAAAGTATGAATATCTATCTGAGTGAAGAAAATCTACGAAATGCCGCAAAAGAATATAACTTTACTTCGGAGCATTTTGTAGAAACCCAACCGCTTGTTTCCATAAAAGTAAATGAACTGATTAAAAATTTTTTCACTTCTTTACAAACGATGATTGATAGCAATAGCCTTGGAAATAAGTTACTTGTCAATCTGAAAATAAAAGAACTTATATTAATCTTACTACAGTCTCAGCCTGAGCTCAAAAATATTCTTTTCGATTTTTCCGAACCTCATAAGATAGATTTAGAGGCTTTTATGATTCAGAATTACCGTTATAATGTCAATCTTGATCGATTCGCTTACCTCACAGGTCGCAGTTTGGCAACTTTTAAACGTGATTTTGAAAAGGTTTTTCACACTTCGCCACACAAATGGATTTTGCAAAAACGATTAGACGAAGCTCATTTTTTGATCAAGGAAAAAGAAAAATCGCCATCTGATATTTATGTAGAACTTGGTTTCGAAGATTTGTCTCACTTTTCCTATACATTCAAAAAACATTTTGGTTACAGTCCTACGAGGATAAATGCTTTTATATAGTTATCTGACCATTATAATTTCCGAAAAATTATAATTAAATTTGTTCTGAAACCGAAAATCAATGTTCGAAATTTTCCTAAAATACCTTACCGACAAAATAGAACTTTCCGATTCGGAAATACAATTAATAGAATCTGTATGCAGACAGAGATAATAATTAAAAAAATAGCCATTGACAATCTTCTTCATGTTGCAGATGATAGAGTAGGCTATGAAATATTTCCAGATCTGCATAATTGTTTGAAATGGCAGATTTCTTGCTTCTTCCTGGAGAATCTGAAATTTCTTTTTCGACTTCCTTTTTTGGTCCTGAGCTATTTTGATATGTTTCATAATAAATAGACTTTATATCCTTTTTTAGCTAGCTATTCAGAGTATTTACTGGTACCGCCGATATCTACTATTTGTGAAGATATCTTTCGATCAGGCTCTTTATGCTTTCAAATTCGAATGTGCCCATACCTTTGTCGAGTCTTGTTTCTTCCGAAGCTTTACTATAAAATATTTCTATGTTTCTGCTGATGAAATCT
>Ga0308158_10002577_pt1 | contig 16890 bp, 18 predicted proteins | sample PhyBR2_FD_201038 | JGI IMG/M metagenome (GOLD analysis project Ga0308158, IMG submission 201038) | Phyllosphere microbial communities from UC Gill Tract Community Farm, Albany, California, United States - DLSLB.R2 | ecosystem: Host-associated > Plants > Phyllosphere > Unclassified | place: USA... | reverse complement strand
CCCGAACTCAGCAGTGAAACGATGCATCGCCGATGGTAGTGTGGGGTTTCCCCATGTGAGAGTAGGTCATCGTCAAGATTCAATTCCGAAACCCCTATCTGCGTGAGCAGGTAGGGGTTTTGTCTTTCTCGAAGCAAAAAACACTGATCCGCATGCAAAAAAAACCACCCAGCAGGGTGGTTTTTCGTAGCATGCCGGTCAGTCGCCGGTGTACTCGCAGCCGCTCGTGCAGGTTTCGTGGATACGGATCTTGGACAATTCGGGCAATAGCGGTTTGAGCTCATGCCAGATCCATTTGGCGAGGTTCTCGCTGGTGGGATTCTCCAGGCCGGGAAGATCATTCAGATAGTTGTGGTCGAGACGCTCGTACAGCGGCTTGAATATCGCCTTGATTTCGGAAAAGTCTCGGATCCAGCCAGTATGGGGATCAACGTCGCCCTTAAGATAGATCGCGACCTTGAAGGAATGGCCATGCAAGCGACCGCATTTGTGTCCCTCGGGTACGTGAGGAAGCCGATGGGCAGACTCGAAAGTGAATTCCTTGAAAATTTCCACGTTTGTTCCAATTTGTAGGCAAGTCAGTGCTGCAGTTTATCAGGTGTCCAACCTGGACGGTAAGTGCGCAGGGGGAGCGTGGTGGGATCGATCCAGCCGGCTGACGCGCGGTGGAGCAGAGCGTGCTGCAGCACCGCGATCATTTGAAGGCTAGCGTTGTGCCATTAAGTTTGAGTTAAGTCGCCTTCGGTATTGTGTTTCTCGTAAACCATACATACCTCACACATACACAAGGTGAACCGAATGAAAACGTTGACTGCTTTGCTTCTGGCTTCTTCCATGAGTTTCGTTGCCGTCAGTGCTCAGGCCAAAGATCTTGGCCCGGACGAAGCGCTTCGCTTGCGCGATGCTGGTACCATCCAGTCCTTCGAGAAGCTCAATGCTGCAGCATTGGCGAAACATCCAGGCGGCACTGTTCACGAGACCGAGCTGGAAGAGGAATACGGTAAATACATCTATCAAGTCGAGCTGCGCGACAGCAAGGGCGTCGAGTGGGATGTAGAACTTGATGCAACTACTGGCCAAGTGCTCAAAGATCATCAGGATACCTAATGAACATACCGCCAGCGGGTCGCGCACTGATGGTCGGGCTGCTGGCGTTCTGCTCGTTGGCAGTGGCTCGGGATCTAGACCAGGATGAGGCGTTGCGACTCAGACAGGAGGGTGTGATCCTGCCCCTCGAACAACTGCTAGGCCAAGCCATGGCGCGTTATCCCGGTGCTCGTCTGCTGGAGGCTGAACTCGAAGAAAAGCAACAGAAGCTGGTCTATGAAGTCGAGTTGCTGACCACGGCAGGTGTTGTTCGCGAGATCAAACTGGATGCGGCTACAGGTGATTTGCTCAAAGACGAGGAAGATGACTGATGCGCTTGCTGTTGGTAGAAGACAACGTTCCTCTGGCCGATGAGCTGAGCGCCAGCCTCAGTCGCCAAGGGTACGCCGTGGATTGGCTGGCGGACGGTCGAGACGCGGTCTATCAGGGACAGTCCGAACCTTATGATTTGATCATCCTCGATCTAGGATTGCCCGGCCTGCCTGGGCTGGAAGTGTTGGCTCAGTGGCGAGCGGCGAACCTTTCCACCCCGGTGCTCATTCTGACCGCGCGTGGCTCATGGGCCGAGCGTATCGAAGGGTTGAAAGCAGGCGCTGATGACTACCTGACCAAGCCGTTTCACCCTGAAGAGCTTCAGTTGCGGGCCCAGGCGTTGGTGCGGCGGGCGCGAGGTCTGTCGAACATGCCGCGTCTGGAAGCGGCGGGTTTGCATCTGGACGAAGGTCGCCAATGCGTATTGCAGGCCGGGGTCGATATCCAGCTCACGGCTGCCGAGTTCCGGCTGCTGCGCTATTTCATGCTTCACCCCGACCAGATCCTTTCCAAGGGTCATTTGGCCGATCATCTGTATGACGGCGAGACCGAGCGCGATTCGAACGTGCTGGAAGTGCACGTCAATCACCTGCGGCGCAAGCTGGGTCGCAGTGTGATCGAAACGCGGCGAGGGCAGGGTTACCGTTTTGCCGGGGTCGTGCAGTGAGATCCATCCAGGCGCGATTGAGCGTCGGACTGATCAGCGTTCTGGTGGTGGTCGGCCTGGTGCTCGCGCAGTTGAGTTTGTGGCTGTTCGAAATGGGTCTGCAGCGCTATCTGGAAGCGGGGCTGCGCAACGAAAGTGAAAACCTTCTGGTGGCCATGCAGCGGGGGCCACAGGGTTTGCAGTTGGATCAACACCGTATTTCTCCTGCCTACGAACGGCCGTTCTCCGGGCATTATTTCCGCATAGACTTTCCCGAGGGCCACTGGCGGTCCCGCTCGCTGTGGGATCTCGAGCTGCCGGTGCCCGAGCAGTCGGGGTTGTATTCAGGTTTGAAGCTGGGTCCCGAAGGTCAACTGCTGCTGGTGTTGCGGGCTGACTACCGTCGGCTCGGCCAGCCACTGTCTATCATCGTGGCCCAAGACTACACACCGGTTCGCACCAGCTTTCAGCGGGTACGTCAGATTGGCCTGGGAATGGGGCTGGCCGCGTTGATTGCGGTGCTTGTATTGCAACGCATCACGGTCAAACGCTCGCTCAAGCCACTGGAGCGAACCCGAGAGCAGATTGCCCAGTTGCAGCTCGGGCAGCGTTCGCAACTGGACAGCGAAGTTCCGGCAGAGCTTGAGCCGCTAGTGGCGCAGATCAACCACCTCTTGCTGCACACCGAAGACAGTCTCAAGCGTTCGCGTAATGCCCTGGGCAATCTTGGCCACGCGCTGAAGACGCCCATGGCGGTGCTGTTGAGTCTGGCGAGCAGTGAGCGGCTGCGCGACCATCCCGAGGTTGGTCGGTTGTTGCGGGAGCAGTTGGAGCACATCCAATTGCGGCTGAGCCGTGAGCTCAATCGTGCGCGTTTGGCAGGCGATGCGCTGCCGGGTGTTCAGTTCGATTGCGCAGAAGAGATTCCGGGTCTGTTCGCAACTCTGGAGATGATTCACGGCGGGCATTTGAACCTGAGCTACGAGGTGGCAGCGGATGTGCGTCTACCGTGGGATCGCGAGGACGTGCTGGAGCTGTTGGGCAACCTGCTCGATAACGCCTGCAAGTGGGCGGACGCGCAGGTCTGCCTGACTATCGTCGAGCACGCACAGGGGTACAGTATCTGGGTGGACGACGACGGTCCGGGGATACCCGAGGACGCACGTAGGGCGGTGCTGGATCGCGGCTCTCGGTTGGACGAGCAGGTCGACGGACATGGTCTGGGGCTGGGTATCGTTCGTGACATCGTGGAAAGCTGGTCGGCTCGTTTGCAGCTGTCTGAAAGTCCGCTGGGTGGGCTGCGCGTGGCAGTTGACCTGGATAAACGCGTTTAACGCGGATATATCTTGCCGATGACTAAACTCGCAGGCGGCTGGGAGGACTAACTCACAGGACCGAATGACGGTTCTGTAGCTTATCGACATGGATCGGACATGAACGAAACCAACCTGCAAAACAAAACCCTGTTGTTACTGTTGATCCTCGTCACCATCGCTTTCATCTGGATTCTTCTGCCTTATTACGGCGCCGTGTTCTGGGCCGTGATTCTGGGTATCGTGTTTGCGCCTTTGCAACGGCTGGTGATGATGAAGCTGAACCGGCGTCGCAACATCAGTTCGCTGGTCACGCTGACCACGGCGCTGCTTATCGCGATCCTGCCGGTGATCATCATCAGCGCGCTGTTGGTGCAAGAAGGCGCGGTGCTCTACAAGAATATCGAGAGTGGCCAACTGGACGTGGCGGGTTATATCGATCAGTTCAAGCAGCTGCTTCCGGCCTCCGGGCAACAATTGCTCGATCGCATGGGCATGGGCGATCTGGAAGGCGTGCGTGACAAAGTTGCCAAGGGCGCCATGCAGGGCAGTCAATATTTCGCGACTCAGGCATTCAGCTTCGGCCAGGGCACGCTGGATTTCGTGATCAGCTTCGGCATCATGCTGTACTTGCTGTTCTTCTTCCTGCGTGATGGCCCTGAACTGTCGCGCAAGATCCGTACGGCCATTCCATTGGCCGAGCAACAGAAGCGTCGTCTGCAGTTGAAGTTCAACCGTGTGGTGCGTGCCACGGTGAAGGGCAACCTGCTGGTGGCCGTTACGCAAGGTGCCTTGGGTGGGGTGATCTTCTGGTTCCTCGATATTCCCAGCGCGTTGCTGTGGGCTGTACTCATGGCTTTCCTGTCGCTGTTGCCTGCCGTCGGGGCCGGCATCGTCTGGGCGCCGGTAGCTGCGTACTTCCTGTTGAGCGGTTATATCTGGCAGGGGGTGACATTGACCCTGTTCGGTATTCTGGTGATCGGCATGGTCGACAACGTGTTGCGTCCGGTTCTGGTCGGCAAGGACACGAAGATGCCGGATTACCTCATTCTGGTATCGACACTGGGTGGCTTGGCGGTGTTTGGCCTCAACGGTTTCGTGATCGGCCCATTGATCGCGGCGCTGTTCATGTCCAGCTGGGGTATTTTCGTCAGTACCAAGCGCCAGGTGCGTCTGCCTCAGGACCGTACCTGATACAAGCCTTACCCGGCTCCCTTGGTCAGCCCGAGGGAGTTGGCGCTTGAGGGCAGGGGCCTGCTTGGTTACCATCGGCGCTTTTTCAGAGCGGTCCGCATGCCCCAGCCCATCCCTCTCAAAGATCATGGCAAGGAACAAGGCCTGGTCAACCGTCGGTTGATCGCCTGCGCATTGCTGGTGCTGGCCTTGAGCATTGCCTTGGTAGGGCGTCTGTACTTCCTGCAGGTCATCGAGTTCGCCTACAACTCCACGGTATCCGAAAACAACCGGGTGCACGTGCTGCCGATCCCGCCGGAGCGCGGGGTGATCTACGACCGCAATGGCGTGGTATTGGCCGATAACCGACCCAGTTTCAATCTGACTCTGACCCGCGAGCGCGCCGGCAATACCGCGCAGGTGCTCGATGAGGTGGTCAAGGTGCTGGAGCTGAGCGATGAAGCGCGCAAGCAGTTCGACAAGGACTTGAAGCGTGTGCGCCATCCGTTCGAACCCGTCACCTTGATGTATGAGCTGAACGAGAACCAGATCGCCAAGATCGCGGTGAATCAATTTCTGCTGCCGGGCATCGATGTGGAACCTCAGTTCGTACGTGAATATCCGCGCAAGGAGCATTTCGCGCACTCGGTCGGCTACGTAGGGCGGATCAACGAGAAGGAATCCAAGACGCTCGATCAGACGCAGTACCGCGGCACGCAGTCGGTGGGCAAGACCGGTGTCGAGCGTTTCTATGAAACGGAGCTGCATGGCCAGGTGGGCTATGAAGAGGTCGAGACCAATGCTCAAGGGCGGGTGATGCGAGTGCTCAACCACCACGATCCGGTGCCGGGCAAGAACATCGTACTGAGCCTGGATGTTCACCTGCAGGAAGCCGCCGAGAAGGCGCTGGGCGATCGGCGTGGGGCGGTGGTGTGCATCGATCCTGAAACCGGTGACGTACTGGCCATGGTCAGCAAGCCCAGCTTCGATCCCAATCTTTTCGTCACCGGGATCAGCTTCAAGGAATACGCGGCGTTGCGCGATTCCATCGACCGGCCGCTGTTCAATCGCGTCCTGCGGGGCCTGTACGCACCTGGCTCGACGATCAAACCGGAAGTGGCGATTGCCGGCCTGGATACGGGGGCGGTCACGCCGCAGTCTCGGGTTTTCGATCCCGGTTACTACGAACTGCCCAACTACGACCACAAGTACCGCAACTGGAACCGCACGGGCGATGGCTGGGTGGACATGGATGCCGCCATCATGCGCTCCAATGACACCTACTTCTACGATCTGGCGCACAAGCTCGGTGTGGACCGAATGCACGACTACATGACCCGCTTCGGCCTGGGTCAGAAGGTGTCGCTGGACATGTTCGAGGAAGCGCCTGGCTTGATGCCGTCGCAGCAGTGGAAACGTGCGACCCGACGTCAGGCGTGGTTCCCCGGCGAGACGCTGATCCTGGGTATTGGCCAGGGCTACATGCAGGTCACACCGTTGCAACTGGCTCAGGCCACCACGCTGATCGCCAGCAAGGGCGTATGGCGTCGGCCGCACCTGGCTGAAACCGTAGGCGGGCTGGCGCCAGTGGACGACAATCCGATCCCCAATATCGTGCTGCGTGACAACCGCGAATGGGATCAGGTCAACCACGGCATGCAACTCGTCATGCACGATCCGCGCGGCATTGCGCGGCAGGCTGCCGCCGGTGCGCAGTATCGCATCGCGGGCAAGTCGGGTACGGCCCAGGTGGTCGCGATCAAGCAGGGTGAGCGCTACAACCGTCTCAAGACCTTGGAGCGCAACCGTGACAACGCGCTGTTCGTGGGCTTTGCGCCGGCCGACCGGCCGAAGATCGTGGTGGCGGTGATGATCGAGAACGGCGAGGCGGGCGGGCGCGTCGCAGGTCCCGTGGTGCGCGAGATCATGGATGCCTGGTTACTGGATGGCGAAGGTCACCTCAAGCCCAAGTACGCGGCGCCCGCGAAGGCGCCTACGGATCCCAAGGTCTGAGCCTTCAGCAGAGAAAACCACCGTCCACGTTCAGGGCGGTTCCTGTGGTGTAGCTGGAAGCCGAGCTGGCGAGGTACAGCACCGCCCCGGCCATTTCTTCAGGCTGGGCAACACGATTGAGCGGAATCTGCGCGAGCGCGGTTTTGAGGATCGCCTGGTTCTCGACCAGTGCCGAAGCGAAACGGGTGTCGGTCAGGCCCGGTAGCAACGCATTGCAGCGGATGTTGAAGCCGGCGCATTCCTTGGCGAACGCCTTGGTCATGTTGATCACCGCGGCCTTGGTCATGGAATAGACGCCTTGGAACACACCGGGTGACACGCCGTTGATCGACGCCACGTTGATGATGCTGCCGCCACCGTGTTCGCGCATCAACTTGCCGGCTTCGACCGACATGAAGAAGTAACCGCGGACGTTGACGTCCACGGTCTTCTGGAAAGCGCCCAGGTCGACATCCAGGACGCTGCCGAACTGGGGGTTGGTGGCGGCGTTGTTGACCAAGATGTCCAGGCGACCGAAGGTTGCGCGGATGCGTGCGAACAAGTCCTGAATCTGCTTGGTTTCGCCAATGTGGCAGGCCATCGCGGTAGCCTGGTCGCCGCCAGCATTGATGCTGTCGGCGACACGCTGGCAGCCGTCCAGCCTGCGACTGACGACGATCACATGTGCGCCCTGCTGCGCCAGCAATCGGGCAATGGACTCGCCGATCCCACGGCTGGCGCCGGAGACCAGCGCTATTCTGCCGTCGAGGTCGAACATCGTGGTCTTGGGCATATCCGCTCCTGCTGTGGGTGAGAAGTTACATGTTCGGGTAGGTCGGTCCACCCGAGCCTTCGGGCGCCACCCAGACGATGTTCTGCGAAGGATCCTTGATGTCGCACGTCTTGCAGTGCACGCAATTCTGCGCGTTGATCTGGAAGCGCTTGGCACCGTCTTCCTGGGTGACCACTTCATAGACACCGGCCGGGCAGTAGCGCTGAGCAGGCTCGTCGTACAGCGGCAGGTTCTTGCCGATGGGAATGCTCGGATCCTTGAGCTTGAGGTGGCACGGCTGCTCTTCTTCATGGTTGGTGCCTGAGATGAACACCGAACTGAGTTTGTCGAAGCTCAATTTGCCATCGGGCTTGGGGTAGTCGATGCGCTTGCTGTCCGCTGCCAGCTTCATGCAGGCGTAGTCAGGCTTGTTGTCGTGCAGGGTGAAGGGGATCTTGCCCTTGAACAGGTTCTGATCGACGAAGTTGAACGCGCCGCCGACGATGGCTCCCCACTTGTGGATGGCAGCCCCGAAGTTGCGGCTGGCGAACAGCTCTTCATACAGCCAGCTGGCCTTGAAGCCGGACACGTAGCCGTCGAGCACGTCTCCGCCTTCCGAGCCCTGGAACAGCGCGTCGGCCACCGCCTCGGCGGCGAGCATGCCGGACTTCATGGCGGTGTGGCTGCCCTTGATCTTGGAGAAGTTCATGGTGCCCAGGTCGCAGCCGATCAGCGCGCCGCCGGCGAAGACCATCTTGGGCAGCGAGTTGAAGCCACCCTTGCAGATGGCGCGGGCGCCGTAGCTGACGCGCTTGCCGCCATCCAGATACTGCTTGAGGACCGGATGGTGCTTGAGTCGCTGGAACTCGTCGAAAGGTGACAGGAACGGGTTGGCGTAGGACAGGTCGACGATGAGGCCGACCACCACCTGATTGTTTTCCAGGTGATAGAGGAACGAGCCGCCGGTGTTCTCGGTACCCATGACCTCCAGCGGCCAGCCGGCGGTGTGGACCACCAGCCCCGGCTGGTGCTTGGCAGGATCGATGTCCCAGATCTCTTTCAAGCCGATCCCGTAATGCTGCGCGTCGGCATCCCTGTCCAGTTTGAAGCGTTCGATCAGTTGCTTGCCGATGTGACCGCGGCAGCCTTCGGCGAACAGGGTGTATTTGCCGCGCAGTTCCATGCCTGGGGTATACAGCCCTTCTTTGGGCTTGCCCTCGCGATCAACACCCAGGTCGCCGGTGATGATGCCGCGCACGACGCCCGTTTCGTCGATCAGCGCTTCTTGTGCGGCAAATCCGGGGTAGATCTCGACACCCAGGTTTTCAGCCTGCTGGGCGAGCCAGCGGCACAGATTGCCCAGGGAGATGATGTAGTTGCCTTCGTTGTGCATGGTCTTGGGCACGAAGGCGTCGGGGATCTTTGTGCCACTCTCGGCGTTCTTCAGGATGAAGATGTCGTCGCGGGTGACGGGCGTGTTCAGGGGCGCACCCAGGGCCTTCCAGTCCGGGAACAGCTCGGTGAGCGCCCGCGGTTCGAAGACGGCACCGGAAAGGATGTGAGCACCGACCTCGGAGCCTTTTTCAACCACGCAGACGCTGATTTCCTGTCCGGCGTCGGCGGCTTTCTGCTTCAGTCGGCATGCGGCGGACAGGCCTGCTGGGCCTGCGCCGACGACGACGACGTCGAATTCCATGTATTCGCGTTCCACGGGTTCTCTCCTACTCAGGGCTCATCAGGCCTTTCTAATGGGTGAAGCGTCCGGAACGGTCATCCGGGGTGTCGCGGTTGGGTGCTGCGTTCATCTGCTCGTGTAGTACCGTGTCTGGACGGCTACAGGCAAGGGGATGCGCGTGCTGCAGTATATCTACACCACTTGGCCGGTCCAATACAAACGTTTGTTTGAATCTGCTCCAGCCCAGTAAAATCAAGGTGGCCAGGGGGCGTGACCGGTGAGTTCCGCGTATTGACCGGTCAGGGCTCAGCGGTCAAGATACGGCCAGCTTCATGTTCGATGCAGCGCCTGCGTGCAGTACAGGATGCCTCGAATCTCGACCCCGGCACGGGTCATTCATCCATGTCGAACGCCCATCGGGTCGAGTTTACACGTCATACTTGTTGAAGGCTGCCCCGTTTTGTTGGTCAAGGTCTTGAAAAATCAGGTTTTTGCCAGCACTACGCAATGCTGCAAACGTTTCAATGGTGCCCTTGCGCCCACGTCATCGTCCGGTCTGCCTGGGCGACATTCTTTTCACCGGAGAGTAACGAGGAATCCATGAAGGTTCTTGTAGCTGTCAAACGAGTGGTCGACTACAACGTCAAGGTTCGCGTCAAGGCGGATAACTCCGGCGTTGATCTTGCCAACGTCAAGATGTCGATGAACCCGTTCTGCGAAATCGCTGTTGAAGAAGCCGTCCGCCTGAAAGAGAAAGGCATTGCCAGCGAAATCGTCGTGGTCACCATCGGCCCGGCCACCGCTCAGGAGCAACTGCGCACCGCGCTGGCCCTGGGCGCCGACCGCGCCATCCTGGTCGAGCACGCCGAGGAACTGAACGCCCTGGCAGTGGCCAAGCTGCTCAAGGCGGTGGTCGACAAGGAGCAGCCGCAGTTGGTGATCCTGGGCAAGCAGGCGATCGATAGCGACAACAACCAGACTGGCCAGATGCTGGCTGCGCTGAGCGGCTATGCCCAGGGCACCTTCGCGTCCAAGGTCGAAGTGGCGGGCGACAAGCTCAATATCACCCGTGAAGTCGATGACGGTCTGCAGACCGTTGGCCTGACCCTGCCGGCCATCGTCACCACCGACCTGCGTCTGAACGAGCCGCGCTACGCCTCCCTGCCCAACATCATGAAGGCCAAGAAGAAGCCGCTCGAATCGTTCACGCCCGAGGCGCTCGGCGTGTCGTTGACCTCCACCAACAAGACCCTCAAGGTCGAGGCGCCAGCGACCCGCAGTGCCGGTGTCAAGGTCAAGTCGGTGGCCGAACTGGTCGAAAAACTGAAAAACGAAGCGAAGGTAATCTGAATGACTATCCTGGTTATCGCCGATTATGTAACCGAAGGTCAGGTGAACACTGGCGTTGCACCTTCGACCCTGAACACCGTGGCTGCCGCGCAGAAGATCGGCGGCGACATTCACGTGCTGGTCGCCGGCGTGCAGGTCGACAGCGTTGCGCAAGCCGCCGCGAAGATCGCGGGCGTGAGCAAGGTGCTGGTGGCGGACAATGCCGCCTATGCGCACCAGCTGCCTGAAAACGTGGCGCCGCTGATCGTCGAGCTGGCTTCGGGCTACAGCCACGTGCTGTCCGCTGCGACTGCCAACGGCAAGAACATCCTGCCGCGCGTTGCCGCTGCGCTGGACGTCGACCAGATCTCCGAGATCATCTCGGTCGAGTCGCCGGACACCTTCAAGCGTCCGATCTACGCCGGCAACGCCATTGCCACTGTGCAATCGAGCGCTGCGATCAAGGTCATCACCGTGCGTGCCACCGGTTTCGACGCCGTGGCTGCCGAAGGCGGTTCAGCGACTGTCGAAGCGGTGGGTGCAGCTCACGATACCGGCAAATCGAGCTTCGTTGGCGAAGAGCTGGCCAAGTCCGATCGTCCCGAGTTGACCGCGGCGAAGATCGTCGTCTCCGGCGGCCGTGGCATGCAGAACGGCGACAACTTCAAGCACCTCTACACCCTGGCCGACAAGCTGGGTGCTGCCGTGGGTGCGTCGCGTGCAGCGGTGGACGCCGGCTTCGTGCCCAACGACATGCAGGTCGGCCAGACCGGCAAGATCGTTGCGCCGCAGTTGTATATCGCGGTAGGCATTTCCGGCGCCATCCAGCATCTGGCTGGCATGAAGGACTCCAAGGTGATCGTTGCGATCAACAAGGACGAAGAGGCGCCGATCTTCCAGGTGGCCGATTATGGCCTGGTCGCCGACTTGTTCGAAGCTGTTCCCGAGCTGGAAAAACTGGTCTGATCCAGCGCTTCGCGCTGCGGTCGATTCAAGCCTGGTCGCCATCCGTTGCCCACAGGGCAGCGGGCGGTGACCGGGCTTTTTTGCATCTGAATTTGCCTGTTACATGGGCTGAAGAGGTTGAGGTTGAGCATGACCAGACAAGGCAGACTTCGCCGCGCGGGCTTGTGCATGGCCGCGGCGTTGCTACCGCTGGCAGCGCAGGGGGCGGGCAAGTGCGAGCGACTGGTTGCCAGTGGCAGCCCCGACGCGCCGCCCTATCTGTGGCGGGATCCACAGGACCCGGAGCGTCTGATCGGCGTCAACGCCGAGCTGTTGCAGCAGGTGGCGACCCAGATCGGCGTCAAGGTCGACATTCTTTATGCCGGCAAGCGTTCACAGGCGCTGGAAGAGGTGCGCAGTGGGCGAATGGACTTGCTGGTGGATGCACCCCTGAACGTCAGCGAGCTTGAATCCCTGGATTATGTGCATCCTGCCCTGGTCCCGAACGATTACCTGGTGTGGACCCTGCGATCGACACCGCTGACTTACCGCAGTCTTGCCGATCTTCACGGCCACGCCGGGGCGATCTCGGCCAAGGCGCGACCGACCCAGGCATTCGCCACACTGGCCGCCGAGCATCTGCAGCTGGTCAGTACTGACAATCTGATTCAGGCCTTCGACAAGCTGGTGCTTGGCCAGGTCGAATACGTGATTGCCGGACGCTATTCCGGTGCGGCCATGGCTCAGGCACAGGGCCTGGGCGATCGACTGCAAAGCAGTGAGCTGCCCGTCGACCGGCCGGGGTTGTACCTGGCGTTGTCTCACGACTCCGCGTGCAACGATCCCTGGCTGCGCGGACAGCTGGCGAAAAAAATGACAGAATTGACCGCTTCAGGCATACCTGCCGAGGTGTTTTCCCGCAATGTCGAGCGTTGGAAAGTCCAGCAATCGCTCAAGCCTGCAGTACTTCCACAGTAGGAATCTTTCGTGAACATTCAAACGATGACCGCAGGCGCGATGCTTGCGCTGCTTGCCGGTTGCGCCAACGACCCGGCGCCTACGCAGCAATTGCGTCTGGCTGACCAGACCGTCGAGCAGGCCCGCGCCATTGGCGCCACAGACGACAACGAGGCCATGAAAATGGCGGTCGACAAACTTGCCCAGGCTCGTGCGCAAATGGTCGATGAAAACTACAAGGGTGCCCGGCTCAACGCCGAACAGGCCGAGTTGGATGCACGTCTGGCGGAAGATCAATTGTTGACTGCCAAGGGGCAGGAGCAGATCAAGGTGCTGGAGGCTCGCATCCAGCGCCTGCGTAAACAATTGGGAGACATGCAGTGAAGCAGTTGACGGGAATGCGCATGGGGCTGGTGCTGGCGGCCGGTCTGATGACAGTGGGCTGTACCGGTCAGCGCGCCAACAGCGAGGCCGTCCAGCGGGCCGAGGTTGCCTTTCAGGCGGTGCGCGATGATTCCAACGTGCTGCGCAGCGCGCCCAAGGATGTCATTCGGGCTGGCGAATCGCTGGCCCGCGCCGAGCGGCTCGCCAGCTATTGGGGCACCGGCAGCGACGCTCAGCATTATGCCTACCTGAGCCAGCGCTACAGCGAGATCGCCCGGGAGCGCAGTCAGCAGATGCTCAATCAGCAGCGCCTGACCAAGCTGCAGATGGACCAGCAGCGCCTGCAACTGGCGTTGCGTGACTCCAAGCTGGAAAGCGTGCAGCAGCAGGGCAAGTGGCTGGAAGAGCAGATTCTGGCGTTGGCCAATGTCGAGGCTGACCGCGGCCTGGTGATGACACTGGGTGACGTGCTGTTCGATACGGGGGAGGCGCAGCTCAAGCCACAGGCCAACCGTACGATTCTCAAGCTCGTGCAGTTCCTGCAGCTCAATCCCAAGCGCGTGGTGCGTATCGAAGGCTACACCGATAACACCGGCGAAAAAGCCTTCAACCTGCAGCTGTCGACCGACCGGGCGCAGTCGGTAGCCGACACTCTGGTCGACCTGGGCATCGATGAGTCGCGTATCCAGGTGCAGGGTTACGGCGATGCCTATCCTGTGGATGCAAATGCTTCGGAGCGGGGCAGGGCACAGAACCGTCGGGTCGAGATCGTCTTTTCCAACGCAAAAGGGGAAATGGCGTTGCCGCGCGGTTGATGGAGAGGTGAATCTGGACAGTGCAGTTGCAGGATCAGCTCTGCTATCCTGCCAGCTGTCCCCGTACAGTTTGCATCTGTAGGGGTCCCGTGGCACATCCGAGGTCCCGCCATGACCAACCTCTTGCTCTACCAGCGTATTGCCCAGCAGTTGGCTGATGACATCCGTCGAGGGGTCTATCAGCCAGGTGAGCGTGTGCCTTCGGTACGCAAGATGAGCGCGCAGCTCAATGTCAGTCACGCCACGGTATTGCAGGCCTACGCCAACCTCGAAGATCAGGGGTTGATCCGCGCCCGGCCACAGTCTGGCTACTACGTGCACCAGACGCCCGCGCTGACGGCGCCGACGCCTGACATTGCACGGGTAGAGCGTCCGGGGTTGGTCACACGCAGCAGCATCATCCAGCAAGTGCTGGATGAGTCCCGACGCGAGGGCGTGTTTCCGTTGGGGGCAGCAGTGCCCCACGTCGAGTTTCTGCCGGTACGGGCATTGCACCAGCAATTGGCCAAGGTCACCCGCTTCCAGAGTCCACGCGCGTTCAGCTACATGTTCAGCCCAGGCTTCGAGCCGCTGCGCCGGCAGGTGGCGATCCGCATGCGCGATGCTGGCGTGGTGGTCGATCCTTCGGAGATCGTCATCACTCACGGTTGCGTCGACGCGTTGCAGATGAGCCTGCGCGTGCTCACCCGGCCCGGAGACCTGATCGCGGCCGAGTCGCCTACCTATTACGGTTTGCTGCAACTGGCGGACTTGCTCGGGCTCAAGGTGATCGAGATTCCCAGCGACCCATCCACGGGCATCAGCCTGGAGGCGCTGCAGCTGGCCGCCAATCAGTGGTCGATCAAGGCGCTGGTGCTGACGCCGCGCTTGAGCAATCCATTGGGCGGGACCATGCCCGAGGAGCGCATGAAGCAGCTGTTGCGACTGTCTTCAGACTTCGATATCCAGATCGTCGAGGACGATATCTATGGCGAATTGATGTTCGAGCAGGGCAAGAGCAAGGCGCTCAAGGCGTTCGATCGGCTGGGGCATGTCATCTACTGCTCGAGTTTCTCCAAGACACTTTCCCCAGGGGTGCGGATCGGTTGGATGATTGCCGGTAAATACCAGGCCGAGGTCCAGCGCTTGCAGACGTTCAGCACCCATTCGGCCTGCAGCGTCACGCAGATGGGCGTGGCCGGCTACCTGGAGAACGGCGGCTACGACCGGCACCTGCGTTTCATTCGTCAGGAGTACCGCAAGAACCTCAGTGCCTTCCAGTTGGCCGTGCAGCAGCACTTTCCCGAAGGCACGCAGATCACGCGGCCCACGGGTGGATTTATTCTCTGGGTCAGTCTGCCGGGCCGGGTCAATACCCAGGAACTGCACGTTCGCGCGCTGGAGCAGGGGATCAGCATTGCCCCGGGGCTGATCTTCAGCAATACAGAGCAGTTCAACCACTGCGTTCGGCTCAATTGCGGCGTGCCGTGGAATCGCGAGGCGGAGCGTGCCCTGGCGACGCTGGGTGTACTGGCGCGTCAATTGTGTCAGGAGTCAGGAGTTTCCTATTGAAAGCGCTCAGGGGGCTTGTCAGCTCAACGCCGAACGGGGAGCATAGGGGTCTCTTCGTTGTTGCCGTGCTCTTATGAACGCCACGCGCCGTCTTGCATTGCTGGTCTTCTGCTTGAATCTGGGCGTCTTTGCAGTGCCTTGCGTTCAAGCGCAAACGGCGGACACTTCGTCTGCCGCAACGCGCGTGGCTACGACTGAAAAGCCTGTGGTCAAAGCCGACGCTGCGGTAAAGAAGGCTGCGGCGAAAAAGCCGGCGGTTCGCAAGAAAGCGGCCAAGAGCCGTTCGCGCAAGGAGTCGGACGTCATCGCCACTCCGGTGCCGGAGGCCAAGCTGGATCTGACCTTGCCCAAGGACATCGTCAAGGACCTCAAGCCTCCTACTCAGCCTGTCAACGCTGCGGTTCAGCCGACGCCCCTGGCCGAGCGTGCACCCAAGCCCATTCTGCCTGCCTTCTTCAGTGACAAGGGTAACGAGGACTTCCAGCTCAATGGCCGTTTGCTGAACAACGAAATGCAGCTGCAGCGGCGCGGCGACGGTCGTGAAGTCGAGGGCGCGGCGCTGGACTTCAACTTCAAGCAGTGACCACTGCCCGGTAGCGGCGTCCCCGTTACAGTCTGGCTGATCGAATTATCGCTGCGGGCATTTTCAAACGCTCGTTGGGTCACTACCATGGGGCTTCTTCAACCTTTCGTGCCTGTGAGGTCATGACGTCATGAAATGCCGCGAAGGCTGTGGCGCCTGCTGTATCGCCCCTTCCATCAGTTCGCCTATTCCTGGCATGCCTCTGGGCAAGCCGGCAGGGCAGCGCTGTGTCCAGCTGTCTCTGGATAACCTCTGCGCCCTGTTCGGCCTGCCCGAGCGGCCGGCAGTGTGCTCGGCGTTCAATGCCGATCCCGAGGTGTGCGGTGACAGCGATCAGGATGCCGTGCGCATTCTGGGTTGGTGGGAGCAGATGACCGCATAGGCAAGGGCTCCATTCTCGACAACAAGGAACAAGAACAATGAGAGCGATGCATTCAATAGCGCTGGTAGCCCTGCTGGGCAGCGTCCACATGTCTGCCCAGGCGGAGCCGTGGGTGGTGGCCAAGGACGAGGAGGGGATCAAGGTCTCCTTGAGCGAGGTCGCAGGCTCCAAGTACAAGGCCTATCGTGGCGAAACCGTCATCAAGGCCAGCGTCGCGAAGCTGCGGGCGATGCAGGAAGACGTCGCCGGCGCGTGCACCTGGATTCACGAGTGCAAGGCGCAGAAGCTGCTCAAGCATCAGGGCGATCAGACATGGACCTACACCCAGTTCAATACGCCGTGGCCGGTGACGCCGAGGGATTCAGTGTTGCACATCACCACGGTGGATGGCAGCGATGGCAGCGTTACCCGCAACCTGGCCGGGGCGGCAAACTATGTGCCGGAGGAGAAGGGCTTCGTGCGCGTGGCTCAGGTCGAAGGCTTCTGGAAGATGGTGCCTCAGGGTGCCAATCAGACCCAGGTGATCTACCAGGTGCACACCGAGCCTGGCGGCAGCGTGCCTTCCTGGCTTGCCAACAAGTTCGTCGTGGATGCGCCATTCAACACCCTCAAGGCGCTGCGTGCCAAGGCGGAACAATAGAAACGCAAAAGGCCGCCCGAGGGCGGCCTTTCGTTGCCAGGCGAACGCTTAGGTGCGGTCGTCCAGCGCCGTGACGTCGCGGCTTTTCTCGCCTGTGTACAGCTGGCGTGGGCGGCCGATCTTGTACGGGCTCGAGAGCATTTCCTTCCAGTGGGAAATCCAGCCAACGGTGCGCGCCAGGGCGAATATCACCGTGAACATGCTGGTTGGAATGCCGATGGCCTTGAGGATGATGCCCGAATAGAAATCGACGTTCGGGTACAGCGAGCGTTCGATGAAGTACGGGTCGGTCAAGGCGATCTCTTCCAGGCGCA
>Ga0308158_10002576_pt1 | contig 16898 bp, 15 predicted proteins | sample PhyBR2_FD_201038 | JGI IMG/M metagenome (GOLD analysis project Ga0308158, IMG submission 201038) | Phyllosphere microbial communities from UC Gill Tract Community Farm, Albany, California, United States - DLSLB.R2 | ecosystem: Host-associated > Plants > Phyllosphere > Unclassified | place: USA... | reverse complement strand
TGCCCGGACTCTTCTCCACCTCCACGGTGCCGTTTGGAAAATAGCTGAACGTCATCGGCCGGAAGCTTATCTGAAGATCCGCATACTCCTCTTCCGGCTTGCCCTTCACGAAGGCGGCGACCTGTGACGAACCGAGCGCTAGATAACCCTTGTGGGTCATGAGATAGCGCAGCCCCTCCCAGTATTTGCGTATGCCGGCCAGATTGGCATTGTAGGAACTGCCCGCTGTCGCGCGGAAACCCGTATGGACGTAGAAATGGTCCTGTAGATTTCGCCCGACGCCCGGCAACTCGTACACTACGGGAATGCCATGACGCCGCAGTTCCTCGACGGGACCGATGCCCGACAGCATGAGCAGCTGCGGTGATTTCAGGGAACCGCAGGACAGAACGACTTCGCGCGCTGCGCGGATCTCCCGAGGGCGTCCATCTTCGAGAACCACGATGCCGACGGCGCGCCGCCCTTCCAGAAGGATCCGCTGGACGGAGACTCCCGTCTGGACGGTGAGGTTGCGACGATGGCGTACGGGTTCGATGAATGCGGTATAGGCCGAATGCCGGCGACCATGCTTTATGGTGTGCTGCATGAATCCGACCCCGTCGTGCACGGCACCGTTCATGTCCTCCGTGCGCGGAATGCCGAGTTCTGCGGCCGCCTCGATGAAATCGTGACTGCTCGCTTCCTTCACGACCGGATCACTCACCCAGAGCGGGCCGTTGGTGCCGCGATAGGCGTCGCCGCCTCGTTCGAAATGCTCCATCCGTCGGAAGTAGGGCAATACGTCCTCATAACCCCACCCGGCGTTTCCGAGGCTGCGCCAACTATCGAAGTCCTTGGGATGACCACGAATGAACACCATGCCGTTGATCGCGCTGGAGCCGCCCAGGGTCTTGCCCCGAGGCCAGTACATACGCCTGTTACCGAGTTCTGCCATCGGCTCGGTGTTGAAGTTCCAGTTGCGCAGCTTGTTGAAATAAAGCTTGGCCATTCCCGCCGGCGTGTGGATCCAGAAGAGATTGGATGCCGGGCCGGCTTCGAGCAGGAGCACGGTGTTGCCGGGATCGTCTGAAAGCCCGCGCGCCACCGCGCAACCGGCGGAACCTGCTCCGATCACGATATAGTCGTACGTCTCCATTTCAACCTCTCCAGGCGTTCGATGATCCGGTGGAGCGCGCGGCGCAACATCTACGCTGCTTCCGCGCGCGCGCCTTGGTCGCGACGAGGGGCCGAGGACGACATGCTTCGCCTACAACTTGGCTTCCGACGTCAAATCACGCCTGCTAGCGCGGCACGCCGGTCGGGCGACGACGGCGTCGCGAATGGGAACGCGCCGGCGTGATCTTTTCCCGTACCCGCACAGCGTCTCAGAACCTCGGCAGCGAGACCACCAGGAACACGGTCTCGGTATTTGCCGTGACCTCGACCGGTGCATCCGTCGGAAGGAGCTCGATCGCGGTCTTCTCGCCGTAGGTCTGTCCATCCACGGTTACGCTGCCCGTGTTCATGAAGAGGACGTCGATCTGGGTGCGCGAGCCCGTATCGTAGGTCGCACCGGCATCCAGTTTGATGAAGCCGATCCTGGTGTTGCGTTCCGTGAAGGTACCAAGAAGCTTCGTCGATACGCCCGGCGTGTCCGTCGCGATCCACTGGTACGAGTCGGATGCCATCATGACCACGTCGTCGTACCGTGCGGGATCGTAGGACATCGTTCGACCGGTAGCCTCCTCGAAGCAGGCCCGAGCACCATCCATGTTGTGCTTCTTGCCCTCTTCGTCGACCCAGGTGAAGATGCCGTTCTTGAATTCGCCTTTCGCCTTCAACGCCTCGTTGGCCGCTTCGCGGCGAGGCGTACTGAGGAAGCCCGATCCGCTGGCGCCACCGAACTGGATCACCATCATCTCGAGGCCCTGCGGCCGATCCTGAGGCCCATAATGCACGCTCTCCGGGAAATAGGCCACATCGCCTTCTCCCATGATCTTGTGCGGAGCGGCGGGATACTGGCCCTTCAGAACGTAGCGGATCTGATCGAAATTGTGTCGATGCCGCGGAGTTCCCCAGCCGCCTTCGCCTGTAAGGCCGACATTGAGAAGGTAGTTGTTCGGCGAGTCGTCGTCGCCTTGAAGCAGGAACTTCTGATCGAGCTTCCCGTCCCGCATCGAGCCTACCGATCCACCGACCGAGGTTGCAGCATCTGAAATTCGCATCGTCTCATCTCCTTGCGGGCCAAGCCACTTCGTCCTCTCCACTTAATGCGGAAACGTCGCCGTTCGAAGCCCGCCACCGGCAAGGCTATAACGATATGGTATATGCTCGGAGCGTGACTCGTTCCTCGCGGTTGATCTGCCGGACAAGGAACTGCAAATGACGGTGGTCAGTCCGGCAGCTTTCGGCGCAGTCGCGCCGCCAGGGAAAAAATGGAAATATGGTCGCAACATCCGGATCCCGATCACATCCGAAGTAATCCCGCAGGACCGGAGTAGCCAGTCGATCCGGCGTTGTTTCGTTATGATAGGCATATGTCTTCCGAAGGTTCTGCAGCAGCGAATGTATCGTGGGACAGCAATCCTACCGGTCGGTCACATCATCGCATGAAGTCTAGTTTTCGGGTCAGAAACGCGGCCGGCACGTCGATCGGAGAAAACAGTGAGCAAGACACCTACATCCGGAGCAGTGAGCGAGACGGAAGTCTCCGCAGCGGCGCGTGATTTCAGCGTGCAGGACCGCGTCGTCCTTGTGACCGGTTCGGGCCAAGGTATCGGACGCGAGCTCGTCCGCCAGTTCGCGGCGGCCGGGGCGATCGCGATCGTGGCCGACCTGAACGGCGGAAAGGCCGAGGCGGTAGCTTTGGAGATTACGTCTGCCGGAGGGCGGGCCAACGCGTTGACCGTCGACGTGTCCGACAAGGCGTCCGTTGATGCGATGGCTGCCGCGGTCGTCGCCGAACACGGCCGTATCGACGTACTCGTCAACAACGCCTCGATGTTCTCCAGCATCAAGAAGAGACCGTTCGACGAGATCCCGCCGCATGAATGGCAGCAGGTCATGGACGTCAACATCAACGGCGTCTTCTTCTGTTCGTCCGCAGTCGCCTCGATCATGCGCAGGCAGGAGTTCGGCCGTATCATCAACATTTCCTCGGCCTCGGTACACCGTGGGACGAAGAACTATCTGCATTACGTGACGTCGAAATCCGCCCTGATCGGCATGACGAATTCTCTTGCTCGTGAGCTCGGTCCGCATGGGGTCACGGCGAACTGCGTTCGACCCGGCACGGTGGCGACCGAAGTCGCCGAGCGCGTCGCAAGTCTTACGCCGGACGTTCTTCGGCGAAACATCGACCTGCAGTGCATTCCGCGGACGATCGTACCTTCCGACCTGGCCGGCATCACAATGTTCCTGGCCAGCCCCGCCGCCTCGTTCATCACCGGACAGACCATCGGTTGTGACGGTGGCTACACGCACAACTTCTGATCGGGTTTCCGGAGGAATCGCCATGAAACATCATCCAGATCATTTCATCGATGGCCGGTGGACGCCGCCAAGCGACGACGGAAGCAAGCCTCTGGTGGATCCGTTCACGCAAGCTCCCTTCGCGACCGTCGCGACCGGGGGCAGTGCGGCAGACGTCGATCTGGCGGTGAGGGCGGCTCGACGGGCATTCGACGGCTTTTCGCGGGTCTCGGTCGCGGATCGGATCACGCTGATCGATCGCATCATCGCCAGCTACGAGAGGCGTGTCGACGACATCGCACATCTGATGGCGCAAGAGGTCGGGATACCGGTCAGTGCGCGAGCCCAGGCCACGGGGCCGATCGGTCACATGAAGGCGGCCCGCGACCTCATCGCCACCTACCCCTTCGAGAGTCGCCTTGCGGGAACGATCGTCCGTCGCGAGCCTATCGGCGTGTGCGCGCTCATCTCGCCCTGGAACTGGCCGGTTCAGACGCCCGTCATCAAGGCGATCTACGCTCTTGCCGCCGGCTGCACGATGGTTGCCAAACCCTCGGAGGCCTCGCCGCTGAGCGGGATTTTTCTCGCGGAGATATTCGCAGAGGCCGGTGTACCACCAGGTGTGTTCAATCTCGTGCTCGGTCGGGGAAGCGTGGTCGGGTCAGCCCTGTCGGGCCATCCCGAGGTAGACATGATCTCGTTCACGGGCTCGACCGGCGCCGGGATCAAGGTCGGGGAGTCGGCCGCCCGCTCGGTCAAGCGCGTGTCCCTCGAACTCGGGGGGAAATCGGCGAATATCGTCCTTGAGGATGCGGATGTCGAAAAGGCGGCACGCTGGAACATCAAGCGATGCTTCTTCAATGCCGGGCAGTCATGTCATGCACCGAGTCGCATGCTGGTGCACGAGAGCCGGATGGAAGAGGCGATCGGCTACCTCGTGGACGAGGCCTCGGCATTCAAGCTCGGCGACCCGCGCGATCCGACAACGACTATGGGGCCGGTCGTCAACGAAGCGCAGTTCGCCAGCATCCAGCGCTACATCGGCGGTGCGATCGATGAAGGGCCCCGCCTGGTCAGCGGCGGTCTTGGCAGGCCCGATGGGCTCGACCGGGGATATTTCGTGAAGCCCACGATATTCGCGGACGTGTCGCCGGACATGACCATCGCCCGGGAAGAAGTATTCGGACCGGTATTGGCGGTCATTCCCTACGCCAACGAGGGGGAGGCCCTATCGATCGCGAACGACAGCCCATTCGGTCTGGGCGGATACGTCTTTTCGGAAGATCGCAAGAAGGGCTACGCCTTCGCGTCGGGTCTGCGCGCCGGTCGCGTCTGTTACAACGGCGAGGAAACCAATTCGGTCACCCCGATGGGCGGGTACAAGCAGTCGGGCATCGGCCGTTCAATGGGGCGGATCGGCCTAGAGGAGTATCTGGAGATCAAGTCGGTGTACGGCTTCGAAGAAGAAGCCGCGCATCTGCCGGAATTCTCATGACCATAGGGATCGGCGCAGTCCGTCGCACCGACGTCGTTGAACAAATCCGGCTCGCGGTACCTGCCGACGGGCGTTTCAAGAGCGGCGTTGCCGCGATCAGCAAGAGCGGCGATGCCGCAAACCGGGAGCAGTCACTATGAGGATCGGCGTCGTCGGACTGGGTTCGATGGGCTATGGTATCGCCGGATCCCTCCTTCGGGCGGGACACGAGGTGGTCGGCGCCGACGTCAGCCCCACGGCGGTCGCCAGGTTCCAACAGGACGGTGGAGCGACGGCGGACATTCATTCGCTTGCTTCCGAACTCGATGCGTTGGTCATCGTGGTCCTGAACGCGGTACAGGCGGAGGACGTGCTGTTCGGTGCACAGGGCCTCGTCGACGAACTTTCGGCGGCCTGCGTCGTCACGCTCTGCGTTACGGTGTCGCCGGACTATGCGCGCGGTGCGGCGGAACGCTGCGCGGCGCGTGGGATCGCGTTCCTGGATGCGCCGATCTCAGGGGGCTCCGCGAAGGCGGCGCAGGGCAAGCTGTCGATCATGGCTTCCGGAACGGCGGAGGCGTTCGCCAAGGCACGGCCTGCGCTCGACGGCATGGCCGAGACGGTGTTCGAACTTGGTGACACCGCTGGTGTGGGTTCGGCGATGAAGGCGGTGAACCAGATGCTTGCGGGCGTCCATATCGCCGCGATGGCCGAGGCGATCACGTTCGGCATCACCCAGGGAATTGATCCCGCGACGTTCATGACGGTCATCCCCCGCTGCGCGGGAACGAGTTGGATGCTTGAGAACAGGGCTCCGCACATCGTCGCCGGCGATTACACCGCGCATTCCGCGGTCGACATCTGGCCGAAGGACCTCGGTATCGTGCTCGACGCGGCGCGGTCGGCCAAATTCGCCGCGCCCGTGACTGCGGCGGCGCTCCAGCAGTTTCTCGCCGCATCCGGGATGGGCTTTGGACGTGAGGACGATGCGGCAGTAGCCAAGGTCTATGCGCGCAATACCGGTATCGTTCTGCCGGGTGAAGGCGATTGACCCCGCCTGCGATAACCGCCGGTCGTTCGGAGAACGAACTATGACGACCTACTTCGGTGCGATCACCGACGATTTCACCGGCGCGACGGATCTCGCGGGCCTACTCGCACGCTCCGGCGTGCCGGTTTCGCTTCGCATAGGAATACCCGACGCATCCGACGAGACCGCTGCGCTCGAGGTCGTCGCGTTGAAGATCCGTACCGCGCCGGTCGAAGAGGCGACCCGCGAAGCGCTGGCAGCGCTGGAGTGGCTGCGCGGCGCCGGTGCGCAGCGATACTTCTGGAAATACTGCTCCACCTTCGATTCGACGCCGCGAGGGAACATAGGTCCAGTCGCGGAAGCGCTCATGGCCGCGCTTGGTACGGACCAGACGATCTACTGTCCGGCATTTCCGGAGAACGGTCGTACCATCTTCATGGGAAACCTCTTCGTCGGCGAGCAGCCCCTGGCCGAAAGCTCGATGAGGGATCATCCACTCACTCCGATGCGCGATTCCAACCTGATGCGGTTGTTGGCGCCCCAGGTGCGCAGGCCGGTCGGGCTGGCCAACCGGCTCACGGTGGCGGGCGGCGAACACCGGCTCGCCGAGCGTTTCGCGCAGATGAAGCGCGAGGGAATAGCCCATGTCGTCGTCGATGCGGTAGCGAACGACGACCTGCGCGTCATTGCGAGAACCTGTCGCGACATGCCTTTGCTGACGGGGGGAAGCGCAGTCGCGATGGCGCTTCCGGATATATGGTCCGACGCCGGTCTGGTCTCGCGCGCGCCAACCGCTGCCGCAAAGGGTGCCGAGGCGGGGCCTGCGATCATCCTTTCCGGCAGCTGCTCGGCCATGACGTTCCGCCAGGTATCCTCCTATCTGGCTGATGGGCATCCGGCCTTTCGTCTCGATCTGTTCACGCTTGCGGCTCACGGCTTCGAGGAGGTGCTCGGCTGGCTCTCGCGTCAAAGTCGGGAGGCGACCCCGATCATCTATGCCACGGCCATGCCGGAGGAGGTCAAGGCGACGCAGGACAAGCTCGGCGTCGAACAGGCTGGCGCGATCGTCGAAGCGGCTCTGGCGGCATGCGCGCAGCGAGCCCGCGACATGGGATACCGGCGCTTCGTGATCGCAGGGGGCGAGACGTCCGGAGCGGTTGCCCAGGCCCTGCGAATAACACGGCTCGATATCGGCATCGAAGTAGCCCCCGGCGTGCCTTGGTGCTTCGCGGACACCGATGGTCACAGGGTCGCCATCACTCTGAAGTCCGGGAACTTCGGCGGCGAACGGTTCTTCGCCGATGCGCTTGAGGTACTGGACACGTGACCGAACAGACCAAACTCCGTGAGCAGATCTGCATGATCGCCAAATCCTTGTTCGATCGCGGTCTGGCCCACGGATCGACGGGCAACATATCTGTTCGGCTGCCTGACGGCGGACTTCTGGTCTCACCGACCGGAAGCAGCTTCGGAAAGCTCGATCCTGCCCGACTGAGCCACTTCGATGCCGCAGGGAGGCATGTCGACGGCGATCTTCCGACGAAGGAGATGCCGCTTCATTCGGCCCTCTACGACACGCGGAGTCAGGCGGGAGCAGTCGTACATCTGCACTCCTGCCACGCAGTAGCGTGGTCGATGATGCCCGAGGTGGATGAGGACGACTTCCTGCCGCCCCTCACGCCCTATACGATCATGCTGCTCGGCAGAGTGAAGCTCCTGCCGTTCTTCCTTCCCGGCGATCCGGCCATCGGCACCGCACTTCGGGGGCTTGCGGGAAAGCGGACCGCAGTCATGCTCGCCAATCACGGTCCGGTAGTAGCGGGCAAGGACCTGGAGAGCGCCGGCAACGCGATCGAGGAACTGGAAGCTACGGCGCGGCTCGCAATACTGACGCGCGGTTGCAGTCCACGACATCTGAGCGCCGACGATGTTCGAGCCATCGTGACGCGATTCGACGTGGAGTGGACATCATGAGGTTTTCGGCCAATCTCGGCTTTCTGTGGAACGATCGTCCTCTTCCCGACGCGATCTGTGCCGCGGCGGCGGCCAGTTTCGACGCGGTGGAATGTCACTGGCCCTATGCCGTGCCAGCGGAGCAGACGCGGGCCGCACTCCTGGAAACCGGTCTGGAGATGCTCGGGCTCAACACGCGCCGAGGCGACATCGCCATCGGCGAGAACGGTCTTGCGGCATTGCCCGGACGCGAGACGGATGCGCGGTCGTCGATCGACGAAGCCGTCGCCTACGCGCGGACCATTTCGGCAGGCGCTGTCCATGTCATGGCCGGCAACTCTAGCGGTCCACGGGCCCGGCAGGCGTTTATCCAGAACCTGACCTACGCTTGCGACGCGGCGGGCTCCGAAATGACGGTCCTCATCGAGCCGTTGAATCACTACAACGCGCCGGGTTATTTCCTCAACGGAACGCAGCAGGCAGCCGACGTCATCCGAGAAGTGGGCAGGTTGAATCTGCGCATGATGTTCGACTTCTACCATGTCCAGATCATGGAGGGCGACGTCTGTCGGCGGTTCGAGGCGCTGCTTCCGTTGATCGGTCACGCCCAGATCGCGGCGGTGCCGGATCGAGGCGCGCCGGATCATGGCGAACTCGATTATCGATATGTCCTGGAGCGGGTTGCCGCGTCGGGTTGGACCGCTCCCATCGGTGCGGAGTATCTCGCACCAGACCCCGGCGCGCCCGCCGTTTCGTGGCTGAATACATACGCCGCACTGTGACGGCGTCGATAGACCGATGCCCTAGACTTGAGGAACGATAGAATGAGCGACAAACCGGTAATCGGCTTCATCGGCGTAGGGCTGATGGGGCATGGCATGGCCAAGAACATCTGCAACGGCGGGTATGAGCTCTGGATACGTGGGCGGAACGCACGGGGACCGATCGAGGATCTGCTTGCGATCGGCGCCCGGGAGGCCACGAGTCCGAAGGAGATGGCCGAACGCTGCGACATCATCCACCTCTGCCTTTCGACCTCGGCTCAGGTCGAAGGCGTGCTGAACGGGCAGGACGGCATCCTCGCCGGTGCGAGGCCGGGGCTGATCGTCGTCGACACGTCGACCGCCGATCCGGCATCGACGTTGAGACTGGCGGATGCACTCTCCGCGAAAGGGGCATTCATGGTCGATGCGCCGTTGGGACGCACGCCCAAGGAGGCGGAAGAGGGGACCCTCGACGCGATGGTCGGCTGCGACGACGCGATCTTCGAAAGGGTGAAGCCCGTCATCGAATGCTGGTCGGCGCGTATCACGCGGACGGGTCCCGTCGGCAGCGGACACAAGATGAAGCTGCTCATGAACTTCATCGGCATGAGCTACGGCGCGCTGTATTCGGAAGTCGTGGTTCTCGGCGCGAAGATCGGCATCTCGCCTCAGTTGATCCGTGAGGTGATAAGCCCGAGTCGGATGGGGAACGGCTTCTTCGAGACGTTCATGCGCTACGTCGTGGACCGCGACCGGGACGCACACAAGTTCGCGATCGCCAACGCCGCGAAGGACCTCCGCTATGTGAGCAACATGGCTGCGGACGTCCAGGCGATGAGCGTCATGGCGTCGGCAGCGAGGCAGTATTATGCGCATGCCGAGGCGACGGGACACGGCGAAGACTACGTGCCGATGCTCAGCGATCTGGTGGGCTCGCTCAACGGTGTCGACATGGCGGAGGAGGTTCGCAAGGGGGCGCAGTCAGCTGCGGAGTAGGTGAACCGGCGCGGTGTGATCCTCCTCACGCACATGCCCGATAGCGCTTCGAAAGCGTCTGAACGTTCGCATCGAGCCTGCGGACCGGAATGGTAGTTCTCTTGATCCGTCGACTACGGCGGTGGCGGTCGTCCGGCCCGGTCGTCGATGCCCTGAAGTTCGGGCGGATCGAATTAACAGTGCTGTGATCAGGTTCAGGACCCGGCTTCTGGACCCGGAACCTGACCGGCCGGGATATCGGGCATCGAGGTCGACACTTCCCCGCTCAGGCCGGCGCCAGCCGCTTCGATATGCCTGAGCAGGTCGCGGCTGGCATCCGTAAGCTTCGTGCCGGCCCGAAACAGCACGGCGATGTCCCTGTTGAGCCGAACGTTGGTCAAATCCAACGGCACGATCTTGCCGTCGATCACTTCCGTGCCGAGTGCAGAGGCCGGCAGCATGGAGAGACAGTCGCTGCCTGCTACCAATGACTTGATCCCTGCAACCGAACTGCACTCGGTGATCTGCCGCGGCAGTTCGGCGCCATCGGAAGCGAGCAGTTCCTCCAACAGGGTACGCTGGCGACTGATCATGGCGATGACCCAGGGGAACTGCGCCAGATCGCTCCAGGACGGTTCCTTGGGCATTAGTGCCGGATGGCTTGGACGCGCAAGGATATAGAGCTTGTCGCGAAACAGCACGCGTTGCCGCATTCCCTCCAGAAGGCCGTAATATTCGGTTTGGGCGACGATGAAGTCGACCTCGCCTCGGACGAGACTGAGGAGCAGCTCCAGCTGGTTCTTCTCTACGACCCGCAACGTCATCGAGTCGTAGGTCTCGCGCCACGCGCATATCGCCTTGGGTACGATATTTGACATGAGGCTCGGCAGCGTGCCGAGCGTGATGATGTCGTTCCCGGTCCGATCGTCGGTCAGGCGTCGTCTGGCGCGCTCGAGTTCCTCACGGATCAGCCGCGCATGGGCGTAGAGGAGTTCGCCGAGAGGGGTGGGCGTTACACCTGTAGGGCTTCTGTCCAGCACCTTGTCGCCGAGGCTTCGCTCGAAACGGTCCATAGACGTCGAGAGCGCTGGTTGAGACAGCGATAACTGCTTGGCGGCCTTCTTCAAGCTGCCTTCCTCAACGATGCATGCGAAGTAGAGGAGCTTGTTGGGATCCATGCTTTGAACTTTCCGTTCGAGCGAACTGCGACTGCTAGGTCATATGGGACCGCGAACGCGCCACTCGATGCTCGGCATCGCTAAAATGGCGATGGATATAACATCATCGCATACCCTTGGTCCACAGCTGTCGCTAAGAGCCGGCTGGTCGATTATCGCATCTCCACGACATGGCAAGCAAGCCGGCCTGCAGAGATCCCGAGTGAGGAACGATCCGCAAATCTGCGAGGGATCGACGAGCGATCGCATACGCTGCTCGAAAGGGCAGGGCTTCGCGCATGGCGGCGCCCGCCGCTCGTCAGATCGGGGCAGGCTCCATGACGCAACGTGACGGATGGTTGTCTTGTGATGGCGGGGATCAGATACGCGCGAAACCGAAGAGGAGAGACGTCGAGATGACGATAGAACCCGGCGTCACCCTGTTCACCGACGGGCTTATCTTCGGCGAAGCCCCTCGATGGCGAGACGGGAGCCTGTGGCTGCCGGACGTCTTCGACTGCAAGCTCTATCGGATCGATGAGGCGGGCAACAAGACCGTCGTTCTGAAAGATCTGCCGACCCGACCGAACAGCATCGGCTTCGATGAAGGCGGCGTGATGCTTCTCATCTCTTCCGCCGCGAGGCAGGTGCTGCGCGTCATCGACGGTACGCTGGTTTGCCACGCGGACCTGTCGGAGATCGGCTCGAGCCATCTGAACGACTTCGTCGTCGATGATGCCGGGCGCCTCTACGTCGGCGATTTCGGCTATGACTTCCATGCGGGCGAGCCGAAGTGCGAGACGAACCTCTACATGGTGGATATCGACGGATCGGTCACGGTGGCGGCGAGCGGCGTTGAGTTTCCGAACGGTGCCGTGATCATCGACGACGGCCGCACCCTCGTGGTCGCGGAGACGTGGCGTGGCGTCCTGACGGCTTTCGACCGTGCTCGGGACGGGACACTTTCAAATAAGAGGCTCCATGCCGATCTGGGCGGTCGAAATCCCGATGGCATCTGTGCCGATGCGGAAGGCGGTATCTGGGTCCCAGCCTTCAACACCGGCGAAGTGGTTCGTGTGCTGGAAGGGGGACTGATCACGCACCGAATCGCATTCGAGGGTAGCGCGATCGCCTGCCAACTCGGCGGTCGGGACGGGCGCACCCTGTTCTGCTCCGTCTATTCGGGTTCCGTGGCGGACTGTCTGGCCAGCAAACGTCTGGGTGCCGTCTACACGGCAAGGGTCGAAGTCGCTGCAATCGCGGTTCGGGCTAAGGAGACGGTCGAGATGTAGTGCGCGATCAGTTCGAAACGCGCTTCGACGATGCAGTATGCGAAGCCGCCGGTCGGCATGACGCTCCTGTTCGAAGAAACGTGACGATCCGCCCAACGTTCGGCGCCGACATGCCGAGGATGTCGGAAAAAGCAACAATGCGGCCGCGGCACGTGGCCCTGTCAAGGAAGATTCGATGCGTGAAATCGTAAGCTATGCCTCGGAGGCGTTCGAGCAATCCGTATATCCGCGCATCGGCCTGTATATCGATGGCGAGTGGATCTACGATCGTGAACCGTTTCTCCAGGTCATCAATCCCAGTACCGAGAACGTTCTGGCCGACGTGCCGAAGGCCACGGACGAGGATCTCGGCCGCGTACTCGGTGCGGCGCAGAGGGGCTTCAGGACCTGGAGCGCGATGGCGCCACGCGAGAGGGTCGGCATAATTCTGCGGGCGGTTGCGCTGCTGCGCGCTCGTACGAAGGAGATCGCAAAGATCCTGACGTTGGAGAATGGAAAGCATCTGGCCGGCGCCGAAGCGGAGATCGATCGATGCGGCAATTTCTACGAATGGGACGCACATCAGTCGCTGCGAAACTATGGAACGATCGTGCCGGGCGAGGCCCAGATGCAGAAGTTCGTTCTCCGGCAGCCGATCGGGCCGGTGGTCGCGTTCACACCCTGGAACGTGCCCATGAGTTCGGCCGCGCGGAAGACGAGTGCGGCCCTGGCGGCGGGCTGTTCCGTGATCCTGAAGGCTGCCGAGGAGACGCCCGGTACTGCTTGCGCATTGGTCAGATGCTTCGAGGACGCGGGGATGCCCGCGGGCGTCCTCAATCTCGTGTTCGGCGATCCCGCGCACATCTCCTCGACCGTGATCGCGTCTCCGATCACGCGACTGGTGACGTTCACCGGATCCACCGGCGTCGGCAAGCATCTGTCCGAACTCGCCGCACGTGCCATGAAGCCCGTGCTGATGGAACTCGGAGGCAACGCGCCTGTGATCGTCGATCGCGATGTGGACGCGCACACTGTCGGACGACTCTCCGCCATGGCCAAGGCTAACGCGACGGGGCAGATCTGCGCCTCACCGTCCCGCTTCATCATTCACCGCGACAGCTACGACGCCTTCGTGTCGTCGTTCGCCGAAACCTTCGATGGTCTGCGAGTCGGCGACGGCTACGAAGACGGCGTGCAGATGGGGCCTGTCGCCAATGCCCGGCGGCTCGCGGCGGCGCAGGCGATGGCCGACGACGCCGAACGCCGGGGCGGACGTTTCGCCTCGGGAGGCCGTCGGATCGGCAGTCGGGGCTATTTCTTCGAGCCCACGTTGATCGTCGATGTCCCGCTTGAATCCGACGCGATGACGATTGAACCGTTCGGTCCGCTGGCCGCCTGTGTCGTTGTGCCCGGCATCGAGGATGCGATCCGCGTAGCGAACAGCCTGTCGGTCGGCCTGGCAGCTTATGCGTTCACCAACTCGCTGGAGGTCGCGGAGCGGATGGGCCGCAGCCTGGAATGTGGTGTGCTCTCCATCAACCACTTCGGCACCCCGGATGCCGATACGCCGTTCGGTGGCATCAAGGACAGCGGCGTCGGACGCGAAGGCGGTCCGACCACGCTCGACGCCTATCTCGTCAGTAAGACCGTTCTGCAGAGTACCGTCCGCGTCTGACGCCGGTCACGCGTCACCCCACTAAGTCCAAGCGAGCAGCCTATGCAAGATATCGATCTTTCCGTCATTCTCGGCGAGCATGTCGCGCGTGCGCGTTTCGAACATCTGTCGGAAGGCGCCATCGAAGGGGCTCGGAAGACCATCCTGGATACGGTCGGGGTTTGCCTTGCCGCGAGCGGCCAAGAGCCCGCGGCCCGCGCGGTCGTCGATCTCGCAAGGGAAAGCGGCGGTCGCGAGGAGAGTACGATCCTCGGCTTCGGGGGACGTGTGCCCGCGATGATGGCGGCGCTCGCCAACGGCGCTCTGGCGCATTGCCTGGATTACGACGATCAGACTCCCTGGGGCCAGCACGCGGCGAGCTCTCTCGTGCCCGCGACGCTGGCATTGGCAGAGCGCCGCGGAGGCGTTTCGGGACGCGATCTGCTGACGGCGGTCGCGATCGGGCAGGACCTCTTCAATCGCATGCGGGTGGCGATCGACTGGCGGAAAGATTGGAACTTCTCCACCGTAGGAGGCGTGTTCTCCGCGACCGCGGCGGCGGCGGCCGTGTTGCGGCTTCCCGCCGACCGCGTGGCGAACGCGCTGGGCATCGCGTCCATGCAATGCGCTGGAACGGCGGAGGTCCTCAACGCGACGGGAAGCGATCTTCGCGCGCTCTATGCCGGTTTCTCCGCCAAAGGTGCCGTGCTGGCGTGCTCTCTTGCCGAACGGGGCACCAGTGGCGTGCCGACGCTGTTCGAGGGACAGTTCGGCATCATGAACATGTATTTCGGAGGCCGCTACGATCGCGGGAGCATGCTCGACGGACTCGGCGAGCGGTTCACTGGTGGTCTGACGCTGTACAAGCGCTGGCCATGCGTCGGGACCGCTCATAGCCACATCCACGCGATGATCGAGTTGGTGACCGAGCACGACCTCGTGCCGGACGACATCGCCGAGATCAGGGTACATGTCGGGGACTATCACCAGCTGATGAGCGAACCGATCGAAGCGCGGCGAGCGCCCGACACGCTCGTCGATGCCAAGTTCAGTCTGCCCTTTCTCGTCGCCGTCGCGGCGGTGAAGCGTGACGTGCAACTCGCGGACTTCACACGGGATGCGCTGCGCGATCCCGCCGTGATGGACGCTGCACGCAAGGTCATACCGGTCATCGATCCTGCACTCGACTGGAAACAGGATCTGCCTCCGGGCCGGATCGAACTGTTGATGAACGACGGGCGGCGGTTCTGTCGGGTAGGGAAAAACGTGCCGGGCAATGCCGACAGTCCCATGACCTGGACCGATATTGTCCGAAAGTTCGGCGATTGCGCCCGTTCCGCCGCGATACCCGTGACGTACGACCGTATCGAGCGGGTGGTCTCGCTTGCGCAAACAATCGAGACGCTACCGGATGTGACCGAATTGGTGCGCGCGGTATCCTGACCTACCGGTCGTCCCGGCCGTTTTTCCGAGACGACCTTGGTTGGACACGGAACGACATTCAGCCGGTCGCACTCGCCGATCGCCTACGGCTCGCGACGCCCGTCGTCAGGGCGATCAGAACGGCGGCAATGGCGAACAGGCCGGCGCTGACCTGAGTGGCACCCGCGGCACCATTGTCCACCACGACCAGAGACACGATCGCCGGTCCGCTCGAAAGCCCGAGAAGTTGCGCGCTGATCATCTGCATGGCCGCTCGCTTGCTGGGATCGGTGGCGAGCAGATACGGCATCTGGTAGGCCGGTGCGAACATCCAGAAGAACGCGATCATGACGACCCCGAGTGCGAAGTTGCCGGTTCCCGAACCGAAGCCGATGAGGTACAAGGCCGCCAGACTCGCGGCGATGCTGACGTAGAGCGCGATGCGCGCGTCGAGCTTGGCAAGGAACGTCGCGCTGAGGCCGCCGGCAACCTGCGCCGCGAGGCCGAGCGAGACGGTGAGAGCGACGAAGCTGTCCGAAAATCCTCTGTCTCGGCCGAGTGGCAGGACGTAGACCCAGAACGCCATGATCGCCGCCTGATGGAGCAAGACCGCCAGCAGCCCGGCGAAACCGCGTCCACTAGGCGCGCGGAAACCCGGATTTGCCTCGCCTGCTAGGGCCTGATACGCCTTGGGTGCTGCGAAGGCGAGGAGTGCTGACAGCGCGCTGCCCAACATGAGGCAGGCATACCCTCCGGACGCCCCGAAGCGGGGCATGATGGTCGCCGAGAACATCGAGGACAAGGCCAGAGCGCCGACCGATTGGACGGTCACGAAGATGGCGACGAGCCGAGCCGGCAAGGCGACGCGTGTGAGCATGCCCGTCCACACCCACAACATGATACCGGCGCCGATGCCGGTCGTAAACCTTGCGGCAAGGACGACCTCGTGCTGTCCGATCATGGTCAGGCCGTTGGCTAGCGTGGAGATTATCGCGGCTGCGACGATCATCACGCGCAGTCGACGAGGCCTGAGGAACGCTCCTGCTCCCGCCACCGCAAGCGCCATGCCGAGCGCCTCGAGCATGGCGGTTCGACCGATCTCCGCCAACGTAAGCCGGCCCGCTGCGGCGAGTGGGCCGAGTAGCAGCGGCTGAAGCGCGCCGACGAGGCTCGCGATGACGCTTACCGACATGACGGCCGCGATCTGCGTGCGCGTGAATCCCCGCAAATCGTCCAACGCCGACGTTGCCAGAGGTTCGGGACGATTGAGTCCTTCGCCCATTACTGCGCTTATGACATCACGGTTCGACATTAGCACCTTTCATCTTCTTCACGGCACGCAGCATTCCATCCAATCGCGCCGTTACGCGTTGTGCCGTGAGCTACGACAATCTCGTAGTGCCGACGGCCGGTTCGGTGGCCGCATCCGCGGCCACCGGAACTTTCTTCAGCCTTCGCCGGATCATTAATTCACCGAGACCCGCAGGCCGTACGTACGCGGTCGGTTGACGAGCTGGCATGCTTCGAACGGCGCGGTGGCGAAGCGCAGGTTGTAGGTCTTCGCGTCGGTCAAGTTGTCCACGTGGAAGCCGACCTCGTAGCGATCGTCCGGCGGCGAGATCGAGCCGCTCACGCGCGCGGTCTCGACGATGCGGTGGACGATGCTGACGGCGTGAACTGTGCGATCGCCTTCTTGGAAGCGATCAGAGCGACAAGACACACAGATGCACTGGGTATCTTCATTATAT
>Ga0308158_10002574_pt1 | contig 16919 bp, 12 predicted proteins | sample PhyBR2_FD_201038 | JGI IMG/M metagenome (GOLD analysis project Ga0308158, IMG submission 201038) | Phyllosphere microbial communities from UC Gill Tract Community Farm, Albany, California, United States - DLSLB.R2 | ecosystem: Host-associated > Plants > Phyllosphere > Unclassified | place: USA... | reverse complement strand
GATATCTATTACGACATGAGCCACCGCTTAGCAAGAGTCCGCAGTCCGGCTAGAGCTGGAACTTGCGATACCGTTTCGGACGATAATTTTATGCCATTTTTGGCGCAATGTTTGAATGATAAAAATACGAATGAATAATGTGTAAATTTAACAAGTGCTAGTTGCTCTGGGTAAGCCAACCTACACTTAGCATGGTCGACCGTCCGCTATCGGCCAAAAGCGGACTTTGATGTCAAAATCGAACGACTCATGCGTGTTCAATCTCGCAGGATTAATGCGCGTCTGCTACACGGCTTAGTATCTCGTTAAGAACGTTAATTTCGAGTGGCTTGACAAGATGATGATCGAAGCCGGCAGCGAGCGTCTGTCTGCGGTCTTCAGCTTGGCCGTACCCCGTTACCGCGATAAGAACACTGCTAGCCGTTCCAGATTCTCCACGCAAACGTCGCGCTAACTCATTGCCGTCCATATCAGGCAAACCAATGTCTAAAAGACAAACTTGGGGTTTTTCGCTTTCTACACGCATCAATGCCTGAAACGCATTATGCGCAACGCTAACTTGATGTCCTGATGTTTCAAGAAGCATGGCCATTGTCGACGCAGCATCGACATTGTCATCCACCACCATAATTCGCAATGAGCTAGCTGCTTGTTGGGCGGGTATCGCGTCAGGCTGTCTGGTATTAGCACCGTCTGGGGAAGGGATACGCGGTAAGCGCACACTAAACTTGCTTCCCTTTCCTGGGCCATCACTCTCGCAAGTTACCGTTCCCTTGTGAAGATTTACCAAGCTCTTTACCAACGCCAATCCTAAGCCAAGGCCCCCTGACGTGCGGTCAGAAGACCGTTCGGCCTGAGCGAACAAGTCAAAGGCTCTGTCAATAAGAACCTTGGACATGCCAATCCCATTGTCAATAATGTCGAGCTGAACGAAAGATTCGACTACTGCAGTGCGGACTAGAAGCCGACCTCCATTATTTGTGTATTTTGCGGCGTTGCTCAGGATGTTAACAATGACCTGAACTAGTCTTTTCCGGTCTCCAGACATATATAGCAACTCAGGTGATAACTGCAGTCCGATTTCGTGGTGGCGAGTGCGGATCAGGGGGGCGACCTGTTCAACGGCTTCTGTAATAATTTCTGATATTTCGATGGGCATGCAATCTAAGGCGACTTCGCCTCGTGTAACACGGGAAACATCAAGTAGATCATCCACCAACTCCGTCATGTGACTTACCTGTCGACTAATGATCTGACTGGCCTGTCGCACGCGCCTCTCATCAGAGCTTGCGATTTGAAGTAAGTCTGCGGCTGCTCGGATGGGTGCGAGTGGATTTCTAAGCTCATGAGACAACATTGCAAGGAATTCATCCTTGCGTGCATCAGCTTCGGCGAGTTCGCGCTGAGTAACCATTTGTTGGTTAACAATGCTCGACAATTCAGCATTGACGTGAATAATTTGCTCTCTTGCTTGCGTTTGCTCAGTCACATCGTTACCCTGGATAAAAATCCCGGTAACATTGCTATAGCTGTCGGTGATTGGTTGCAAAATGAAATCGACAACACGTAGTTCTATTGGCCCATTTGGTATTGGCTGAACCGCATAGTTAACTACTTGTGCGTGATGAGCTACCCCACTCGCGTAGACTTTATCGATCATGGTTAGGTAGCCTTGTTCCACCGCGTCGGGGAGAGCTTCCCTGAATGTTTTTCCCAGTACCTGCCGATGCCCGACCACCTGCATATACATTTTGTTTGCAATTACGATTTTATGGCTTGGCCCTTCGAGAACCGCCATGAAGCCTGGGGCTTGATCGAACATCTGCTCGAGCCGTTCGGCATCGCTGACTTTCTGGCGTTGGCTAATGACATGTGACGTTGTTTCAATTGCCGTCCCAATAAATCCGGCAACACTTCCGGCATTCCGCAGTGGCGTGATCGAATACGTGAACCATGCCTTCTCATCGCGTTCGGTTCGGCGTAAGAGAAGCTCAGTATCCTTCAGAAATGTTGATCGTCCTGCGAACGCTTCAATAGTAATAGGCGCCAAATATTCCCATACCTCTGGCCAAACTTCCGCATATGGTTTAAGCATTGACTCAGGATGTTTATTACCTAGGATGTCGATGTAGCTGTCATTGTAAATAAGCAACATCTCCGGTCCCCAGCAGATCCACATGGGCAACAGAGAATCGAGCATCATCGAAACTGACACCTCAAGTGACGGTGCCCAAAGTTCGCGTGGACCCAGGGCGGTATCCGACCATTCACGAGTCGCAAATAAGTCTCGGATACTCCCGGTAGTCGCTAGCATTTCTGGTGTTGTTTTCATGTCGAGCATTCCTCCGATTTTGACATCGTACCTCGAACGCTCGACGCACTTCTGAAATGCGAGCACGAAGCTCTACAACCTGTTCGTTGGCCATATTTTCTGTAGCGCGCTGATACGACTTGAGGTGGACCTCATCCGTCGAACGGCCGCTTTGGGTCGATTCTTGCCCTTCGTGACAGTCCGCGACTTTTCGACCTTAGTGACCTGATATGCTCAGCTGAACGGCCAGGTTCGGCCAGGAGCAGACATTGAACGCATACCCGGCTGCTTTCGAAGTGCGGACCACGTACATGCTAGACTCGATACATACCTTCGCTTAGAGCATATTTTTGTGGGCCTCATTGCCACTTCACAAGTCAGCGTCAAGATCAGAAGTTACGATGATCAAGAGACATCTGACCAGCATGGGTTCGTGCAGCTGGTGTTACCAGTGTCGGGCGAAGTACATCTTGCTGTCGATGCATCCCAGAGAATATTGAATCCGCTACATGCTGCCATCGTTCCGGCAGGGGCTTGGCATTCGCAGCATGGCGTCGGTGTCAATCGCTCCCTCATTCTGGATGTTGATCGATCAGTCTTCATCGACGGAATGTGGGACCGTCTCATCGATTTTCCCTTTATTGAAATCGGGGCTGCAGCGCGTAAATTGGTCGAATTTATGCAGATCAGTGTCGAGGTAGGAACTGTCAGTCCAGCGCAGCTGCAGGGATGGATTCCGCTACTTTTTGATACCATGGCCCTAGGCGCCCCTCAAGCGCAGTCGCGGTTAGCGGTCTTGCTGGCCCAGATTGAAGCAAATCTAGCTCTGCCGTGGACGACCGATTCCATGGCGCGATATGCTTCTATGAGCATCAGCCGTCTCCATGCGCTGTTTCAAGAGGATTTAAATACCAGTCCGCGCGTTTGGCTACTGCAGAAGCGACTTGGTCTAGCGTGCGAACTTCTGGCACGTACGGATCGGACGATTGTAGATATTGCACTCAGTGCCGGTTTTGCGGACCAGAGCGCCCTAACGCGCGCCATGCGTCAGAACGTCGCAAGCACTCCAGCAGCTTATCGCCAACGCCAGCAGGAGACTAGGCACAAACCTCAGTAGGATAAGCAAAGAAATAACGGCGCATCACTTGCATCATCTCTGCTTTCAGGAGATTGATGTGGTCGCTAATAAAACGCTTGGTATTGCTGCTGGCATCATGGCTGGCGCCCTGTGGGGGTTGGTATTTCTAGCCCCGGAACTTACCCCAAAATTTTCGCCGCTTCAGCTGTCTGCAGGCCGCTATCTGGCCTACGGCATTGTTGCGTTGCTACTTGTAGCGCCGTCGTGGCGTAGTTTGGTTTCACGTGTTTCATGGATAGAATGGAAGGCCCTGATCTGGCTAAGCCTCACGGGCAACATCGTCTACTATGTGTTCCTGGCAGAAGCAGTGCATGAGGGAGGGATTGCTATGACTTCGATCGTCATCGGCTTGCTCCCAGTAGCAGTTACAGTCGTTGGCAGCCGCGACAAACACGCTGTGCCTTTACGAAAGCTGCTACCGTCCCTTGGCCTAAGTGCCGCTGGCCTTCTGTGCATCAGCTGGCAAACACTGACATCACCAGGCCATGGCTCTTTAACCGGCCTGCTATGCGCCATTGGTGCCCTAGTCTCATGGACGGTTTACGCGGTCAGCAATAGCCGTTGGCTGGCCAAGCTGAACACCATTTCATCACATGAGTGGAGCCTTTTAACCGGGCTAGTCACCGGCCTTCAAGCAATCGTGCTTGCAATTCCTGCGTTCCTCTTCAGTGCCCCAACTCAAAGCGGTTCAGACTGGATTTCCTTTACAGTCATCGTTATAGGTGTTGCAGTCCTGTGTTCGGTCATCGGTAACGGTTTCTGGAACTATGCCAGCCGCACGTTGCCCTTGACGTTGACAGGGCAGATGATCGTCTTCGAAACCATTTTCGCCGCGTTGTACGGCTTTCTGTGGGAGCAGCGCTGGCCGACTGTTGGCGAGGGTGCAGCAATGGCTTTACTCGTAGCAGGAGTCGTTTCGTGCGCGGCCGTACACCGGCCTGCGCAAAATAAAGTGTCTCATCAAACGTCTGCTTAGGGTCGGTAGCTGCCTGTCGCGGCCACTGCTGGATTCTCAACCGAGCTACCTACTATGCTGGGCAGGAACAGCCGGGTTGGGCCAAATGGACAACGCGATTTACGAGTGAAGCTAGCATTTCATTCTGGTAACGATGATAAAAAGTAATTATTTATTAATTAAATAACAAACGCCAATTAACTGATAAATATAAGTTTCTTAATGGTATTTGTCTAAAAAAAGCAGGTCTTAACGATTGTTTAAACTATGCCAGATTATATAGAAAATGACGAAAAAGGAGACATCGGTATTGATTTTGTCTGATTAAGAGTAAAACAAGAGTTTTCATGGATATTTCGTGAGCAGATAAAAAATGATCTTGGTATTGATGGCCACATTGAGATTGTAAAAGAAAGTCGTGAAGGAACTGGACGACTTTTGGCGGCACAGATTAAGTGCGGCAAATCCTATTTCTCCTCGGAGGACGACGATAGTTTTATTTATTACGGGAAAGCTAAGCACCTAGAATATTGGTTACTTCACTCTCTACCTGTACTAGTAATACTATGTGACGATCAGTCGGGGATCTGCTATTGGGAAGAGGTGACCCGTACGAACATCATTCGTACCGAGAAAGCATGGAAAATAAAGATTCCAAAAAACCAGACGCTTACAAAAAACTGGAAAAATTATCTTATATTGATCGCTGGAATGCCACAGCATCCTGATATTGTTAACCTTTCTCTCTTTAAGTTTCTTGGCGAAAAATATCATAAATCATCCAGTACAGGTCGACTCGACATTTGCCCATTGCTCTACGAGCCTCATGATTTTATGTATTTTACGTGCCTTGCAGAGTTTGAACGAACAGGTCAATATATATATATGTAGCGCATCATTATGATATCTACAACGAGTTCTCTATAGATCGGCTAAACGAGTTCATTGGCTGGCGCACGCTAAACATGGGGTCATGTGGGCACACGCAAGTTGAGCCAGTCCTTTACATTTTTGTTATTTCGGAAAAAAAAGAAAATCTTGTCTTTACTGATGAAATAATCGATCGGATCAAAGATTACGGCCACATCGAAATATTTAAACTTCTTTATAATCATTCTCCTTTTCCTAGAGTACAGGACGGGCACATGTATCATTTAACAGAGGTAGACCATTTAAATAACGAAATTTATTTTTATAGTTAATGTATGAAATTCCGTAATGATGTAGGCTTTTTTATTTTGTCGGCTTTCTCCATTTAGGTGCGGTAAGTCACACTTCTTCCCACAGACAGCAATCGGCCAGAAGCGGACTGTATTAGAGCTTCGTTGCGGAGTTAGCGTATCTCTTCTTATAAGATAATCATGCATAGTTTTAGTGAACTGGCGGACCGTTGTACATCATTCACTCTCTCGGCTTTGCGAGAAGCAAACGATAGAACAATCGATGAGCTGAAAACAAGTGGCGCCACCAATCTTGTTAAAATTTTGCAAATGATTCAGCTCTAAAAAGCGGCGTTTTCCGTCGGTATGCTCTCGATTTTCGAAGCGGACTTGCAGACGAGTTTGGGAAGTAAAAATGGCTTTAAAAAGGCAAAGCAAATTTTAGACAGCAGAGGGAAAACAGACCTGAAAGAGCGCTTTGAAGACCTTTACTTCGCCATTAACGTACTCAAGCATGGGCGCGGTGCAAGCTATGACGCTCTTATCGCTAAGGCAAAACAACTTCCATTCAGGGTGAAGATGCCTACTGAATCGTTCTTTTTTGAAGGCGACGTATCAGAAGTAGATACCTTAATCGAAGTTAACGATGCGTTCGTGCAGCTTTGTGGCGATATGATTAGTGAGGTGTCGCGGGCAATACGGTAGAGCCGCCCAACCTCATCCATAGTGGGAAATGTTAGCGGCGACCACTTTTCAAGATCGAAAGTTGCAGCCAGCGCAGCGTCTGCTTTGGGTCGAATCCTGCCGTCGTGGCAGTCTATTAATGTTCAACAGAAGTCGAGGTGAGATGCATCATGCGACGCATACCTGATTGGGTGAGTACACGCGTGATGACAAGTTCAGGAATCGCCATCTCTTCAAGAAACGCTCGTGCATACGATGCTCCACGAGCCTTCCGAAGCATTAGCCCGACATCTACCAACATCTGCTGGTGCTTGTTCGTTCGGAGTTCGTCGAAATCAGACATGATCTGCTCATAATTTTGTGTAGGTATAATCCTACTGAAAACGGGTCAAATCGGAGCCAAGGGTCAAGGATTTTATTCGCTTTGTACAACAGTTTCGAACAATCCAGAGTCATATCGACGTCGGTCCTCTGGTCCAGCAGCGCCGAGGTCACGAAGCTGGTGTGGTTCGGAGCGACAAGCACTCCAGCCTGAATTTCAGCAGTGGAGCGGCCGCTTCGGGTCGGGTCCGGTCCTTCGTGACAGTCCGTGAATATTCTGGCCTGACAACCTGCTATGCTGCGCCGACAGGCGGGGTTCGGCCAGAAGCGGACCAGACAGATAGGAGTGTTATGTTACGGATTGAACGAGCGGTCGTTTTTGCGAACCTACGCTTCAAATCGAATTGGGCGATCGCCCGCCTTGGCCTTGCCCTTATCTCGACTATATCCAGCCTCGCCGGCTGTGCACAGGCGCCCGGCGCACTAGCAGGTACCGTCACGCGCGGTAGCACCGCAATTGCCAGCACGACGACGGCCCAGAAGAACGTCACATGCGCTAGGCCCGAATATCCAAAGGACGCGCGCCGGCGCGGTTCACAGGGCACCACGACTATCCGCTTCCTGATCGATACCGACGGCAGCGTCGCCCAGTCCGTGATCCTGAAATCCAGCGGCGACTTATCGCTCGACGAGGCGGCTCGCTTGGCACTGTCCAAATGCCGATTCAAGCCAGCCGTAAAAGATGGCCAGCCACAGCGCGCCTGGGCTCCAGTCCAGTACGTCTGGTCATTAGCCCCCACCGGCAGCCCTCGGATGCCACCCACTGCCGCTGTCCAGCCTTAAGCAGCTCTACCAAATATTTAAAAATTGATATCGTGGAGGAAGCCGAGAGCAAGGCGTTCAGGTGAAGTAAGGGCCGCCGCAGGCTTTCGGTCATGTCGCTTACTTCTGGTGGCTTGTTCGGGGCGACAGCTGCCATAAGATGAACGGCGTATATCGGCCAGAAGCGGTCCTTCGTTTTGTGCAACAGATGAACTTGCAGTTATATGATGATATCTTTGACCCATTGGCAGAGCAGCCCTTTCACTTCACGAGCGTTCATTGCGTATGAACGCTGCATAACCCATCAACAACCCATCCAAACTGGTCAAGGCTATGCTTAAACTCAAGCCGCTCATATTTGGCCCATTAGGCGGCATTATTGCTTGGGGGTTTTAGTCTTCCGCTAATGACATGGCTCGCTTAGCCGGTAGCATCCTGCTCTTCACCGCTATATTGTTTGCGGTGGCGAAAGGGAAACAGAAGGGCCAGCGCGAATGACTGCTACAGGTCGATTCCGGTCCTTCCAGTTAGCGATTACAGCTTACAAGTCCGTGTATGGAAAGTGGAATTTTTACTGTGCAAGTCGTGGCAATTTTGCTTCAACGGATGCCTAGAGGAACCACTAACTTCTGAGTCCAGAAAGCTGTGCTAAAAATTTAACCGTAGCTCTTAATTGAAGTATTCTAGAGTAAATTATTTCCTGAAATTACAGGCTAATGAAACTATAATCACATTTATGGAAAAACTGCAAAATAACCTCATGAGCAATTGGAATCTCGCTAGGGATTTTCCAGAAATGGAAAATAATCAAGTGCAAAGGCCGAATTTTCTTGAAACAATAGCCGGCATATTAAAAACGATTCCAATCGTTTTTCTTGAGGGGGAAGAAGGCGATGGAGCTACTACTACCCTCGCTCAGTTCTGTATGCGTTATCCAGATAAAACATTTTCTCTGTTTGTAAAACCAGCTAGCAGATTTTCCTATAGCGTCGACTACTTACGTTTAATTTTGGCTGAACAGTTCTATTGGTACGTTTCAGGAAAGAGTTTTGAAGAGGCATCTATTGATAACGCTGAATTTACTACTCTAATTCACCAAGTCCGGAAAAAGAAAAAAAACGAGATTTTATATATCGTAGTTGACGGTTTGCATCAAATTCCTCAGGAAGATGCATCTAGAATCGAAGAGGTATTCAAAGAAGTTTTACCTATCGGCGTTGAAAATTTTCGTTTTGTTATCGTAGGACAGCAAGCAGCATTTCAGAAGTTCGCGCCAAAAATACCATCTAAGCCATACCAGCAGCTCAAATTTAACCTTGACGATACTGAACAATTTCTGAGCGATACTGGATTAACTAAAGAGCAAACCCAGGAAGTCCACAACGTGTGCAAGTCGATACCTGGTCGAATTGCTTCCGTTAAACGCCTATTAAAAAGCGGAATAGGCTTAGACGAGCTCCTTCAAAAGGAGCCTACGAAATATCTAGAGTTTATTAAACTAGAATTCAACATTCTAGAGAAGCTTCACGAAAAACAAAAGTTGATTTTAGCCATTGTTGCTTACGCGAAGCGTCTGCTACAGAAAGAAGATATCCAGAAAATAAGTAACGCGTCGGTGGATGAAATCAACGAGACTTTAGAGAAATGTGGTTTTCTTAAGTTAGAAACTACGGGAAATATCGTATATATTTCAGAGTCTCACAGACGACATGCGGAGAAAGCGTTAGAGCGTTGGCAGATAAGTGCCATCACGCTTCAAGTTGATTTCCTATTAAATAATCCAACAAGCGATAATGCGGTAATGTTCTTACCTGCATATTATCAGCAGCTAAATAAGCAGCAAGCTATTGTTGACCTTATTTCTCCAGTGCACTATCTTAGACTACTTGAAACCACTCAATCTATTAATGCTTTAAGGAATCGCGCAAATTTAGCAATAGTAAGTGCTGCTAACATTCGGGCTTCAGCTGACGTATTTAAATTTTCACTACAGCGTGGCATTTTTGCAGCTGTAGGAATGCAACGCTCGCGGGAAAGCGAAGTCTCGGCATTAGTTGCACTTAATCGGCCTGAGAAAGCCTTAGCATTGGCAAGTCAAGCTGTTGCAAAGGATGATCGGCTTTCGCTATTAGCTACTTATTGCAAAGGAGTAAAAACCAAATCAGGTGGAACAGATGCAAACCTACTCAGCCATATAAAAGAGTTAACTGCAGAAATTGATTTTACAGAAAATCCAGATAAAGCAGTGGAAATCGCTAGCGATATAATATTTTTTGACGCAGACTTAGCTTTGGAAATAGTAGAAAAAGCAAATAAACGAGCAACTAGTCATCGGGATAAAGATGCTGCTTTAGCACGGCTCTCTATAACAGCGACGTTGGGAAATGCTACTAATGGTGTGAATTTAGAGGGGCGAAAGGGTACGTTAATTTCTGATTCTGCGCTTCAAAAATTTACATCGTCTTTGGTTGCATTTACAGAGCACATGCCAATGGGCGATGTAATACAAATGGCATCGCAAATGGAAGTGAGCCACAGAATTTATTTTTTAAGATCAGTAATTAACGTACGAAGTGATGATCATGACGTTCTAAATTTAGTTGATTATGCTTTAGATGTTTTAATCAAAGAAACGTCATACGTACCTAAATCCCGTGACCTAGCTGAGCTTTCCAAACCGCTAACGTTAGTGGAAGATAAAACAGTAGAGGTGAAACAACTTATCGAACGCTTTGAAGCGCAATTAGGGTTGATCGCAAATACAGCGTTTTCTAAGGATATCGCACTTTTACAAATGCGATTAGCACACGCTGAAAACAAATACGATCCGCATAAGTCAGCAGAACGTATTTCCCAAGCGTATTACGATGCCATTTCCATCAAAACGCCTGAAACCCAAGCCGAATCTTTCGCTATTATGTTGAGTCACCTCAACATAATAGATAAAGATAGCCTATTGGAAAAGACGCATGGATTTCGAGCGGTTATTCAAAAAGATCTTGAAGCAGTTACCGCTAAAATACTAGAAAATACGGCGGATCATTTCGAAGCAGTGGCTGGGGTTTTGCGGGCTCTGGCACGCAACGACATTGATGCTTCATTGTCTGTAGCGATGTCGCTTAACACGGCCGCACGACGAAACCAAGCACTTGGACTGATAGCTAGGACTTTCGCAACTCTTAAGCATTCCGAAGAGAGAAAAGTTGGCGTATTTAGAGCACTTGGAAAAATAACAGATGGCTCTATTAAAGATGTCGTAATTCAGTCGATATTCTCTGCAGCAGAACGTAATACTTCCTCAAAGATCGATTGGATAAAATCCCTCCAACCGATACTTTCGATGATCAAGTCACGCGATATCGTCGCGGAATGTAAAATAGTTGAGTTGAGGATAACTGGTTTAAAAGAAACAGAAGAAAAAAAAGAATTGCTTGAATTAACAAACTCGATTATACGGGTAGATAATAGATCAGGCGTAATCGACTTCTTATTTGATGCCACCGCCGCATTAGCCGCTCTCTCTCCTCACGCAGCTGTAGAAATGTTCGAATTAGGGCAGAGGAATAAACTTCAGAGCGATTTTTCTTCTGAGGCAAGTCGCGAGATTTTGGAGCGTTGCTTATACTTAGTATCCCGAACCTTTTTCGGATTGATAAAGTTTTCTTTATTTGATGATGATAAATTGAAACGCTTTTCATCCATGGTTGAACTCGTTCCAAGCAGCTATAGTCAGATAGAAATATTTGCGGATTTGGCAGCACGAGCATGGAGTGCAAAAAACACCGATTTGAATAAACGAATAATTATTGAAAAATGCGTGCCGATCGCCGATGCAACAAAGGCGAGAGGTGATACGGAATTATATGAGAAGATGTGCCGACTCCTATTCCCTGTGATTTTCACATTCAATTCGAGTTTGGCTTTTGAGTACATTGCAAATGTTTCATTATCTTTAACTGAAGACGCTCTGTATGAGGCCGCTTTATTATTAATAAGGAAAATGTCACCAACTGAGCCATACCACTCAATGGAATTCGACAAGTTTAGTCTTGATGGAACTGAGATACAAGATTTGTACTCGCTTTTACAAAAGCATAACACTGATTCCGGATTCTATGCGACTTTAACGGCGTCGATTGAAGCAATCTCTTCCAAAATAAATCGTTTGAAATTCACTGCACAGCAAAAAACTGACTTTGCAGTAAAATGTGAACATTTAGCCAATTCCCTTTTGCCGGACAAGAAAAATATTCAACATGCAGGCTATAAAATTGCAGCTTTGGGGCAAATATATCGTCTGTTAGATCGAAGTCACCCGCAGTGGACAGATCTAATACAGGAAGCATCGTTAATTAGCAATATTGCTGACAGAGGGTATGTTCTTCTTGAGTTGGCTAAATGTATTCCGGCGAAATACGATTCCGATCGCAGGCGTCTATTTTCTGATGCTCTAACTGCATTTGATCAAATCCCTTCGCCGTTAGATCGATTATCGCATTATGAAAATTACGTAAATGCAACGTCGAAGGATGCTGCTTCTTCAGCAAAAGAGACAATTAAGCGTGCAATCATATTATCAACTGAGATCGAAATCACTTCTCGTGTAGAAAAACACCGCAGGCAATTCATAGATATTGCAGAGCAGATTGAGCCAGGGCTAGCGGACCAATTAATTGAATTAATTGATGATGATCCTGCACGTGTTCATTGCAAAATGGAAATAAAAAAGTCTGCTGAGCTAGCTAAAATTAAGCGCGATATGGCAGACACTACTGTCGCTTCAGCAGTTCAAAAAGTCCCCACCCACCAGTTATCGATGGCAGCTTGGAAAAACTTTTCACAGCTTGTTGCAGGCCGTTTGCAGCCAAAACCGCCAGAAGTAATGCTTGAATATTTACTCCAGACTAAAGGCTGCTCCTTGGCCGACGGTTATGGAATGCATACTTGGTATATTGAAAACTTAAACAAAAGGTTGACCCGTCGGCAAGATATTGAGGCACAAGTTGCTCCCTTAGCTGAAGCACTATTACTCTCTGTAGAACTGACAATTGCTGTAATAAGGCATTCTGCCAGTAAAAAAGCGTCGCCGATTTTAGACTTAGGAGTTGCTCCAGGAATATTTATCGTTAAGCCTGGGGAGAGAGAAGGAGCTATTCAATATATAACTTCTTGGTTAGAATCAAATGCAGAAGACTATGTCAAAATTTGTGATCCGTATTTTGGACCGGAAGAAATCTCTTTTTTAAATCTAATACTATCCACTGCCCCGGAGGTAAAAGTTTTGATATTAACAAGTATGAGTCATTTGAAAGACATCAAAGCTCGTGAGGCGGATGCGTTCGAGATCGAGTGGAAGAAAATATCAGATCAAAGCCCGCCGGAAGCTGAGATTATCGCGATTGGAACTGAAGGTGAAGAAAAGTCTTTATTTCATGACAGGTGGATATTGACAAAAAATTCTGGTCTAAGGCTTGGTACATCACTTAACTCCCTTGGGATCAGCAAGGTGTCGGAGATTTCTGAAATGGACTCGACGCAGTCATCTGGCCATGAACAAAACTTGGATAGATATTATGCTAAACAAAAAAGCATCAGCGGACAAAGATTTTCTTATTGGCAGTTCTCGGTATAGTAAAGTATTATTCTCTTAGTCAGTGGAATGCAAATGAGAAGGGGATTATTTTCGTGATTGCGAATAGCAGGAGATTTAACTGAAAATTTATTTCCTGTATTAATTAAAATCATTAATCCTCTATTGATAAATACCATTATTCTAATGCTCTTCCAAATTTACTTTTTGGTTAGGTTTGGCAAGGCTGCATTTGTTACATTATGTATTTGTAAAGGGAGATCTACCGACTATTGGGTTTGAATCGAGTATGATCGTCGTAAACTATTTTTAATCTTTTCAGGAACGTCATGCAAGAACTATCAAAGTGCTCCCTGTCCCAGTTGCGTACACTCGAGGCATAAATTGTTGAGGAACTTTAAAAACGCCATTTTCTAGGGATTAGCCAAGCGAGGGAACACATTCTTCATATTGCCCGGGCTGCAGGTCTTTCAGTCAACGAACTTCTTACAGGAAAAGGACCGAAGGAACGTCAATCTGAGCCACGGGAGGCGAAATTTCGTCAACCGGATGACTCTGCCAAACAGTGGAGCGGTCGAGGACGTCAACCTGATTGGGTCAAAGATTGGCTTGCTAGTGGAAAAAGCCTAGACGACACGAAGGTTTAAGCAGTAGGAACCACGGTAGACGCTCGTTTTCCACATGAAGGACTGTTCTACAGAACACCTGTGATGCTTTATAGATCGTCCGGTTTAAGCCCAGGCTGTGTAAAAACGTAGCGTCGTGTAAACGGACGTCGCTCGGTAAACGTTAAGCAAGTATCTCATCAAGACGGGTGCTAAATGAAGCGCTTTATCGAAGGCTAAGACCGTGGCCAGGGCACGCTGTTGCCCGAACTCTTGGGCGACTATGTGACCGAAGATAATCCAGTGCAGGTGGTCGATGTATTCGTGGACGAACTTGACCTAGGCCTCCTGAGCTTCACACGGGTGCAGCCAGCAAAGACGGGCCGGCCGTCTTACCATCCAGCAGTGCTCCTCAAGCTCTACATCTATGGCTATCTCAACCGCATCCAATCGAGTCGTCGGCTCGAGCGCGAAGCGCAGCGCAATGTCGAACTGATTTGGTTGACGCAACGCCTGGCGCCGGACTTCAAGACGGTCGCGAACTTCCGTAAAGATAATGGCAAAGCGATCCGCAATGTGTGCCGGCAGTTTGTCGTGCTGTGCCAGCAACTGGACCTGTTCTCGGACGCAGTTGTGGCGATCGACGGCAGCAAGTTCAAGGCAGTCAACAGCAGCGATCGGAACTTCACGCAGGCCGGTGTACAAACGATTTACCGAACTGCTCGGAGCCATCCCTTGAAGGAATAACGTAGTGCCATTGCATCATTTAGCGCGTGATGCTCGCTCAAGGCGGTCTTTTTGTAAAAATCAGCCCGCATCGCGCCGTTTATATGGGGATAACCGATGCCACGAAAGATTATGAATCTTGGCGGGTTGTCGGCGAAAATATTTAGAAATAGAATTTTGTCATAGTCAGAGTCGAAGCAGAGCACGACTGGATCATCATTTCTAATTAAATTTAGCCAATTTAATATTTTTTCGCCCAAATCCCCGGGTGAAATCTGGCGAGTGCCTGCGAGTAGTGGTATTACGACATCTAGAGTGAATTGACTGCAGGAGGAATGCGTGTAGGGTATTTCAGCATAGAATTCTTCGGCGTTTGCAGCTGCTAGTCCGATGCTGATCAGTTCAGGGTTGCGAAATCTGGTGAACTCGGTGTCGAGAAAAACTAATAGCATTTTTGTACCTTATTTATTTCAGTGCGCAAAATTTCCTGGATTACTTATGTATATTTGAAACAGTTACGCTCTGTGAAAGAAGGAACATTTTGCCAGCCGTTTAAAAAATGGAAGGTTCTCGTACTGGTCTATATGTAATGCAATCCTGCAGCCTGTGAAAAAAGAGGCAACGTGGTGTATTTTCTAAGTGCAATCTTTTACTATTCTAACTAGTATACACTGGAAGAGTGTCTGGTCGTAGATTCTTCGGTTCTGAGATTGTATTAGACTGGCAATGTGAGTCGCGCTAACGTTTCTCACTAGTTACTGTCTGCAAGTTCAACATCCAAGGCAGACTTCCTAAGGTGAAATTTTGGATGTGGTAGCAGAATGTTCAGCGGGACTATTTTGTCTAATCACTGCGCCTCGTGCAGCTTTTACCATGGTTGCAATTCTTTTTGTCCAAATTGCTGTTTCCTGATACGGGCGACGCTAGGCTCTAAAGGATTGCTTAGGTGTTCGAGGATCATTGGTCAGAGCAGGAGTTTTACACTGGGGGGGGCATTTTGCTTTTTTCTTCGTATATACGTGCATGAATTCAAGTATAGATTTGATCTAGTCTTCATTGAGATAATAAGTTATTGCAGTCCAAAACTACCGTAATATAAATCAGGATCATGAAATATATGCCAGTAGAAGCAATGATAATCGCGACTGGCGCGGCCGTTTGGAAGCTTTTTAAAGAGCTTCCTGAGATATTTTCAGGGCGCAACAAACGTCTTCAAGAAGAAGTTGATTTCGCTGAAAAACTCTTGACCCGTGTGCATCAAGGGGATCTATCACCTTTTGCTGAAGAAAAGGGATATCAAGCTTTAGCGAGAAGTCGTCTTGTCACTGCAAGTGAGGTTCAAATCTTCTTTTCGATTAAGCAGTGCCCTCGTCTCCTACGAGATTTTGTCGCAGGTCTGGCTTACTCAGAGCTTGGGGAGGTCAGAGGCGAAAGCACATTTGTATTCAAGAAAAAATATCGCTCAGCTTCATCTAGAGCTTGCCGGAAGAAATTTCATTTCTTACTATATATAATTTCATTTGTGACCTCAATTTCGCCATTGATTTGGGCGGGTATGTTGTCTGATCTAAAGTTGATAAACTACTTCTTTTTTATAAGGCCGTGTTTTCTGTTACTTGCTTACATAGCCGTAGCGGAAAGGCTCAATATAAAGTGTGCGGAAGATGTGATTGGCAACCAGGTGCCACACCGCGCGATCGACTCGTCAACTTCTTAGGTAAGGTCGTCTGATTGTTTTTATTTCAATCCTTCATTGAGTGACGAGCCGTCCAATGTTGGAGAATCAACACGATCTACCATTGCCTTCCGCCGCAAATATATTCTTCGCTAGCTTAGCTTGAATGTCGTGCTTTTATCTAATCGGTGCTCAAACACATGGCACTAAGGTCGCGCGTTTAAGCAAAAAATCGAACTGGCCCATTGGATTCCACCTCACGCTTACGAGAGTAGGAATCTTGTATTATGCACCTGGGTGCACATTAGGAATTTTGGTCTGACGCCTTTGTTTCGGGCTTAAGTCACTCACTCACGCACTGAAGAGGATGTAGTTTACCCCAGATAAGGGTTCGATTCCCTCAGGGCGGGCCACAAATACTCCCGGCATCAACCACCTCTGGCTGGCCAGTGATATGTGCTCGTCTGGAAGATCTCCAGGAGATGTGTGATGCTATCCTCCATCGCTTCAGACCGGTAGATACGCCCGAAGCGGCTGGGTCCACGATGGACAGTACCCATCCCGCGCTCCACCTGATAGCTCATCCATAACGCGGCAAGGTCAACCCTCGCCGCGCCACGAAAAGCCCGGGCGGAGAGTCTGACTCAGCGGCTGAATACCACGTACTTGGACAGCGTGAAATTCACGAGCAAGGCAACCGCTGAACCCGCAACAACGGCAAGAAACAGGTTCACATTGCCGTGGTCAGTCATCCGAAGCCATAGCTGATAGACACCGATATTGATGGCGCCGCCAATGGCAGTCGTCAATAGGTAACGCAGCCACTGGCGGGCCGCAGCGTCCGGCACGGCTGCGTCTGCACGTGCGAATGTGAAATGGCGATTGGCCTTCCAGGTCACCGTGGCGGCAACGATGAACGATACCAGGCGTCC
>Ga0308158_10002572_pt1 | contig 16934 bp, 10 predicted proteins | sample PhyBR2_FD_201038 | JGI IMG/M metagenome (GOLD analysis project Ga0308158, IMG submission 201038) | Phyllosphere microbial communities from UC Gill Tract Community Farm, Albany, California, United States - DLSLB.R2 | ecosystem: Host-associated > Plants > Phyllosphere > Unclassified | place: USA... | reverse complement strand
AGACCTGATAACCTTCACGATTTAAGTTGAATGCAATTAAATCCAAGATATCCTTTTCGTCATCAACAATTAAAATCTTTTGTTTCGAAGAACTCATTTGTCTTATTTTTTTGCTAAAATATGAACAAAATGATAACAATCGGTTAATCTAATGTTACCAAATTATTAAGTAATATTTCAATTAACAATAACACATTGATTACTTAATTGTTTTCTTCAGAAAATCCGCTAACTCCTCGCCACGCAGGTTCTTCGCAATGATAATACCGTTTGGATCGAGGATATAAGATGTAGGCAATGCCTTCACCCGATAATCAATTACAACCGGTGAAGTCCAAGCTTTTAAGTCAGACACATGGGTCCACGTAAGTTTATCGTCTGCAATAGCCCGCATCCACGAACCAGGGTTATCGTCAAATGAAACAGATAGAATATCGAAACCTTTGGAATGATAAGCATTATACAACTTGACGAGGTTCGGATTTTCCTGACGGCAGGGCATACACCAAGAAGCCCAAAAATCCACTAAAGTATATTTCCCTTTGAAACTGGATAGCTTTACTTCCTTGTTAGAAGGTGTAAAAGATGTAAGTTCCGGCGCCGGCTGACCAATAGCCATTTTCTTCAGCTTCTGAGTTTCTTCCTTAAACTGCGTTACATATCTATTTTCGTTAAATTCGTCTTTGATTTTGTCCGCATAAGTAATAATTTCAGCTTCAGCTACTTCAGGATCTAATGTTGAGATCGCATAGAATCCAGCCAAATCATTGTGCTTATTGGAAAAATCGACTGCCTTGCTGGTATAAGCGCGGAGTTCACTGGCGAATTTGGCCTTATATTCAGCGCGAAGCTTTTCTATTTCATCTGCAGTAGAATTCGCTGTTAATTTAGAGAAAACACCCTGTAGGGAATCCTGTATATAATCACGGTGATTTCTTTCTTTAGCGAAAGGTTGTATGGTTTTCGACAATTCAGATCCTTCGACTAAATAGTCGTTGACATCTTTATGCAAATCCGCTTTAAAAGAAATTGTTTCACCCGGGGAAGCAATCAGGTCATAGCGGTTTTTACCAACACGTAAGGACAACAGCCTCGATTGACTGGCCTGGCGCACAAACTGAAATTTATTATTATCGCCAAAATACATTGAATCCAGCTTAGTATCACCTTCGTATAAAGAGACAACTTTTATGTTACCCGGGTTTTCTACATTACCTTCAATAGTAAATTGCTCTTTATTCTGGCAACTAAACATCAATCCAACCACGCCCATTGCTAAAAAAATCACCTTCTTCATTGTATCTAATTTTAATGAACACTAAATATTCAACAATTAATGGTTGATAGTGCCCTCGATTTCATTGTAAATGGATGAAACTATCCCAGTTATTAAACCTATTTATGATTTGAATAGCCAGGATAATTTAATCGGATAAAATTAAAGACGAAACATTCAGTGCGCTTGAACGATATTCCTCAAGTATCCTAATTGTCCGATCCTCATCGTAAATTTAACTTAAAAATTCCCTTGCACGTTCAATGGCTGCCTTTAGTCCTGCAGAATTCTTACCGCCTGCAGTCGCAAAAAAAGGTTGCCCACCGCCACCACCTTGGATATCTTTTGCCAGATCACGAACGATATTGCTTGCATTTAAACCTTTTTCTTTTGCTAGATCATCTGAAATAACGACAGTTAAACTTGGCTTCCCATCGAATTCAGCACCGATAACTAAGAACAAATTATTGACAGCGCCCTTTACCGCGTACGCTAAGGTCTTAACCGCTTCTGCATTGGGCAGATCAACCAGCGTCGATAAAAAGTTTATATCACCAACCTGTTCGATTTTCGCCTCAAGATCTGATTTCAACGCCAAAGATTTTTCGGTAATGCTTTTCTCTATTTCTTTTTTCAAGGCTCCATTTTCATCGATGATTTTACCCAAAGCCGATACAAAATCCTTTGGATTATTCATGAGTTCTTTCAAATGCTGTACCAATTCAAAATGCTCACGGATTACCGCTGCAGAACGCGACCCTGTAATCGCTTCAATACGACGTACTCCAGCCGCCACAGCAGACTCCGAAACAATCTTAAAGAATCCAATCTGACCTGTTGCTTTCACATGCGTACCCCCACATAGTTCTTTGGAGAATTGGTCTTCAAAAGTAATCACACGAACAAAATCACCGTATTTCTCGCCAAACAAAGCCGTGACACCTGAGTCCAAAGCCTGTTGATAAGGTATATTCCGTTCTTCTTTTAATGAGATATTTTCACGGATTTTAGCATTCACAATATCTTCGACCTGTTTGATCTCATCTTCACTCATCTTTGCAAAGTGAGAAATATCGAAACGTAAAATATCAGCATTCACCAATGAACCTTTTTGATTAACGTGTGTACCCAATACCTGTTTTAGTGCCGCATGCAACAAGTGGGTTGCAGAGTGATTATTCTCCGTATCCAATCGTTTGGCCTTGTCAACCTCTGCAATAAAGGTTCCATTCAGGTCCAATGGCAATTTATTGGTAAAATGAACGAAAATTCCATTTTCCTTTTTGGTATCCGTAATATAGATCTTTTCGCCTGTTTCCTCCGAAATCAATTCACCAGAATCACCGACTTGTCCCCCTCCTTCAGCATAAAATGGACTGACAGAAAGTACCAATTGGTATTGCTCCTTATTTTTTGCGACAACTTTACGGTATTTCACGACTTCTGTTTTTGCCGTCAATGTATCGTAACCTACAAATTCGAAGCCCTCATCATCATTAACAACAACCCAGTCACCGGTATCGATCGCTGTCGCCGCCCGTGAACGGTCCTTTTGAATTTGAAGCGCTTGTTTAAAACCGTCCATATCAACGGACAAGCCTTTCTCCCGCGCTAGTAATTCAGTTAAATCAATTGGAAAGCCATACGTATCGTATAATTCAAATGCAAAATCACCATTGATAACATCATGATCTTCCACATAATTTTCAAATCGCTGTACACCTGTGGACAAGGTTCTTAAAAAAGAAACTTCTTCTTCCAGTATTACTTTCTGTACAAAATCCTGCTGTTGAATCAATTCGTCAAATACACCACTGAATTGTGCCGCCAATACTGGAATAAGCTCGTTAATAAAGGGTGTTTTGAATCCCAAAAAGGTGTAGGCATAACGTACAGCACGGCGTAAAATACGACGGATAACATAACCTGCTTTATTGTTGGATGGCAATTGTCCGTCTGCTATCGCAAAACCCACCGCTCGAATATGATCAGATACCACGCGCATCGCAATATCACTCTTCTCATCCACGCCATATTTGATTCCTGATTTCTCTGCAATAAAATCAATGGTTGGTCTAAAAACATCCGTATCATAATTTGAAGTCTTACCTTGAATACATCTAACCAGACGTTCAAATCCCATGCCTGTATCCACATGTTTCGCAGGTAAAGATTGAAGCGATCCATCTTTCAGGCGATTAAATTGCATAAAGACCAGGTTCCAGATTTCAATCACCTGCGGGTGATCGGCATTGACCAAACTTTGTCCGGAAACCTGAACACGCTCTTCAGTGTTACGCATATCAAAATGGATTTCAGAACAAGGGCCACAAGGGCCGGTCTCTCCCATTTCCCAGAAATTGTCCTTTTTGTTACCTAGTAAAATACGGTCTTCGGCAATCCACTGTTTCCAGAAATCAAATGCCTCCATATCTCTTTCCAGACCTTCACTTGCGTCGCCTTCAAAAATGGTTACATATAAACGGTCTTTATCGAGTTTATAGACTTCGGTCAATAGCTCCCAGGCCCAGGCAATAGCGTCCTTCTTGAAATAATCTCCAAAGCTCCAATTTCCCAACATCTCGAATAGCGTATGGTGGTAAGTATCTATACCAACTTCCTCTAAATCATTATGCTTACCTGAAACGCGCAAACAACGCTGCGTATCGGCTACACGTGGAAATTTAATTGGTGCTTCACCCAAGAACAAATCCTTAAACTGATTCATCCCTGCATTGGTAAACATCAATGTCGGATCATTTTTTACAACTACTGGTGCTGAAGGTACTATCTGATGCCCTTTGCTTTTAAAAAAGTCTAAAAAGGCCTGACGAATTTCTCTACTTGTCATTTAATTATCTAAAAATATGTGCAAACTTACTCAAATTTGGCCTGTTCTGCAATGTGCAATGTGAGATAAATAACCTAGGCTCAGCGATGTTAATTGAGCTTCAGCCCTTATTGCACTGACTTTTCAAACAAAAAAATCAGCACTTAAAATTCAGAGCAACAGAATAATCTTATTTTAAAGATGACAGTAATCACAAATACGCATTAAACACAACATTTTAAAAGCATTAAATATTATTCAATTTTGTGCCATTAGGATTAAAACTAATACGTTAAACAATAAAAACATTTTGACTATAGTCATTCACAATTGCATTTGTTTTATTACATTTGATAGGGATGGAGAATCTCAACAAGGATACTTTTTGAAATAGCTCTCCGTATTGAAAAGAAATTAAGACAAGATAGTTAGATAAAATTCCTTCCAATGAAAAAAAACATTCTACTACCGGTAGATTTTTCGACTCATTCAAACAATGCGGTAAAATACGCTGTGGATCTCGCCACAAAAAAAGGCTATAGCATCCACCTTTACCACAATTACACTTCAGCTTCTGCAGTATTTGAGGAGGAAACAGGTCCCATTGGCAAACGAAGTCCTATATTTAAAGCTGATCTACTAATTAAGGATCTTGCTCAGCAAATAAAATTGGTTAATGCTACTCTCGAAGTAACCACCCAATGCGAGCGCGGTATGATCACCGAAACATTGCCTGAGATTGCCCTACCTGACCACTATGATTTTGTGATCATGGGGACAAAAGGTATTACAAATGATGATAGCCAGCTTATTGGTAGTACAACCTATGTCATTAGCAAAAAAGCAAAAATTCCAGTTTTGGCAATTCCAACAGAAGCTTCATTTGAATCAATCGATAAAGTTGGTTTACTATCCAATTTCAAGGAAGAAGAAGTGCAGACAGTCCAAGACTTTGTCAATATCATGGGTAAGGATTTTGAGTTGAAGCTGATGCATGTCCATTATGACCATTCCTCAGAAAACCGTATAGAAGATAAATTGGAGGTGTGGAAATATAAGATCAAAAAACACATCGGTGTCACCAATATCGCCATTGAAGTCGACTCAATACAGGGCGATATTGAAGATTTGGATACTGTGCCTGAAGTCATCAACGAAATGATCCATTCGGAAAAAATCAAGATATTATTGGTAACGCGTTCGCGAAAATCCTTTTTTGAACGTGTTTTTACCAGATCAGTGGCAAAAGCATTATTTAGCCACCCTTTAGTTCCAATATTTTTTACCAAAGCATAATTAAGTATATCACTATGTCTAAATTGTTAATACCAGTAGATTTTTCTGAAAATGCAAAAATCGCAGCGGCTTATGCAGCCCAGATCGCTCAGGAAACTAATGAAGAAATTACTCTTTTTCACTCCTTCACTTCACATATCAATAAGTTTGCAAATGCGAAGCATTTAGTAGACCCGACCGAAGAGGAGGCTCATCGTAAGATGGAGGAACTTGTCGCCGAACTTCTACAAAAATATCCTTCGATAAAAATTTCTACCTTGTTTACGAACGGAATCTTAGCAGAATCTCTGGAAAAACAAGAGATAAAAGATAGTTATCGAACCGTGATTATGGGAACAAAGGGTGTCACCGGACTTGAATCTGTACTGATCGGAAGCAATACTTACGACGTCATTAAAGAATCAAAAATCCCTGTATTAGCGATTCCAAAAAATGCCGTAGAATTAAAAAAAGATAACATTGGTTTGCTGACAAATTTTAAACCGGGTGAACTTGAAGTTCTCAAACAAGCAATTCCTTTATTTGGAAAAAACTTCCATTTACAACTTATCCATATAAACAAAAGCGAACTAGAAATCAATGTATTAGGACCAAAACTCGAAAAATGGATTGCGCAAATTATTTCCGAAACAGGCATAGAGGATATATCGTATATTGTCAAAGCGCCGAGCTATTTTGCAGGTTCAAGAGAGAACATTGCCAACGGAATACATACGATAATCAGGGATGAAGATATTGATGTGATTTTGATTACAAAAAGTAGAAAAACTTTTTTCCAAAACATTTTTACTGAGAACATTGTTAAGCACATGGCTTTCGAAATTGAGGTGCCAAACTTTTTCGGTCGAGTGGATTGACCAAATAATTTTTGGCAAATTTATTGTAAGAGTAGTCAATGAGTTAATTTAACAAGAATTTTATAGTAGAAAATTTTACAAGAACACATTATGAAAATTTGCCTTAAAAAATCAGGGTTACTAATGGCGGCAGGAATTATCTCGACCGCATCCTTTGCACAAAGCGCAAACCAATCATCAATTGAAGGCACTACTCCATTTGGTCCGGCAACACAATACAGGACTTGGTCCATCGGTGTAGGCGCCGGTGTTACCAGCTTACAGAACATTGCTAAGTTTAATAATGGCGGGTATGACAAATTGGACTGGAACCTAGGTTACAGCGCCTATATCAAAAAACAAATTTCACCTTCATTCGGAATCAAGGCAACTTACTTCGGCGGAAAGACCTCAGGCTATGAGAACAGTGACAAACAAACAGGATTTGAAACAAAGACACCTTGGTCAGTTGCCTTATCTGGAGAGTTTATTGCAGCCAACACAAATTGGCGGTTTTTCAACAGTTTCATTAAACCTTACGCATCGATTGGTGTTGGGGTAATGAATGCGGAGACAGCTGCAATTGCTGACGGAAATAGAGCTGAATATGGTGATTCCTATTCTAAGATCTACGTACCGGCAGACTTCGGTTTAAAATTTGCCGTTGCCAAAGGAATCAACTTCGAATTGGGCTATCAATTGAATTGGGCAAACCAACGTTTCGACAATCGTTACAATACAAATCCGCCACAACAATATAAAAATGACTTGTTCACCTATGCCCACGCAGGTCTAGAGTTTGCTTTGGGTAGTGGCAGCAAACCGGCATTGAGCAATTCAAACCCAGTAGCGACCTTAGTGAATGATTACACTGTAAAATACGATGACTTAAAAGCCCAAAATGATGCATTAAATGCAAAAAATCAAGCACTACAAAGTCAATTGGATGGTTTGAACAGTGATCTGAAAGATGATGACGGTGACGGTGTTGCAAATAAATACGACAAATGTCCAGGCACCCCTTCTGGTGTACAGGTAGATGGATCAGGTTGTCCGATTTTACTGAAAAACGAAACTAAAGTTGTAGAGAAAGTTGTAGTTACAGAAGCAGACAAGAAAGTTGTTGCTGATGCGATCAAAAATTTAGAGTTCGATTTGAGCAAATCAACGATCCGCCCTACTTCTTATGCAACATTGAACAAAGTTGCTGAATTGTTGATCGAGAAAAACTTTAGCTTGAAGTTGGCAGGTCATACCGACAACACAGGTTCACGCCAATTGAATATGCGTTTATCCAAAGAGCGTGCTGAGTCAGTGAAAGCTTACTTGGTATCTCAGGGCGCAAACGCTTCACGTATTGAAGCTACAGGTTACGGTCCTGACCAACCGATTGCATCCAATAAGAATGCCGCTGGTCGTCAACAAAACCGTCGCGTAGAGTTTACACTTTATTAATAGCTAATAGATTACACAAAATAAAACGGTATTTTTTCAATAAAATACCGTTTTATTTACCCATTGTCATATTTAAACTACAAACCGATTAGGAATTTAATTTTTAACCTATTACTTTTACCTCGGTTTACACAAACAAATTCTATGAAACTAAATTTACAATTAGCACTTGCGTTTGCAACTGCAGGCTTATTCGCCAATTCCGCTTCTGCTCAGAACACAAAGGTAGCATCAATAGAAGGAACGACTCCTTTTGGTTCAGCTACGCAGTATAGAACATGGTCAATCGGTATTGGTGCAGGGGTAACAAACCAAACTAATATCGCTGGTTTCAACCGCGAAGGTTATGATGATTTAGCATGGAACCTAGGTTATAGTGCCTACATCAAAAAGCAAATCTCCCCTTCATTTGGCATTAAAGCGACTTATTTTGGTGGTAAAACAGGCGGAGCATTCAAAAATTTCGGTCCACAGTCATTTGAAGCAAAAACACCCTGGTCAGCAGCTTTATCCGGAGAATTCCTAGCGGCCAATACAAACTGGAGATTTTTCAATAGTTTCATCAAGCCTTATGCATCAATTGGTGTCGGCGTAATGAACAGCAAAACAACCTTGACTACTGGTTCTACATCAGTGGAAGCTGATGGTATCAGTAAAATATATGTACCGTTAGACATGGGATTGAAATTTGCAGTTGCTAAAGGGATCAACTTCGAATTGGGTTACCAATTGAACTGGGTTAACCAAAACTTCGATGGTATTCAAGGTGGTCAATATAAAAATGACTTATTTACCTATATCCACGGTGGTCTAGAATTTGCTTTGGGTAGCGGTAGCAAACCGGCATTAAGCAATTCAAATCCAGTAGCAACCTTAGTAAACGATTACACTGTAAAATACGATGACTTAAAAGCCCAAAATGATGCATTAAACGCAAAAAATCAAGCCTTACAAAGTCAATTGGATGGTTTGAACAGTGATCTGAAAGATGATGACGGTGACGGAGTAGCAAACAAATACGACAAATGCCCAGGTACCCCTTCTGGTGTACAGGTAGATGGTGCAGGTTGTCCGATTGTCGTGAAAAACGAAACTAAAGTTGTTGAGAAAGTTGTTGTTACGGAAGCTGACCGAAAAGTTGTTGCTGATGCGATCAAAAACTTAGAGTTCGATTTAAGCAAATCAACCATCCGCCCTACTTCTTATGCAACATTAAACAAAGTTGCTGAATTATTGATTGAGAAAAACTTTAGCTTGAAATTAGCGGGTCACACCGATAATACAGGTTCACGTGAATTGAATATGCGTTTATCCAAAGAGCGTGCTGAGTCAGTGAAAGCGTACTTGGTATCCCAAGGTGCAAACGCTTCACGTATCGAAGCAACAGGTTACGGTCCTGACCAACCGATTGCATCCAACAAGAATGCCGCTGGTCGTCAACAAAACCGCCGTGTAGAATTTACGCTTTATTAATCGATATTTTTCGATTCATACAGTCGAAAGGCATCACCTAATTGTGATGCCTTTTTTTATAAATATAGCAGACTAACTTGCGCAGTAATCTTTGCGTTTAAAATAAATAAACATGTGAACAACAAAAAGATAACACCGATAAGAGTCACATTATCCGTATTTTTATTAAGCTAAGATCTTAAAAAATGCGTAAACCACAAGCTCTTGTTTTGACCCTTTTTTCATTGATTTTTTCCGCCTGTGAAAAAGACCCGCCTCTGAACGAACCGGGATCAAATGAAGCAGTCAATGAATGGACGCTGAATCAGATGCGGCAATACTATTACTGGAATGATAAAATCAGACAACCAAACGACTATCAGCAAGCTCCAGATCTATTTTTTAAAGGTCTCTTATTTCAAGATGACCATTACTCCGGCATATTGCAGACACTCAACAGCGACACCTATGGTAATACTTTAACGAACACTTTTGGGTTCGATATGGTGCAACTCCAAACAACCGGTAAAACCATCCAGCTTGTCACCCAAGTTGTTCCCTTCAGCGAAGGGGATTTAATGGGACTCAAAAGGGGAGACAGCATCACCCACATCAACAACGAGCCCATTGATCACAGCAACCTGAAATCGCTACTAAGCAAATCCTTGCATTTACCGGCAATGCAATTGAAGCGAAACGATGGCAAACTATTTAATCTGCCCGCTTCCTATATTTCGCAACCCGTCCTCTATAACGCCAAGCTCATCTCCTCCTCCCCCAAAGTAGGCTACATGTTTTTAAGTCAATTTGATTTTAGCGGCGCTTATCCCTTATTAGAAGCAGTTCAAAATTTCAAATCCCAACAAGTGCAGGAACTTGTTATCGATTTACGTTACAATCCAGGTGGCCAAGTCGCTTTTGCCGCGTTTTGCGCACTCTTATTGGCAGATATCAAAGAAAATGACATTTTTGCCAAATACCAAGGCAACAAAAACCTCAAAAATAGAGAAGACAGCTTTGCAGCTGCACTGCAAGGACAGCCCGATGGCTATTCATTTATGGCAACGGACATTGTAAAGCAAGGTTTACATTTAAAAAGAATCTATATGCTCACGGGACCAAACACAGCATCTGCATCCGAAATGTTAATCAATGGATTAGGCCCCTATATACAGGTGATTCAAATTGGAGACAAAACGTACGGAAAGGATATGGCTTCGAGCACCATATCCACCCCCGAAGAAATCCATGGTACAGGACGAGCCTGGCATTTGATCCCTATGATCTATAAAATCTATAATAAAGCGAACCAAGGAGATTACGGTAATGGAATCGCTCCACAGAAAGTGACGGATGAATTTGCTTTCTTGCCTTTGGTTCCCATAGGGGATACTAGAGATGCTTTAATACAGCAAGTATTACAAACAATTCGCAATAAAAACCTCAGAACAAGAAGTGCGGTCAATACAATAGGAAAAACGAGCACTTTAACGCCAAAATATATAGGCAGCAGTTATCAGACAATACCCATTGAAGTTAGCGCACAGGACAAGGCCGAAAAATAGCTTCGTCAGTGTGCGCAGGAATTTAATGAAGTAATGACCATGCGGAGATCAGCGCCAGTTTGCCCGTTTTTGGCTAATTTGCGAAGCGAGCGGGACAAGATTTTGGAACGGATAGCACGTTCCTTCGATTCGTAATCCCGCACTAGTCCTTCCAATTGTTGTAATAGTTCCCTATATTGACTATACAGCTCATTCAGATTTGTAAATTCTCCACGCAATTTGTAAAGCACTTCCGAATCAATGACATGCTCTACATCCCGCTGAATTTCCAGGGCAATCGCTAATAGTTTTTGATGTTTTAAATCACTGATTCCTTTCATAATAAATTTATTTGGATTGGTTCGATTTTTACCCAAATTATTGACTATACTCTTCTTCAATCGCTAATTCTACTTTTTTAACCAGATATCAAACAATTCAAAACCGGGTCCATCAAGAAAAGTCACCCAATCACGATCGAAAATTACATCGGGCTCTTTATTAGGAAGATATAAAATAGAGATCGGTTTATCTACATTTAATCCTCCAATAAACACATAGGCTGTTTGCCCATTGACCAAGAATGGCTTGGCATCTTTATCCAGTACCGTTGCTCTTAAATATGAAGATCTTTCAAATGGTATCTGAATAAAGCTGTCTGGTATTTGATCACTTATCAAATCAGTAATCAAAAGAGGTTCATCATCATACACCATCTTTTCCTCAAATGTGTTTTCATTAAAAACCATTGTTCCACTATAAATAGCCAGGCGTATCGGTTCACTATTTGGAGAAATAATCTTATTGTAATTCAATATTTTGACTTGAAAATTCCCCGGATTTGGTTCTGATCCATCTAAGGGATTCTCCCCAACTACTAATGTTGGGTCTATGGGACTTTTGGGATATACTCCAAAAATATTGCTTCCACTTTTTAACGCCAGACGTTGTTGCAACACGATTTTCTCATCATCACCAAAAGCAATCACATCAGAAGTATCTTTATTCTTATCAAAGAAAAAAAGATAGTTAGCTTGATCCTTATCATATTTAGTGTATTCACCATCTATGGATATCCTTTTTATACCTAAATTTTCACCCGAATAAGCTTTAAAAGACACGCGTGCCAGTTGCCGCTGATCTTCAATGACCTCCCCTTTTTGACAGGAGGACAACACACATCCAACCCATAGAGTTACAAAAAAGATAAATATATTTTTAATCATATATAAAGTAATTAGGAAAGTGAGCCATAGAAATGGCTCACTCAAGAAATAAATATTAATAAGTTTTTGGCGCAAATTGAGCCCAACCAGCAGTCCACACAGTATTTGTCGGGTGGAATGCTCCTTTATAGGTTGTAGTTCCATCACCATATGCTGGCGAAGTCGACAACGGTCTTAAGACAGCCGGGTTGAATGCAGTTGCTGTTGGATAAAAGATATTAGCAGCGCCAGCCAATTTCAAATACGTTGTTGCATCCGTTGAAACATTTGTTTGATTTCCAGCTGGTGTTGCACCACTGAAAGCTGCAGTATAAGCATGTACAACGTTACCCGTAAATGTACCTGTTGCGCCATCTTGGAATGCAGCTCCTGTTGCATAACCTGCGATAATCGAATTTTGAATATCATACTGTGAAGCTCTTCTCCAACGGTTACCAAATTTCAGTTTTGTACCAGCTACAGTAGCATCCTTAATTCCCAGGAATGTAAAATTTTTCAATACCGGGCGAGTCTTGGGCGTCGCTGCATATGGTGCCGTACCTTCGTTATCCGACTCCAAACCATTTGAATCCGAGCTACCGCTTGATGTGCTATTTGTAGAATTAGGATCCTTTAATGATAAGGCATATTGAATTGTTCCTGTATAACCATGATCGAAATCAAAATCATCATCGTCGTTTGATGTAGCCACGAGATATTTCGCATTGACAGTACCACCAAAGAATTCGAATCCATCATCTTTACCCCAAGATACTTGGATATTTTCTAGCGTCGTACCAGTACCAACACCACCTAAAGTTAGTCCGTTGATTTCGTTATTATTATTAAGATTGTAACCTGCAAATTCAATCCGTACATATTTCAATGAGCCTGAATTATCTGCAGCATTTGCGCCACCATATGACACATCAGTTCCTATTGGCTGTGGCAATCCTTCAATTTTTGTTGTTGTAGGTTGGTTTGTTGTTGCGCTACCCAATAATACAACACCACCAAAATCACCAGGATTACGAGATCCCGCCGCGTTTGGAGAAGTAAATACGATCGGTGCAGAAGCTGTACCGTTAGCAATTAACTTTGCTGTTTTTGGCACAACCAATACCCCTTTAATATGATGTGTCAATCCGGTCGTTTGATCACTGTAAGCTTTTGTTGCTCCCGAAGTAATATACGTGCCTGGTAAAATAGTTAATGTAGTACCTGGTTTTACGAAAGCAACGCCATCAATTTTCCATACCGTATCCGCAGAGAGAGTTGTCTTGGTAATAATACCTGCGGCATCGGTTGGAATAGTTGCTTGAGGTTTGTTGGGCAAACCAGCATTCAAATCTGAATTAGGTTCTACGTTGTCTTTGTTACAAGAAGCCAATGCGATTGCGCATACGCTTGCTACTGTTAAGATTTTTTTCATTTTGTGTTAAATAATTACTAGTTTTGCCATCACAAGATCATTTTTTAGACTATGCGCCCTATGGGATAGCATTTCATAAGGCTGCATAGTTGTTTTCAATCACCCGTTTTTTGTTTCTATTTTATCTTCCTGTTGTGCTATTGGACAAACCCGGAACTCATTTACATTATTAAGGGGTGACATGAAACTGCCTCGCGCAGTTATATTTTACATAACTCTCAAAAATTGTATGTGAATGAAAGATTAAATCTTCTTCCATCTTTTTTGCGATAGGTTATAATATCACCGTCCGCTTTATTGTATCTATTATCCCCTTTTAATTTCTCAATTGAATATATCCCGTTTTCATTTCCTATATTATATCCTTCGGTATTCTGATAGTAACGTGTCCAGTCATCAAGCAGATTGGCCATATTTAACTTAGCTTCTAACTTGTTTTTAAAAAAACGTGCATATATTTGAAAATCTAATTGCTTTGGTGCCAATTCGTATTCTATCCTATTGGGATTCACTGAGGTAATATTCGTTCTATAGCCCCTATGGTTATAACTAGCAGTCGCTCCAAAAGAGTCCCCCCAATAGCCAATTCCAAAATTTAACAACCATGGCGACTGACCAATCAAAGGACGATCCTGATTAGGAGATCTATCTTTGATCCTATCTGGCAACTCCTTTCCGTCAACAATCTTATACTTCCACGAACTCAGTACATTTACTTTAGAACTTAAAAATGTTGTATTTGCTGAGATAAAAAACTTAGTGAGCCAATCTTTATCACCTATAAAACTTAAATTTTTACGGATTTCAAATTCTATTCCTTTATTTCTAGCAGATTCCATATTATTAAAAACATAATATGCACCACCTGTAAATGACTCATCTTCCACCAATTCAATGGGTTTATCCAGATATTTATAAAATCCAGTTAAGGATATAATTTCTCCAGGACTTGGATACCATTCCAACCGCAGATCTGCATTATCAATAAAGGTTGATTCCACATTATCCCCTGAAATAATCGCATCCAGTTCAAAGTCATAAAATCCAAAAAAACCTGTTTCTCGAAAATCTGGACGGATTGCGGTTTTTGAATAGCTAGCTCGAACATTAAAGGTATTGGTCACACTATAAGTAGCATTAATGGATGGTAAAAATTTCCAGTTATTTTCACGCACTAGCAATTTGTACTTTATAAATTTATTTATGTCATCATTCGGATCACCATTCTGCTTTCTAAACATTTCATCTTGGCGATTTTTCAGGTTATAATACTCTGCACGGACGCCATACACCAAGCGTAATTTATCCCAAAATTTCTGATCCAACATAAAATATCCAGCATGTGATTGCATACTTCCATCATATACGTTCCCTCCAATGAGCTCAGGGTAGTAATAAGCCTGCCCTACATCATTTCCAATATTCTCCGGAGAAAACAATACATCATAGGGCGCTTCAATTGCAGGAGCTGGTTTTGAAGGATCATTGGGCAAATAAGAACGAGTAAAAGGTAATAAACGGAATATGGAAAGATCACGTTGCTTGGACCAGCCCTGATAGCCAATTTTGGCTAAAGTGCTAACTGATTGCCCTTCTCCAAAGATGCGGGAAAATGCCATAGCCCAATTATAATCATTCTCATTAATCTGTGTCCACATCCGGGAATCTTTCCCTAGCACAGATGAATTAGACCATCCTGAAATATTTAGTAAATTTGGAGTTTGAAACATATATTCACCATCCATTACAGTTGTCAATCTATATCTTAATTTTCGTTCATCTAAAATCTGTTGTTTGATTTTATTATAAGCAAACATTCCTTCGGCTTTAATCTTCCAAGGCAGTTTATACTCACCACTTATCTGGTGTTGTTGTAAGGACATTGCTTCTGGCAACTGATATTGATTTTTTGCAGGAGCATTACTAAGGTCGGCGAAAGCTGCTCGAATATTTTCATTATAGGTATTATTATAAGTACGGGCATACATATTTTTGAATGCGAGCTTAAAATCCTTCCCCTGTAGCCCAAAATTTGCGACTAAACCACCACTGCTACTAAAACGATAAGAAGTGCCAGCTCCATTTAAGCCGATTCCTGTACTGTCAATGTAATGTGCTCCATTAATAGCAGATCCTCTCACATTATTGAAGGCTACAATATTCTGTTCATTTCGAATATTCGTAGAAGCAGAGAAACCAAACAATAATCCATTTAAAAGATTATATCGTCGCCCCAATGCAAACCGAAAATTTTGATTGGGATTGGCTTTATAACGATATAGTTTCATAGCGTCTGCATTGACCTGTTTAGATTGGGATATTGCATCAATGTCATTATACTTGAGATTTGAACCGGGCATTAAAGATTCTTCATTTAACTTTGGATCGTTCAGTACATACCCGGGAGGCGCATCCAGACGTCGGGCTTCACCATTCCAATACCAAGGCAATATCCCTTCAGGTTGTTTTGAAGTAGAATGATTAAAACCAAAAAATTCAGATGCTTTCCGCTCCCCAAGACGATAAAAGTCTTTGCCTGTTGTACGGGAATTTCCGCCTATACCATATTGTATTGTCGTAAAATCCTTCTCCGGAATATCTAATGTATTCACCGAAACCTGTCCGCCCGAGAATTCAGCGGATACATCTGGTGTTGCCGTTTTATTGACCACTACCGAGCTCACCATTTCTGTTGGGATAATATCAAAAGAAAAATCCCGTCTATTCTGTGAAGTACTTGGAATCACGACCCCGTCCAGCATGGCCTGATTGTAGCGGTCCGACATACCCCGTACAATGACGTTCCGGTTGTTGACCGTCGTCACTCCGGTAACACGTTTCAAAACCTGTCCCATATCATTGTCTGGTGTACGGGCGATTTGTTCAGCCGAAATACCATCGGTCACCGAAGCTGCGTTCTTTTGTGCTGCATAAAGTCCCGCTACGGAAGCTTTTTTAAACGATACGCTGACAACTGCCGTTTCCAACGCATTCACCTGTGTCTTCATGGCAATATTTAGCCCTGTCCGTTGTCCAGCCTGTATTTTGACCCCCTCAATACGTTGGGTCTGATAAGAGAGATAACTGACTTCCAGTATGTAGGTTCCCGGTTCAGCATTCAACACATAGCTACCATCGATACCGCTCTGTGTTGATTTATTGGCACCGATCAGTTTGATGCTGGCATTGGCCAAAGGCTGACCGCGATCATCAATCACTTTACCTGCGATACGCCCATCCTGCTGTACCGGTTTTTCGACCAATGTAATATAGACCCCGTTGTCACGCGCCATCAAGTTCGTTTCCTTGAGCAGATAATGCATGATATCCCGGACACTGTGGCTTTTGAAAATTTTGGCATTGACCTTTTTCTTTGCCAGATTATATTTCGCTGCATCGAAAGCGATATGAATATTTTGGGATTCCAAACGCTCGAAAGCCGCCGGAATATTGGATTCATTAAAAGAAATTGCGATCTTTTTATTGAGTAACTGGCCGTATGCGCCCGAAGCAAAAAGCATTTCGGCCGACACGATCGAAAGAAGTAAACCTACCAACGATGTCCTTATCATAAACTTAATATCGTTTTGCGTAACGTATTGCTTAAA
>Ga0308158_10002571_pt1 | contig 16943 bp, 14 predicted proteins | sample PhyBR2_FD_201038 | JGI IMG/M metagenome (GOLD analysis project Ga0308158, IMG submission 201038) | Phyllosphere microbial communities from UC Gill Tract Community Farm, Albany, California, United States - DLSLB.R2 | ecosystem: Host-associated > Plants > Phyllosphere > Unclassified | place: USA... | reverse complement strand
GCAAGTGAAATGGCCAGGACGACCAAGGCACCGCCGAATCCGCCGCTTGCTGCTCCAAGGAGCATAAGCAGGACGGTAATAGCGCCAACAATGAAAGTTGAAGCGCGGGGTCTCCGCGGCGGCTTCGGTGCCGGCGCGAAAGAGGAAAACCCGGGAAGGGTCTCGTAGTCGGACATTCTTTCCCCATTTACAAGGGGCGCCGATTGCCGATGCCCCCGCATTTGCCGGGCCTGCTGCTAAGCCCGGCAAGACTCATCACCAAGGAGCCTATGCGTCGTGCGAGGCGGGAAAATTGAACTTTCGCGATACTCGGCGAACATTCAGGCAGTCTTGATGGGACCTTGAGGAAAGAATGTCGCAATGGGCATTCTGCGCTTCACAATTCACCCCAAACCATCACGGTAAACCATCTGTGTGGCTCCCATTCCCTATAGCCAGAGGGCAAGGATAAAGTGGCCCGCATGCAGATGCGCCTTGAAGTTGTTCAGGTCCCGGTGTCCGACGTCGACAGGTCCAAAGCCTTTTACACCGAAAAGCTGGGCTTCATCCTGGACCATGATGTGGAGCACCTCCCCGGCATGAGAGTGGTTCAACTGACTCCCCCGGGCTCCGCCGCATCCGTGGTCATCGGCACCGGGATGACCACCATGACGCCTGGCAGCCTGGAAGGGCTGCAACTGGTGGTCCCCGACATCGCGGAGGTCCGCAACGAGCTGGTCCGGCGCGGGGCCGACGTCAGCGGGATCCAGGACCTCGGCGGAGTCCTGTTCGCCTACTTCAGCGATCCGGACGGCAACCGCTGGGTGATGCAGGGCCAGACGCAGCAGCACATCCGGGACGCCCACAAGTCCTAAGGAATGCCGCCACTGTTGAGCTGGCGCCTGGCCAAGACACTTGGGCGCGACAGGACGGGCGCTATTTCCTGGGCGGCGGCGCCGTAGAGCCGCGCACAACCAGCTCCGTGCCCAATTCAATACGTTGTGGCAGTTCCTCGTCACCGTCAAGATGGCGGAGGAGCGCCCTCATGGCAGTCTCCGCCATCTGCACCACGGGTTGCCGGATGGTGGTCAAGCCGGGTTCGACCCACTCGGCTGCTGGAATGTCGTCAAAACCGATGATGGACAGGTCCTCCGGTATGCGCAGCCCCGCAGCACGCGCAGCCCGATAGGCACCAAGAGCCTGGCCGTCGTTGCCGGTAAAGATCGCAGTGGGCCGGTCCGGCAGCTCCAGCAGCTTCCGTGCGGCAGCCTCGCCCGCTTCCATGGAGAAGTCCCCGGGGACGATCAAGGCCGGATCCAGGGCAACGCCTGCCCGGCGAAGCGCGGAAACATAGCCGTCCTCCCTGGCGCTGCTGCACTGCAGGTCCTCACGGCCGCCGATCATGGCGATCCGCTTGTGCCCCAGTTGCAGCAGGTGCTCCGTAGCCGAATAGCCGCCCTCCCAGTTTGCTGCCCCCACGGTGGTCAGGTCCGGTCCGGGTTGGCCCACGGGATCGATCAGCACTACCGGTATTCCCAATGACTTCACGCGCTGGATCTGCTTGGCGTCCAACTGGTAAACGGCCATCAGCAGGCCGTCTGACTTCCGCTCGGCCAGGTTGGCCAACCACGGGCGGATGCGCGATCCATCCAGATTCAGGCTGCTGACCACGGTTCCATACCCGGCGTCCTGCGCCACCCTTTCAACGCCTTCGATGATTTCCAGCGCCCATTCAGAGCCCAGGCCGGGGAACACCAGGTCCACCAGCCCTGCCTTCTGCTTGCGCTTGGCGGGGCGCCGGGCATAGTCACGCCTGGCAATGATCTCCTCCACGCGCGCCCGGGTCTCCGCCGCCACGTGCGCGTGCCCGTTCAACACCTTCGAAACGGTGGGAACGGAAACTCCTGCCTCGCGGGCAATCTCGCTAATCGTCGCGCGCCTGGTGTCCTGCTTGCTCACCACGGAGACCGCCCTTTCACCCGGGTTACGCCCGGTGCTGGTTATCGGAAAGTTCCCATGTCTGGATCCGGCCACACATGCCGTAAATTCTGCGGTTTTCCCGTTTTCCCATCGTAGTTCGCGCATTCGCCATATAGATACTTTCTGCCGCGTCCAGGGAAGCAAGCTGCTGCCGCGTCAGCTCGGCCTGCCGGGCAGCTCCCTCAGCAAGCAGGCCAGCCCACGTCGCCGTCCTGCCGGACACCAAGTGGGCCGCCGCGGCGTGGAACTCCGCCAGTGCTGATGGCCCGGAGGAAAGGACAGCGTCCTTCAGCGCCAAGTAACCTTCCAAAGCCAGATCACGACGGCGGCGGGCGGCCTCCTCGCCAGCCACCAGCCCGGCATCGGCGTCCTTGTGCTCCAGTGCTGCCGCGCGGCGGTAGCTAACCGCATCCGCCAGGTACTCCGGCGGGAAGGTCATCACAGCGTCGCCATGTTCGGGAAGCCCTGCGTTCTGCATCACCACCAGGAGCTTCAGGTCGCCCGAGTCGTTAATGGCACGGTGCACGGTTCCGGGCGTGAACCACAGGACCGCGCCAGGTTCCAGCGGGCTGGACGTGAAGCCGCGGGAGTCCAGTGTCTCCAGCCGGCCGCTTCCTTCGAGCACCACGTATGCTTCCGTGGATGCCGTGTGCAGGTGCGGTGACCCTCCGGCTGCTCCGTCGGCTCCGGGCCAGTCGTAGACGCTGATCTCGGACAGGCCGGTGGCGCCCGGGAAGGAGGAGGCCACGCTCACCGCCAACTGCGCAGCGCGGCGTCGGCGGCCGCGGCCAGCGCCGCGGCCCGCCCCGTGTCCACTCCGCCGTCGGCAATCACCACTGCATAGCGGTAGGTGAGCGGCGAGCCTTCCCGCAGCGGCACTTCCGCACTGAAGAAGGGCGCCGAGCCCAGGCAGGCGAACATGGAGGACCTTGCAAACCACTGGTTGGGTGCGCCCGGATTTGAAGGGTCCTCCACGAACGCGATGGTTGAGGACCGGCAGGTGTCGTCGTGCTTTCCGGTAAAGGCGATCCACGGCGAACGGGTGCCCATGAACTCGTCCGTTCCGGTGGCATCCTGGCTGCAGAACTCGCCGCCGGTGAAGGACCGGGGACCGCGCCAGAAGAGGCCGCCGTAGCCCGCATTGTCCCGTCCTTCGGTGGTTGGGCTGCCGATCTGGATGTCCTCGCCGGAGATGTTGTTCATCCGCGTTTCGAAAAGAATGGCGTAGGCCGCCGCGGTATCGCTGCCGTTTCCGTCCTCCAGGAGTTGGATGCTGAACCGTCGGGTCTCCGCGATGACCGGCTCGCCTTCCTGGGACGTCCAGGTGAGGGACTCCGACGCCGTGATGCCGGCGCCGGACTGGTCGATTCCTGTGAAGGATTCGTGGGTCATGGCGCCGTTGTTGTCCAGGTTGGCGTATTCGGTGGCACGCGTGTAGGTGGCTCCGCCCCAGAAATTGTGCCGCCCCACGTTCGGGAGCGCCCAGGAAAGGCCCTTGTGCCAGACATGGTCCCAGGGGCGGGAGATGGTTACCTCATCACCGCCCAGGGTGGTGAGTGGATGGAAGAACGGCCGCGGGCTCTCGTACTGGTCGTCTGTTGGCTTGTAGGTATAGGTGGCGATGGGACGCCCGTACGCAGTGAAGGTGAGGGCGCTGCCATCATCCTCGAAGCTGAGCTGGGCGATGGAGACGGCAGACGGGGCGGTGGCTGGTGAGGTGGTCACGATGGATCCTTTGGCTGTGTGGGATTAGACGGCGGTGTCGACGGCGGTCCGGTTCAGGGCCGTGGCGTCCAGGACCTGGGTGCCCAGGCCGTCGCCGTCCATGCCGCCGTAGAACGGGTGGCCGGGCACGATCTGGCCGCAGCGTACCGGCTGCCCGGTAAAGGCCGAGGCGTAAATGGCGGCAGCGAGTTCAAGTGTTTGCCTGGCGGAGTCCGCTCCGGCTGGAAGGGGGCGCCCGGCGTCGAGCGCGTCATACATGGCCAGGAACTGTGCCGCGTGGCCGCTGCCGCGCTCCAAAGGCCGGCCATTCCACACGGAGGTAACTTGATCTTCGTGGCCCGGCGCCCCGGTGACGGTCCAGTTGTCCGTGCTGTAGCCATAGAGGTGGCTCAATTCAACGGTGGCGAACTCGCAGTCGATCCGGATATCCGAGGTTTCCCGTGGCGAAAGCAGCGAGTTGATCATCGTCGCCACGGCGCCGTTCCGGAACCGGACCAGGGCGGCCGACAGATCCTCTGTGGAGGTGGCACGCGCCTGCCGCCCGGCCACCGCAGTCACTTCTTCCCAGGGACCCATCAGGTACAGGAGCAGGTCGAACTGATGGATGCCGTGGCCCATGGTGGGGCCCCCGCCCTCGGCGTTCCAGGTGCCGCGCCAGGGCAGGTCCCAGTAGCTGTCCGCCCGGTACCAGAGAGTGTCGCAGCGTGCCACCAGAGGCCGGCCAAAGTCGGAACCACCGATCAGATGCCTGGCCGCGGCCGACGCGTCTCCAAAACGGTGCTGGAACACGCAGGAGAACTGGGCACCCCCCTTGGCCTGCGCCGCTTCCAGCCGGTCGAAGTCAGCCAGGCTGAGGGCCGGCGGCTTCTCGGAGAGCACATGGACGCCTGCTTCCAGGCATTCGATGGCCTGGTCGATGTGCAACATCGGCGGGGTGCAGAGGTGCACAATGTCCGGTTTAGCCTCCGCCAGGAGCTCCCCCAGGGTGAGATAGGTGCCGGGGATGTCATGGTTCCCGGCGAACGCATCCAGCCTGCCCTGGTCCACGTCGCAGGCTGCCACGAGTTGGGCCCGGCCTTCAGTCCGGGCCAGGTTGTCCGCATGAACCGCCGCTATTCCGCCGGTGCCCACAATGGCCACTCTGTACGTCCGCATGTTCTCTCCGTCGTTGCAGTGAAATAAGTAGCAGTGAGGCGGGGCACCACACGTAGCTTGCCGGGTTCAACTTCGTTTGACGCGCCACTCAAGTCAGGACAGTGATTGGAAACTTTCCATACTGCCCGCGAAGTTTCCAACATGGCCGCCCGCAGAAAAGCCCTGCTTTAGCTTCAACCCTAGGAATCCTGCTCCCGAAGAGTCAATGCTTAAACCCTAGAAACTAAACATAAGTTTCTGATAGTTTCTTAGAAACTTCTTCCGATCCTAGGAGACGCCCGTGACCAGCGGTGCCGCCGAAAAACAAGCCCCCGCTTCCTTGACTGCCGCTGGGCAGCCGGGTCCCGCCGTCGGACGCCTGTCCGTTGATGACCTGGTGCACCAGATGACACTGGAGGAAAAGCTGGCGCAGCTGGTGGGGGTCTGGGTGAACGCCTCCACCGACGGGGACTCTGTGGCGCCGCTGCAAAACGAGATGGCCGGCGACGCGCGCTCCTGGGAGGATATGATTTCCTCCGGCCTTGGCCAGATCACCCGGATGTATGGCACTGTTCCCCTGGAACCGCTTGAGGGCGCCCGCCGCCTTGCCGCTGCCCAGGAGCAAATCATGGCAGCATCCCGGTTCCATATTCCCGCGCAGGTGCATGAGGAGTGCCTTGCGGGGCTTGCAGCATGGAAAGCCACCGCCTTTCCTGTTCCGCTTGCCTGGGGTGCGACCTTCAACCCCACCCTGGTGCGCCGGATGGCCGGCCTGATCGGGGACCAGATGCGGGCGCTGGGGGTCCACCAGGGCCTGGCGCCTGTCCTGGACGTGGTGCGCGATCTTCGCTGGGGCCGCGTGGAGGAAACCATCGGCGAAGACCCGCACCTGGTGGGGACAGTAGCCAGCGCCTATGTCTCCGGCCTGGAGGGGGCCGGGATCATTGCCACGCTCAAGCACTTCGTGGGCTACTCGGCCTCCCGCGCAGGGCGGAACCACGCCCCCGTGTCCATGGGTCCGCGCGAGTTGGCCGACGTGATGCTGCCCCCGTTCGAAATGGCGCTGAAGCATGGCGGTGCCCGGTCAGTCATGCACGCCTACACGGAGATCGACGGCGTTCCCGCGGCCGCCAACCGTGCCCTGCTCACCTCGCTGCTGCGCGACGAATGGGGCTTCGCCGGCACCGTGGTGGCGGACTACTTCGGTGTCGCCTTCCTTGACGTCACGCATGGCATAGCTGCGGATTCCGGCGAGGCGGCAGCGCTGGCATTGACCGCAGGAGTGGACGTGGAACTGCCCACCGTGAACTGCTACGGCAAGCCGCTGTTGGAGCGCGTCCGCTCCGGTGACGTATCCGAGTCACTGGTGGACACCGCCCTGCGCCGGGTGTTGCGGCAGAAGCAGGAGGCGGGGCTTCTCTCTGCAGGCTTCGACCCCGCTCCCCCGGCCCTGACCGCCGCTGAAATCGATCTTGACCCGGCGGCCAACAGGGAGCTGGCCCGGGAGATCGCCACCCAGTCCCTGGTGTTGCTGACCAACAGGAAGCACGACGGCGGGCCAAGCTTGCCGCTGCCCGCCGCGGCCCGAGCCTCACTTGGCGTAGTGGGGCCCTTGGCACAGGATCCGTTCGCCATGCTGGGCTGCTACTCATTCGACGCGCACGTTGGTGCCTCGCACCCCGAAGTTCCCATGGGCATCAGCGTTCCCACGGTGGCTGCTGTGGCCGCCCAACGCTACGGATCGGTGCGGAGCGCCGCGACCGGAACCTGCGAGGCCATCGCGGAGGAACAAATCGCGGAAGCCTGTGGGATCGCCGCGTCCGTCGAAACCTGTGTAATCGTGGTTGGCGACAACGCCGGTCTTTTCGGCCGCGGCACGTCCGGCGAAGGCAACGACGCAGCGGATCTTCAGCTGCCGGGCGATCAGCACCGCATGCTGGACCGGGTGCTGGCCGCCGCAGAGGATGCCGGGACGCGGGCTGTTGTTGTCATCCTCAGCGGCCGGCCCTACGCACTGGGCGACTTCGCTGGGCGGGCTGCAGCCATCGTGCAGGGATTCTTTCCCGGCGAGGAGGGCGCGGAAGCGCTCTGGGACATACTGTCCGGAGCGGCGAACCCATCCGGTAAACTGCCCGTCTCCGTTCCACGTACCTCCGGCGGCCAGCCCGGAACCTACCTGCACAGCCGCCTTGCCGGCCCGTCCGGCGTCAGCGCGCTGGATCCCTCGCCTCTGTTTGGCTTTGGCCACGGGCTGTCATACACGTCGTTCGCCTTCTCCAACCACGAGGCCAGCACCTCCACGATGTCCACGTCAGGCACTGTCAACGTGGCCGTGTCTGTGGCCAACACCGGCGAAGTGAACGGCGCGGAAGTGGTGCAGCTGTACTTGGAGGACCCTGTGGGCGAGTTGGTGCGGCCACTTCGCGAGCTGATTGGCTACGCGCGGGTTGAACTGGCCGCCGGCGCGTCCGCGCGGGTGGATTTCACGGTGCACGCGGACCGGACCTCATTTACCGGGCTGGACCTCAAGCGGGTGGTGGCACCCGGGCTGGTGAAACTGCACGTGGCCACTTCCAGCACCGCCGACGTCCACACGCACGAGGTCATCCTGCACGGCGAACGCCGGGTGGTGGGCTTTGAACGGGAGATGCTGACGCCGGTGAACGTGACGCGGTTGTAGGTGCGGGGGCGAAGCCACGATTATGCGGCGGTGAACTTTGCCTCCACCAGGCGCAGCAGCGGCCGGGAGTTCAGGCACAGCAGGAACACGACGGTGCCGGCGATGACCGGCAGCAAGTACGCGGTGGTCACCAGCAAAAGGGTGGCGGCGACGAAGAGGATTCCCATGTTGCCAAGCGCCACCCGTTTGTGGGCACCGAAGCCGTAAAGGGACAGGCGGAACAGATCGCGCGTCCTGAAGGAGAAACGGGCCAGCAGCAGCAATGCGTGCACTGCCGTGGTGAGCACCAGCAGGGCCAGGACCAACAGCGCCAGGCGGAGGGCCGGCGCCGCCGGGGTAAGGGCAGCGGGCAGCCCGGCAAGGTTGACGGCGATCACGGCAAGGATGAGCAGGCAGGGCGTCCAGACCTTCAACGCAGGAAGGAAATTCATCCGGTAGCTGCGCACAAAGTCCCGGTATACGCCGCTGTCCCTGCCTTCCAGCAGCCGGTTGAAGGCGTACATGCATGCCACCAGTGCCGGACCGGCGGGGAGAAGTGCGACGACGGCCCAGGCACCCAGCACCGGGGCCGCCGGCACCGCGACCAGCAGCAGGACGTTGGCCAGGACCAGAAGGGCCGAGCCTGTCATCACACCGGCGACGGTGCCGGCCGCCCTGAACAGGGGGCCGGCACCGTACTCCGCCTTCTTCTGAACCACCAACTGCCTTTCGGTCACCGCGGAAGGCCCGCTGCCGCCGTCGTACGTTCTACTTCTTGTCCGCGTACGCCTTGTACGCCTTGGTGGCCAACTCTACGTACTTGCCCATGCCCTTGCTGTCCAGTTCCTTGACGTAGGCGTCGAACTCGGAGAGGGGCCGCTGGCCGGTGATGAACTTGAGCGTGTTCTGCTTGACGTGGTCCTTGAGCGGGGTGAGCGTCAGCGTGGCCTGCTCCCGGTCGGCGTCGCTGAACGGCACCGGCGGGGACACCGGGCGCGGCTTCTTGCTCTTCATGGCCTTCTGGAAGGCCAGCTCCTCATCGTTGAAGGTGGACTGCAGCAGGTCGGTTGTCCCCCCGTAGGCAAAGTTGCCGCCGGAGAAGCCGTAGTCAACGCGAAGGTCCTTGGTGCCGCCCGGGTTCAGGCCCTGGAAATTGATGTCCTTGGCCAGGACCCGCTTACCGCCCTCCTTGTTGTACGTGGTGCCCTGGACGCCCCACTTGGCGAACTCCTGGCCCTCGTCGCTGTAGAACAGCCAGTCGATGTACTGCATCAGCGCCACAAAGCTGTCCTTGTCCTTGACGGACGGGTTGAGCATGATGCCGTTCTCCAGCCGGGAACCGCCGATGATGTCGCCGGCGGGGCCGCCGGGCACCGTGATCTTGCGGACCGCGAAGTTGCCCTTGCCCAGCGACTGTTCCATGGACGTGCGGTAGGTGATGATGTTCTGCGAGTTGGCGCTGATCACGAACGACTTCCCGGAGGTGAACTTCTGGATGGCCGCATCGTCGGTCTGGGTGAAGCTTTCCGGGTCCATCAGGCCCTCGGAGACCAGGGAGTTGAAGTAGGTCACCAGGTCCTTGAACTGGCTGGAAGCGGAGCCAAAGGTGAACTCCTTCTTGTTTTCGTCAAAGGTCAGCCCGTCCACCAGGCCCCAGCCGGCAACCGTGCCGTAGGCGGTACCGGCAATGTTGAGCACGCTGTTGCCGTTGAAGCGGTCCGAGAACGGCACCACGTCCGGGTGGTTCTTCTTCAGCTTGCGCAGCACCTCGCGGAACTCGTCCCAGGTTTTTGGTTCGGCGATTCCGTCCTTTTCCAGGACGTCCGTGCGGAATGCCAAAGTGTAGTCAGGCCACAGTTCCTCGTGCAGGCCGGGGAGGACGTAGTACTTGCCGTCCGCCTGGGTGAGGCCGGCGATCTCCGGTTCCAGCTTCCACTTCTTGACCTTGTCCTGGTAGTTCGGCATCAGGTCAACGTAGTCACTGACCGGCAGGACGGCGCCGGAGGACACGTAGGCGCTCTCCTGGCCGGGGTAGGTCTTGGCGATGATTTCAGGTGCCTTGCCGGAGCTGATGAGCAGGCTGCGTTTCTGCTCATAATCGCTGAACGGCACCACGGTTGTTTCCAGCGTGACGTTGTTGTCGCTGGCCATTTTGGTGAACAGCAGCCAGTCCTTCTTGATGGGATAGGTGGGCTGGTCGCTGAAGAGGAAGGTGAAGCTCAGCGGCGTCGTCGCCTTGAACGTGTCCCCCACCCCGAAGCTGTCCATGGCGCCGTTGCGGGCCTTGGAGGTGTCCACCTTGCTGCCGGAATCGGAGTCGCAACCGGCCATCACCAGGCCGAAGGCTGCGAGCGCTGACAGTCCGAGGAAGTCTCGTCTGCGGATCATGGGTTTTCCTTTCATAACGGGTTATTCCTTGACGGAGCCGAGCATGACGCCCGAAAAGAAGTACTTCTGGACGAAGGGGTAGACGCACAGGATGGGAATGACGGTGAGGACAATGGTCACGGACTGGATGTTCGCGGCGATCTGGCCCACGTTCTCCGCAGTGCCGCCGGCAGAGCCCGCGGTGGTGACGCCGGCGATCATGTTGCGGAGGTAGATGGTCACCGGGAACAGGTCCGGGTTGTCCAGGTACAGGAATGCCTGGAACCAGGAGTTCCAGTTGGCCACGGCGTAGAAGAGGACCATGGTGGCCACGATGGCCTTGCTCAGCGGCAGGACCACCTTGAAGAGGATGCCGTACTGTGAGAGGCCGTCGATGGCGGCGGCTTCCTCAAGTTCGCGCGGCATGTTTTCGAAGAATGACTTCATGATCAACAGGTTGAAGACGCTGATGGCGTTGGGCAGCACCACGGCCCAGAGGGTGTCCCGCATGCCCAGCGAGCTGATCAGCACGTAATTCGGGATCAGGCCGCCGTTGAAGAACATGGTGAAGACGGCGATGCCGATGAAAACGCTGCGCCCCTTGAGTTCCTTCTTGGCGATGGCGTAGGCGAAGCTGGTGGTCAGCACCATGGAAATGGCCGTGGCCACCACGGTGTACAGCAGCGTGTTGCCGTAATTCCGCCAGAACGACGAGTCCGCCAGGATCAACTGGTAGGTCTCCGTGTTGAAGCCCAGCGGGAACAGGTTGACCTGGCCCGCGTTGATGAACCCTTCGCTGGAAAAGCTCTGCGCCAGGATGTTCAGGAACGGGTAAACCGTCAGGAACACCACCACCAGCAGGAAGGCCAGGTTCACCACCCGGAACACCCGCATGCTGCGGGAGACCTTCATGTCCTTGACCAGGCCCCCGCTCTCTTTGGCCGGTGCCCAGAGGCCGCGCTCCTTCACTGGGCCTTCTTTCACTGCGGCCTCTTTCCCGGTGCCCTCTTTCACTGCAGTCCCTTTCACGGTTGCCCCCTTCACCACAGGCTCGTTCCTGCGAGCCGCTTGGAGATGGCGTTCGCTGACAGGATCAACGTGAGGCCAATGACGGATTCGAACATGCCGATTGCCGCGGCGTAGCTGAAGTTGCTGGACTCCAAACCCACCCGGTACAGGTAGGTGGAAATGACATCCGAGGTCTGGTAGTTCAGCGGGTTGTAGATCAGCAGGATCTTTTCGAAGCCCACGGCCATGAAGGTGCCGATGTTCAGGATCAGCAGCGTGATGATGGTGGGGCGGATGGCCGGCAGCGTGACGTGCCACGTCTGCTGCCAGCGGTTGGCGCCGTCGATCCGTGCCGCCTCATACAGCGACTCGTCCACGCGGGTCAGTGCCGCCAGATAAAGAATCGCGCCCCAGCCCATGGTCTGCCACACCTCGGAACTGATGTACATGGGACGGAACCAGGCAGCGTCCTGCGTGAAGTTCACCGTGGTACCGAACAGCGTGTTGGCGATTTGGTTCACCGTGCCCGTCATGGAGAAGTTCTGCAGGATCATGCCCGCGATGATCACCACAGACATGAAGTGCGGCAGGTAGGCCACGGTCTGCACGAACTTCTTGAACTTCTGCGAGCGCAGTTCGTTCAGCATCAGCGCGAAGATGATGGGCATGGGGAAGCAGAACAGCAGCGTCAGCACGCCCAGGATGATGGTGTTCTGGAACGCCTGCCAGAAACTGGGGTCGTTGATGAACAGGGTGACGTACTTCAGGCCCACCCACTTCTCGCCGAAAATGCTGCCGCCGGGCTGGAACTGCCGGAAGGCAATGACGTTTCCGGCCATCGGCAGGTAGCGGAAGATGGCGAAGTAGGCCAGCGGCAACAGCACCAGCGTGTACAGCCGCCAGTCCCGTTTGATGGCCAGTTTCCAACTGCCGGGTTTGTTCCGCGGCTTTTCTGTCCGCCTGTCGGTGTCCCCTGGGACTGCTTCGGGAGGTACTTCCAATCGCATGGCCATGTGTGCCTCCTACCGGCCGGTTTCTGCGGTTTCGTTGTCTGTGGGTGTTTCCTGGAGCACCAGGACGCCGTTGGCGGCGAGTTCAACCGTGCCGGTGACCGCGTCGCCCGTAATGCTGTCCGTCCCGCCGGCTCCAACGTCCAGCCGGGCGGGTGCGTCGTTGTGGTTCAGGACCAGCAGGTAGCTGCGTCCGTCGCCGGTACGACGGCGGACCTGCACTCCCGCCGGGGCGTCCAGTTCCGGCCGGATCCCCGCAGCCGCCCGTTCGGCGGAGAGGAGTTCCGCCAGGAAGGGCCCATCGACGCACGCAGACAGGTAGACGGCGCTGCCGCGGCCGAAGGTGTTGCGGGTGACCGCAGGCACGCCGGCGAGCCGTCCGGACGAGTAGCTTGCCAGCACCTCCGCCGTGGTGGTGTGGAGGTGTTCGGTCCAGTAATCCGCTGAGGCTGTGCCGCCGTCGGCCGTTGTCAGCTTCACCGTCTCGCCTTCGCCGGCGAGTGGGTGCATCTCCTCGCTCCACGCGCCCACCACGGTGCGCAGCGCCCCGGGGTAGCCGCCCAGCCGAATGGTGTTGTCCTGGTCCACGATGCCCGACAGGTAGTTGGCCACCAGGCGCCCGCCACCGGCTACGTAGCCTTCAATGTTCAGCGCTGCCTGGTCCGTGAGGAGATACGTCGCAGGCAGGACCACCAGGCTGTACTGGCTGAGATCGGCCTTGGTGTCCACGAAGTCCACGGGGATGTTGGCCTCGAAGAACGGCCGGTACAGGCGGAGGACCTCCTGCGGGTAATTCAGGTCGGACCGCGGGGAGTTGCCCAGTTCCAGGGCCCACCAGCAGTCCCAGTCGAAAACCATGGCCACCTTGGCACTGGCGCGGGTGCCGGTGATGCCTGCCAGGCCCTTCAGCTCCCGGCCCAGCTCGCAGACTTCCCTGAAGACGCGGGTGTTGGGTCCGGCGTGGTTCACCATGCCGGAGTGGAAACGTTCCGTGCCGCCTTTGGCCTGGCGCCACTGGAAGAACAGGATGGAGTCCGCGCCCTGGGCGATGGCCTGGTAGGAACCCAGCCGCATCTTGCCGGGGAGCTTGGAGACGTTGACGGACCACTGGCTGACAGCCCCCGTGGCCTGCTCCATCACCAGCCACGGCTGGCCTTGGCGCAGCGAGCGCATCAGGTCGAAGTTCAGGGCGGCGGCCACGTGGGCGTCTTCCTCCCGCGGGTCGGGATAAATGTCCAGGGCCGTCGCGTCCTCTTCCGCAGCCCACGCCCAATAGTCGTTGTTCTTGTAGAAGCGCATGAAGTTGGTGACGATGGGCAGGTCCGGTGTGTGCCGGCGGAGTATGTCCCGCTCAGCTTTGAAGTGCGACAACATGCTGTCCGAGGTGAACCGGTGGTAATCCAGCCGGCGGGAGGGGTTTGACCAGGTGCGGGGCTGCGCGGGCGCGTTCACCTGGGACCAGTCGGAATAGACCTGGCCCCATACGTCGGTGCTCCACGCCCGGTTCAGGCTGTCCAGGTCGCCGTATTTGTCTTGCAGCCATGCACGGAAGGCCCGGTCCGCGTGCGGGCCATAGGAGACCGGGCCGTATTCGTTGTTGACGTGCCACATGCACAAGGCAGGGTGTGAGGCGTAGCGCTCCCCCATCTTTTCCGCCATGGCCAGTGACTTTTCCCGGTAGGCCGGATGGGAAACGTCGAAGTGCTGCCTGGACCCAAAACCAAAGGTGCTGCCATCCGCCAGGACGGGGAGGATGTCCGGGTACTGGGCGATCAGCCAGGCCGGCGGGACTGCGTCAGGGGTGGCCAGATCCACACCGATCCCATTGCCGTGCAGCAGGTCCATGATGTCGTCCAGCCAGCCAAAGTCATAAACCCCGTCTGCTGTCTCAAGCCTGCTCCAGGAGAAGACGGCCAACGTCACCAGGTTGACACCGGCTTCCTTCATAAGGCGCACGTCGTCGTCCCATACCTCCCGCGGCCACTGCTCGGGGTTGTAGTCCCCGCCGTAGGCGATCCCGCCAAGCCGATCGTGAAGGCGTTTGAGGCGGTGCTGGGAGGTGCTGGCGCTGCGCTCGCTGGTCATCATTGTCCTTTGGTTTGGCATGTTGGCCGCGGCTCCCACCAATGCGACCTGCATCACAGATGAGAAACTATCGTAAAGTTTCAGCAATAACAACAGGGGTAGCTAAAGTGGGAGAAAACTCTTTGTCGTGGGGAGTGCGGGATGCGGCCGCTAACAACGGGGCTTGGGGCTCGCTTGAACACGAGAACAACTCTTTTGCGGGCCGGCTGGCTCCATCCAGTTGCGCACCCAAAATGGAAAGTATCGGAAGCGGGCGGTTACCGGCAGAAGGTTCCGGTACCGGTGCAGCGGCACAGCAGTGGCTATGAATCGTGAGAGACGATCGCGCGGTGACCGGTCAGAGGTGAGCGGGCACCATCGAAAATCCCGCCAAAGATGAGCAGGCGTTGCCTGAGTTGCCCCGACTCAGTTGCCCGGCGCAGCTTCACCTGCCCCAGGCTCCCGCACGTCCTGGACAACTTCGTTGTGCCGCAGGAACCACGGCTTGAACGGCGGGTCGAAGCGGGCGAACCGGGGCGGCCCCATGGGCGTCAGTCCGGCCAGCGTGAGGGCGGCCTGTAACCCGTTGTTGCGCTTCCCAAATGCAGAGTCGGAGCCGCTGCCCGAAAATCCAACTACCGCGGCGAGCGAACCCGGCACGCCCCGCACCCTGACCTTCGGGTCGGTGGGCACAGGGGCGGTTTCAGCCGTCACGTCCGCCGGGAGCACAAAGGCAACCGTAAATTCAGCAGGCTGTCCGGAACCGGGCAACGGACCGCTCTGCAGCACCGGGGCGGTCATGGCCAGCTTCTGCGGCCCCGGCCGCGGCTCCTGGAGCACGGGGGCGGTCATGGCCAGTTTCTGCCGGGCAGTGTTGTTGCCGCTGATGTAGTTGAAGAGATACCGGAAGGCGGCGTTCCCCGCGTGGTCAAAACCCGCCGTCACTGTCACTTCGGCGACGACATAGTCCGGATACCGGCGCAATTCGAAGTGCGGGTAGCGCCGGACCACCTCATAAGGCTGCTGCTCGGTCATGGTGAAGGAGAGCCTACGCCTGCCGGACGGGCGCTGCTAGACCGAAGGACCCTACCGGGCCCTGGTCACACGACTTGCTTCGTGGCCCGAACATGTTGCCAAGGCCACGCTGCCTGCTATTGCCCTTTGATCAGCAAGCGAAGCATAATAGTTAGCAGAACTAATTAGCACTGCTAAGGAACGCCAGCAGGAGGCGCACCCGCTTTTATGTCAGCCACCCAAACCAAAAACGCGGCAACCGCCGACCCCGACACCCTCGCCATCGATCTCCGCACCGCCGTGATGCGTACTTCGCGGCGGCTCCGCGTCGAGGCCACCGGCGACGCCATCACCCCCGGCCAGTACACGGTCCTCGCCCTGCTGAACGGCAGCGGCCCCAGTACCTTGCGGGATCTTGCCAAGAGCGAGCACGTCCAGGCGCCGTCCATGACCAGGATCGTCAACGCGCTGGCCGACCAGGGCTTCGTCACCAGGAGCGCAGATCCCGACGACGGGCGGCAGGTCCGCGTGGACATCACCGACGCCGGCAGGACAGTTTTGGCAGAGGCGCGGAGCCAGCGGACTGCCTGGCTGGCCCAACGCGTGGCAGGCCTCAGCCAGGAAGACCGGCTCATCCTGAGCCGCGCAGCCCGCATCATGCAGGAAATGAGCGGCAAATGAGCGCGATGTTCCGGGCCCTCGAAAACCTCAACTACCGCATTTGGGCCAGCGGTGCGATCGTCTCCAACATCGGCACCTGGATGCAGCGGGTGGCACAGGATTGGCTGGTACTGACCGTCCTCACCGACCACTCGGGTGCCGCCGTCGGCCTCACCACAGGCCTGCAGTTCCTGCCCATGCTGCTGTTCGGCCCGTACGGCGGCGTGCTGGCGGACCGCTACCGCAAGCGCATCATCCTCATGTGGACGCAACTGGCCATGGGATTCACCGGCCTTGCCATCGGACTCCTGGTGGTCACCGGCACCGCCCAGCTGTGGCACGCCTATGTGGCGGCGTTCTGCCTTGGCCTGGCCAGCGCGGTGGATGCGCCGGCCAGGCAGGCGTTTGTTTCCGAGCTGGTGGGCCAGGAAAACATCTCCAACGCGGTGGCCCTGAACTCGGCGTCCTTCAACACCGCCAGGCTCACCGGCCCGGCCATCGCCGGGGTGCTCATCGCATGGGTGGGCACCGGCCCGGTGTTCCTGCTTAACGCCGCCAGCTTCGCCGCCGTCCTGATTTCGCTGTTCCGGATCCGCGTCGCCCAACCCGCCCCCGTCGCAAAGGGCGAGCGGAACAAGCACCAGGTGGCCGAAGGCATCAGGTATGTGCGCCGCAGGCCGGACCTGATGCTGATCATGGTCCTGGTGGGCATCCTGGGCGCGTTCGGCATGAACTTCCCAGTCATCAACTCACTGATGGCCACCACCGAATTCAGCATGGGGCCAAGTGAATTCGGGCTCCTCGGCTCGATCATGGCCGTAGGCACGCTCGCCGGTGCCCTCCTGGCGGCACGCCGCTCCGGACCCCGGCTGCGGTTCCTGCTGGGCGGGGCACTGGGACTGGGAATCTCCACCATCCTGGGCAGCATTGCGCCAACGTTCTGGGTCTACGCCGCCATTTTGATTCCGGTGGGCCTGGCGTCCATCACCTTCCTGAACAGCTGCAACACCAGCATCCAGCTTTCGGTGGAGCCGCGGTTCCGTGGCCGGGTGCTGGCCCTGTACCTGGCCATCCTCCAGGGCGGCACCGCCATAGGTTCACCGCTGGTCGGCTGGATCGGAAGCCAGTTCGGCGCCCGCTGGTCCGTCGCGGTGGGCGGCATCGTGGTGCTGCTCGCAGGTATCGCCGCCGTGGTCGCGGTCACCAAGCGGAACCGGCTCACCCTCCGCGGCGCGCTCCGCCTGGCCTTGGGCCGGCGCGAACCCGCGGTTTAGGGGGCTGGGACGGATAGCCCGACGGAAGGTTAACCCGCGGCCCAGTGCTGGGAACGCCGCCCTAATTTC
>Ga0308158_10002568_pt1 | contig 16952 bp, 14 predicted proteins | sample PhyBR2_FD_201038 | JGI IMG/M metagenome (GOLD analysis project Ga0308158, IMG submission 201038) | Phyllosphere microbial communities from UC Gill Tract Community Farm, Albany, California, United States - DLSLB.R2 | ecosystem: Host-associated > Plants > Phyllosphere > Unclassified | place: USA... | reverse complement strand
GCGATTACGACGACTGCAAACGGCGTTACCACGGTGATCCAGCCAGCCCGGACGATCGGCGTCGTGTCGGTCAACACCGGCAAGCAGGTTCCGCAGACTGCGAAGAACAGCTTCACCGCGACGACCAACGTCAACGTGACCAAGCGGCTTCAGATCGGTGGCACCGCGCTGTACATGGACGTGCAGATTGGCGGCTATGCGGACAACCGCACTGCGACGCAGAATGCTGCGGGGGTGGTCACGGTCAACGCTGCGACCAAGGTGCTGACGCGCAGCATTCCCGATTACTGGCGCTTCGATGCGCGCGCGAGCTACAAGCTGACCGACAATGTCGACCTCAGCGTCAACGCGCAGAACGTGACCAACAAGACCTATTTCTCGCAGACCTTCACCAGCCACTATGCCGCGATCGCCGCGGGCCGGACGATCTTCGGTACGGTAAACCTGCGGTTCTGAGGCCATGACGGCGATCGATACCCTCACGCCCGCCGCCATCGCCGCGCGCCTCTCCGGAAGTCCGGAGGAGCGCGCGGCGTTCGTGCGCGAGGCGGCGGATGCGGGCGTGGCGGAGGCGCAGGCGGTGTACGGGCAGATGCTTCTCGACGGCACCGCCGTCGCTGCCGACCGACAAGCGGCGCTCGGGTGGTTCACGAAGGCCGCGGCGCAGCATCACGTGATGGCGCTCAACATGGTCGGGCGTTGCTACGATCTCGGCTGGGGCACGCGCGTCGACAAGGCGCGCGCGGCCGAATGCTACCGGATCGCGGCGGAGCGCGGGCTCGACTGGGCGATGTATAATTATGCGACGTTGCTTGCGCTGGGCGAGGGCGTTGCCGAGGACAAGCCGGCTGCGCTGGCGTTGCTGGAGAAGGTCGCTGCGATGGACTCGGGGCTCGCCAGTGCGAAGGCGATCAACTTCGTCGGCAGTTTCGCGGAAGACGGTTGGGCTTGCGAGCGCGACCTGACGCACGCCGCGGCATGCTATGCGCGTGCGGCGGAAGGCGGCGATTTTCGTGGGTGTTTCAATCACGCGCGAATGCTCGGCGCGGCGGGGGAGATCGAGATGGCATTGCCGTGGCTGAAACAGGCGGGCGCACGCGGGAACGCGGCGTTCCTCGCCAAGGCCGAAGCGTGGCTGGCGGCGAGCGACATCTCGGCGTTCCGGACGTCCGGCGTGGCCGCATTGCGCGAGGGGGCGGCATGCTGATTGCGGTTCCAGACGTGCTCGACCCGGCCGAGGTCACACGCGTCCGAGCGCTGATCGATGCGGCCGAATGGATCGACGGCAACGCGACCTCGGGGCCGCAATCGGCATTGGCCAAGCGCAACGAGCAACTGCCAGAGGACTCGGCTGCCGCGCGCGAGGCCGGCGGGATCATCCTCGACGCGCTCGGCCGGTCCGCGCTGTTCGTTGCCGCCGCGCTGCCGCTGAAAGTCTTCCCGCCGCTGTTCAACCGATATGCCGGTGGCCAGGATTTCGGGCTGCACGTCGACAATGCCATCCGGATCAAGCGCGGCTCCGACTTCCGCATCCGCAGCGACCTTTCGGCGACGCTCTTTCTGACCGATCCCGAGAGCTACGACGGCGGCGAACTCGTGATCGAGGACCAGTTCGGCCCGCAATCGGTCAAGCTGCCCGCCGGCCACATGGTGGTGTATCCCGCCTCCAGCCTGCACCGCGTCGCGCCGGTGACGCGCGGCGTGCGCGTCGCTTCGTTCTTCTGGTTGCAGTCGATGGTCCGCGACGATGGCGCACGGCGGATCCTGTTCGACCTCGATCAAGGCGTGCAGGCGGTCGCGGCCGCGCAGGGGCAGGGCGATCCGGCGACGGTGCGGCTGACGGGGGTGTATCATAATCTGCTGCGCCGCTGGGCGGATGTTTGAGCACGCATGACGGAAAGGGGATGGATGGACTTGGCTACGCCCGCCATGCCACGCTCCACGAACGGGGGAATATTCGATGAGTAAACTGGCGATGCGACGGGCCTGGTTTCAGGTCCACAAGTGGATCGGGCTGATCCTCGCGATCCTGATCATTCCGCTGTCGCTGAGCGGCGCGGCGCTGGTGTGGCATGATGCGCTCGACCGGATCGTCGATCCGAGCCGCTATGCGGTGTCGGGAACGACAATGCTCAGCCCGGACGCCTATGTCGCTGCGGCGGCAGCCCGGCTCACGCACGGCGAGCGGATCGCGCAGCTGACGATGCCTGAGGATGGAGGCCCGGTCGTGATCGCCGCCGCTGCCGCTGGAAGCGCGCCCAAGCGGCCGGGGCCGCCGCAGCGCACGATGGTGTATCTCGATCCGCCGACCGCGCGCGTGCTGGAGGTTTCGCCCTCGAATGGTGGGCTCGTGCGGTTCTTGCACGTCCTGCACGGGAGCCTGCAACTGCCGGGTGTCGGGCGCTCGATCGTCGGCTGGATCGGCGTGGCGATGATGGTGTCGTGCTTTACCGGGCTGTGGCTGTGGTGGCCGACGATCGGCAAGTGGACGCGCGGGTTGCGGTATCGGCGGCATCGTAATGTCGATACCAACCTGCATCACCTGTTCGGCTTCTGGATCGCGCTGCCGCTGTTCGTGCTGTCGCTGACGGGCGCGTGGATCTCGTTCCCGCAGTTCTTCGGCAAGATAACGGGTGAGGCTTCGCGGCCGCGAGGGGGTCCCGATCGCGGGGCGATGATGCGCGCGAAACCGCTGGCAAAGCCCGCACAGCCGCTCGACGTGGCGATCGGCAAGGCGCGCGCGTTGGCGGGGGGCGCGCCCTTGCGCAGCGTCGCGTGGCCGACCGATCTCAGCGCGGACTGGACCGTGACGTTCGCGCGCGGAGGGACGCCGGTGGGGGTGAAGATCGCCGACGATACCGGTGGCGCGACCGCGGCGCCTGCACGGCCTCAGGGCGGTGTGGGTCGGTGGATGCGGCGGATCCATGACGGCACCGACATGGGCGCGCTGTGGCAGGTGATCATCTTCCTCGGGGGGATATTGCCGGCGGTGCTGGCGGTGACCGGCGTGATCATGTGGTGGCGCGCGCGTGGCTGGAAGGCTGAGCTGGCGGCACGGCGCGCGGCGTAAGCTTTCCCTCGCCTCGCTGGGAGAGGGAAGGAGGAGCTCTTGGGACGGGAGGGTGAGGGGCTGTTGGGATCAGCATCCCGAGCCTCATGCCCCTCACCCTCCCACACGCAAGCGCGTGCGGGCCCCTCCCTCTCCCCGGTGGGGAGAGGGGGTTTAGTTACCGTCCCAGCAGCACCCGCGCTTGCCCGGCAATCTGTGCGAGCATCGCCGCATTCGGGACCGCCGCATGGCGCGCGCGGTCGATGACCGCCTTGAACTGCGCCACCCGCGTGGCGTTTGCCGCCAGCCAGGCCTCGACCGCACCTTGCGGGTCCTGCGCCCCACGCCGCGCCAGGAACTCCAGCCGCAACTGCTGGAAATCGCGCGCGAGACCGGCGATCAACAACCGCTCCCACGGATCGGTCGGGCTGATCCGCGCGGCATTCGCCTGTGCCCAGTCGAGCCCCAGCGCCTGCCCGAGATGCGTGAACGCGCGCGTGAGGACCGCTTCGTCGAGCGTCATCCGCTCGCCGAGATCGGCGAGACCAACCGCGCCGTCCATCTCGAACAGGCGGACTACCTTGCGCACTAGGTCACCCGGCGCACCAACCGCTTCAAGCTGGCTGGCGATGCGGCTGCTCTGCGCACTCGCCTCTTCGAGCAGCAACGCCGCGGTCTGGCTGTCGAGCTGCGTAATGCCCTTCGCCAGCCGTGCGAGCACGTCGCCCGGTGCCGTTCCCGGTGCCGACACGCGCAACAGGTCGGCGATCTGCGAGCGGGTCGCCACCGCCACCTCGTCGAACAGCGCGATCCGTGCGGCCTCTGGCATGACGGCCGTTTCGATCTCCGCCCACAAGGCGGGCAGGTCGAACAGGCGCTCGGCGACGACGAACATCGCCGCGATATCGCCCATCGCCGCGCCTTCCTCTTCCGCCAGCTCGAACGGATAGAGAATGCCCAATCGGTTGACGATCCGGTTGGCGAGCTTGGTCGCGACGATCTCGGGCCGCAGCCGGTGCTCGTCGATCGCGGTCGCAAAGCGCTCGCGCATCGCTGCGGGGAAGGCGGCGTGGAGGTCGGGCTTCAGCGCATCGTCCTTGGCGATGTCGCCATGCTCGATCGCATCCTGCAACCCGAGCTTGGCGGTCGCAAGCAGCACGGCGAGCTCGGGACGCGTGAGCCCCAGCCCATCCTGACCACGACGGAGCAGGATATCGTTCGACGCGAGCCCCTCGACCGCACGATCGAGCCGCCCGCTGCCCTCGAAGATCTCGATGACGCGAACATAGCTCGGCATCGCCACGGCGCCGTCCGCCTCGGCGATCGACAGCGCCAGCGTCTGGAGGCGGTTGTCCTCCAGCACCAGGTGAGCGACGTCGTCGGTCATGCTGGCGAGCAGCGTGTTGCGGTCCTCGTAGCCGAGGCGCCCTTCGATCATCTCGCGGTTGAGCGCGATCTTGATGTTGACCTCGTTGTCCGAGCAGTCGACGCCCGCCGAATTGTCGATGAAGTCGGTGTTGATCCGCCCGCCGCGTGCCGAGAACGCGATGCGTGCAGCCTGCGTGACGCCGAGGTTCGCGCCTTCGCCGATCGCGATCACGCGCAGATCCTCGGCATTGACGCGCAGGCGGTCGTTGGCCGGATCGCCGACAGCGACGTTCGCCTCGGACGCGGCCTTCACATAGGTACCGATGCCGCCGAACCAGAGCAGGTCGGCCGGCGCCTTGAGGATCGCCGAGATCAGCGCGCCCGGCTCCATCTCGCTCGCAGTCACACCCAGTGCTGCCTGCACCTGGAGCGACAGCTTCACGATCTTGTCGGTGCGCGCGAACACGCCGCCGCCCTTCGAGATCAGGCTGGCGTCGTAATCCGCCCAGCTCGACCGCGGCAGCGCGAACATCCGGTTGCGCTCCTCCCAGCTGGCCGCCGGATCGGGATCGGGATCGAGGAAGATATGGCGATGATCGAACGCCGCGATGACCTTCAGCGTCTTCGACAGCAGCATGCCGTTGCCGAACACGTCACCCGACATGTCGCCGCAGCCAACGACGGTGATGCTCTCGCTCTGCACGTCGAGCCCGCGTTCGGCGAAGTGCCGCTGGACGCTCAGCCATGCGCCCTTGGCGGTGATCCCCATCGCCTTGTGATCGTAGCCGACCGAGCCACCGGATGCGAACGCGTCGCCCAGCCAATAGCCGCGTTCGAGCGCGAGCGCGTTCGCCACGTCGCTGAACGTCGCGGTGCCCTTGTCCGCGGCGACCACGAAATACGGGTCCTCGCCGTCGAGGATCGTTACGCCGTCCGGATGCACGACCTTGCCCTCGACGATGTTGTCGGTGATCGACAGCAAGGTGCGAATGAAGATCCGGTAGCTCTCGGTGCCCTCGGCCAGCCACGCGTCGCGGTTCGACGGGGCGGGAAGTTGCTTGGGATAGAAGCCGCCCTTCGCGCCGGTCGGCACGATTACCGCGTTCTTGACGCGCTGCGCCTTCATCAGCCCGAGGATCTCGGTGCGGAAATCGTCGCGACGATCGGACCAGCGCAGGCCACCACGTGCGACCGGACCGGCACGGAGGTGGATACCCTCGACGCGCGGCGAATAGACCCACACTTCGCGCCACGGCACGGGAGCCGGGAGGCCGGGGATCAGATGGCTGTCGAGCTTGAACGCGAGCGCTTCCGACGCGGCCGGCGTGAACGCATTGGTACGCAGCGTCGCCGCGATCAGGTTGCGATAGGCACGCAGGATACGGTCGTCGTCGATCGCCGTGACCGCATCGAGCCCGGCTTCGATTGCCTGATCCGCCTCGATCGCGTTGCCGGGATGATCCGGATGGTGAACTGCCGTAAAGCGCGCGATCAGGGCGGCGGCGACCTTCGGTGCACGCCGCAGCGCGTCGACCACGGTGGTCAGGCCATACGGAAGTCCGGCCTGGCGCAGATACCGGAACCACGCACGGAACAGCACGATCGCCTCGGGACGCATGCCGAGTTCGACGATCAGCCGGTTGAACGCGTCGTTCTCGGCTGCGCCTTCGAGCACCGCCGCGATCGCGCCTTCCAGCACGGGTGCGTCGCTCTGCTGCGCCGCATCGTTCGCCTCCAGCACGAAATCATGCACGAACGGTACGCTGTCGTCGCGCAACCGCGTCGGCAGCTCGCCGATCACACGAAAGCCGAAATTCTCCAGCACCGGTACGGCGTCCGACAGGGGGAGGGCGCCACCCAGCTTGTATATCTTCAGCTGCGGATCGGCGCCGGCTTCACCCGGTACGAGACGCACGCCACGCGCATCCGCATCGCCGAGCGCGGCGATGCGCTGGATATCCTCGGCGGCCTCCGCAGGCGTGCTGAGGTTGCGATAATTCTGCGGGAATGCGGCGGCCCATTTGAGCGCCAGACGTGCGGCACGTGGCGGCGGCAACGTCTCGACCAGGGCCGCCTCGACGTCCGACACCCAGCCGCGGACCATCCGCTGCAGCCGGAGCGCGAGCGGTGCGACGTCGGGCATCCGACCATCGCCGCGCAGATCGAGCGTGTAGCGGATCATCGCGACCTCGCCGTCCTCCAGCGCGATCGACCAGTTCAGGATGCTCGCATTCGCCGCTTCCGCCAGCATGTCGCCGATCGCGACGCGGCGGCTGGTGGTGACGTCGTCGCGCGGCAGCCAGACGAACCCGAACAAATGACGGCCCAGCGCGGACTCGACCAGCACGAGCGCCGGCCGGGGCCGATCCGCGATGCTCATCGCGGTCAGCGCCAGATCCTCCAGCGCGTCAGGCGCGAACGCGATCACCAGGTCGTGCGGCAGCGCGGTGAAAGCATGCGTCAACGCCTTGCCGGCATGACCGCGCGGATCGAAGCCGAACTTCGCCTTCATCGCGGCAAGTCGCGTGCGCAATACCGGCACGTCACGCGGCATCGCGGCCAGCGCAGCACTGGTCCACAGCCCACTATAGATCGAGAGCCCGGCGACCGTCGCGCCCTCCATCACCGGCACGACGACGAGGTCGAGCGGCACGGCACGGTGTACGGTCGAGATAAGATTCGACTTTAGCAGCAACGGCGCATCGTTGCCCGCCTCGAACCACTTGATCGCGAGTGCGCGCGAGGCCTCGGCAAGGATCGGCACGCGATGTTCGTTGCGCGCGATACCGAGCGCGGCGTGACCGCTCCCGTCACGATGCCAGATCTGATGCCCGAGCAGCGTCAGATGCCCGTTCAGGAACCACTGCAACAGCGCAGCTCCTTCGCCCTCGGGCAGCATCGCAATATCGTCGTCGAGCGCCGCCTGCATCGCGCGCCAGTCGGTCACCGCCGCACGGACGTCGGCCAGCACTGCGGTCAGATCCTCGATCAGCCCGCGACGGTCGCGCGCATCGGCGCGCTCCATCTCGAGATAGATCATCGATTCGGGTCGGCCCGCGCCCTGGCCGTCCGCATCGATCGCATGCAGCGTGCCGTCGGGCGTCCGCGTCGTGCGGACGACGGGATGGATGATGCGATCGACCGCGATGTCCTGCGCGCCGATCGCCGCGGCGATCGAATCGACCAGGAACGGCATGTCGTCGTTGACGATCGCGAGCCGCATGCGCCGCCGCGTGTCGTCCGCGCTGATCGGCTCGATCGCGATCGCCGGCGCACCGTCGTCGCGGTGCGCGGCAGTCGCGGCGACGAACGCCGCGGCCTGCGCGACCTCGCTCGCACCGAAGTCCTTGAGTTCGCCCGGAAGGGCCCGTTCGGTCAACCGGCCCGCAAGGGTTTCGGTGAGCGTTTTCAGCGATTGGTTAGCCATAGGTCAGGGCCTATGCGCTCGCAATTCGCCTATCTCAACCCTTGTGGCAGGTGCGAAGGATAATGCTGCGGCGCACCTAAGATGCGGACCGTTCCGCGGCCGCGATGGCGGCGATATCGCCGTCGAAACCAACGATAAAGCTTGCAAAACCGCCTGCCGGCACCTGGTGCCGCTGAGCATGGCGCAAGACCGCCGCGAACATCTCCAGCCGCGCCGTTTCGAAAGTCGCGCCGAAGACCAGCGTGACGATCTGCATCATCACGTCGGCCTGGCCTGGCAGGCAGGCGGCCTTGAACACTGTGGCGAGATCGCCGTCGTCGTGCTCGGCCGACACCGCAAGATCATGCGCCCGACCCAGCGTCCGGTGGAGCGCCGCCCGACTACGCGCTTCGGCAGCCCGGACCTGCGCCGCACTCTCGCGCGCCATCGCCAGTTGCTCACCAAACGGACCAGCCATCACATACCCGGCCGGCAACGGCTCATCGAGTACCAGCGCCTCCACGGGCGCCGGCTCGGCAGGCATGACATCGAACCCACCACTCGGACCATCGGCCCAGACCTGCGCGGCCGCACCTGCGACGCGGGCATTGCCCTGAACCGCCGCATCGAGTTCCGCCGACAGCGCCGCCTGCAGATCGGCGTCGGCGAGTTCCTTCCAGTTGATCACGCCGTAGATGAAATCGATCGTCACTCCACCCGACGCGAACGGCATGAGAATCCCGCGATACAGCGTCGTCCGCCCCCGGCTGCTGACGAATTCCGCCTCGAAGCCGATCGGCGCGCGATTGGCGATGATCTGGAGATAATGATCGGTCAGCCGCGACAGCAGCGACCGGCTCGGCACGTCTGCGATCGTCGCGATCGGCCCCTCCAGCCCGCATTCCTCGCGCAGCGCGCGGCCGAGATACGCGATCTTGGGGTCGCCCATGCCATGGCTGAAATCGAGCAGCACGCTGTGCGGGCCGAAATCGGTGATCGTCTCGGGCTCGAGGTTCGCGATCGACGGATAGGGTCGTCCGTCGAGCAGCGACACCCAGTGATTATAGGCGCGCACGTGCATCCGCCGCTCGTCGCCACCGAGATCGAACATGATGTCGTTGACGCCCGCATCGGTCGAACCCCCAGCATCCGCCATCGTCCGATCCGACGGTCCTGCGAACGCCAGTATATCTGCGCCCGCTGCGCGTCCGTGCTCTACGCTGCGTGCCGTCGTCATGCCCAAAGATCCCCGTATCGTCGCCATGCTTGTGCACCGCGCTTGGTAAACACCGGGTAAACTCGCAAACCGCTTGTCAGCCCGCAAAACCGCTGGTAGTTGCCGCCACCTCGACCGGATACGTCCGACATCGGGCCGCTTTAGCTCAGCTGGTAGAGCATCGCATTCGTAATGCGGGGGTCACAGGTTCGAGTCCTGTAAGCGGCACCACAATAAAACGTCAGGTCTGATTAGGCTGTCCTCACGGACGGCCTTTTTGCGTTTCTAGCGGCTCAATCAGCTGCTGTAGCGTCGTCCTCACCGGTTTCCCAACAGGGTCTGACAGGCCCGTACAGCGGTCCAAAAGCGTGTCTTTAGAGACACATTTCGAGCAAACGAAACTATGCTTCAGAGCCTTGCCAAGCCATTGATATTCCTTGTTTAAATCTCGGCCGTGTCAACCCCTTTTTGGCCTATTTCCTTGCTTTTTAAGTACAGTTTTGGCATAGAGATGAAGAGGGTTTTCCTCCTAACCACCAAAACGAGTATTAAAATATGACGACTACCAATACCCACATCTTCAGTAACAAAAAGACCCCATACTCACGTCCTCCGTTGGCGCTTCTGTTGAACCGATATTCGATTCAGGTTGGTGGAATCGGTGGGGAGTTTGTCATCGGTGAAGTTACCGAGAAGGTGGCTTCGTACTGGAATAGCCAAAAGGACATCGATCTCGGTGAATTTCTGATCGATGAGAATGGCCGTATTGATCTTACCGTCGATGGAAGCCGTATTGATCCAGAATTCTCAGCAGAGTGCTGGAGCGAATGTGACAGCATTTCTCACGTACGTGGGCCGGTATTCGATCGAGCAATGAAAATTGACATTGATCGGGAAGAGGGCGCCTCGGTCTTCAGTGCAAGCGTTGCTCACCGTGCGCTTCGAGGATCCATCATCGATGTTGATACCGTTGGAATCGATGCATCCTCATCGTACCTGATGGCACGAAGCGGTATGCTCATGCATCAGATTTATGGTCTTGAGATCGTTGGCAAATTTAACGTTCATCGCTTGACCATGCGTTTCAAGAGCTGGGGTAGACTCCGAGTGCTCGACGGTATGATCTACGACGGTAAGAATATACCGCTGATCCACAGCTGCCACCGACCAATGGAAAACGATAAGCCAATGGCCGTTTTCGTCCCCGGTCTAAACTAATCTCCCAAACCATATCGTATCTTAACAAGGAACATAATAAAATGAATCTAAATCAGTTTAATCTTACTCATGTGCCACTACCCGTTGAAGCCGTTTATTCGAACCGACTTATCGTGTCGGGACGTATTTCTCGAATTAGCGTCTACGATGTTCCGGTTGGCCCAGGAACGGAATGGGCTCAGCGTAGGGATTCGACCCTTCGAGATTATATGGCCGATGCTCTTATGGAGAAGGTTGAGTCCAACGAGGGTTTGCTACCCTTCGAGCACGGTGACCAGCTCGGTTTTGATCTTGGCTCGGCTCTTGATCACCGAGATTATGGTATCCTTGTGGAGCAGGGCTTTTCTGTCTCGACGATGGAAGCCTTCGAACCAAACCTGATCAATATCACTGACATCGCTCTCCGTAGTATGAAGACGGTATTGAAGAAGATCGTCCCGTCCACATCATCTTGTGACGCTGCCAACTGGTATGATCAAGAGCGTCTGCCGGCCAGAGCTATACTAGTAACGAAAACCGACGAAGTCGGGCTCCCATACCCTGGATCTCTGAATTATCAGAAATTGAACTTCGGTATCGTCTCTCACGACGGGTTTCCGATGGTCACTGACGTCTATCACGGAAAGAAGAAGCTGAAATGCGTCGATCAAAGCACCACTCACCAGCAAAAACCTGCCGTCGATATGTTCGTATATCATTGAAAATATAGTTGCCGGGACGTCCCAAAACGTCTCGGCATCCTTATAAATAATCAAACCCTACTTTCACTTTACCCAACCAACGCCCGAGGACCATGAACCGAACCCAAGCCCTTTCCCATCAAGCAGCGTTCCGAGAGTTTGCTCGGATCGATCACTGGCATGCACCCCATGCTGTGACGTTGACGATGAAGCAGGGTATGCCGGTGGCTAATGGGTATCGTTCGACGATGGCCTATCTGGATGAAGGCAAGGCCTCCCAGAACCTCGGTCACTTCCACAGCGTCCTGAGCCGAAAGCTCCTGGGCAAGCCAGCGGACCGCTACGGAAAGCGTGTTCCCCTCATCCCCGTTATCGAGGGTGGGAATGGCAAGCGGCTCCACTACCACGTTATGATCGACTGCCCTCGGGCCGATCTGCAATCCGACTTCTCGAACCTCGTTCGGGACACATGGCTTCGTACCCAATGGGGCCACGATCAAATCGATATCCAGCCTCAGGCCGATATCGGATGGATTAATTACATCAGCAAGTTTCGTGACAAGCCCAACTACAGCGATGCTGTAGATTGGCCGAATTACCACAATCCCGACTGACGGGTATACACCCCTTCGAGACCCTTGCCCTCGTTGACCTACACCTCTTGGTTCGAAAACGCTTTCGGACCTTGATTAATAGGTGTGTCTAAAACAAATCTACAAACCTGTAGATTAGCTCTCTAATAATATTCTAAAATATCATCATAATACCGATGACGAAGTCATCCGACGAAGTCGGTTTTAGTAGGTCGGTCAATTCTAGAACGTTAGCGGATTTCCGATTGATTTAACAGGTATAAGTTGAATGTGTAGGATGGCTAATTCATCATAATTAAAATTTAATAGTTTATATAGATCATCAGATGCGAGCCGGAATCGTTAGATTTTGGATGTACTGTTTGTTCGTTTTCATTTTTGTGTTTGAACAGGTTTCGGTTTCCGAAAGGCGTGCAGAAAAAACGGATTAGAACACTGATTGATCGTGATTGGCAGGATGTAGCGTTTTGGAATCGGATCGGTCGCTGACGCCGGTTTAAAACGCGTTATTTCCGGGACGTCGATACGATCGGTTTTCGCTGAATTGTGGATCGATCGCAATGGCCGCTAACGCCCAATGTCGGACACTCGGGTTGCAAATCGGGGCTTCCAAAAGCAGCCATTCGTTCAGGGCGATATTTCCCATACCCCCCATTCCGCATAAGCTCGATTGCGGACATTAGAAGAGGCTGCCACTGCGGCGAGAGTATGTTGACCAGAATCGACAATGAAGATGCCGGCGTACTCGCGTGTGGGGGAATGGGATGATCCTGGCGACGTTTATCGCGGCATGGGCAGCGCAATCTGCGCCAGAACAAGCTTTGCCGATAGCAGCAAGTAAGCCGCTCTTTTCGTATTTTGTCTGCATCTTCGATCCGATTGCAGAGAAAATTGGCGGCGGGTTACCTGCTGGCCGAACGGAGCGAGAGCAGATCGTGACCGAGATACTTGCGCGATGTTCCGCCCGGAGATCGGCTTCACGCAATGCAGCGAGACTGGCGGCGCCCTCAGGCTCTGGCAAAGCTGAGATCGAGCGTGCCTTGAATGCTGCTGAGAGCGAGCTTCGCTTCCTGATTGTAGATCGCGAGAAGGCCATAGCGGCGTCTGACGCGTTTTGCCGTGCTCGGGGAGACGAACCCGGATGCTGATAACTCAGCGGTAAGTGCGACAGCTTCGCGGAATGACGGCTAACCTTCCAAAACCGGACGTCGGCGGCGGAGACACCCTCCGCCGCGGCCTACTACAACCCGCAGAAATCCGTGGTTTGTGCGCAAGGAATGGTACGACGTACCCCGGCGATACCCCAGGGCAAATCGCAGGACTATGGGTATCTGAATCCGAAACGGATCTGTCTGGGCGCATCCGCCTCACCCCGATAGTAGTTGCGAATGTAAGGACGTGACGCGCTCGGACTATTAGCGACCATTGCTGTCGATGTACGGGATGGTTAATCATCCATCGGCTCATTCCGATCGCGAGGATTACGATGGATCTCGATAAGCCAAGAAATCTGCTGAACTCGGATGAGATCCATCGGGTCATCAGTCACTTGGCCAGTGCGAAAAAGTATGGCGATCCTCGCCAGATATGGGTCGAAGACGGACATGTATTCGTCGAGGGACACGACGGGGAGATCGTTTCAATGACCCCGGCGGTCGCAATCAAAATGGGTAGGATGCTGGGCGAAGCCGGAGCCGCATCGCTGATCAACAGTGTGATGGACGAGAGCACTGATAGATCGGTTTAATCGAGCGCAGCTTGCACACCTTGCGAGCCATGAATCTACTTTCGTCTCCATCTCGGCCATTGCGCTACCGCCCATTTGCGGACACTCACGCGGCAGCGCATATTGGCAAAATGAATGTTTTTCTCACTCTTCAGCAGATGCGGCCTGACGTTGACACGGCGAAGCCGGAGTGAACGCCGACATGTTGGTCGGGCGTTTGATTGTCTTCGCCTTCGGTGTCATTTGGCTGGCATTCCATGCCAGTAAACTGAAACGCTGGCTCTCACTTGGATCAGATCGCCGCAAACGGCGCTACTACCTGCTTGTACCGTATTGGACAGGCTGCTCGGCCTTCGGGGTGGCCTGTATGATTTTCGCGCTTTTGCCGCGGTAGCGGAAGGCCCCCTGCTGACCCACAATCAGACATTCCGCTTACGCCCGCTTGCGGACATTCGCTAATTCCCAGAGGATGCCGAATGAACAGCAGCGATAAGGCAAACGTAGGGAGGGTCGAGCGCTTGGCGCGATGGACACTGTTGCCCGCATTATCCTTAACCGCCGTGTGTGTTGCGATGCTCTATACGGGAGCATCAGACAAGACATGGCATTGGTTTTTGCCTGCCTACCTGCTGGTCGGCACGCCAATCGTAGTGGGGTCGTTCGTTAGCGACTTCGCGGGTTTGCGAAGTCTTTGGCGTTCCCGGAAGGGCGTTGGCGACGACCGTTGGTAATGTCCGCGATCCTTCCCATTCCGGCCATTCCGCTATCGCCCAATAGCGGACATCCCCACACCTGGTATGAGGGCCTATGGCAACTCGCAAATGGGTATCGATCGCGCTGGTGCTTGGCATCGTAGCTGCGTGGATCATCATTCTCTCGACTGACGAACCACAATTACCTGCGACCAGTGCAGATGGGACTTATTACAATTCCTGCTGTGGCGTTTTGACCCTGCAAGGTGGTGAATTGCGGGGCGGGAACGAAGCTGTCTCCTATGTTGTCGAACAGGATAAGAGCGGCGCTTACGTTCTGCCAAAAGCCCTTGTAAGTGTCGCCAGCAACCGGCTTGATATCGATCGAAGTGCATATCCGCTCAAGCTGCGACTTGATCGGGAGCGCGATCCGTCCAGCATTGAGGTGATGGATCGAAGCAACGCACTGTCCTACATTTTCGTACGCCGCAACGTCCGCTAACCTCTCTAAAGCGGCCATTCCGATTTCGCCCACACTCGGACATCCCGCTGGGCAATTCCCACTATCGAAAGCAGTCATCCGTTCATCCCGTCAGATTGACCACAGGGCTTACGGTCCGTATATGTTTCGTATGGCTTTGAGACAGGGGCGGACATGGGCATTGTGAAAATTGACGACAGACTGCACGAGGAGGCTCGCAAGGCCAGCACTGTTATGTGCCGCTCCATCAATGCGCAGGCAGAGTTCTGGATGAAGATCGGTATGCTTGCCGAAACGAACCCGGCCTTGTCGTTCAACGATATCGTCAAATCACAGTTAGCCAACGGTCCTGTTCGCCTCGTCGAAGCCGAAGCTGCCTGACATGGTCAAGACCTCTGATGAACTTGCGCTCATGCGCGTCTCCGGCAAGCTGCTTGCCTCGGTCTTCGAGATGCTCGACGAGCAAGACCTAGACGGAATGTCGACGCTCCAGATCAACGACATGGTCGAGCACTTCATCACCGTGGACCTCGCGGCACGCCCGGCCAGCAAAGGGCAGTACGGCTTCAAGTTCGTCTTGAACTGCTCGATCAACCATGTGGTTTGCCACGGCGTGCCGAACGGAGACGAGATCGTTCGCGACGGCGACATCATCAATCTCGACATCACGCTCGAGAAGAACGGCTTCATCGCCGATTCGAGCAAGACGTATCTGGTTGGGGAGGCACCGCCAGCTGCGAAGCGACTGGTACGCGTTGCCCAAGAGGCAATGTGGAAGGGCATCGGCCAGGTTCGACCCGGCGCCCATATTGGCGACATTGGCTTTGCAATCGAGCGTCATGCTAAAAAGCATGGCTACTCAGTCGTGCGGGAATTCTGCGGGCATGGCATCGGTCGCGAGATGCACGAGGAGCCGCAAGTCATGAACTTCGGGCATCCGGGAACGGGTGTGCGGCTACGCGAAGGCATGGTGTTCACAATCGAACCCATGGTCAACCAAGGCACCCGGAAGGTCGTTACGCAGGACGACGGGTGGACGGTCGTTACCAACGACCGAAAACTGTCGGCCCAATTCGAGCATACGGTCGCAGTTACGCGCGATGGGGTGGAGGTTCTGACGCTTCGGCATGACGAGAAGTCCATGTCGGCGCGCGTGGCTTAACACCGGAACGTCTGCTTTCGCTGCCTGTCTTCTCAAGCAGCCCGACCGCTTTCCTCCCCTATACGGCCATCCCGCTTGCGCTCATAGGCCGCCGTTCGAGGCTGGGTAAATCGGTGCGAAGCCTGTCGACGAAAGGTTAAATGCTTGCGGGCTCTATTTGCTCCGATCCTTGCTGGTGCCACGTTCGGTGGTCGACTTGTGGCGTGTATTGGCGCGGCGCTGAGCATCGCGTTCACCGCACTTGTGACAGCGATGGTATTTGGAGACGGGTGGCCCGCCGTGCTGCTCGTGGCCCCCATGGGCGCTTCGGCGGTACTCATCTTTACCGTTCCTGCCAGTCCGCTCGCGCAACCCTGGGCAGTGATCGGTGGCAACGTCATCTCGGCTATTGTCGGTGTTGGGATAGCATCAATGGTGTCATCGCCTGGGCTTGCGAGTGGCCTGGCAGTCGGAGGTGCAATCCTGGCGATGTCACTGCTGCGCTGTCTGCACCCTCCTGGCGGGGCTGCTGCACTGACCGCGGTGATGGGCGGTCATGCGGTGACCACAGCCGACTGGATGTTCCCGCTAATGCCAGTGGGGATTAACGCAGTAATCCTGACCACTGCCGGGGTGGTCTTTCATCATCTGTCTGGCCATTCGTACCCGCATCGCCCTGTATCAGGCCTGCAGATGCCCGCCGGTCCGCAGGTTGAGGGCATCCCTCATCCTGAAGATCTCGACGCAGCGCTCGCTGACCTTGGCGAGACATTCGACATCGGCCGCGACGATCTCGAGCTACTGTTCGACCGTGTGAGAGCCCATGGGGCAATGCGTCGTGGAAGTGAGAAGTTTGCGGGCCGCCGTTAGGCTCCACTGATCAGGTCGCGAGATCGTTTGCGTATACCCGTGCCCGTTCAATTCACCGACACCTAGAAGCGGACCGTCCGCTTTCCTGCCCTTCCGGCCATTCCCGAAATTCGATCCTTTTTGGGAAAGCCGGCAGCCGCCCAATGTCTGCTATCGCCACCCGCATTCCCGAAAGCAGCCTGTCCGTTTTCCTTCTCATCCCGGACATTCCTTGATTCAGAAATCAAAAATTTTGCATCAGGCCACAACGTTTTTCGGTAACTATGAGTGTCTGCCAAATCGTGCGATCAACTATGATCTTGCTCAATTATGGAGAACTCTGGGCTACCCCAATCATAGTTGAATTCGTCATAGCGATATCCTGTAAAAGACGCTGCTAGATCGATGGGAACGTCAATTAAGTGATCAACGTCGCTATCTACGCCACCGCTTGCGTTTTGCGAATCTACTTTGGAAATTTCTATTTGTCGTAATTGGTGCGGGACCGGACCGGTTGAGGAAACATCGTATGT